>OBEQ011535614.1_pt1 | contig 18466 bp, 15 predicted proteins | sample 1670901 | NCBI WGS metagenome assembly OBEQ01 (sample SAMEA104232315, study PRJEB22302) | groundwater metagenome | biome: forest; feature: aquifer; material: groundwater | place: USA | collected 2011-08-07 | depth 5.4 m
CGCCGACGCGCTGGCCGCCTACCGCGATCGCCTGCGCGACCTCGACGCCGAGCTCGACGAAGCCGCGGCCGCGAACGACGTCGGCCGAAGCGCCCTCCTCGAGGCCGAGGCGCAGGCGCTACGCGACGAGCTGGCCGGTGCGGTCGGGCTGGGTGGGCGCGAGCGGCGCAGCGGTGCCGCCGTCGAACGGGCACGGGTCAACGTCCGCCGCCGCCTGAGCGACGCCATGCGCCGTATCGAGGAGGCCTGCCCGTCGCTCGGCCGGCACCTGGCGCAGACGCTGCGCACGGGCGCGTACTGCAGCTACGAACCGTGAGCGAGAAGGACGCCATGCTGGCCGCGCTGGGATTCGGTTTCCGCCCCGTGTAGCTCACGTTTCAGCCCGGCAAAACCTGCACGCGTCGGCCCTTTCCGCTCGCGCCCGCGCGCGCGGATCTGGGACGCTTGCCTTGAAATGCGCCGCCGAGGCCGCACTTGAGCATCCTGATCTTCCCGCGCCTCGCCGCTGCGGCGCCGCCCGTCGACCACGAGCTGGTCGTCCAGTACCGACGCATCCACGGCTACCGGCGCGCCTTCATCCATACCGGCAAGGGTCCGGCGCTGCTGCTCATCCACGGCATCGGCGACCGGTCAGACACGTGGAAGGATCTCATTCCTGTCCTGGCGCGTGACCATACCGTCATCGCGCCCGACCTGCTCGGCCACGGCCGCTCCGACAAGCCGCGCGCCGACTACTCGGTGGCCGGTTACGCCAACGCCATGCGCGACCTGCTCAGCGTCCTCGAGGTCGACAGCGCCACCGTCGTGGGCCACTCGCTGGGCGGCGGCGTGGCCATGCAGTTCGCCTACCAGTACCCCGAGCGCTGCGAACGGCTGGTCCTGGTGGCGACGGGCGGCATTTCACGCGACGTGAACATGTTCCTGCGCGTCGGCTCGCTCGCCCACGCCGAGCTCTTGCTGGCGCTCTTGCGCTTCCGCGCCACCCGCCTGGTCGGGCACGGCGTCATCCGCGGTCTGCGCTGGCTGGGCACCGACCTCGGCCGCGACGCCCGCGACCTCCTGCGCATGTTCGACGCGCTGCCCGACGTGACGGCGCAGCGCGCCTTCGTGCGCACGCTGCGCGCGGTGGTCGACTGGCGCGGCCAGGTCATCACCATGCTGGATCGCTGCTACCTCACCCGCGGCATGCCCACGCTGCTGGTGTGGGGCACGCGCGACGCCATCGTGCCCTACCAGCACGCGCGCATCGCCCACGCCGCCATGCCCGGCAGTCGCCTCGAGGTCTTCGAGGGCGCCGGGCACTTCCCGCACCACCACGATCCCGAGCGCTTCATCGGGCTCCTGCGTGACTTCATCGCCACGACCGCGCCGGCGCCGTTCAGCCCGGCGCAGTGGCGCGAGCTGTTGCGCCGCGGTCGCCCCGGCAGCGAGGACGAGAGCGACACTCCGCTCGTCGTGGCCGCGCCCTGCGCTACTTCGTGACCAGCTGGATGGGCTGGCCCTCGGGCACGTGCTTCATGGCCACCGAGTTCATGCAGTAGCGCAGACCGGTCGGCGGTGGACCATCGGGGAAGACGTGGCCCAGGTGGCCGTCGCAGCGCGCGCACCTGACCTCGGTGCGCACCATGCCGTACGAATCGTCCTCGATGTCGGTGACCGAATCGGGCGAGAGCGGCCTGGTGAAGGACGGCCAGCCGGTGCCCGACTCGAACTTCTGCCCGGCGGCGAACAGAGGGTTGCCGCAGCCGGCGCACACGTAGGTGCCGGGGCTCTTGGTGCCGAGAAAACAGCCACTTCCGGCGCGTTCGGTGCCATGCCCGCGCAGCACCCCGAACTCCTCGGGGGTCAGCCGCTTGCGCCACTCTGCATCGCTGAGGGTGAGCTTTTCGACCATGTACTCAAAGGTGGACGAGTCATGCTGACCCTGCAAGCGGCTTGAACACACGCGTACGCTCGGGCATGGTGGAAGATCAGTCGTCGAAGGGGGTGGGTATGGCGCACGCTAACGCGGGTGGTGGTCTGGATCGTCGGGTGGCTCCGAGGTTGCCAGTGTGCTGGTCGGGGCTGGTCCTGGTCGGACCGCACGTACAACCGTGCATGGTGCGAGATCTTTCGCCCACGGGTGCGAACCTGGGTCACGTCGAGTCACTGGAGCGCAAGCAGGTGGTCGGCCTGCAGGTGCGTCACGGACGCGGCGAGCTGACCCTGGCCGCGCGCGTGATGTGGATCGACGAGCCCACGCACCAGGCAGGCGTGGCCTTCCTGGGCGCGTCGACCGACGCCACGAAGCGTCTGCGCGACGCGCTGGTGGCGGCGCTGCGTCGCCTGCGCGGTGGCGGCCCCGGCCACGTGCTCATCGTCGGGCTCGAGGCCGGCGACGCCGACGACGTGGCGCAGGCCGCGCGCGCGTGCGGCCTGGCCGCGACGCGCGTGGCCACGCCGCTCGACGCCATCCACAGGCTGCAGAGCAAGGCGCCACCGCTGGCGGTGATCGCCGCGCCGTCGCTCGCAGGCACCGCCGGGCGCGCCTTCCTCGACCTGGTCGAGCGCGAGCGACCCAACGTGGCGCGCATCCTGGTCTCCGACGCCGACGCGCCGCGCGGCTCGATCCTCGACCACGGCGCGCGCGTGCTCTACCGGCCGTGGGACGCGGTCGATCTGGGCGACGCGATCGACGCGGCCGTCCACGCCCCACACTAGAGCAGCGCGAGCAGCGCCAGGGACACCACCAGCACCGGCACGGTCGCGACCGCGCCGACCACGATGAAGCGGCCCACCGACAGGTCGATGCCCTGCCGGCGCAACGACTCCAGCCACAAGAGGCCCGCCAGCGATCCGAGCGGGAACAGCCGCGGCCCCAGGTCGCCGCCGACCAGCGCCGCGAGCGTGGCGTCGAAGGCACCCGGCTGGCCGGCGAGCGCGAGCATGTTGAGGTGCGACATGGGGGGGTTGTTGAGCAGCGCCGAGCCGAGCGCCGAGCACGCCCCGACGGTGCCGCTGCCCGCGCCGCGGTAGGCCTCGGCGAGGCGATCGACCAGCCCGACCTGGCGCAGCCCGAGCGCGATCAGGAACGCGGCGGCCATGAACACCAGCACCTCCCAGGCGATCGCGCCGCGCACGAAGGGCGCCAGACGCGCGCCGCCCACGTGGGCACGCGCGAGCCACAGCGCCGCCACCATCGGATGGGCCAGGGGCGAGCCGGCCAGCAGCCACAGCATGCGCCGCGGCGCGCGCGCCAGCGGAGGCGGTGGTGCCGACGGAGCGCGCGCCGCGCCCGCGTCGTCGGCGAGCTCGCGGCGGAACAGCCAGCGCAGCAGCACGAACGTCAGCGCGGCGCCGACCAGCCACACCGGCACGAGGTGCAGCGCGTAGGCGCCATAGCCGATGCCCATGCGCGTGGCGACCACCAGGTTCATCGGGTTCGACACCTGCAGCGGCGCGACGCCCGCGGCCATGAACACGGCGAAGGCGAAGGGCAGCACCAGCTCCGGTCGCGCCGGGAAGACGCGCCGGACCAGGCTGACCACCACCGGCGTCATGATCAGCACCGCGGCGTCGTTGTTCATGACCGCGGCGGTGATGGCCGAGAGCAGATAGACGAGCAGGAAGAGCCGACCGCTGCGTCCGCGCGCGCGTGCTTCCACCTGCGCGGTCATGAAGGCGAGCACGCCCAGCCGTTCGGCCACCGCGGTGGTCACCATGATGGCCGCGATGCCGAGCATCGGCCGCCACAGCACGGCCAGCGTCAGGGCCAGATCGGCGAGCCGTACGACGCCCAGCGCGAGCAAGAGCAACACGCCTGCGAGGCCCGCGCTACCCGGTCCGAAGCGGAAGCTGGCGCCGATGCGCGGGCGCGAGAGCACCAGGCCTACCGTCGTGACGAGCGTCGAGTACGCCAGGACTTCCTGCACCGAGCGTCGTACAAAGCATGCGAGATGCCAGGCCTCCTACTGCATAAACATTGGCGTTTCGGTTCGAGGCGGGAGTGGGAGGTGGGGAGCGCCGATCCCGATCGGGTCCGCGGTGCCCACCTCCCTGCAAGACGGTGAAAAACTGTGACAGGGGTGCCTCGGTTTACCTGAATTCCGCCAACCTCATTGACTGTCGCATTAGTCACTGCGCACAGTTACGAGAGGTACGACAATTGCTCCGGCCCAGCTTCGCGACGGCGCGAGTCGCCAAGGAGGACGAGCATGCGGAAGATAATCGGGGTCCTGTTATTAGGATTAGGGTTAGCGGGCTGCACTGGCGATCCGGGAGTCGCACCGCCGATCATCAATCCTCCTGAGTATCCGCCTCCACCGATGGCTGGGCCGCCCTTCGGTGCACCTGTCTCGGGCGGCAACCTCCTTGTCACGCACGACGGCAAGTTCGCCGTCGCCGCAGATCCCGATCGCGACCACATCTATACCGTCGACCTCGCGACCCATGAGCTGGTTGGCAACGTCGCGCTGGCCGCTCACGACGAACCGGGCCGTCTGATCGAGGACGCTGCCGGTCGTATCCATGTCGCTCTCCGCCGCGGCGGCGCGCTCGTCACCCTCTCCGCCGCGAATGGTCCCATCGTCTTCCGTCGCGAAGTTTGCCCCGAGCCGCGCGGCGTCGCCTACGACGCGAGCACCGATCTCGTCCATGTCGCGTGCACCGGCGGCGAGCTGGTGTCCTTCCCGGCCTCGGGCGCCGCCGAGGTGCGTCGCCTGCGTCTCGACCGCGACCTGCGCGACGTCGTGGTCGTGGGCGACAAGCTGATGATCACCCGCCTGCGCACCGCCGAGGTGATCACCGTCGATGCCGGCGGCGCGGTTGTCGAGCGCACCAAGTCGCCCGAGGTGCTGCGCAACTTCTTCTCGCCCTTCGACGGCACGTTCGCGCAGGTCACCTCCGGCCCCGAGACTGCGTTCCGCGCGGTGCCGCTGCCCGGGGGCAACGGTCTGGTCATGGCGCACCAGCGCGCCCGCAATGCGCCGCTGTCCATCGAGCAGGGTGGCTACGGCGGCGACGAGTGCAACGGCACACCCATCGAGCCGACCGCGACCAAGTTCGTCGCCGGCTCGGCTCCGGTGGCCGGCTCGCGCCTCCGGCTCACCGCGCTGCCCGCGGACATCGCCATCTCGCCCGACGGCCAACGTCTCGCCTTCGCCATGGTCGGCGATCAGAGCGTGCGTGTGGTCAGCGCCAGCATCCTCGACGGCGACAAGGATCCCTGCCAGGAGCCGCCTCCCACCGAAGACAACGTCCTCTTCCAGTCGATGGGCATGCCCTCGTCGGTGGCGTTCACGCCCGCCGGCGACCTGCTGGTCTACTACCCCGACCAGCGCTACATCGCCGCCTTCCACGTTCCGGCCAGCTTGTCGGCGCAGTGGACGACCAGGCTGCCCGGCCGCAACAACAACGACCAGGGTCGCGCCGTCTTCCACCAGATGACCGCCGCGGGCCTGGCCTGCGCGGGCTGCCACTGGGAGGCCCGCGACGACGGCCACACGTGGGAGTTCCGCGGCATCGGTCAGCGCCGCACCCAGAACATCAGCGGACACATCCTGCAGCGCGCGCCGTACCACTGGGACGGCGACATGACCGACCTCAGCAAGCTGATGACCGAGGTCTTCGTCGGACGCATGGGCGGACAGTCGCTGGCTGACTGGCAGATCAAGGCCGTCGGCGCCTGGTTGGACACCATCCCGGCGCCCGCCGCGCCGGCGCCCCTGGATCTCGCGGCGGTCGAACGCGGCAAGACCCTCTTCATGACCAGCGCCGGTTGCGCGAGCTGCCACTCGGGCGCGATCTTCACCAACAACCTGCGCGCCGACGTCGGCACGGGCGGCATGTTCAAGGTGCCCAGCCTGCTCGGCATCGGCGCACGCGCGCCCTTCCTGCACACCGGCTGCGCCGCGACGCTGCGCGACCGCTTCACCTGCGGCGGCGGTGACCTCCATGGTCTGACGTCGCAGCTGAACGAGGGCCAGATCGGCGACCTCGTCGCGTACCTCGAGACGCTCTAGCCTCCTCCTCCGCTCCTCCTCCCGAGTTGCCGCGCGTTGCATTCGATGCCACCCTGGGTCGAATGCTGCGCGGCGACGTCCAAAAGGGTTTCGAGCCGATCGCTGACGAGCTCGAGAAGCAGCTGCGCAAGTCGCACGGCGGCGCGGCCGTCTGCATCTACTACCAGGGCCGACCGGTGGTCGACCTCTGGGGCGGCGTGCGCGACGAGGCGGGCACGGCGTGGGAACGCGACACCATGTGCGTCTGTTACTCGACCACCAAGGGCGTCATCTCGACGGCGCTGCACGTGCTCGCCGATCGCGGGCTGGTCGATTACGACGCGCCGGTGGCGCGCTACTGGCCCGAGTTCGCCCAGGCCGGCAAGCAGGCCATCACCGTGCGTGACGTGCTCAGCCACCGCGCCGGCATGTTCAACATCCGCGACCTCATCGACGACGCGCGCCGCATGCTCGACTGGGAGCACATGGTCGGGGCGCTCGCGGCCGCGGCGCCCCGCCCCGTCCCCGACGGTGCCACGGCTTACCAGGCGCTGACCTATGGCTTCCTCGTGGGCGAGATCATCCGCCGCGTCTCGGGCCGCTCGCTGCAACAGTTCCTCTCCGAGGAGCTGGCCACGCCGCTCGGCCTCGACGGCCTGTACATCGGCACGCCCGCGGCCGAGCTGCACCGTGCCGCCCGCCTCATCGACGCGGTCGCGCGCCGCCCGCCCGACGAACGCGCGGCGCTCAAGCAGAGCGCGGCGCGCAAGCGGCAGCTGTTCATGTTCTCGACCCTGCAGAAGCTGCTGCGCGCGGTGGGCCATCCGGTCGACTTCGATCGCGCCGCCTCGGCGCTCCAGCCGCGCGGCATCTCCGGCCTCGACTTCTCCTCCGACGAGGTGCTGTCGGCGTGCATCCCCGCCGCCAACGGTCTGTTCACGGCGCGCTCGCTGGCGCGCCTGTATGCCGTGCTGGCCGCCGGTGGCGAGCTGGACGGCGTGCGCCTGCTGTCCGCGCGCACCGTCGAGCGCGCCACCCAGATCCAGTCGCAGGGCTACGATCAGGTCACCGTGTTCAAGATGCACTGGCGCCTGGGCTACCACCGCGTGGGCAGCTTCCGCGGCGGGCCGCGCCACGGCTTCGGTCATTTCGGCTGGGGCGGCTCCGGCGCGTGGGCCGATCCCACGCGCAACCTGTCGATGGGCTTCCTGGTCAACACCGGCTCGGGCACACCCATCGGCGACATGCGCATCCTCAAGCTGAACACCGTGGTGCTCGACTGCGCGCGCAGGCTGCATGCGTCCAGCGGACCGCGCCCGCGCGCCTCCAAGCCTCGCTTCGCGCTGCGCTTCCGACGCGCCTGACGCGTCGTTCGAACGCTCGTCGTCTCGGTAGGAGGGTGCCCATGTGTACGAGGCGTGCGCTCACCGTGCTCGCGGTATCGTTCCTGCTCGCTCGCGTGGCTTCCGCCGAGGAGCCGGAGAAGCCCAAGCCACCCAGGCCGCGCCTGCGCATCTCGGGCTACATCCAGGTCTTCTTCAAGGCGCGCGTCGAGCAGAGCGGCGACGGTACCACCGAGCCGACCGTGTTCCGCGTCCAGCGCGCCCGGCTCGAGCTCGAGGGCGAGATCGTCCCGCGCATCGACTTCGACCTGGAGATCGACCCGCGCGCGCCCGCCATCTCCGGCGTCATGCGCGACGCGTTCATCTCCCTGCGCGTCATCCCGCACCACAAGATCCGCATCGGCCAGCAGAAGACGCAGTTCGGCTACGAGAACAACGAGTCGTCGACGCGCCTGTACACGGTCAACCGCGCCGACATCTCCGACAACCTGGCGCGCGGCGTGACCCTGCGCGACATCGGCATCGGCCTCATCGGCGGCTGGCCGCTCGGTGATGGCTTCAAGCTCGAGGACGCCGTGACCGTGGTCAACGGCGCGGGCATGAACGTCCAGGCCGACGACACGGGCAAGAAGAACGTCTGGGGCCGCGTGGGTGCGCGCTACCGCGACAAGCAGCGCGAGCTGAGCGCACGTTTGGGCGTCTCGGGCGCCATCGGCGACCAGTCGCAGCCCGCCGATCCTGGTCCGCCGGCCACGCCCGCCTACGTCTTCAATTTCACCCGCCTGGGCGCCGACCTCGAGCTCGACTCTCCCTGGGTCTTCCTGGCCGCCGAGTACGTCATGGGCACCGACGAGGCGCCCGCCGACATGCCCGACGTGGGCGGCGATCGCGCCGGCTACTACGTGCTGGCCGCGGGCAAGACCTGCTGGGACGTCGGACCGGTGCTGCGCTACGACGCCCTGGAAGACTTCCACCGTCTCACCCTGGGCGCCTACTGGGGCGGACCCGAGGCGCCCCTGCGCGTGCTGCTCAACTACGAATTCTTCGAGGACGAGCTGGGCCGGCACGACGACCGCGCCTACGCATGGACGCAGGTGCGCTTTTAGTGGCGTGGCGCAGCCGAGAGTGGCGTGGACGCCGTGACCGGACCAGCGCTAAGCTTGCGAGCACATAACGCGGCGTGCTCGCGCGCAACCCTCATCGGTCAGCCCATGCCTGACCGCTCGCGAGGGCAAAGGGGAGTCCTCTTCTCGGGCACATTGGCATTTTCGACGCCCTCCGCGCCGCGGGGGATGCATGGGCTCCCCTCCGCGACGCCAGGAGGTAGCGATCGATGACCAGCAAGCGAGATCTGAAGAAGCGTGTCCGTGCCCGCCAGGAGCGGACCGGAGAGAGCTACACCAGCGCGCTCGCGCACGTGCGCAGCGACCGCCCGGCGCTCGTGCCCGTGGTCGAGCTCGTGGATCTGTCGGCCGAGGCGGCGCGCCTGGGCCTGGCCTGCAGCGTGGCCATGTTCCCGGCGCTGGCCGAGCGGGTCGACGGCGGCACGGTGCTGGCGCGGCTGCGCCACGCGCTGCTCGCGACCGAAGGCGATCCGCAGACGGCGCTGCTGCGCCGGGTGCTGCTGCGCGGCGAGCCGGCGCCCGTCGTCACCAGCTGGCCGCTGGAGAGCTTCGACGAGGGCCGCCGCTTCATGACGCGCGCCCGCGCCGGCATCGGTGGCGCCAGCCCGAGCGGCCGGATGCTGGCCCTGCACGTCGATGGCCGCCGGGGTCCCGAGATGGCCGTGTGCTTCCTGTGGCCCACGCCGCCACCCCCGATGCGCGCACGCCCACCGTCGCTGCTGCTGTCGACGGCCGAGGCCATGTTCAACGTCGACGAGAACGGCGTGTGGACGATTCCCTGACCGCGCATACGCGTCGCGGCAGCGAGTCCTACTCGCATTAGCTTCAGGCGCGACTGTAAGCATTGTCTCCCTGCTCACACTCGCTACAGGCGCGCGTGAAACTCTGGTGGTTCGCTTCACATATGAATCGGTCTTTCGGGCGCGATCGGAGGTTTGCGCTTCCGGGCCATGCGAGGCGGCTGGCAAGATTTCGCTCGTCCAATAACGCGAGACGCAGCATCCATCTCGCCTCGGAAGGATGCCGACATGAAGAGAGTCCTGGCCACCGCCACACTGCTCACGTTCGTCGCCGCACTCGCCGCATGCACGGGTGAAATCGAGGGCGATCAGGGTGCCATCGAGACGCCCTATGCGCTCGGCAATGCCAGCCTGCGCATTGCCATCGTGGGCGCTGGCCCCTCCGGCCTCACCGCCGCGCACGAGCTGCAGGCACGCGGCTACCAGAACATCACGGTCTTCGAGAAGGAGGACCACGTCGGCGGCAAGGTGAGCTCGCTCAAGATCGGCACCTTGAGCGCCGAGCTGGGCGCCGTGTTCGCGTCGCCCGATTACACGCTCACGCTCGCCCTGGCCAACGAGTACGGCATCCCCTACATCACCTACGAGAAGCCGCGCTTCATCCTCGACGAGGCGGGCAACAAGAAGACCTTCCAGGAGTTCCTGCTCAGCCGCTACTCGGTGCCCGAGATCCAGGCCGCCGTCGTGGCCTACGCGGGCGTGCTGCAGCAGTTCCCGCAGATCTTCCAGGACGGCCTGGCCAACCTGCCGCCCGACCTGTACCTGAACTTCGACGCCTTCGCGGCCAAGTACCACTTCGTACCCGTGGCCGAGCTGGCCAAGTCGCTCATCGTCGGCTTCGGCTATGGCTACTACGAGAACGTGCCCGCCGCGTACCTCATGAAGATCATGAACATGCTGGTCAAGGTGGGCCCGAACGGCCTCACCTCGCCGCCCTACTTCGTGTTCCCGGGCGGCTTCCAGTCGCTCTGGCAGGCGGTCGCGTCGGAGCTCGACGTGCACCTGAATGCCAACGTCACCAGCATCAAGCGCTCGAACGGCAACGGCCCCATCAAGCTCACGGTCAACTACTTCGAGGAGCACGAGTACGACGCGGTCATCGTCTCGGCGCCGCTCAGCGCGGTGCCCAGCTTCGTCACCCTGTCGGCGGCCGAGAAGGCGCTCTTCCGCAAGGTCGAGACCACGCGCTACTTCGTGACCATGTTCGCCTCGCCCGGCCTGACCGGCGGCGAGGCCGTGTTCATCCACGGCAATGCCGTGCCGTCGCGCATCAACCACGCGGCGGTGTGGGCCAACCCGGGTGGCGACCTGCCCGTGTTCATCGCCTACCAGATCTGCGACAAGTTCCTGCCCGCGGCGGCCATCAGCGCCATCCTGGCCTACGACATCCTGACCCTCGGCCACGCCGTCTTCGCCGGCCCGCTGGTGCGCAAGGAGTGGGACTACTTCCCGCGCGTCAACAGCGCCGCGCTCGCCAGCCACTTCTACGAGGACGTCGAGGCGCTGCAGGGCAACAAGGGCCTGTACTACGTGGGCGGCACGCTCAGCTTCGAGACCGTCGAGACCTCGGCTCGCTACGCGCGCAGCCTGGTCGACGCGCGCTTCCCCGCCACCGCCATCGTCGCACCGTAGCCCCGCCTTCCTCGCCCTAGCCTCGCCTGGCCGCGAGCGCCAGCAGCTCCTCGACCTTGCATTCCAGATCGGTGATCTCGAATGGCTTGCGCAGGTAACGCGTGTGATGACGGCCTTGCACGGAAGACGCCGGCCGGCCGCTCATGATCACCAGCGGGATGGCCGCCAGTCGCTGGTAGCAGCCGAGGATCTCGATCAGCTCCGCCCCGCCCATCACCGGCATGAGCAGGTCGAGGACGATGAGATCGGGAGATGCATGATCGAGGAGCAGCGCCAGCGCCTCCTTGCCGTCGCATGCCACGATCACGACGTAACCGTGCGCCTGCAGCGTGCGACGCACGAGCTCGCGCGTGTCTTCGTTGTCATCGACGACCAGGATCTGGGCCCGACGCCTGGGCGTCGAAGCCGATGCGGTGCGCCGATGCGCTGGTGGAGGCGTCATGTCTCGTTTCCTGCCGGATCTTATTCGATCGCCCGTCGGTGACAACCCGCCGGCCCTTCGACCGCGCCGCCGCTCCCCCCTTGCCGTGACCACCGCACCCTCACGCCGCCGAGTGGCCCTGACCCGGGTCAACCCGACTCCATCTGACCATGCCGACGCAAGTCCAGGACACCAGCCGTGCGATCCAGAAGCGTGTCCCCGGAGGATACACACGTGCCATAGAACGTTACAGATGAATGGCAGTTGTATTGGCATGTGTCCGACGGACCCAATTGTCAATGCGATCTCGGCGTGGCAAATATCTGTCTCGTCATGCGTCGAGCTGATGGGCTCCGTGGCGGTGGGTGTTGGGGGGAGGACGGGCGAGCGGACAAACTTTCGCGCCGCGCGGTCATGCCTGCAGATCGACGCACACAACAAGGAGGATCCATGGGGGTGGCCAAGATGCCGGCGCGCGACTTCGACTTCGCTCTGTTCCGTCTCCATCCTACCGAGTCCTTCACGGCCGCGTGCCTCTCGCTCGCGTCACTGCTGGCGAGCGGCTGCAGCACCGACGCAGGTGAGCCGCAGCTGGCCAGCGCGCAGGCAGCATCCTGCGCGACCGACACGCCCGTCGGCCTGGCCCTCGAGGTCGACAACGGCACCGGCCAGCCGGGGCGCGTGCGCGCCGGGCAGACGTTCTACGTGAACCAGCTCGACCTGCGCGCCAGCCTCGACGCCACCACCGACGAGGGCATCAGTGGCCTCAGCCACGCGGGCGACTTCGCCAGCCTGGCGTGGAGCTCGGTGCACCTGCAGGACCAGGACTTCCTCATCCTGGCCAACCCCGATGGCAGCTTCACCCGCCGGCGCTTCTACCGGGGCGCCGGCTGGATGACCCGGGCGAGCAGCTTCACCCTGCGTCAGATCGACGCGCACGGGCACGCGACCGCGCCCGCCGTCGTGCTGCAGGCCGGCGAGGAGGACAAGCGCGCCGCGAGTGACGACTTCTTCGTGCGCCGCATGCGCGCCATCCAGTGGACCAGCGACTGTCACGTGCGCTTCGACTGCACCGGCGCGAGCGCCTTCCAGGAAGAGGCGCTGGTCGAGCTGCGCAACTCCATGCACGACAGCAAGACCTTCGTGATTCGCCCCGACACCGCCGCCTTCACGCTCACCTGGTCGCTTCGACCCGGCCATCCGTACACGCTTCCCGTCGCGCAGGTGGCAGCCCCCAGCTACGCCTACGGCTTCCAGATCGACGTCGCGCCGGTCACCCCTCCCGGCCCCGACGGCAGCTACGAGCCGGGCGCGGCCATCGACTTCGAGGTCACGCTGCGCGACGGCGCCGGCCAGCCGCTGCATCCGCCCGGCCAGCTGCCCACCTACAACGACGTGGTCTTCGGCCCCAACCAGGCTGGCGTGCAGTACTACCGCGCGTTCTTCGACGCGACCATCACCTACTACCGGCGCAAGCACCGCGAGCGGATGATGATGGCGCAGATCATCGGCCCGACCTCGGACATCCAGCCGATCCGCAGCTTCAACGAGCTCGAGTCCTTCCTGACCCCCGACGACGTGCAGACCACCGGGCTGCCCGAGCGCGACGGCGTGTTCGCCCAGGTGCACATGTTCCCCACCGCGCACGACCTCTTCGGCGGCGCCTTCGATCCCGCACACGCGGGCTGGGCCGCGCCCGTGCCCGCCACCTGGACCTTCACCGTGCCCGAGAACGCCGCGCCCGGTACCTACCTGGTCACCGTGAAAGGTCGCCGGGTCTACCTGGGCGAGGACATCCCGGCCACCCGCACCATCGAGATCCAGGTGGGCACGCCCACGCCGACCACGGCCAACCTGAGCACCGGCCCGTGCACGACCTGCCACACCGGCGCCAGCTCGCTGGGCAAGCTGCTGCACGGCAACGCCAACCGCGCCGCCTGCAATGGCTGCCATGCGCCGCTGTCGTTCGAGCACGACGCGCCCATCTCGGTGCGTGTGCACTTCATTCATTCGCGCTCGGGCCGCTTCGGCGCGCCCCTCGACCGCTGCTCCAAGTGCCACCTGAGCGAGGCGAGCATCCAGCGCACCAGCAAGTCGGCCTGCCTGTCGTGCCACACCAGCTACCCGGCGTCGCACGTGGCGCAGTTCGGGCCCATCGAGAGCCCGTTCGTGGGTGGCGGACGTGAGTCGTTCGACGTGTGCACCAACGCTTGCCACCAGACGCACCCCCACGACGGCTTCTAGACCGACCACGCAGCAACAGGAGGACCGCCCAGATGCCGAAGATCGACATGCGTTCCGCTCACACCGCCAAGGCCGAGCCCGCGGCCGCGGCCGAGGATCTCATGCAGCAGCTGGGCGGCTTCACGCCCAAGCTGGTCACCATGTTCGCGTCGCGCGATCGCGACCAGGGCGCCCTGAACCGCGCCGTGCGCGAGCGCCTGCCACGCGGCACGCGCCTCATCGGAGCCACCACCGCGGGCGAGCTGGACAACCACGGCATGTACGGCGGCTCGGTCGTGCTGGGCGCGCTGGGCGGCGACTTCGACGTCGGCATCGGCCTGGGCACCGGGCTGGCGCGCGACGCGGTCAACGCGGGCGTGCGCGCCGTGGCCCGCGCTGCCGAGGAGCTGGGCATGCGCCCCGCCGACCTGCACCCGCGCCGGCACGTCGGCCTCGTCATCGACGACGCCTTTCGCTACAAGAAGGAAGAGCTCCTGCTGGGCATGCTGGAGAAGAACCAGACGCTGGTGCTGGTGGGCGGCGGCGCCGCCGACCACGAGCCCGACCCGGCCAAGCAATCGGCGCTGCTGCACGTCGACGGCGAGGTGGCCACCGACGCGGCCCTGATCGCGCTGTTCCAGACCGACGCGCCCTGGGCGGCGCTGCGCTCGCACTGGTACGAGCCGACCGGGCAGGTCATCCGCATCACCAAGGTCGACGCCAGCCACCAGCGTGCGCTCGAGATCGACGGCAAGCCGGCGGCCCAGCGCTACGCCGACATCCTCGGCGTCACACCCGACGATCTCGAGTTCGGCAAGCCGCACGGCTTCGCGGTGCGACCGAGCGCGCTGCGGGTCGGGCGCGAGTACTTCATCCGCGCGCCCTGGAAGCCGCTGCCCGACGGCTCCATCCTGTTCGCCAACCTGCTCGAGGACGACACCGAGCTGGAGCTGATGCGCCTGGGCGACATGGTCGAGACCACGCGTCGCTTCTTCCAGGACGAGGTGCCGCGCAAGGTCAAGTCGCCGCAGGCGGCGCTGCTGTTCAGCTGCAGCGGCCGCAAGTGGTACGCCGAGTCCGCGGGCAAGCTCGACGACATCGCCAGGACCTTCAGCGCCGCGCCCACCTGCGCGGGCATGAACGTCTTCTTCGAGATCTACTGCGGCTTCCACATCAACACCACGCTGACCGCGCTGGTGTTCGGGGCGTCCGCGTGAGCAAGGCGCTGGAGGCGCGCCTGGCCGAGCTCGAGCTGGAGAACCGCCGCCTGGCCGAGGAGCTGGAGGCGCGCCAGCGGGTGGCCGCGCGCGCCGTGGCCAGCTACCAGCAGCGCGCCCTGCAGATGGAGATCATCCGCCAGCAGAACGAGGACCTGGACCGCCTGGCCTCGGATCTGGCCCGGGCCAAACGTGCCGAGGAGGAACGCTCGCGCGAGATCGAGGAGGCGGCGCGCCTGAAGAGCGAGTTCCTGGCCAACTTCTCGCACGAGATCCGCACGCCGCTCAACGGCATCATCGGCTACTGCGACCTGCTCAGCCGCGAGGAGGGCTCGCGTCTGACCGCGCACGGCCGGCGCGATCTCAACGTCGTCAAGTCGAACGCCAAGACCCTCCTGTCGCTCATCAACGACATCCTCGATCTGTCCAAGATCGAGGCCGGGCGGGTCGACGTGGTCAAGGAACGCGTCGACGTGCAGGAGATCGCCGAGGACTGCGCCGCCACGGTCAAGGAGATGCTCAAGGGCAAGGAGGTCGTGGTCTCGGTGCATGTGACGCCCGAGGCCGCGCACGCCTTCACCGACGCGCTCAAGCTGCGCCAGATGCTGCTCAACCTGCTCTCCAACGCGGCCAAGTTCACCGACGCGGGCGAGATCGTGGTCGAGATCCAGGCCGCGGGCCTGGACCTGGTGCTCGCCGTCGAGGACACCGGGGTGGGCATTCCCGCCGACCAGCTGGGCTCGATCTTCGAGAAGTTCCGCCAGGTCGACGGCTCGAGCACGCGCAAGGTCGGTGGCACCGGCCTGGGCCTGGCCATCGTGCGCGAGCTGGCGCGCGTGCTGGGCGGCTCGGCGCACGTCACCAGCGCCCTGGGCCGGGGCTCGAAGTTCACCGTGGTGCTGCCCGCCGCGGTCGCGCAGGGTGGTCCGGCCGTCGAGGCCGAGCCGGATCCCGAGCTCTTGCGCGCCGCCACCCTCGATGCCACGGTGCTGATCGTCGACGACGATCCGCTGGTCCAGCACCTCTTGCAGGGGCAGCTCGAGCAGGAGGGCTTCCGCGTGCTGCTGGCCGCCGACGGCGTCACCGCCCTGCGCGCGGTGCACGAGCACCATCCCACCCTGGTCATCCTCGACATCCACCTGCCGCGCATGGACGGCTGGAGCGTGCTGGCAGCCATCAAGTCGGATGCCACGCTGGCGTCGACGCCGGTCATCATCCTCTCGGTCGAGGAGCAGCGCTCGCGCGGCTTCTCCCTGGGCGCGTGCGAGTACCTGCTCAAGCCGGTCGAGCCGGAGAAGCTGGCCCAGGTGGTGCGGCGCGCGGTCGCACCCGGCTCGGGCGAGGTCCTGGTGGTCGACGACGACGCGGCCACGCGCGAGCTGGTCGTGCGGCACCTGCGCAAGCTGGGCTTCTCCACCTCCGAGGCCGCCGACGGCGAGGAGGCGCTCCTGCGCGCGCGCCTCAGCCCGCCGGCCCTGCTCATCCTCGATCTCATCATGCCCACCGTCGATGGCTTCGAGGTGCTGCGCCGCCTGCGCGCCGAGGGTGCGCACACGCCCGTCATCGTGCTCACCGGCAAGGAGCTGGCCAGCGAGGAGCAGCGCCAGCTGCGCGACGGCATGGCGCGGGTGGTGGCCAAGGGCGGCGAGGCCATCGAACGGATCGTCGAGGAGGCCAGACGCCTGGCCATGGAACGGCGCGCGGTCAAGGCCGCGCGCGCCCCGCGCATCCTCTACGTCGAGGACTCGGCGCAGAACCGCGACATCGTGCGCCGCTACCTGCAGGACCAGTTCGAGGTCCTCGAGGCCGAGGACGGCGAGCACGGGCTGCACCGCGCCACCCGTGACCAGCCCGATCTCATCCTCATGGATCTGTCGCTGCCGCGCATCGACGGCTGGGAGTGCACGCGCCGCATCCGCCTCGAGGCGCACATGGCCACCGTGCCGGTGATCGCGCTCACCGCCCATGCCAACCGCGAGGATCAGGACCGCGCGCGCAAGGCCGGCTGCACCGACTACCTGACCAAGCCGGTCGAGCGCGAGGTGCTGCTGGCGACCATCCGGCGCCACCTGAAAGGCAGGCAGCTCGATGCGTGACGGAATCAGCCGGCCGCCCTCGAGCGGCGAGCCGGCCCTGCGTGTGCTCGTGGTCGACGACGATAGCCAGCAACTGGCCATGGTCGAGCGCTCGCTCAAGCTGCACGGCTTCGAGGTCGCCACCAGCGCCGAGCCCATCGGCGTCTCGTCCATCGCCATGGACTTCGAGCCCGACGTGGTGCTGTTCGACGTCAACATCCCGGCGCTGTCGGGCGACCGCCTGCTCAGCATCGTGCGCCGCCACACCCCGGCGCGCACCCGCATGGTGCTGTTCTCCGCCTGCGACGTGTCGACGCTGCGCCGCCTGGCCACCGACGTGAAGGCGGACGGCTGGATCACCAAGAGCGTGGAAGGAACCGAGCTGGCGCGCCAGCTACGCAAGATCTGCGAGAAGGGAAGATGAGGTAAGTACAGATGAAGAAGTTGCAACGAAGCAGTAGCGATCACGCGCGCGCGCTCCGCGAGGCGCTCGACGCACCGATCTTCAACCGCATCATCAAGAAGTGGGTCGGCAAGGGCGAGCTCGACTACGAGATCTACCTGCGCACCCAGGACCTCTACGCCCTGCAGGCGCCGCGCCACCAGCAGGTGACCGCGCAGGAGCTGATGTTCCAGATCGTCCACCAGACCCAGGAGCTGTGGCTCAAGCTGGTGGCCAACGAGTGCGCCGACCTGGTCGACGATCTCGACGCCGATAGCTTCTGGGACGCGAGCGAGCGGCTCGAGCGCATCGTGCGCGTGCAGCGCAGCATGGCCGAGGAGATGCGTGTGCTCATGACGCTCACGCCCGACGTCTACCAGGTCATCCGCCGCCACCTCGGCAACGGCAGCGGCCAGGAGTCGCCCGGCTACAACCAGGTGCACCTGGCCGGGACCGCCTTGCCCGGCGCGCTCGAGCGCTTGCTGGCCCGGCGCGGCCTGACGCTCGCCGAGGTCTACGGCGAGGGCTCGACGGCGCTCGACGTGCGCCGCGTGTGCGAGCAGCTGGCCGATTTCGACGAGGCCTTCCAGAGCTGGCTGACCCAGCACTTCATGCTGGTCCGGCGCACCATCGGCATCGACCGCCAGGTCCAGGCGCTCGACGGCTTTCCCACCACCGCCCTGCCCGCGCGCATGCTGCAGCCGCTGTTCGCAGCCCTGTGGGAGGTGCGCGTGCAGCTGACCCGGGCGTGGAAGCGCGAGGGTGGCACCGCACCGGGCGAGCGGCGCAGCACCGGCGGCAGCGACGCCACCGTCCATGTGACCGTCCCCGCCATCGGCACCGCCCCCGTCGCCGGCAGCGAGCGTCGTAGCGGGCCCCAGCCCGTGCTGGCACCGGTCAAGGCTCGGGACAGCCAGTGACATGCCCGCCGGCGAGGTGATGCAGCGCGCGCGCGCGCAGTTCCCCCTGCTCGCGGAGTGCTGCTACCTGAACAGCAACTCCACCGGCGCGGTGCCCGCGGGCGTCGAGGCGGTGCTGGCGGAGTACGCGCGCACGCTGTTCCACTGGCGCGACGCGGTCTGGGAGGGCTGGTGGCGCGATGTGCACGCCTACGCCGACGAGCTGGCCGCGTTCATCGGCGCGCCGCCCGGCTCGGGGGTCACCGGCTGCAGCCTGAGCAGCCTGCTCGGGGGGCCGGGGACGAGGCCCCA
>OBEQ011798124.1_pt1 | contig 18464 bp, 18 predicted proteins | sample 1670901 | NCBI WGS metagenome assembly OBEQ01 (sample SAMEA104232315, study PRJEB22302) | groundwater metagenome | biome: forest; feature: aquifer; material: groundwater | place: USA | collected 2011-08-07 | depth 5.4 m
GAAATTCCAATTATATTCAACGACCGAACGAAAGGTGAATCTAAAATTTCGAAAAGAGTGATTTGGGAATCTATTTTTTTTGTTTGGAAGTGCTTCCTTCAGCGGCATAGATTAAAAAAAATAAACTTAAATTACAAAGCCAATGCCAACACCAACACAATTTAATAAACGGCTTGTTTATTTTATTTTCCTTTCCGTTCTTGTCCTTGGTGTTCAAACCATTCGAATCCAGCGTCCTTTTCTTGGGCATTACGCGAGCTATCAAGCAACGGTCATGGCATCTATTTCCCGTAATATGATTCAGGAAAATTTTTCGGACCTCTTACTCCCCAAAACCGATCTTATAATCTCGGGTAAGAAGTCGCTACATTTAAACCAATATCCATTTCCATCGCTCATCGCTGCCTTAGGCGTAAAACTATTTGGCGGAACCCTAGAATTTTGGGGGAGGTTTCAAAGCATATTTTTTAATTATCTTTCAATCATCCTCATTTGGTTTATTGGCAGAGAGCTCTTCAATCCCGAAACAGGCCTTATTGCAGCTGGTGTTTTTGGCTTATCCCCCTATACTTTGATTTACGGGCAGGCGTTTATGTCCGAAGCATTATCTCTTTTTTTCATGCTTTTTTCTTTTTATTTAGCAATACCAAAGAGCAATAAAAATAATTCTTCCTGGGGCCTCATCTTGTCATCTCTATGTCTATCGATTGCTTTAACTGGACGGCTTCACTTGATTGTATTTGTTCCTATTTTTTTCTATCTGTATGTCAGAAATAATGAAGGAAAATTATTTAAAGCGTTGATTTTTGCATTGATCTCTTTGGCAATGCCGATTGCATGGTATTTATATACTTATTTTGCGGCTTTCCACTTTGACCATGTTCATACGAACATGTTTTTACAAATAGGCGCTCAAAACAAATCAACTCTTTTCACAAGTCCTAATTTTTGGCGTCACCTTTTCGATATTTTTTCCCAAACAATGCTAACGCCTTTGCTATTTCCATTTTCCGTTTTGAGTTTATTGATAACTAAAAAATCCTGGAGTTTTTGGCTAGTTGTCGCAAGCATCACGCTCGGATTCTCCGTCATTTTCTTGGCGCCTGAAAAAGTAATGGCTCATGATTTCTATTTATACGGCCTATTTCCCTTTTTAGCCTTGCTAACCGCCGTTGGACTTGAAGGAATAACGCGTCCATTTTCGAAATTGAAAGATCCAGCTATCGCAGCTTTTTTAATGATTCTGCTATTGGCCGTTTCAAGCCGATATTTTTTTCATCCTATCTATAAATCTGAGTCCATTAACAATTTAAATTCTTTTCGTCAGGCAATAGAGAAAAAAACAAATCAAGAAGATCAATTCATCGTTTTCGGAAATGACCCTGGCGGTATTTTTTATTACGTCAATCGTCCTGGTTATGTTTTACAACCCAATAGAATCGGCCAGCCGCTTCAGAGTTATTTGAAGAATTCAAATTTTAAGAAGGAAGGATCCGAAGATCCGCACGAATTGGAAGAAGCGATGAAAGATCCGGTAACTTGGTTTGAGTATCTCAAAAATCAAGGAGCTTCTTATTTCTTCGCCGTCAATAAAAAGGAATTAGAGAGTCTTCCTGCATTGTTTCATTATTTATTGCTCAAGAATGAATTGATCTCAGAAAAAATGGATGATTTTTATTTGTTCAAAATATCGGGAGATAAAACATGAAGATTTCATTGATTGTTCCAGTGTACAACGAAGAAAAAAACATCCATGAATTTATTCGAAGAACGGTCCCAATTTTAAATGGGATCACAAATGACTATGAAATCATCTTTGGGATGGATCCTTCTAAAGATAATACGGAGCAGGTTATAGCAGATGCTCATGCAAAAGATTCAAGGATTAAATTATTGAAATTTTCAAGACGGTTTGGGCAGCCGATGGCAACCTTGGCCGGACTTATGCACTCATCCGGTGATGCTGTTATTGTAATTGATGTTGATTTACAAGATCCGCCAGAATTAATTCAGGAAATGGTTGCAAAGTGGCGGGAAGGTTATGATGTTGTTTATGCGCAACGTAAAAGTCGAAAGGGTGAGACCTTCATAAAAGAAGTTGTCTCGGAAATCGGCTATAAAGTTATCAATAATATGACTGATGTCGCCATTCCAAAAAATACAGGTGATTTCCGGCTCATGAGCAGGCGGGTCGTTGAAGAAATTAATAAACTTAAAGAAACGCATGGTTTTTTAAGAGGAATGGTTGCCATAGTAGGATTCAAACAAACTGCTGTTGCGTTTGACCGTCCAGAGCGCTTTTCTGGGGCTGGAAATTACAACCGCTTTCTAGGGTCATTGAAGATCGGTCTTAATGGACTTTTTTGTTTTTCTAATTATCCCTTATTTTTAATTTTACAAATGGGTTTAATCATTTTTTCGTTATCTCTTGTTATGGGTATTTTTTCTATGATTACTACCGTGTTGGGTTTCTCAAGATTCGATCAATGGTTAACCACTTTCCTTATTATGTTTATTGGAGGAATTCAGTTGATCAGCGTTGGCACTTTGGGAGAATATCTCGGCCGGATTTATGATGAAGTTAAACAACGCCCTCGATTTATTGTCGATAAGAAGATAGGTCTCTAGATTAATGGACTCTATTTTTATTACAGGGGCTGCAGGTTTTATTGGAAGCAATCTCGTGGAGAGACTCCTTGCCGATGGAAATCAAGTCACTGGCTGGGACAATTTTTCAACCGGACACCAAAAATTCATTGAAGGTTTTAAAAATCACAAAAATTTCAAACTTATCAAAGGTGACAACCTAGATTTAAAAACACTTATTCAGGCGATGAAGGGTTCAAATGTTATATTTCACTTAGCCGCTAATGCGGATGTAAGATTTGGACTTGAACATCCCAAAAAAGATCTCGAACAGAACACGATTGCCACTTTTAATATATTGGAAGCAATGCGGGTTAATCACATTAAGAAAATATTTTTTTCCTCAACAGGCTCTGTCTACGGAGAATCCCCGGTAATTCCTACTCCTGAGGATGCGCCTTTCCCAATTCAAACATCGCTTTACGGTGCTTCCAAGGTTGCGGGAGAGGGAATGATTGAAGCCTATTGTGAAGGCTATCAGATGGAGGGGGTTATTTTTCGATTTGTTTCCACTCTGGGGGAGCGCTATAGCCACGGTCATGTCTTTGATTTTTACAAACAACTTTTAAAACATCCTGACCGCTTAAATGTTCTTGGCGATGGGACACAGCGAAAATCTTATTTATATGTCAAGGACTGCGTCAATGCAATGATCCATATTTGGAAACATCGTGAAAAAAATAATAAAAATAATCGAGTCGATATTTATAATTTGGGAACTGCGGAGTATTGCACGATCAAGAATTCTATTTCGTGGATATGTGAATATTTGAAATTGAAACCTGTATTAGAATTTGGCGGCGGCAAACAAGGTTGGATTGGAGATAATCCCTTTATTTTTTTGAATACCTCAAAAATACAATCTACCGGATGGAAATCAACTCTTTCCATAAAAGAAGCGGTTAATAAAACAGTTGAGTGGCTAAGTAAAAACAAATGGATTCTCGAAAGAACATGAACATTACAGTCTTGGGCTTGTGGCATTTAGGAGCTGTTACAGCTGCTTGCTCTTCTCAGTATTTTAAGGTAACGGGCTTAGATTTCGACAAAAAAGTGGTGTCTAATCTTCAAAAGGGAATATCACCAATTGATGAACCAGGTCTAAATGATTTAATTGTCAAAGGATTGAAAAAAAAGTCTTTAAAATTCTCGTCCGATAAAAAAGAAGCGTGTTCCCAAGCGGATCTTCTATGGATTTGTTACGATACCCCTGTAGATAAGAATGATAAGTCGAGTCCTGAATTTGTAATCGACAAAATCAAGTTGTGCATTCCTTATTTAAAAAATGGTACCATCGTACTTATTTCTTCTCAATTACCGGTGGGAACCTGCAAAAAATTAGAATCTCAATATCCTGACCTTAATTTTTCGTATTCTCCTGAAAATTTACGGCTCGGGAAAGCATTAGAAGTGTTCCAAAAAGCTGAACGAATTGTTATCGGAACAAGAACAAACGAAAGAAAAAACAAACTGGAACAACTTTTTTCTCCATTTTGCAAAAATTTAATTTTTATGTCCCCCGAATCAGCTGAAATGACAAAGCATGCACTCAATGGATTTTTAGCCCTTTCCATTTCATATATGAACGAGATCGCCAGGTTATGTGAAATAACGGGTGCTACGGCAAAAGAGGTGGAAGCAGGACTTAAAAGTGATATTCGGATAGGATCTCGAGCTTATTTATCTCCCGGGCAAGCTTTTTCAGGAGGCACATTAGCAAGAGATGTTGTTTCTTTGCAAAATTTAGCTGAAGAACATAAAGAAAAAATATTTCTAATTCCATCGATCAAAAAAAGCAACGACTGGCATAAAAACTGGACCATAAATAAAATAAAAAAATTGAAAGCGAAATCTGGCGCCTCAAATATTACCGTTCTGGGGTTAACCTATAAGCCCTTTACCAATACGCTTAGAAGAAGCGGCGCTGTTGAATTATGTGAAGCGCTTATCAAATTAGGTTTTAAAGTTTCGGCTTTTGATCCCGCGGTTCAAAAGAAAGAACTAACCGGCCAAATGCGGAAGGTTCATTTCTGCGGGAATGTTGAACATGCGCTTAAAGATTCTGATGCAGTAGTGATTTCAACTCCATGGCCTTTATTTAAAGATCTGTCTTGGAAACGGCTCCTCACAAGAATGCGGCAGCGTGTCATTTTAGATCCAGCCTCTTTCTTGAAATCTTCTTTTGAACATTTACCAGCTCAGTATCTTGCGGTGGGGACACCGTCATGAAGCTTCTTAAAAAAAATGCGATCGTCACCGGTGGATCAATGGGTTTGGGCGCTGCCATTGTGAAAGAATTTATTCAAGAGGGAGCAAATGTCGTTTTTTGCTCCAGGAATGAACGTGAAGGGAATAAACTGCTGGTTGCGCTCAAAAAATTTCTTCATCCCGGTCAAGAATTAATTTATCAAAAATGCGACGTGTCTTCAAAAACAGAAATTAACCAGTTATTTACATTGGTGTTCAAAAAATTAAAAACAATTCATATTCTCGTCAACAATGCCGGAATATATGGACCCATGGGGCCAAGCGAAGATGTATTATGGGAAGAATGGACAGAAGCAATTGAAATCAATCTCTTTGGTGTGTTTGCGTTCAGTCGAAAGGTTATCCCCATTTTTAAAAAACAAAAATACGGCAAGATTATTAATATCTCAGGCGGCGGAGCGACAAACCCATTGCCGGGTATTAGTGCCTATGCTGCATCCAAAGCTGCCGTAGTCAGACTGACCGAAACATTGGCCGAAGAATTGCAGGATTGGAATGTTGATGTGAATGCAGTTGCTCCCGGCGTATTGAATACGCGTTTGCTCGATCAAGTTCTAAAAGCTGGACCGGATAAAGTAGGTCAAACCTTTTATCAAAAAAGTATGAAACAATCTTCAGATGGCGGAACTTCTTTAGAAAAAGGCGCTCAGTTGTGCGTATACTTAGCATCCCGTGAAAGCGATGGAATTTCAGGAAAATTAATTAGCGCACTTTGGGATCCTTGGCCTAAGCTGAAAGATCATCAGAAAAAATTAAAAGAATCAGATATTTACTGCTTAAGACGGATTGTTCCCGAAGACCGGGGCATGAAGTTTTAATTTTATGACAAAAAAATTGAACTACGCAATCGTAGGCTGCGGAAAAGTTGGTGAGAAAAGGAGTAAATCTTTATCTCAAGGTCAGCTGATGGTAGCTTGCGATATTAATCTGAGTCTCGCTGAAAAATTAATTGTTAATTCTAACGGAAAAGCGACAAAAAATTTCAAACAAGCGGTCACTGATCCTGGAGTTGATATTGTCATTATCTCAACCATTAACTCTGCGCTATCCAGAATAGCTGAAGCAGCAATAAAAGCCGGTAAACATGTTTTGATCGAAAAACCCGTTGGTATTAATTCAAAAGAAATTGAAAATCTCATCAAGCTTGCCAAAAAAAATAAAGTCCTTGTTCGTGCTGGCTTTAATCATCGTTATCATCCCAGTATCCTAAAGGCCCAAGAGATCACTGCCTCTGACGAATTCGGCAGTCTCATGTTTGTGCGCGGACGTTATGGACATGGCGGCCGGGTTGGGTATGATCAGGAATGGCGGGCAAATCCAAAACTTTCCGGGGGCGGAGAATTAATCGATCAAGGTGTGCACTTGATTGATCTCGCAAGATTATTTCTCGGAGATTTTAAACATATCGACGGTTACGCTGCGACTTATTTTTGGAACATGAAAGTAGATGACAACTCATTTCTTAATTTGAGGACCAAAAAAGGGCAGACAGCGTGGCTTCATGTGAGTTGTACGGAATGGAAAAACCTTTTTTCTCTTGAAATTTATGGCCGCTACGGAAAACTTCACATCGAAGGATTGGGAGGAAGTTATGGACTGGAGAGACTTCATTATTATAAAATGCTTCCTGAAATGGGGCCTCCCATAACGAAGGTCTTTGAATTCCCGGAATCCGATGATTCATGGGCAAAAGAAATCCAAACTTTCGAAGAGGATATTCGCTTTCATAAAAATCCAGACCCAAGTCTCAAGGATGCCTTAGCAGTGATGGACATCGTTGAAAAAGTTTACAAAAAAAGCGGTTATTAAAATTCAAAACCCAACCTTATGATTATCGTCAGGTCACCTTTAAGAATTTCGCTCGGCGGCGGCGGAACCGACTTACCGTCTTATTACTCTAAACACGGCGGATTTTCACTCGCAGCTGCCATAGATAAGTACGTCTATGTGACACTTCACCGCACATTCGTCCCGGATCTAATCGTCAAATATTCTAAATTAGAAAGAGTTTTGACGGTTGATGAGATAGAGCACCCGATCATTAGAGAAGCCCTAAAACTGCTCAAAATCGATGTTTCCTCACTTGAATTAACATCCATGGCAGATATTCCAGCCGGAACGGGTTTAGGATCATCCGGGAGTTTCACCACATCGCTTCTACGAGTGTTGCATGCCTACAATAAAACATCTATTGAACCCAGAGACTTAGCAGAACAAGCTTGTCGCATTGAATTAGACATTTTAAAAGAACCAATCGGCAAACAGGATCAATACATATCAGCTGTTGGCGGCATTACTTGTTTTGAATTTTCTCAGAATGGAACTGTGAAAGTGTGGCCGCTTAAAATTTCTGAAGAAACGCTTTATAACCTTGAAGATAATTTGCTTTTATTTTTTACAGGATATTCCAGATCCGCTTCATCCGTTTTGAAAGAACAGGACGGTAAAAGCAAAGACAATGACAGGTCAATGCTTGAAAACCTAAATTTCATTAAAAAAATTGGATACGAAAGCAAAGATGCTCTTGAATCTGGAAATTTAGATGAATTCGGCAAACTCATGGATGTTCATTGGGAACAGAAAAAAAGAAGATCTAATTCTATTAGCAATTCCAAAATTAATGAATGGTACGACTTGGCAATGAAAAATGGCGCTTCTGGCGGAAAATTAATCGGAGCGGGCGGCGGGGGCTTTCTCATGTTTTACGCTTCAGACAAAGGAAAGCTGCGTCATGAAATGAGAAAAGCGGGCTTGGTGGAGGTTCGTTTTAAATTTGATTTTGAAGGAACTAAAGTTGTCAGCACTTAAAATCTCAGATTGTATAGTTGCAATTCTAGCAGGCGGTTTAGCTACTCGATTAAAACCAATTACGGAAAAAATACCGAAATCATTGCTTGAAGTAGCCGGCCGACCGTTTATTGATCATCAAATTGAACTTTTAAAATCAAACGGCATCAAAAAAATGGTTCTTTGTACAAGTTATTTGGAAGAAAAAATAAAAGCGTCGCTGGGTACCGGAAACAAGTTTGGGGTCGACATCTTTTATTCGTCTGACGGAGAAAAACTCTTAGGAACCGGCGGAGCGATCAAAAAATCTTTACCGTTACTGTCCGATCCTTTTTTTGTCCTTTACGGTGATTCCTACTTAAACACGGATTATGAAAAAATATTAAACATTTTCCATTCAAGCGGCAAGCAAGGGCTGATGGCCTTGTATAAAAATAAGAATCAGTGGGATACAAGTAATGTTTGGTTCGAGAGCGGTTCAATTCAGGCTTACGATAAAAAAAGTCACTTACCACAAATGGAATACATAGATTACGGATTAAGCATGTTCTCAAAAAAAGCATTTGAATGTCATCAAAATAAATTTGATCTATACGAAGTATTTAGTTATTTATTAAAAAATAATCAGCTTGCTGGATACGAAGTTTCAGAAAGGTTCTACGAAATTGGTTCACCTCAAGGTCTCTTAGAATTAGAGACCAAGCTTGGGGCAAAAAAATCGTGAAAGGAATAAGCATGAGTTACGCCGAGCAACATTTGAAAGAATCGCAGGAAATAATTTCTCTTTTAAAACCAGACGTTATCGAAAAGATTGTGGATGAGCTGGCGGATTTGCGAAAAAGATGCGGACGGTTATTTATTTTAGGCGTCGGCGGCAGTGCGGCAAACGCTTCTCACGCAACTAACGATTTCAGAAAAATTGTGGGAATTGAAACCTACGCGCCAACAGACAATGTTTCAGAATTAACGGCGCGTGTTAACGATGAGGGTTGGGCGACTACATTTATTGAATGGCTTAAGGTAAGTCAGCTTTCAAAAAAAGACGCTCTTTTAATCCTTTCTGTGGGCGGTGGTAATAGAGAAATGAATGTAAGTCCCAATATTATAAAGGCGCTCGAATTCGCTCAACAAATTGGATCGACAATATTGGGAATTGTTGGAAGAGATGGCGGTTACACAGCCAAGATTGCAAATCACTGCGTTGTAATTCCGACCGTAAATCCTCAAAATACGACGCCTCACACGGAAGCATTTCAAGGAGTCGTTTGGCATTTAATTGTTTCTCATCCAAAATTAAAAAAATCTGAAACAAAATGGGAAAGCATTAAAAAAGCCTAACTAGGATTTATGAGTGAAAGAAGAGCTGTTTTTTTAGATCGAGACGGCGTGATTAATAAGCCAATCATCAGAGATGGCAAGTCATATCCTCCTCATACGATAGACGACTTTCAGTTGCACGAAGACACGCTGGAGGTTTGCAAAACATTAAAAAAAGCTGGGTTTTTGCTTATTGTTGCCACCAATCAACCTGACGTGGGGCGGAAGACCTTAAAGCGTGAAAGCGTAGAAGAAATCCACCGAATCATGCGCCAGTTATTACCACTAGATGATGTAGAAGTGTGCTACGCGTCAGGACGAGATTCATCTGAAGAAAATGCGTTTAGAAAACCAGCTCCAGGAATGCTTTTAAAGGCTGCAAATAAATTTTCTATAAATTTAAAAAAAAGTTATATGATAGGGGACTGTTGGCGCGATATTAACTGCGGGCATGCAGCAGGCTGCAAAACTATTTTTATCGATCGCGGCTACATCGAAGCTTTAGATGTTCAACCTAATTACACAGTTGGTAGCTTAAAGGAAGCTGCCGACATTATTTTAAAAGAAACTAATCTGACGGAGGAGTAATGAATTTACAACAGTTGAACGTTAAAATTTATGCAGATGGTGCAGATAAGATAGGTATTATTAATCTTTATAAAAATCCGCTCATACACGGTATTACGACTAACCCCAGCTTAATGCGAAAAGCAGGAATCGAAAATTATCAAGAATTTGCTTTGGAAATTCTTAAAACAGTTAAAACCAAACCGATTTCCTATGAAGTTTTCTCAGATGATTTTTCAGAAATGAGACTGCAAGCGTTCAAAATGAAAGAATGGCAGGAAAATGTTTATGTGAAAATACCGGTCACAAATACAAAGGGAGAAAGTTCGCTGGGATTAATCAGTGAACTTGCCAAAGAAGGCGTTAAGCTAAATGTCACAGCCATATTAACTCTTGAACAAGTTCGAGATGTAGCGCAAAGCTTACAACCCAATGTTCCCGCAGTTGTTTCGGTTTTTGCGGGGAGAATTGCAGATACCGGCAGGGATCCCATTCCGTTGATGACCGAAAGCCTCGCTTTGTTAAGGTATCTTTCGAAGACAGAGCTTCTTTGGGCAAGTGTTCGGGAAGTGATCAATATCTTCCAAGCCGATGCGTGCGGGTGTCATATTGTAACTGTCCCGCATGATATTTTAGAAAAAGCCATTAAGCTTTGCGGCAAAGATTTAAATGAACTTTCTTTAGACACCGTTAAAATGTTTTATCAAGATGCAAAAATGGCCAACTTTAATTTGAAATAAATTAGCCCTTCCAAAAAGGAAATCTGTTAATTTAAAATGACGCTTCGTTTAGTTTGCGGTTTGTGTGAAAAAAACACCTTGCAGTCTGTCACTCATCTTAAATATTGCGGGCTACAGAAGTGCGGTCACTGCGGATTTTCGGAAATTACTGAGGTTCCAAGTGAAGAGACCGTTAAAGCGATTTATTCTCAGATGGAGTACTTTTATCACAACAAATATCAAAACACTGAGACCTTAAATAAAGAGCACAAAAGACGACTCGGGTTTGTCAGCGAATTCATCCACCATCCTGATGCTAATATTTTAGAAGTGGGTTGTGCGGCTGGTGATTTTATTAAATATATCGATGGTAAATATGTGATGTGGGGAATTGACGTTTCGGACGCAGCCATTGCAGAGGCAAAGCGCAAACTCCCTGAGATTCAAGATCGATTGCATGCGGGCTTTATTGAAAAACAAACTTATCCGCCCAATTTTTTTGATGGCGTTGTTATGTGGGATGTCATCGAACATTTGCGGGATCCTTTCGCAGTTTTGGACCAGTTGTTTTATCATCTGAAGCCGAGTGGGCATCTGTTTCTATCTACTCCCAACATTGGTTCTATGACGGCAAAAGTTTTGGGAAAATATTGGCCGCTCATGACCCCGCCTGAACATTTAAGCTTCTTTACTCGAAAAAGTTTTAAATTTTTGTTTGAGCAGAAATTAAACTCAAAAATGGTAAAGTGGGAAACGAAAGGAAAATGGGCAAATCTGGGTTTTCTTTTCTATAAAATTCAGGCGGTCGTCCCGCACCTCATTCCGAATTGGTTAATCAAGCTCTTCGAAATGAAATATACAAAGCAGCTAGCGGTTTACGTTCCGACAGGGGACATTCAATATGTTGTGGTTCAAAAACAAAAGTAATCTTAATTCTTTCCCTTCCTTTTCTCCCGATCCTATTTTTGTTTTTTTAGCGGGTTTTCTTTTTATATTTGCTTTCTACGTTGGATTCCCATTTGATTTTACTCAGGACTATCTTGAGGTGATTCAATATGCCAATAATTTCAGTTTTACTCGCCTGATCGCCTTAACCATTAATCCGTTTACTCCTGGTTGGTTTTTTATTGACGATATTGTTTATCTGAGACCATTGACCATATTATTTTTTAAATTGAATGAACATATATTTGGCATAGGTGCTACTTCTTTTATTGTCGTTGAAGCCATTTCATGCGGAATTCTTTCAGTTTTATTCTTTCATCTCATTGTCAAAGCTGGAAATAGTAAATTATACGGGTGGCTCGCAATTTTTCTTTATCTGAGTTTTCCGCCTATCTTTTTTTCCACCATGAGCTTTCCACACATGGAATACCTGAACACTTTGCTTCGTTTTTCTTCAGTGATTATATTCGGATATTTAACGCTCAATTATTTTCGTTCTCTTCCAAAATTTGTCATCACCTGTATTGGATGGTATGTGTTGACACTGCTGTCAATAAAACTGCGCTCGAGTGATAAATTATTAGTTCCGGTCTTCATCGCATTCTTACTGTTCAACTTTAAACCTGTGATTCAGAAAATTGGCAGGAGTAGATTTTTCTTTATTGGACTCGTTTCGTTACTGATGCTGCTGAGCGTTGTTCCTATTCAGATAAAAGCCTTTTCCACTACGAAACAAGTTTCGTTTAATCGGGCGGAGCAAAAAGAGAAACAAATCAGAACCGTGCATATTCAAAATCTACACTCGTCCATTGTCCACAACCCGCAGGGGGAGAATCCATTTGCTACTGTTTTTAAAGACAAGCCTCCACAATCCGTTACAGAAAATTATGGTTTCTTTTTGGGTTGGTTTTTTTGGATATTCTTGTGTACCTCCTTTTTCTTTCTGGTAAAGAACGTTAACGCTCCGAGTGAATCTGAGCGTATTTATTTTTTAAAACATTTCTTTAAATTAACATCTGTATTAACTGGTATTTTAGCGGTTACGTTTATGTCGGATTTCATTTCTGCTGATTTGAGGTATTTAAGCTTTATTTTAACGCCTAGCTTACTTCTCCTCATGTGGGGCATTCTTTTATTTGAATACTACTTAAAGGGTGATAAGAAATTCTTTATCTTCCGCGCCATCATGATTGGCTCTTTCGTGTTTACGATCGGCACTAACCTTGGATTCTACCTTAAGTATTTGGGCCACTTTGGCGGCGGTATGACTTATGGTTTTGTAGAAGCAGCAAAAAAAGTTTACGAAGATAAATATCAAAGAAAGCCTGTGGGACACGAACTTTATTTGGAATTTCCAAAATTGTATGGACGTAATCTTTTGATTGAATGGCATGACTCTTTTAAAGATAATATGAAGCAACTTGGCGCAAGGGATTTAAGATCTACTTATTATGTCCTAAGTAGGAACCAAAATCCTGAGATTCCTTCAAAAGTGAACAGTGCGCGTATTGCATTAGGTGATGTTAATTTTCTCGACGCTCCGCCGGTTGTGTTTAGGGTTTTGAAAGCCGTCCGCTCCATAAAAAACAAACAGGATAAGGATAAAATTTTCATTTATAAAATAGTCCCCGCTTCAACATGAACCCAAAAAAACAAAAATTTATCCCTTATTCATTTCAAGCAATCACAAACAGAGATACTCAAAGTGTGTTAAAAACGCTCAAGTCCTCTCGGATTACTCAAGGCCCTAGAATTCCAGAGTTTGAGCAAAACTTGGCAAAATTTTGTGGCGCTAAATATGCGGTAGCGGTTTCTAGCGGCACTGCAGGGCTGCATCTGGCAGGTCTCGCATTTGGCGTAATCGAGGGAGATGAAGTGATTACTTCTCCCAATTCATTCGTAGCAACATCCAACAGTGTTTTGTATTGCGGCGGCAAACCGGTATTTGCCGACATTGAATCTATTTATTTAAATATAGATCCAAATGAAATTAAAAAGAAGATTAACTCAAAAACCAAAGGTTTAATTCCAGTCCATTTTGCAGGTCATCCGTATCAAGTAGAAGAAATTCATGCGCTTGCTCAAAAAAATGGATTATTTATCATTGAAGATGCCTGCCATGCGCTCGGAGCTTCTTATCGCATCAAAAACAAATGGTATAAAGTTGGATCTTGCGCTCACGCTGACGCTTCCATACTTAGCTTTCATCCCGTTAAAAGTATTACAACTGGGGAAGGCGGTGCTGTCCTGACAAACCGGAAAGATATTTATGAAAAACTAATTTCTTTACGAAGCCATGGAATTGTTCGGGATGCTACCTCTTTCAAGAATAGAGATCTCGCTTTCCCTGAAGGTTTACAGGCACCCTGGTATTATGAAATGCAGGACCTTGGATTTAATTACCGAATAACCGATATTCAATGCGCATTAGGAATCAGTCAACTCAGGTCGCTCTCAAGCTTGGTTGATAAACGCAGAAATGTTGCGAAAATATACAATCAAGCATTTAAAGATTTTGAAGGAATTATTATCCCAAAGGAACATGAATCCGCACGTTCTGCTTATCATCTGTATCCGATTCAATTAACTTTAAAAAAGCTAAGGGTTGAAAGGACAAAAATTTTTCAGCTATTTCAAGAATCAGGCATAGGCGCACAGGTGCATTACATTCCAATCCACTTTCAACCTTACTATATGAATTTTGGTTTTAAGAAGGGCGATTTTCCAGTAACAGAAAAATATTACGCAAGCACGATTTCGATTCCACTGTTTCCGTCCATAACAGCGAAGCAAGTCCAATATGTCATCCGTACAATTCAAACCATCATTACAAATAACCTCAAATAAGCAATGACGGACTCCGCTTTTGATTGCGTGTTCCGGGCAGATGGTGGCCCTGGATTTGGGTTTGGACATCTCAGGCGTTGCTTTGTCCTGGCAGAAGCGCTAAAACGTAACGGCATTAAGAAAATTGCGTTTATTTCAAAAACAAAACAGGCAGCTGAAACTGTTTTAAACAAACGCTTTCCGGTAATCAAAATATCAGCCCGAAAACACGAAACTGATTTTTTCTGTCAGTACTTTAAAAAAAATATTCCCAAGCTTTTAATTGTTGATTCCTATAAGATAAACGCTAAAACACTCTCTTCATTCCAGAAATTATGTCCAGTGGTTATATTTGACGATACGGGAAGCCGAACACATTATTCCATTGATGGCATCATTAATTACAATGTGCATGCAACAACAATTAATTACGCTTGCGCTGATCACACTCGTTTGCTGTTAGGAACACAATACGTGCCCATTGATTCGTCATTTAAAAAATTAGTTCATAAACGAAAAAACATTCATAAAATGCGCTTATTTATTTCCTTAAGCGGGATGCTGCCAGCCAAATGTTTAAAAAAAATAAATCGGGTTTTAACCCAATTACAGGGGCCCTTGCTGATTGACACAACATCAGGTTTGGCTCATAATCAAACTCTTCAAAAAAACGATGTTCATGTAAATTGGTTGCCCTTTCAAGAAGCAAACAATGTCATGGCAAAAGCAGATATGGCGTTATGTGCTGCGGGTGTAACCAGTTACGAACTTGCTTTCTTAGGTATTCCGCTGTTGATAACGTCGATTGTAAAAAACCATGAACCGCTTGCCCGGTGGCTTGATAAATTAGGCACAGCCAAAAATATTGGTTCATTTGTTAAACTATCGGACAAAAAAATCTTAAATGAAATCGAACGTTTCATAGATGACAACCGGGGACGAGAGCAGATGAGCCAAAAGCAGAGACGTCTCATTGATGGGCTGGGAAGTGACCGGCTCGCTAAAAAAATAATTCAATACTGGATTGGAAGTTAAATGAAAATTATAGCCACAATTGAAGCCCGAATGGCATCTTCAAGACTGCCTGGAAAGATATTAAAACCTATCCTTGGAAAACCTACACTTGAACGCCTCATTGAACGAGTGAAGCGGTCAAAATTGGTTCAAGATATCGTAGTTGCAACCACTGACATGGTGAGTGATGATGAAACGGAAGCGGCTTGCAAAAAAATGAACGTACATTTTTATCGGGGCAGTTCAGAGGATGTGCTGGACCGGGTATTAAAAGCCGCAAAAGCGTTTTGGGCAGATACGATTGTAGAACTCACAGGTGATTGTCCGCTGATCGATCCAAAAATTATAGATTCGGTTATTCAGCATTATCTAGACAATGAATACGACTATGTCAGTAATGTTTTAGTCCGAACTTTTCCAAGAGGCATGGATACTCAAATTTTTTCAGTGAACGTACTTGATGGAGTGGATAAGCTCACTCAAGACCCGGCTGACCGTGAAAATGTGTCGCTTTATATTTATGAACACCCGGAGAAATACACACTTGGAAATGTGACCGCTTCATCTGATATTTTAAAGCGACCAGATCTTCGCTTGACTGTCGACACTCAAGAAGATTTTGAATTGATTCATGAAATCTATACCCGTTTATATCCATCCAAACCTGATTTCTCACTCAGTGATATCATCCAATTGATCGAACGCACGCCACATCTAAAAGAATTGAATAAACATATTCAACAAAAAACTGCCCGATGAAAACCCCGTTAAGAGCTGCCATTATCGGATGCGGGAGAATCGCGGGGTCTTTTGATAAAGATCCTAAGCGAAAATATATCACGACACATGCGGGCGCTTATTCTCATATTAAAAAAACGGAGCTCATTGCTGTTTGCGACGAGGATAAAAATAAACTTAAGGAATTCGGAAATGATTGGAAGGTAAAACGTCTTTATTCAGATTACAAAGACATGATCAAAAAAGAGAACTTAGACATTCTCAGCATTTGCACGTGGCCGGCTTCTCATTTTGAAATTTCAAAATTTGCGATGGACCATGGAATCAAAACTATTTTCTGTGAAAAACCAATTACGAATAAATTGAACCAAGCTGACGAACTGGTGATGTTGAGCAAAAAAAATAAAGTCGCTTTTGCAGTCAATCATACACGCCGGTGGGACGCGGGGCATATAAAAGTAAGAGAGTTCATAAAAGCAGGAAAATTGGGAAAACTTTCACACGTCATTTGTTATTATACGGCTGGCATATCCAACACAGGAACCCACTTATTTGATTTATTGCGATTTTTTTTGGGTAATGCGGAAGCTGTGCATGCCTCTCAAACTCCTATCTTCGGGGATAAGGACCTTACTTTAAGCGGCCAAATTTGGTTTAAAAATGAAGTTTTAGTTACCTTGGTTGGATTAAATGTTTCAAACTATCTTATTTTCGAAATTGATTTTTACGGAAGCAACGGCCGTTTTCGGTTAACGCGCAGCGGATTTGAATCGGAATCCTGGGAAGTCGGACCAAGTCCATTTTTTTCGGGCTACAAAGAACTATTGCACTCTAAGTTGAATTTAAACCTAAAAAAGAAAACGATGATGATTGATGCTATCCAGGAGTTAATTGAATCTGCAGAAAACCATAAAACGCCTGCTTGCAGCGCAGAAGATGGCATGAAAGCTTTAGAACTTGTTTGTGCTCTTAAAGAATCCTATAAGCGCAATAAAAAAATAAACCTTCCCTTAAAAAACCGAAACGTGGGTATTTGATGGCCAACTCGACGCTCGCTCTTTTCGGCGGCAAAAAAATAAGAAATAAACCATTTCCTGCTCATCCTGTTTTAGGAAAAGAAGAAAGAACTGAAGTTCTAAAAGTTTTGAAAACTGGAAAATTATCGGGCTTTATCGCACGGGCAGGAGACCATTTTTTTGGCGGGCCGAATGTCCGAAAATTGGAATCTTTATTCTGTAAATCTTTCAAAGTAAAATATGCTATTTCAGTAAACTCTGCGACTGCCGGACTTCATGCAGCGGTGGCTGCTTGCAACATTGGTCCGGGCGATGAAGTTATTGTGTCTCCCTATACGATGTCGGCATCCGCCAGTGCTATTTTAATGGCGAACGCAGTTCCCAGATTTGTTGATATCCAAGACGAAGTTTTTTCGCTGAATCCTTCATTAATTGAAAAGGCTATCAACCCAAGAACAAAGGCGATCATCATCGTTCATTTATTCGGTCACCCGGCTCCGATGGATGAAATCATGACCATCGCAAAGAAAAATAAATTGAAAGTAATAGAAGATTGCGCCCAAGCGCCTGGAGCTAAATATAAAGGCAAGTATGTCGGGACTATTGGTGATGCCGGAATTTTCAGTTTTAATCAGCACAAAACAATCACAACCGGTGAGGGTGGTGTTGTGGTCACTCATGATTACAACCTCGCGCTTAAAATACAATTGGTCCGTAATCACGGGGAAGCTGTCGTTGAAGATTTAAAAATGGATGACATCGTCAATACTCTTGGCTGGAATTATCGAATGACTGAACTTGAAGCGGCAGTTGGGATCGCACAATTCAAAAAATTGGGCCGCCTTACAAAACACCGGCAAAAATTGGCGGTATTCCTATCCAAAAATTTAAAACGTTTTCCAGGAATGGACCTTCCTAAAACTGCATCAAATTGCACGCATACTTATTTCTTGTACGCGATTAAATACAATGAGCGTAAAAGCGGTATTTCAAGAGACCTATTAATTAAAGCATTAAACGCAGAGGGAATTCCTTTCGCGAAGGGTTATGTCAAACCTCTTTATCTGTTGCCGATTTACCAACAATTAATTTGTTACGGAGCTCAAGGGTGGCCGTTCACGTCAATTCCTGAAGACGATCGGCCCTCCTATACAAAAGGAATATGTCCGGTCGCAGAACGGCTTTACGAAAAAGAGTTGATCCACACGAGTCTTTGCTATTATCCTGTCACCGAGAGCGATTTAAAAGATGTTGTTCGCGCTTTCGATAAAATTTATAATTGCGCTGCTGAGTTAAGCCATCACCAGAAGCAGGAGGCCGTGCGTTTATGAAGTCCGTTGCAATTGGTAGCAGAAACGTTGGATATGGAGAATCTTGTTTTATCATTGCCGAAGCCGGCTCTAATCACAATCGCGATTTCGATCAGGCGAAGCGTTTAATTGATGTAGCTGCCGAGGCAGGCGCAGATGCCGTTAAATTCCAAACTTTTCGTGCGGAAAAGGTTTATTCCAAAAAAACACCTCTCATGAGTTATTTGACAACGAACAAGTTGTTAAAAGAAAATGAAACTGTTTGGGATTTAATTAAACGAGTTGAACTGCCTCGCGAATGCCATCCGAAA
>OBEQ010567060.1_pt1 | contig 18463 bp, 16 predicted proteins | sample 1670901 | NCBI WGS metagenome assembly OBEQ01 (sample SAMEA104232315, study PRJEB22302) | groundwater metagenome | biome: forest; feature: aquifer; material: groundwater | place: USA | collected 2011-08-07 | depth 5.4 m
TTAAAAATCGCTGCCGGCGAACCACTGCGAATTAAACAAGAAGACGTCAAATTAAAAGGCCATGCTTTTGAATGTCGTATCAACGCAGAAGATCCAAAAACCTTTCTCCCCTGCCCAGGAACTATAAGCCATTTTCATGCTCCTGGCGGCAATGGGATTCGAGTTGATTCTCATATTTACAACGGTTACAAAGTTCCGCCAAACTATGATTCCTTGATTGCAAAAATAATCACTCACGGCGACGACCGCAAGAGCGCTTTAGCACGAATGCGAAATGCCCTGGACGAAACGCTTATAGAAGGTATCCGAACAAATATCTCACTTCAGCAAGAATTAGTGCGCGATCCTGCTTTTGCTGAAGGTGGCGTCAATATCCATTATTTGGAAAAGAAATTAGGTTTATAGTCCATTCATTTGACAAACCAGTGCCAGAGAAGAAGCTAGCTTCTTCTCTGGCACATGGCACATCGAGTTAAAATGCCCTGGCTCCAACTAAAATTAGACACGTCGCCTGAAAACGCCGAACATATTGAAGATACAATGTTAGCCGTTGGCGCTCTTTCAATTACCCTGACCGACAATGCTGATCAACCTCTGTATGAACCCGCCTTAGGTGAAACTCCACTCTGGCGACAGACCCGTATAACGGCCTTATTTGATGCTGATACAGACCTGAATAAACTCACAGATCTTATCTCAAACAAACTCTGCATCTCTCCTAAACCTCCTATACGAAGTGAAATTCTGGAAGACAAAGATTGGGAAAGAGAGTGGATAAAAAATTATAAACCAATGAAATTCGGTACTCGCTTATGGGTAATTCCAAGCTGGATAGAACCACCAGAACCTGAATGTACAAACCTATTACTCGATCCAGGGCTAGCCTTCGGCACAGGAACTCATCCTACAACGGCGTTATGTTTAGAATGGCTCTCCAATCAAGATTTAAAGGATTTATTTGTTATCGATTATGGTTGCGGCTCTGGAATTTTAGGCATAGCGGCGTTACTCCTCGGGGCTAAAAATGCTCTTGGTGTCGATAATGATCCTCAAGCACTCATTGCTACACGCGAAAATTGTCGTCGCAATGGGCTTGAAGAGGACCGTTTCAACGTGGTTTATCCCGGAAATCTTTCATGTTCTCCAGCAGATGTGACTGTGGCAAATATTTTGGCAGGGCCATTAATTGAACTCGCCCCGAAGATAGCAGCACTTACAAAATTACAGGGCAAGCTCATTTTATCTGGCATCTTATGTTCTCAATCTGAAGATGTCATGACAGCCTATAAGCCATGGTTTACACTGAATCCAGTAACAGTAAACGGCGAATGGGTTAGAATTGACGGCGTTAAACACTCTGAAATTGGAGCAGGTAATAGCAAAGAAAATTCTGCCCTATAAATATGTCAAAACACATTGATGGTCCATGTGCTAAAAAAGAGATTTCCATTATGAACCACCTGGTGACTCGCTGCCCAAATTGTGCAACCTCCTTCCGAATAACAAACGAACACTTAAAATCGGCTGGTGGCTCCGTACGATGCGGCTCATGTCTTACAGTATTTAGTGCAAAAGGTACTTCATATACTTACGAGAGCGTGCTCGGAAAAAGTTCTCAGCATCCATCACCATCCCCACTTAGCAAAACTCAAAGCAGCGCTGACTTCAGTGAAAGATTTCTTGATCTAGACAATAAGAACCCCCACAACCATGAACTTGCGTATCAGGTTGTTAATAATCACCAAATCGAAGAAGTCGATGAGACCTGGGCCTTAGCACTCTTGGCAGAGTTAGAAGCAGAGGACGCTGATGAAAACACGTCGAATATAATAGACCTCTTAGATAGTGATACAGAAACGGAAATAACCGATCCAAATCAATATAAAAGCCTTGAAGAAGATCGAACAGTATCGAAACAAAACACAATTTCAGTTGAAGATGCTAAAGAGTTAGCAATTGATCATTTTAATATAAATAGCTCTTTTGTCGAAGCAATTCCAAGCTTCAAAGAAGCAAAACCAATCAATGATAACTTGATACATACGCAAGAAAATCTTACTAAACCATTCGAAACAGAAGACTTGGAAGCGGAAGCTCGCGATGTAGATATTAATGTGTTCGAAACCCCAGCTATGACTGCTGTTCACGATAAACTCAACGACGATGAACTTCTCCTTGATAGCGATGAAAATCTAAATCGAGCTATTCGAGAAGAACTTGGCTTGTTAACGGATGCAGTTCCAAATATCAATTATGATCATATCACTGATAGTAAAGACGCTTTACTCTCTGGAATTCAGCCCGAACCAGTGCAAATGCATTGGGAACAAAAATCAGGTGGATTGCTGCGTAAATTCGTCTGGTTTGCTGCAACGCTGTTTGCTTTTATGGGTCTAGCAACTCAATATGCATCTTATAATCTCGATCAGTTAGCTCGACAAGAACAATTCAGAGAATTCTACGTTCGTGCTTGTAGCATCCTAAAATGCCAACTACCAAATCAACATGACATCTCTAAATTTCGGAGTAACAATTTAGTTGTACGTACGCATCCAAAATTTGCAAAGGTTTTAGTTATCGACACTATCATCGTGAATGAAGCAACATATAAACAACCATTCCCCAACTTAAAACTTTCGTTTTCCGACCTAAACGGTCAGCTTGTCGCCAGCAGAGTATTTAACCCAGATCAATATCTTGGTGGAGAAATGACAGGTGAAAATCAAATACCTGCTCAACAACCAATCCATCTATCTCTCGAAATAGCTGATCCCGGTGAAAAAGCAGTAAATTACAGCCTAATTTTTGCGGAAAATTCACAATTTAATTATTGAAATTAAATCTTGAATGACTAATGCTCCATTACCAAACTCTATAAATATCAACAGCCTTAAAGTAAGCGTATACTAACTCTCTGTTTTAACAATTATTTTTTATTCAAAAATGCCGTTTTTTGTACTTTATCAGCACGAAGAGAGCATGTATCATAGCCGCCTTTGTTGACAATGCAGGTAATTTGTACAAGTCAGGGAAATTAATGCATTGAAAAAACCAGCTTTCCAAATTGGTACATATCAATTTTATAGCCAGGTTGTTCTAGCTCCGATGGCTGGAGTTACAGACAGACCATTTAGACAATTATGTCGTCAGTTTGGAGCAGGCTTAGCTGTATCAGAAATGGTTTCAGCTAACCCACAATTACGCGAGACGGCAAAGTCTCAGAAAAGATTGGATCACGACGGAGAAAGTGCACCCTGCTCAGTGCAGATAGCTGGTGCAGATCCTGAGTGGCTCGCGGATGCTGCACGTTTCAATCAACAACATGGCGCCCAAATTATAGATATCAATATGGGCTGTCCGGCTAAAAAGGTATGTAAAAAAGCGGCTGGCTCAGCGCTGCTAAAGGATGAGCGTTTAGTTGAACAGATATTGAAGGCTACTGTCCAAGCAGTAGATATCCCCGTCACGCTGAAGATTAGGACAGGCTGGGGAATTGATAATCGCAACGGCATAAAGATCGCCCAAATTGCGGAAGATTGTGGCATCCAGGCACTTGCGGTGCATGGTCGCACGAGAGAATGTGGATACCAAGGCAGTGCAGAATACGATACGATTGCGGCCATAAAGCAGGCAGTTAAGATACCGGTTTTTGCAAATGGAGACATTAACTCTCCGGCAAAAGCGGAATATGTACTGAGTTATACCAAGGCAGATGCAGTAATGATTGGCCGAGCAGCTCTAGGAAAGCCTTGGATTTGCTATGAGCTGGACCACTACCTGAGTACAGGCACCTTGGCACCGCAGCTTTCGACTGACGACATCAGTAAAGTTGTGATAAGTCATCTTCAAAGCCTATACCAGTTTTATGATGAGTACATGGGAGTTAGATTTGCCAGAAAACATATTGCCTGGTATCTAAACGAACAAACCAAAAGTAATGAATTTAGAAATATTTTTAATCAACTTGAATCGTCAGATTCTCAACTTGCCAGTGTTCGAAATTACTTCGAATATCTGAAGAACGGAGAGGAAATAGCGGCATGAATACAACGGATACAATTATGGGTGACACAGTGGAAGTTACCGAGCAGAAACCAGTTCTAACTACGCCACCTACAGGCGACCAAGAACAAGGTCAAGCTTTACGTGACAGCGTTGAAAAGGCATTAACAAATTACTTTTCACACTTGGACGGACAACCGGTAACTGATGTTTACAACATGGTTCTTTCTGAAGTAGAAGCACCTCTTCTTGAGGTGGTTATGAAGTACACTAAGAATAACCAAACTAAAGCATCTGTTATTCTAGGCTTAAATCGCGGTACACTTCGCAAGAAGTTAAAGCAATACGGCCTACTGTAACAACAAGCGATAGATCGTACTCGTACTACACAGTACGTAGCAAAGGGGAGAGTTCAAAACTCGCCCCTTTTTGCGTTTAATGGAATCTTGGATGTTGCACAATCACTCTACTTTTAATTGTGCCTACTATGTTACCGAGCAAAGAAACTCCAACCCATTGCAAAATCTAACGACGCGTTCAAACTATTATGACAGCTGAAGAAAAACCCGTTCACATTCGTCGGGCACTGATCAGTGTTTCTGACAAAACAGATTTAATTCAATTCGCAAAAAGTCTCATCGAAATGGATATCGAATTACTTTCCACTGGAGGGACCTATCAGCTTCTCGTAGCTAACCATATTCCAGCCATTGAGGTATCAGATTACACTGAGTTTCCCGAAATGATGGACGGCAGAGTAAAAACTCTTCATCCCAAAGTACATGGCGGTATTTTAGGAAGAAGAGGTAAAGATGACGCTGTTATGGCGAAACACCAAATCTTGCCAATTGATTTGGTAGTAGTAAATCTTTACCCCTTTGAAGCTACAATAGCTAAGCCGGGATGTGATCTCCCTTCTGCAATTGAAAACATAGATATCGGTGGTCCTACCATGGTACGGGCCGCAGCAAAAAATTATTCTGATGTCGCAATAATCGTTAAGACAGCAGATTACTTATCCATAATTGATGAACTTAAAGCTTCTAATGGTAGCTTATCTCTCAAGACAAGATTCGATCTCGCAGTTAAAGCGTTCGAACATACAGCCCAATATGATGGAGCAATTGCCAATTATCTTGGACTACTGGTCGAGAGTGATCAACGAAATGAGTTCCCACGCACCATCAATATGCAGTTTAAAAAAGCGCAAGAAATGCGTTATGGGGAAAATCCTCATCAAAAGGCAGCTTTCTATGCGGAAAAAAATCCTTTGGAGGCAAGTGTATCTACTGCCAAACAAATCCAAGGCAAAGCGCTTTCTTATAATAATGTTGCGGATACTGATGCCGCCCTTGAATGCGTTAAATGTTTTTCTGATCCGGCATGTGTCATCGTAAAACACGCAAACCCTTGTGGCGTTGCAGAAGCAAAAAGTCTATCAGATGCATATGAAGCGGCCTATTCAACAGACCCGACTTCTGCATTTGGCGGCATTATTGCGTTTAATCGAGAATTAGATGCTGAAACCGCACAAGCCATAATCGGACGCCAATTTGTTGAAGTCATTATCGCTCCAGCAATTAGTGAAGCGGCAAAAAAAATCGTCGCTGCCAAAGAGAATATTCGTTTGCTGGATTGCGGCACACTGCCAAAGCAACCTTCTGCGGCATGGGATTTCAAACGCGTCACTGGCGGTTTATTAGTACAAGATCGCGATTTGGGCCAAGTCTTAGCAAGTGACCTTAAAGTTGTAACCAAACGCGCTCCGACAGAAAATGAAATTCGAGATCTTCTTTTTGCCTGGAAAGTAGCTAAATACGTGAAATCAAATGCTATTGTGTATGCTAAAAATGGTCAGACCATCGGTATCGGCGCTGGCCAAATGAGTCGCGTGTATAGTGCAAAAATAGCCGGTATTAAAGCAGCTGACGAAAATTTGCAGGTCAAAGGTTCTGTAATGGCATCTGATGCTTTCTTCCCTTTCAGAGACGGGATCGATTCCGCAGCGATGGCAGGCATTACTGCTGTTATCGAACCTGGGGGCTCAATGCGCGATGAAGAAGTGATTGCCGCGGCTAATGAGGCAGACATGGCAATGGTATTCACAGGCATGAGACATTTCCGACATTAATCGATAGGAAAGAAGAAATAGGAATTCAACGATGAATATATTGATTATTGGCGGAGGCGGTCGTGAACACGCTCTCGCATGGAAAGCCGCCAAAAGCCCAACCGTACAACATGTTTTTGTAGCACCTGGAAATGCCGGCACAGGCATGGAATCTAAGCTTGAAAACATCGCCATTGATGTTTTAGATTTTCCTGCCCTTAGTCAGTTCGCTATAGAGAATAATGTGGGATTGACTATAGTCGGTCCGGAAGCTCCTCTGGTAGAAGGCATAGTAGATTACTTTAGCGCAAAAGGTTTACGCTGTTTCGGACCGACAAAATCAGCTGCGCAACTAGAAGGCTCTAAAACATTTACCAAAGATTTTTTAGCTAGACACAAGATTCCAACAGCGGAATATCAAAGCTTTACGGATGTCGACGCTGCGGTAGCCTATATCCATCGAAAGGGCTCACCGATCGTAGTCAAAGCTGATGGATTAGCCGCAGGGAAAGGAGTGATCCTCGCAGAGAGTGAAGAGCAAGCCATCGAAACTGTAAAAGACATGTTAGCCGGAAATATTTTTGGTGAAGCGGGCCATCGGGTTGTTATCGAAGAGTTTCTAAAAGGAGAAGAAGCCAGCTTTATTGTAATGGTTGACGGTAAAAACGTTCTCCCATTGGCCACATCTCAAGACCATAAAGCGCGCGACGACGGCGATCTAGGACCAAATACTGGAGGTATGGGTGCATACTCTCCGGCCCCAGTAGTAACGGATGAAATATTTCAGCGCGTAATGAGCGAGGTAATTTATCCAACAGTTAATGGGATGGCTGCCGAGGGGAATGAATATACAGGTTTTTTGTACGCCGGCTTAATGATCGACGAAGAAGGAACACCTAAAGTATTAGAATTTAACTGTCGGTTTGGTGACCCTGAAACACAGCCGATTATACTGCGCCTGCAATCTGATTTAGTCACTCTGTGTTCCGCAGCAATTGAAAGAAAGCTCGATAGTATTACAGCAGAATGGGATCCACGCGCAGCCGTCGGGGTAGTATTAGCGGCTGGAGGCTATCCTGATGGTTACCAAAAAGGTGACCAAATCTTTGGTCTTCCTGCGAAGGAGCAAGAGGGCCAAAAGGTGTTCCATGCGGGCACCAAAAATGAGAACGGCAAAGTTGTTACAAATGGCGGAAGGGTTCTATGTGCAACGGCACTGGGTGACACCATTATCCAGGCACAATCTCGTGCATATGAATTAGTTTCTACAATAAGCTGGGACAATCTATACTACCGGACAGATATAGCGCACAAAGCAATCGCACGAGAAAAGCAAAGTTAATTTTTCCGAATTCAAAACAAAGCGCTGCTACTAGACTTTGTTGAGCGATTAGATTAGCGCAGGCACTGCCCCTTAGGAAATACACCAATCTAGAGCAATGCCTGTTCTCCAGGGATGAAAGAGGAATCGGGATGCAAATTTGGCTAGAAAACGCCAATAAAAGAAAAATAGCGCTAGTGTTTCCATTAGTGTTTTTTGTGTCGTGGTTCTTTAGTTCATCATTGATCGCGGCACCGCTATTTTCCGTAGATAGCGAAATTACTCAGCGATCAATTCTTCCTTACATTGACATTTTAATTGATGGCGCTGAAAATTTGAGTGTTGACGACGTTATTTCCGAGCAATATATCCATCAGTTTGCACCACTGCCCAATGCAAAAATCCATTTTGGCTTTAATAAAACAGTTTATTGGCTTAGATTCACCATCGACAATAGAAATGCAAATGAAGAGGAGTTTCTACTCGAAATCGCTCCAGCGATATTGGACCAGATTGATCTGTATCAATACGATTCCACTAGTGAAAAGCTGATATGGCAACATCGAAGTGGTAGCTTGTTACCTTATACTGAGCGTGAAATTAAACATCCTTTACATTTATTTCCACTTAAAGTCGCTACCGGAAAATTATCCACTTACTATATCAAAATAAATTCACAAACGTCGATCAATGTAAGACTGAATCTCAGTCATACCAGTACATTTAGTCAGTTCAATCTGCAACGCAGCGGCTGGTCAAGCCTGATGTATGGCTTATTAATCGCATTAACACTTATTCAAATCGGCTTATTGATTTTATTTAATAAATTTCAACATGCGCTCTACGCCATTTTTATTACGAGCCTATTGTGTTTTCAAGCTGCTTGGAATGGTTGGTTCTACCAATTTTTTCCAACTCATGCACATTTACAAGAACAACTAATTATCTTTTTTATATATGGCGCTACCGCCGTGTGTGTTCTTTTTAGCAGACTCTACCTCAATACAGCTCTGAGAAATCCAAACTGGGATAAAGCATTATTAATTCTCGCCGGATTTTCCGGAATCTGCTCAGTTACAGCTTTTTTTACCAGCTTCTCAGCTAACGGCCATATCGCTGTTTTCCATGCGCTTCTTTATACACTGATCCTCTTGGGATATACCGCCTATGAAGTTATACAAGAAAATCCAAAAGCATTAACCTATCTATTCGCGCGCGTAGGATCATTTGTAGTTATTGTCATTACCCTTGTGTGCGCATTAGGTTTAATTGACTACCCGCAAATTCTACAGTACGGCACTATTACTTGTTTAGGATTCGAAGCATTACTAATAACTCTCTTTATGATTTACCACGAGAAGGCCGATCAGAAAATCGCGCTAACTAAAAATAATTCGGAAAGCCTACATCATTCTAGTCAGAAATCATTTACTGAATTAATCAGGAAAATTAGCCACGACATTAGGACACCCATGAGTGGTATTTCAGGTATGGCTGAACTATTACTTGATAGTTCTCTGACTGAAAGTCAGCGGAAACAGGTGCTCACTATTAAAAATGCTGGCGACAGCTTGTTAAATTTGGTGGCGAATCTTGCAACCTCTCCAGGAGTAGAAACTGGCGCAGTTGAACTACAGAATATCTCCTTTAATCTACCGTCACTTATTTCCGAATGTGTAGATATCTACCAAGCGCAAGCAGAAGAAAAACATCTGGAACTAATCAGTGATATTCACTATTCAGTTCCTAAACTAGTACGGGGCGATCCAAATCGTTTGCAACAAATACTTATGCATCTACTCAGCTTAACTTTTTCTAATTCACGTGAAGGGGAAGTAGTAGTTTCAGTTCGAATTAGTAAAGCCACAAATCTGATTGAATTCGACATTATCAGCACTGGAGTTGGAAATATCCGGGAACTAGAGTCAACCATATTTGCCACCGATAATGGGGATGCAGCCGCTCCTCGGCATCAACAACAAGAATTTAACATTGCCAAACAGTTGTCAACGCTGATGGGTGGAAAAATTGGCCTTGAGCCATATCAAGTAAATGGTATAAAAATTTGGTTTACTGCAAATATGCCTGCATTAGCGCTCGATGAAACGACAGAGCGTGAGTACGATAATATTTTGCGTAAACGCCGACTGCTGGTGGTGGACGATAACGAAACTTTTAGGCAAGTTATTCAGCAACAGGCGAATAGTTGGGGAATGCAAATTTCAAGCGCACGCAGTGGTATGGAGGCTCTCGCCATTTTGCGCAGCCAGGCGATTCTCGAGGAACAATTTGACGTTATTATTGTTGACCATCAAATGCCGACCATGAATGGATTACAATTAGCGGAGAAAATTAAAGAAGATCCATTATTGCAACCAGACATGCTTGTTATTATGTTAACCGGTGTCACAAATGCACCTTCAACCACTGAAGCCCGTAGCGCCGGGATTCGACGCGTGCTTACAAAACCTGTTAGCGCCCAATCATTAAAGATAACCTTAGCGGAAGAATTTGCTTATCTGCATTCGGAGATGACAAACACTAAATCCACTACAACTGAACACGATAGTAAAACAGCACATATTTAAAATTATCAGTAAAAACGACTGACAAGATTAATGTTTAATGATTGAGTGCAAGTTGACATCTAAAATTCGTAGCGACAATATCTTCGCTTGCTCATTAATCTGTATCATCTTCAATTGAGCGATTAGATTTTCAATCGTCCCAACATTGGTTAAAATTGAAATCTTGTAAATGAGGTAATTCATTATGGCAGAAGAACGCTCACACTCACGCCTTGATAAGCTTTTAATGCATGTTGACCAAGCGATTAGAACACTGAACCCTAAAACGCCGGTACACCTTCGACCCTCGCCAGCGATTGTTGAGCAAGAATCAGAACTAACTCATGAACAACGCAAACATATTGCGGGGCTAATGCGTGTCAATCACACTGGAGAGATTTGTGCTCAGGCGCTTTATCAAGGCCAAGCTCTGACCGCAAAACTTCCCGAGGTCCGCCAACAAATGGAATTAGCCGCCAGGGAAGAAGTAGATCATCTAGCCTGGTGTAGTGAAAGAGTTAAAGAACTTGGGAGTCGAACAAGTCTCTTAAATCCCATGTTTTATGGCTTATCCTTTGGGTTGGGAGCAGTAGCCGGATTAGTTAGCGATAAAGTTAGTTTAGGATTTGTCGCGGCAATTGAAGACCAAGTCTGTCAACATCTCGAAAATCATCTTGTCCAAGTACCCGAATCTGATGAGAAGAGCCGAGCCATTCTCGACCAAATGCTGATTGACGAAGCTAAGCATTCCAAATCAGCCATTGAGGCTGGAGGTTATCAATTTCCCTTACCGATAAAAACAGTAATGACAGTGGTTTCGAAAGTTATGACAAAAACAACCTATCGTATTTAATAAACTTGTCATCACCAACCCGGGTTTTATAAATACTTTAAGTTCGTTTATCTTATTATTGCGTTAGAGCATGCTATTACAACGCTAACTCAGCGCTTAAATTATTCGACTTCTAAAACTTCGTAACTGTGAGTTATCTCCACACCGCCCTTTTCTAACATGATGGACGCAGAGCAGTATTTTTCGGCCGACAATGACACCGCCCGTTGCACCTGTGCTTCTTTGAGCCCTTTGCCTGTAACAATAAATTTGATATGGATTTTTGTGAAAACTGCAGGGACTGCGTCAGCGCGTTCCGCCTCTAATTCTGCGCGACAATCTCTGACATCCTGTCGCGATTTTTGCAATATACTCATTACGTCAAAGGCAGAGCAACCACCCAGTCCGAGTATTAACATTTCCATGGGACGTACGCCCATATTCCTTCCACCATTCTCAGGCGGGCCATCCATCACTACACTATGACCACTGCCCGATTCGCCTAAAAACATGGCCCCATCTACCCATTTCACCGTTGCTTTCATTCCCGCCCCTTCACGCTTTTTACGCCTTGTGTTGATAATAATTTGGTTTGAAAGGTTAGCACAATTAGCAATGAATTCACCCTTAATCACATCGAATAAAATTTTCCGGTGGTCCATCTAATGAAATAGTAACAATTGATATCAATTACTTTTGTTTATAATTATCATCAGCTTTACTTCGACTGCTCATAAGTAAGTGATAACTACTTTACACTCAGCAAACATATGAAAGGTAGAGCTAGAAACTGCCAGGAATTGCAGCCATAATGAAATAAGATCGATTAATTTGAGAGACTAGTGCTTTGATCCAGTTATACTTTTGATTTGTGAAATTATTAATCAAATCAAAATCGATAAATTAATTCACAAATCTCGATGGTCCAAATGCAATTCTAGGGTTCAGTTGAAAGGATTCCACCATGGAGAACTCTTTCAATTTGAAATAGTCCGTTGAGAGTAGCTTAGATAAACACTTAAACGGTACTTACAAACACGTTAAACGATAGTTAAACGATAAGAGGTGACTGACCTTGGTATCTGTTTCACTCACACCACATATTGAAAATGTGGATGAATTTTTATCTCACTGCCACCGTCGTCGTTATCCCGCAAAGAGCACCATCATCTATGCAGGCGATACGAGTGATTCACTCTATTACATTATTAAAGGTTCTGTCACAGTCATCATTGAGGATGATGATGGTCGCGAAATGATCGTCGCCTATCTCAACGATGGTGACTTCTTTGGCGAGATGGGACTCTTTGACCACCAAGATTCGCGTAGCGCGTGGGTGCGCGCCAAGACAGAATGTGAAGTCGCGGAAATTAGTTACAGTAAATTTAATGAATTATCAGAAAAAGCTCCGAGCTTCCTTTACGCTATAGGCAATCAGATGGCGCAGAGATTGCGCAACACGACTCGAAAAGTGGGAGATCTGGCATTTCTCGATGTTACTGGACGTGTCGCCAGAACGCTGCTTGATTTAAGCAAAGAACCGGACGCTATGACTCATCCTGATGGCATGCAAATCAAAATTACTCGCCAGGAAATTGGTCGTATTGTAGGTTGTTCTCGAGAGATGGTGGGAAGAGTATTAAAAACTCTCGAGGACCAAGGCCTGGTCAACGTTAAAGGCAAGACAATGGTGGTGTTTGGTACTCGATAGATTTTTTATTCAGCTCAATAAAAAGGCTCAACCGAGCCTTTTTATTTGACCCTTCTTTTGCTTTCCAATTCTGCGTTCTAAAATCTTGAGTTTTATTTAGTAGACAACTCTTTTGTTTAAGCACCTTTGCAATGGAGGACAGCAATTTAACCCAGACTTGAATCAAACATCTCGGCAAGTTTAATTCCTGGTTCTTCTGCTCGCATAAATGCCTCACCCACTAGAAAACAATGAACATTGTGACCAAGCATAGCTTTCACATGATCAATGGTATGAATTCCACTTTCAGTCACAACCAAGCGATCCTTTGGAATAAATTCTAATAGTTCAAAAGTTGTATCTAACGAAGTATCAAAAGTATGTAAATCTCTATTGTTAATGCCTATTAATTTATTATTCAGGCTCAACGCCATTTCAAGCTCTATGCGGCTGTGAACTTCAACTAAAACATCCAATCTAAGTTCCGCCGCTAAGTCTGAGAGATCTGTCATTTGTTCAACATCGAGTGCAGTAGCTATCAACAAGATGCAATCCGCTCCAATCGCTCGAGACTCATAGACTTGATATGGATCAATAATAAAATCTTTGCGCAGTACGGGTAGTCTGGATGCAGATCGCACTTCCTGAATAAAAGAATCACAGCCCTGAAAAAAATCTACGTCCGTTAATACGGATAAGCAAGCAGCACCACCACGCTCATAACTCTGGGCAATTGTTGCGGGAAAAAAATCTTCGCGTATGACACCTCTACTCGGCGACGCCTTTTTTATCTCAGCAATTACCGCCGGGCGACCCGCAGCAATTTTTTTTTCCATCCCAGCAACAAATCCACGTGGATTATCTACTCTTTCAATTTTGGATCGTAATTCTGTAAGGGATATTTTGGCTTGCCGCTCCTGGATTTCTTCTTTCTTGCGATCCAGGATCTTTTTCAATATTGTTGGCGTATTCATATATAAACTCTTTTCAATTTTTTCACTACCAATTTACAGCAAAAATGCAACAACTACCCGTGAGTTAAATATTTACCGAAACTGATTAGTGAAACTTACCAATGCATCGAGTTTTGCCTTAGCCTTACCCGAAGTCAAAATATCTTTTGCCATATTGATTCCCTGCTGTAAATTATCGCACAGATCGGCAGCATAAATTGCGGCGCCAGCATTTAGTGCAATCATATCACCCGCTGCGCTTGCGCCTCCTTGTAAAGCTTTGTTGATCAGCGCCAAACTTTCTTCTGCACCTGCAACGATACAATTTTGCAATTCACCACGTGAAAGACCAAACTGTTCAGGCGTCACCGTATATTCTCTAATCTGGTCATCCACCAATTCTGCAACATAGGTTTCCGCAGCAACACTAATTTCATCTAAACCGTCAGCTGAATGGACCACTAACACATGTTTGCTACCCAAATTCTGCAATACTTCTGCAATAGGCCTTACCCATTCTTTTGAAAACACACCCAACACTTGATTTGGAGCACCGGCAGGATTCGTTAGCGGACCCAACAAATTAAATATTGTTCTAACGCCAAGTTCTCTTCGTGGTCCAATAGCATGCTTCATTGCGCCGTGATGGTGGATTGCAAACATAAATCCAACACCAATCTCAGTTATGCATTGAGCCACCTGATCTGGCGCGATAGAAAGATTAACCCCAGCGATCTCTAAGAGATCGGCGCTGCCGCTCTTACTGCTGATTGATCGATTTCCATGTTTAGCAACGTGGCCGCCAGCTACAGCGACAACAAAGGCGCTCGCCGTTGAAACATTAAAAATTCCAGAACTATCGCCACCCGTGCCACAAGTATCCACCAAATGCGGCAAATCAATTTTAACTGGAGTCGCTAATTTACGCATCACCTGTGCAGCACCAGTAATTTCATTAACTGTTTCACCTTTCATGCGCAAAGCAATTAGAAAGCCACCTATCTGTGCCTGAGTAGCATCTCCCGTCATTATGCTATGCATAACATCAGCCATTTCATCTGCGCTAAGGCTGCGATGTTCCAATAAATTTTTTATTGCATTTTGTATGTCCATGTTGCCGCCATTCTCAGTTTTTTTATATGCTCAGCTCGTTCACATCGTTAAAAAGTTGCGCAACAGATCATGTCCGTACTGGGTTAAAATCGATTCTGGATGAAATTGAACTCCTTCAACAGAATATTCTTTATGCCGTACACCCATAATTTCGTCGATGCTTCCGTCTTCATTCTGCGTCCATGCAGTTATTTCCAAACATTCGGGTATATTCGCCCGATTGATGACAAGAGAATGATAGCGTGTGGCTTGAAATGGATTTTCTAAACCCCTAAAAACTCCACCCCTATTATGGTAAATCATAGAAGTCTTTCCATGCATCACGTGTTTCGCAAGAACGATTTCACCACCAAACGCTTGGCCTATACTTTGGTGTCCAAGACATATGCCCAGCAATGGAATCTTCCCAGAAAATTTCTTTATTGTTTCGACTGAGATCCCGGCTTCGTTGGGCGTGCAAGGGCCGGGAGATATCACAATTCTCTCAGGCTTCATTTTCGCAATATCATCCACCGATATTTCATCATTTCGATAAACCCGAATATCCGCGCCAAGCTCACCTAAATATTGGACTATGTTATAGGTGAAGGAATCATAATTATCGATCATCAAAATCATAACTTACCCCTCCCCCTTTTTTGTTTTTACCATAGCAACAGCTTTGAACATTGCCCTCGCTTTGTTCATCGTCTCCCTCCACTCCAATGTAGGTTGAGAGTCAGCTACGATGCCCGCGCCGGCTTGAATATTTAATTGTTGGTCTTTAATAACCGCCGTGCGAATGGCTATGGCGGTGTCCATATTTCCGTTCCAGGAAAGGTACCCTACTGCACCACCATAAATTCCGCGTTTAACCGATTCCAATTCGTCAATAATTTCCATCGCTCGAATTTTAGGTGCGCCGCTCAATGTACCAGCGGGTAAAGCAGCTTTTAAAACATCTATTGCTGATAAACCCTCTTCTATTTTCCCAACAACATTCGACGTAATATGCATAACATGGGAATAACGCTCTATGACCATCTTCTCTGTCAATTCAACACTGCCGATCTGAGAAACACGTCCTACATCGTTACGACCAAGATCTATTAGCATTAAATGCTCGGCAATTTCTTTCGGGTCAGCCAGTAATTCTTGTTCTAATGCCAGATCTTCTTCCTCAGATTGCCCACGGTGTCGTGTGCCTGCAATCGGCCTCACGGTAATTTGACCATGCTCAAGACGGGCTAGTATTTCCGGCGACGACCCCACGATGTGAAAATCTTTTAAATTGAGATAATACATATAGGGTGATGGATTTAAACTGCGGAGAGCGCGATAAAGGTTTAATGGTTCTTCTTCAAAAGGAATTACCAATCGCTGGGACAATACGACCTGCATTATATCACCAGCTAATATGTAATCTTTTGCGTGGGAAACTGCATCCTCAAATTCTTTCTGCGAAAACAGCGAATTAAATTCATCCTCTTCCACGCCATCCGCTGATAAATTCATGGCAGCTACAGAGGGGGTTTCATTTGCCAATTTATCTGCCAATTCTTGCAATCGAGCTTGAGCTTTTTCGTAAGCATTAGTTTCTTCAGGATTGGCATGTACAATTAAGATAATTTTTCCTGCCAAATTATCAAAGACTAATACTTCGTCAGATACTATCAGGAGAATATCAGGCGTGTGCAGGAGATCAGTAGGTGCTTTAGCTGCCAAACGTTTTTCTACATAGCGCGCACAATCATAGCCAAAATAGCCGACCAATCCCCCGGTAAAACGCGGCAAGCCTTCGAGTTCGGGTACACGAAAACGTTCTATAAATTTTTCTACAAAGTTCAACGGATCTTCGTCTTTTATTGATTCTGAGATGTGACCATCTTGTTCAATATCAATCAGATTTCCCGCTACTTTTAACACTGTTCGAGAACCCAATCCTATAATGGAATAACGCCCCCATTTTTCTCCACCCAATACAGATTCGAACAGATAGGTATAGGGGCCATTTGCAACCTTTAGATAACTACTCAAAGGTGTGTCTAGATCGGCGAGAATCTCTCGCGTTATGGGAATACGATTGAAATTTTGACTTGCTAGGGCAGCAAATTGATCAGGAGTCATGTTGGATCCTTAACGAGCTATCTAAATTTTGGTGTTTGTAAAGGCGGGACGGTTTCTCTGCCATGCTCAATATCAGCCAATATGCTGAAATTTTGTCCCTAAGCAGCAGTTACCATCGCCAACGCGTGAACGCACGCGTTACTTTCTGCAGTCTAATGCCTATACAACTAGATACCACGTTAATCTCCACACCCTGAGCTGGATGAATATTTGGCAGTAATATTTTCAAACGAAGATTCTAATCAAATCACTTGCTGATGAGAAGATTCCTGTGTTGTTTTTTATCGAATTTCCAGCAAAGAATTGACCACAAAATCAGGATTTTCATCCTCTATTCTGTTGCCATGATTATAACCGTAGCTTACGCATACTATAGGTATCTGCGCAGAGCGTGCTGATAAGACGTCAGTCTTAGAGTCCCCAATCTTTAGAGTATGATTTTTGTCCACTACATTCTTTTCCATAGCATACATAAGCGGCAGAGGATCTGGTTTTTTAGCTGGTAGTGAGTCTCCTCCTATTACTGTAGACATTAAGTCTCGCAATTTAAATTTGTTAAGAAGGGTTTCAGTATGCTGGATGGGTTTATTTGTAACGCAGGCTAATCGAATTTCTTTTGCACACCATTCATTTAGAGACTCAAAAACACCTGGATACAAAACAGTTTCCTCTGCACAACACTCCCCATAAGCTGCCAAAAAATAATTCAGCGCAGTAGAATGGACCTCCGCTTCCTTTCGCTCTAATTCATGAACCTCCAATCGACGCGCCAATAATCGCGTTACTAGCATATAAGCACCATCCCCTACCCACTGACGAACTTGCTCAATCGACACAAATTCTCTATTAAGTCTTTCGAGCATTATATTGGCCGCCTTTGCGAGATCGGGCGCACTATCAATCAAGGTACCGTCGAGATCCAATATAATTAGGTGAGGAGATCTGCCTAAATATAATTTTTCAAATATAGTCACGGTCTAGAAGTTGATCTTAGTGAGTTCTAAACGCATGTTAGCAACTACTGCTGCATAGTCATCGGCTCCAAATATTGCCGACCCAGCAACAAAAGTATCAGCACCTGCCTTTGCGATCGCGCCAATGTTTTCAGCAGTAACGCCGCCGTCTACTTCCAATCGAATATCTAAACCACTTTGTTCAATGAGCTTCCGCGTTTGCTGCAATTTTTTTAGCGTTGAAGGGATAAATTTTTGGCCGCCAAAGCCTGGGTTGACAGACATTAAGAGAATCATATCCAGTTTATCCATCACATATTCCAAAGCATCAAGGCTTGAAGCTGGATTAAAAACCAGGCCGGCTTTACACCCTAAGCTTTTAATTAATTGTAACGACCGATCAACATGATCGCTGGCATCAGGATGAAAAGTGATATAGGTCGCCCCCGCCTCGGCAAACTCACCGATCAGTCGATCGACCGGACGCACCATGAGATGAACGTCGATAGGTGCTGTAATACCATAGTGGCGCAACGCTTTGCACACCATTGGCCCGATCGTGAGATTCGGCACATAATGATTATCCATCACATCAAAATGGATGATGTCAGCACCTGCATTCAACACCGCATCGACTTCTTCGCCCAGGCGCGCAAAATCAGCCGATAAAATCGAGGGTGCTAGTTTAAAATCAACCATGAGAGAACCTTTCTTCGAGAGCGAGCCATGAACCTAAAATAGTACACCAAAATGGAAGTGTCGTTTTACTCATGATGTCAAAAGCAGGGTTAAATTTTTCCCCTGTCGGACCGTTAA
>OBEQ010645027.1_pt1 | contig 18461 bp, 18 predicted proteins | sample 1670901 | NCBI WGS metagenome assembly OBEQ01 (sample SAMEA104232315, study PRJEB22302) | groundwater metagenome | biome: forest; feature: aquifer; material: groundwater | place: USA | collected 2011-08-07 | depth 5.4 m
AAAGTTAAAGCCACCCAAGCAGTATATGATCTCTGCGACTGGGCAATGGGTTGGAAAAGCTTCTCGTAAAGTAGAAACCTCAAAGGCGATTCCAACCAGAAAAACGGATCAACCGGCTGTAACCGCGCCCGTTCGAGCTGACAAAACCCCGATTGATTCACGGAAGAAAGCCTATTGCGCGGTTCAAATCTGTACCTATCAAAAAGAAGCCGATGCGAAAGCGTTATCCACTGAGCTTAAAAATTCAAATTTCTCCGCATTTTATTTACGCATGCAAGGCAAAATCCCGTATTACGTCGTGTTTTTAGGAAAAAACGAATCATATTCGGGCGCTAATGAGAAACTTAAAGAATTTCGAGGCAGCGAGCAATATCAAAAGTTTCCAGATGCTTTTATTCGTTCTATCTAACGGGGTAAAGGGGATTCTCTATGGGGTGGGCCGGACTAGATCAACGTGTTTTTCCGCGCTTTAGCACTCGTTGCGACATCACCATCAGTGGCGGCGGAGAAACCATCAAAACCAAAACTCAGAATATTGGGATTGGCGGCGTTTGTGTGATCTTAGGCCAAGCCTTGGAAAAATTATCCCAAGTCAAGTTGCGCTTAGTTTTAGATGAATCCTTACCACCGATTGAATACAACGCCAAAGTAGTTTGGATGATTCCTGGCAAAGAACTTTCCTCAGCCAAGATGCATTACGACACAGGGTTTGAATTTCTTAATTTAGATCCTAAGGATCGCCAGAGAATTCAAGCTTTCGTCGACAAACTGAATCAGTAAGCATGGCTGATAATTCCTCGTTTGATATCGTCTCCAATGTAGACTTCCAGGAAGTCGACAACGCCCTCAATCAAGCACTTAAAGAAATCAAAATGCGTTTTGATTTCAAAGGCAGCAAAAGCGACATTACGTTTAAAAAAGAAGATAAAAAACTTTCTTTTTTAGCAGATGATGAAATGAAGCTGAAGAATCTCCACGACATTTTAGAGGGCAAACTGGCCAAGCGCGGGGTATCCGTGAAATCTCTGAAGTACGGCGAAAGTGAAAAAGCAATGGATGGAATGGTTCGGCAGGAAGTTGAAATCATCCAAGGAATTCCTCAGGAAAAGGCCAAAGAAATTGTTAAACAAATTAAAGAATTGAAATTGAAAGTGCAATCTTCCATTCAAGGTGATGAAATCCGTGTTTCTGGGAAAAGTCGGGATGATCTTCAGTATGTGATTCAGGCCGTCAAAACCAAAAATCCAGATCTTCCGCTTCAATTCATTAATTATCGGTAGTTGAATGTCATTTCAGAATCCTTTCAGCAATCTTAATGATCTGATTAAAATTGCCAAAGACGAGCATTTCCAGAAATTTTTATCTCATCCGAAAGTACAAACACTCATGAAAGATTCTGAATTTGAAAAAGCTGTTAAAGAGAAAAACATGCTCAAGCTCATGTCCCATCCGGAATTCCTAAGTGTGATGAAAGACCCTGAAATTACGATTGCGTTGAAACAGATGCGTCAGAAGTTTAAAAAACCATCCTGAACCCATTTTTTTAATTTTTTCTCTGACTTGCAAACAAAAGATAATATGTTATACTTTCTTTAAGCGATATAGAAAGTATATCTAACTCTTTTAAATACAGGGACTTATAGAAAACTGAATTTCTCAGATTTAAAAAACCCAAGGACTATCCAATCATTCCAAATGAGCCAACAGATTTCCAAATCTGCCATTTAAATGGGGATGTAGTATGTTTGAAAGGAGGTAACTCGTGAGTAAAGAACGTAGGAAATTTAAGCGTTTCGACGCCTATATGAATGTTCAATACCGTTCACAAGAAGGTAAGGTAGCCGGCGAAGGTTCGGGACTCAGTAAGGACTTGTCTCGAGAAGGCATCAAAGTGAATACTGACCAGGCGCTTCAAACGGGCACTGTGGTGGACTTGGAAATACGCCTGCCGGATGATAACCGTCCTGTGAAAAGTACCGGAAAAGTAATGTGGTCAAAGCCCATTACGGACGGATTCGAATCAGGAGTGAGTTTTCTTCTGATTGATCCCGTTGATAAATTCCGTGTGTTGGACTACGCGTATAATTATTGGCTTGAGACGAAAGTGAATGATTTTACCGATCCCGAAGAACTTTCGGAACTCATTTAAATTTTTAATTCGCTATCATTCTCATTTTTTAATTTTGAATTCACACCATTTAAAAAGTATTCACAATCTCCTTTGAATTTTCGAATTTAGTCATGCCCGAATCATTTGTCTTATCCATCGACCAGGGCACCACTGGCTCGAGGGCGATTTTATACACTCGAGCAGGCCTCCCAAAATCTTCCGCCTACCAAGAATTCAAACAGTATTATCCAAAACCCGGCTGGGTTGAACATGATGCCCATGAAATCCTCCGGAGTGTCAAACAGGTTATTTCAGCCGTCCTCAAAAAAAGCGGTATTCGGCCTACACAGATCCAGTCCATCGGCATTACCAATCAAAGAGAAACCGTTGTGTTGTGGAATCGTGCTTCCGGTGAAGCCGTTGCCAAATCCGTTGTGTGGCAGGACCGGCGAACCAGTGATCTGTGCAGTCACTTAAAAAAGCGAGGTCTGGAATCCGAATTCAGTCAAAAAACGGGTTTGCTTTTGGATCCTTATTTTTCAGGAACCAAACTGAGTTGGTTTTTTGATCATCATCCGTCCATTCGCAAAAAAGCACAAGCCGGCAAGGTGTTATTTGGAACGATTGATAGCTGGCTTCTGTATCATTTAACCGGGAAAAAAAATCATGCGACGGATTTAACAAATGCTTCTCGAACCCTTTTGTTCGACATCAAAAAAAAGAAATGGGACCCGAGGCTTGCTCAAATTTTAAAAACGCCGCTGGCTTGCATTCCTGAAGTCAAATCATCCAATAGTCTTTTTGGAAAAACCAGAAATTTTTCACCACTTCCGGACGGCATTCCGATTCATGCAATCATGGGAGATCAGCAAGCGGCTTTGTATGGTCAAAGTTGTTACAAAGCCGGAGACAGTAAAAATACGTACGGAACTGGTTGCTTTTTATTGGTCAATTCAGGTTCATACTTTGTCCGGTCCAAATTTGGTCTTCTCACTACGTTGGCTTGCGATCGTGACGGGAATCCCGTATATGCTTTGGAAGGTTCAATTTTTATTGGTGGTGCTGCCATTCAGTGGCTGCGGGATGGTTTGAAAATCATCAAAAAAGCCAGTGATACTGAAGCGATCGCAAAAAAAGCGGCAAGTCATGATGAAGTCGTTGTGATTCCGGCTTTTACGGGTTTAGGTGCTCCGTATTGGCGACCGGAAGTGCGCGGAGCCATTTTAGGAATTACGCGCGGAACGACACGTGAGATGATTATTAAAGCCACGGTTGATTCGATTGCCTTACAAGTCAGTGATGTGCTTGAGGTGATGATCAAAGAATCGGGAGTTCAGATACGAGCTTTAAAAGTAGACGGTGGGGCTACTCAAAACCGTTATCTGATGCAGCTACAATCTGATTTGCTGAGAGTTCCGGTTTTAAAAAGTGATTTAACGGAATCAACCGCTTGGGGCGTTGCCAAATTAGCAGGCCACGCTTCCGGGTTTTGGCCCAATTTGGAACAGTTGGACAGTTCTGTCCAATACGAAACCTTTCGGCCGAAAATGAAATTATCCAATCGAAATCAAGTCCTCAAGCGGTGGAAACAAGCCATCCAAACCTTAATCTCCTGAGAAGATCTTCCCCACTCCTCTTTATAATCGCCAGTAATGGCCGATAATTAAGGTAATAAACAACCCTGTTAGAGAGCGCATATGCCGATGAGTTTTTTTCAATTTTGGAAGAAGCCTGAAACCAAAACCAAACTTCCTATTTCTGACATTCCTCTTTTTTCTGCTTTAGGGCCCAACGAGTTGGAATTAATCGAAAGCAAAATGAGAAGGGTGGAGTATAAAAAGGGAGATATTGTTTACCGGATAGGAGAAAAGCCGGAAGCCTTCTACATTATTTTGCTGGGCCGGTTTCGGGTGGTGAGTGTTAGAGGTGAAACCATTTCGATTTTGTCTCAAGGTGAATACTTTGGTGAAAGTTCAATTCTGCTTGGGCGAGACCACAGCGCAACGATTGAGACCAAAAACGATGGGCTTGTTCTCCGCATCGACAAAAAAGATTTCCAAAATCTAATCAGCGAAATTCCATCCCTATCACTTCATTTAAGCAGGACACTCGGCCACCGGTTGACCGCCGGAATGTCCCGTTCTGAAATCAGCAAAACCAAAATTATCTCCATTTGTGATCATCAGATGGATGCCGAGAAAAGAAAATTTTGCTGGTCATTATCAGCCATGCTTGGACAAAAGAATAAAAAAACAATTTTGATTGGGATTGAAGACAAGACCGAAAAGCGGTTTGAAGATATTGTAAATAAAAAACTTTCCTTCTCAAATTTTACAGGTTCCGGCTTTGATGAAATTAAAAAATTGATTCATGATCCAAACAGTTCATTTCATTTCCTGAGAGTTGGAAACGGCGTTTCGGGCCCAGATGCCGAATCTGGAATTGTTGTGCTTATCGGATATTTAATTGAGCGATATGAATTTATCCTGATTGATTTACCGGAAGAACCCAGCGACATCAGCACAAAAGCCCTCCAACAATCGGATTTGATTTATTTTCTAGCCCGTGAGTCTGATCGCAAGACGCAGAAAACAATTTCTTACTTGAATGGATTTCGGACGTCCTTTGGTTTTACGACAGATGAAATCCGATTTATTCTGTGTGAAGATAGCAACTCAAAGTCGGCCGAAGCTTCTTCTTTTGTTCCGAAAGAAAAAAATATGCACCGCGTTTTCAACATTCTTCCGCTTGGTCAAGAACTCCTCAATCTTTCGTCTCAACAAACCGCCCAGTTTGTGCTGGATCATCCGGATCATCGTTACACTCGAGTGATCCGCTTCTTGAGTCGGGAACTGAGAGGCAAATTGGTCGGCTTAGCGCTTGGTAGCGGTGCTGCATTTGGCTTCGCACACATCGGGGTCTTAAGAGTTTTGGAACGAGAAAAAATTCCCATCGACATCATTGCCGGTTCGTCCATCGGCGCTTTGATCGGGGGTTTCTGGGCCAGCGGACTGAATTCGAAAGCTTTGGAAGAAATTGCTTTATCACTGGACCCAAAATCTGTTTTTTTTAAGTTAATTGGATTTCGCGATTTTCTTCTGCCACATAACGGATTTTTTAAAGGCAATCAAGTCAGCCGGTTTCTCAGAAATTATTTGGAGCGCAAAACGTTCCGAATGTTGAATATACCGGTTAAGATTGCAGCGACGAATTTGTTTACGGGGGAAGAGGTTGTTTGCGACGAAGGTGATGTCGTGGATGCCATTCGCGCCAGTATTTCGATTCCCGGTATTTTCCGGCCTATGAAATGGGGTAAAGAGCATTTTTTGATTGATGGCGGGGTGGCGGACCCACTGCCGGTGAAGCTGTTGAGCCAATACGGAGTCAAAAAAATTATCGCCGTCAATGTGTTATCAGCTTCCGAGGATCATATTCAGCGCAAGGAATATTTTGAAGCGAAGAGAATGGAGTTAGAAGCCAATTTAAAGCGAAAGGATCTTTTGACTCGAGGCTGGATTTCATTGTGCAATATGATCATACGAAGGTATCGCGATAATGTGTTTAATGTCCTGATGAATACCATTCAATTTTTGGAATATGGAGTGGCTGAAACTGCAGGAGCGGGTGCTGACATTGTCATTCATCCCGTTGTCTTAGATGCACACTGGGCAGAATTTCATTCGGTGAGCAAATTTATCAAGTGCGGAGAGACTGCCGCCATGGAACAACTGAGTGAAATCAAACGGTTGGTCGAAGAAACAACATAAAGTTTGACACTCATTTTTCCCGATGCTAAACTTCATTAAGTTTATATTCAACAATAACTTAAATCATTTCACAACCTCTTAACCAGAGCAATTCATCGGAACCATCATGAAATCAGTGGTGATCGTTGACGGAGTGCGCACCCCGCAGGGGAATTTAGGGGGAGCCCTCAAAGATTTATCCGCCCAAAAACTAGGCGAAATCGTTATTCGAGCCCTCCTAGACCGAACCAAATTAAAACCAGAACTCGTCCAGGAAGTCATTTTTGGTTGTGTCGGACAGCAAAGTGATGCCCCTAATATTGCCCGTGTGATTGCTTTGTTGGCTCAGCTGCCTCAAAGCATTCCTGCTTTTACGGTTCAGCGTAACTGCGCATCGGGTTTACAGGCTGTTGTTTCAGGCTATCAAATGATTGCGTTAGGTGAAGCCGACATTGTTCTGGCCGGCGGCACTGAATCCATGTCATCCGCTCCTTATGTGAACCGAGACCTTCGGTTCGGTAAAAAATTGCGGCATTCCACAATGATCGATACGCTTTGGGAAGGCTTAACGGATCCGATTGTGAACCAAATTATGGGCGAGACGGCTGAGAATTTGGCGCAAGAATTTAAAATTACGCGCAAAGATCAGGATCAATTTGCACTGCTTTCTCACCAGCGCGCGTTTCGAGCGGCCCGCGAAGGCAAATTCAAAGACGAAATCGTAAAAGTGTTAGTCCCTAAAAAAATTCTGGGTAAAAGTTTGCCTCCGGATCCAATTACGCAAGACGAAGGTCCGAATCCAGGTCTAACGGAACAGATCCTGTCTCAATATCCAACTATTTTTCGTGAGCCCGGAACGGTGACGCCGGGAAACTCTTGTCCCATCTCCGACGGAGCCTCATGTCTTCTTTTGATGAGTGAGGAAAAAGCCAAATCACTTGGCTATCAAGCGATTGCCTCGATTAAAAGTTATGGCTTCGCCGGCGTTGCGCCTGAACGAATGGGCATCGGTCCGACTTGTGCTATCCCGATTGCTCTCAAACGAGCGGGAATGAATTTAAAAGATATTCAACTGATTGAAATTAATGAAGCCTTTGCGGCGCAGTATTTAGCCTGCGAACAAGTGATGAAATGGGATCGGAATATTGTCAACGTCAACGGCGGAGCGATTGCGCTCGGGCATCCCGTTGGGTCTACGGGGGCTCGCTTGTTGGTGACGCTCATGAATGAAATGAAACAAAAAAATTTATCGACCGGTTTGGCAACCATGTGTGTTGGGGGCGGCCAAGGCGGAGCCATGATCATCGAGCGGAAATGACACGCAGTGTCATACTGAGGCGTAGCCGAAGGATCTAGATTCTTCGCTTCGCTCAGAATGACAGAAAAGGATTTATGTTTATTTATAAAGCTGGAGTTGTGGGAGCCGGAACGATGGGCGCAGAAATTGCGCAGGTGATTACGTATGCTGGAATCCCCGTTGTGCTTAAAGATGTGAATCAAGAATTAGTCGACAAAGGAATTGCCAAAATCAGATCGATTTACGACAAGCGCATCCAAAAAGGAAAAATGGATTCGTCCGAAGTTGAAAATAAAATGTCTTTGGTTCAGGGTACAACCAGTTACGATGCGTTTAAAGAAGTCGATATTGTCATCGAAGCAGTTCCTGAGAAGATGGATTTGAAAAAAAAAGTATTCCAAGACCTGGAATCGCACGTATCCGAGAATTCAATTTTTGCAACGAATACATCAGCTCTTTCCATTTCTGAATTAGGCGCTGCTACCAAACGGCCCGAAAAATTGGTCGGCATGCATTTTTTCTTTCCGGCTCATGTGATGAAATTAATCGAAGTCATTCCGGGTTTGGCTACGAACACCGAAACGGTTGATGATGTCATGGCGTTTTCAGAAACGCTCCGAAAAATTCCGGTGAAAGTCAATGAATGCGCCGGTTTTTTAGTTAATCGTTTGCTGATGCCTTATTTGAACGAAGCAGCCTATTGTCTTCAAGAAGGCGCGGCAACAGTTGAGGAAATCGATAAAGCCATCGTTGGGTTCGGAATGCCAATGGGTCCGTTTACACTCGTTGACAATCTTGGATTGGACGTCTGTTATGATGTCGTGAAGGTTCTCCTGAATTCTTATGGCAACCGAATGCAGCCGGCGGAAATTTGGAATAAACTTTACGAACTGAAACGCTACGGTCGTAAAACAGGCGCTGGTTTTTATGATTACGGTTCTGACCAAAGCAGAGAAGTAGATAAAATCATCGGCGAATTTAAAAAGAAACCAAGTTTTAAGAAAACTCAATTTTCAGTGGAGCGGTTGATTTATCCCATGATTAACGAAGCCGTTCTTTGTGTGGATGAACACGTATCCTCAGAAAGCGATATTGATATGGCCATGATCGCCGGAATCGGATTTCCCCAAGAAACTGAGGGAATTCTTCATTATGCCGATCAAGTGGGCCTGGATCATGTTCTGAAAACACTGGATCAACTTTACCGCGAACATGGAATTCGTTTTTGGCCGGCGCCGCGTCTCAGGCGAATGGTGGGTGCTCAATTTTTGGGCAAGAAAACCGGCCGCGGGTTCTTTGAATATTCAACTTAGCCATCAACTGTCATCGCGAGACTGCCATAGGCAGCCGTGGCGATCTCAAATTGAGATTACTTCGCTTCGCTCGCAATGACGTAAAGGGATCATATGAATAGCGGAGAATTTATCAAAGTTAAAATTGAAGAATCAGTTCTGATTTTAACGATTAGCCGTCCGGCACAGAATAAAGTCAACGTCTTGACGATGACTGCCATGAAAGAGTTGGATGAGCGTCTTGATGGCGCTTCCAAGGATGATCAAATCCGTGTGGTCGTCATTACGGGCGAAGGTCCTTATACCTTCATTGCCGGTGCTGACATCAAAGAAATTGCTAAAATTACTTCACGGGAACAAGCTGTAGATCTGGCTAAAAAAGGGCAGGCCGTTTTTAATAAAATTGAAAATCTGGAAAAGCCGGTTATTTGTGCAGTCAATGCGATTTGTTTGGGCGGCGGAATGGAGCTGGCAATGGCGTGTCATATTCGAATCGCCTCCGACAAAGCAAAATTTGGCCAACCCGAAGTTTTGCTCGGAATCATTCCGGGTTTTGGTGGAACTCAAAGACTTCTGCGTATTTGCGGCCCGGCTAAAGCATGTGAAATCATATTAACTGGAGATCAAATTTCTGCTAAAGATGCACTCGACATTGGCCTGGTGAACCAAGTGGTGCCCGAAGGGCGGCTTCTAAAAGAAGCCGTGGGGCTCGCTAAAAAAATTGCTTCTCGTCCGCTCATTGCTGTAAAATTAATTTTGAAGGCGATTAGAGAAGGAATGGCCAAAGATTTACCGGCTGGTTTAGAATTAGAAGCTCATTTGTTTGGAGAGATTAGCCAAACTCAAGATATGAGAGAAGGCATTCAGGCGTTTGTAGAGAAAAGACAACCCAAATTTAAAGGACAATAATATGACCAGGTTTCCTCAAAAAATATCATTTTTGGTAGCAGGTTTAATTTTATTGCTCGCTTTTTCTCCGTTTGCGTTTGCAAAGAAAAAAGATAAAGACAAGGATCAGCAGCAGAAGACCGTTCAGAAGGCATCAACTTTTGTGCCGGTGAGGCCCATCAAACCCGTTGTGGTTCCCGTTAAGCCCGTTGAAGATATTGAAAAAATTCAAACTGATTTAAAGCAAATTATTGAACGGACCCAACAGCTTCAAACACAAGTTCGGGGTGACCGTAGCGAAATCCAGAAAATTTTAGAACAGGCAAAGATCCATCAGCGCATTTTGACAAGCATTACCATTCCTCAACCGATTCAGTCCAAGCAGCAAATTAATCAAAATGATATTATTGCGCGCGAAAAAATGAGACTTATCGCGCAACAAGTTCATCAGACTCAGGAACAACTCAAAGCCGTCCAAAATTCGAAATTAGTTAGTTCTGCCTCCAAAACTGAGTCATCACAAGCGCCCTAGCTTCTTGTGAACGAACGCAATCTTATCGATCTCCTAATCAATCAAACGAACCGCTTCGGAAGCAGGCCGGTCCTTCGTTTTAAGCGCAATCACCAATATCAAAATGTCACGTGGAATGAATTGCGATCCCAGGTGGTTAAAATTTCGGCTTCTCTTCGCCAGTTTGGAATTAAACGGGGAGACCGGGTTGCTTTGCTTTCGGAGAATCGTCCGGAATGGGTCTGCGCAGATTTGGCTATTCTGTCACTCGGTGCCGTTGTCGTACCACTTTATCCGACCTCGTCTCCAAAAGAAGTGGAATATATTATTAGCAATTCAGAAAGTAAAATTTTATTTTTATCGACGGACATTCAATTTCAGCGCTTAAAATCGATTCTTCCAACTTTAACTTCAGTTCAACAAACGATTATTTTTGATTCCATTGAAACCAGTGAACCGCACGTTACTTTGCTCAAACGCCTTCTGGATTCCGAAAATTTAGATCTGCAATCTGCTCTTGCAAAATTTGAAGCGGATGTTTCACAAGTTACACTCAATGATCCAGCCACGATCATTTACACCTCCGGCACAACCGGTCCTCCAAAAGGTGTGATGTTGTCTCACCATAATTTTTTAATTAATTGTTATGACGCTAAGGAAGCGCTTCCGATTAACGAACAGGACGTTTTTTTATCGTTCCTGCCGTTAAGCCACGTCTTTGAACGGATGGGTGGTTATTATTTGGCTTTGCTGGTCGGCGCCACGATTGCATATGCGGAAAATATGACGACGGTTCCCGAAAATTTATTGGAGGTGAAGCCTACCGTAACCTGTGCGGTCCCGCGTTTTTTTGAAAAAATGTATGCGCGCATTCAATCTCAAATTGAAGAAAAAGGTACAGTGGCCAAGCGCATTTTTTATTGGGCCGTTGAGGTGGGTAAAAAATCCAATCAATTTCGCTGGAAAAATCAGCCGTTGCCGCTGGCCCTTCGTGTTCAATTTTTTATCGCGCACAAGCTGGTTTATTCCAAAATTTATCAGAAAATGGGGGGAAGATTACGATGCTTTATTTCCGGCGGCGCGCCGCTGGCAAAAGAACTAGCGGAATTTTTTTATTGTGTCGGCATTTTAATCTTGGAAGGTTACGGCTTGACGGAAACTTCTCCAGTTATTTCAGTCAATCGATTGAATCATTTTAGATTCGGCTCGGTCGGGCTTCCAATGGCTCATGTGGAAACTAGAATTGCTGACGATGGCGAGATCGTCGTGCGTGGGCCGTCGATTATGCGCGGATATTATAAAAATGAATTGGCCACTCAAGAAGTCATTCGAGAAGGATGGTTTCATACGGGCGACCTTGGCAAACTAGATTCTGACGGTTTTCTTTATATTACGGGAAGAAAGAAGGATGTGATTAAAACTTCGGGCGGGAAAATGATTTCCCCTCAGAACATTGAAAACGCGCTTTTGGCCGATCCTTTGTTTTCACAAGTCGTTTTAATTGGAGACCGTTACAATTTCATCACAGCGTTAATTGTTCCAAATTTTGATCAAGCTCAGCTCATTCTGAAAGAAAAGGCAATTCATTTGGAAGATTCGAAGACACCTCAAGAATGGGTTAAAGAACGGATGCTTCACGAATTAATTCGCAGGCGAATTAATGAACGTACGAAAGATTTTGCCTCTTATGAAAAGATCAAGTATTTTGCGCTTCTGGCTTCTGAATTCAGCCAGGAAAAAGGGGAAGTCACCATAACGCTTAAAATTCGTCGCCAAGCGATCGCTCAGCATTATGCCGAAATCATTAACCGCATGTATCAAGAGACAGAAAAAGATAGTGAAGGAAGAAACAGGATATTTTTCGTCAGGTGACGGAACCCGGATTTTTTACCGGGCTTGGAATAAACATACGGATGCGTGCTTGATTGTTGTGCACGGGATTGGTGAACATTCCGGACGATATCAAGATTTTGCTGAAAAACTGGAGGACATTCCAATTTCCATTTTTTGTCTTGATCTAAGAGGCCACGGTCATTCAGAAGGTCCTCGTGTGTATGTGAATTCATTCCAGAATTTTATTGACGACCTCGAAATTTTTCGCAGCTGGATTGAAACTCGATATAAAAAGCAAAAATTTATCCTGCTCGGTCAAAGTTTGGGCGGATTAATTTCTACTTCTACCGTACTCAAAAATCAATCGGTTTGGACGGCCTTAATTTTGATGTCTCCTTTTTTCGCCGTTTTTCGAAGACACCGGCTACTCAGTTTTTTAGCTTCCGTGCTCAATTGCTATCTTCCTAAATTAGTTTGCGACAATCCAATTAAACCGGCCTATTTATCTCACGATGCCGAAGAAATCAAAAAGTATAAAGATGACCGTTTGATTCAGAGATGCATTACGGCGCGCTTGGCATCTGAAATGTTCCGAGCCTGTTCTTTCGTGTATAATCAGGCTTCTGAAATTCGGCTACCGGTGCTCATTTTGGCTTCCGGGGATGACCGGATTGTTTCACTTAAAGCGACGCAAAATTTTTATCAGCGCCTTGGCTCAGAAGATAAACAAATCAAGATTTTTCAGTCGAGTTATCACGAGTTGCTTCATGAACGGGAACGTGATGAAGCCATTGGAATGATTCGAAATTTTGTAATGAAAGAGTTTTGATTTTAGATTGCTTCGCTTCGCTCGCAATGACGTCCCAAGAGGGACTGCAAAAGACGCCGTCATTGCGCGAGGAGGCCTGAAAGGCCGACGAAGCAATCTCAGACCGTTTAAATTGGGCCGGCCCCGATTCTCATCGAAATAATTGAAAATCGGGACTGTGCCCGCTTCTAATAAATAGACTATAGAATATTAAAGATTTGCGGGTCGGTACTGATTGTCATTGAAATACTAATGATGTATGAGTGGTAATCAGTACTGTGCCTGTTACCGATAAATAGATGTTTAAGTATTAATTGAAAACGGGCCGGTAGTTCAGTTGGGAGAACGCCACATTCGCATTGTGGAGGTCGCGAGTTCAAATCTCGCCCGGTCCAAAATATTTTGGGCGAGGGGTTCTCCGCCAAACAACGCGGCGAGATTCGTCCCAAAGCGTTGTTGGACAGATTCCGCCAACGCTTTGTGGCGAAAACTCCCCTCCGGTCCACCATTTAGACCATATGAAAACGTTGCCATTTAAAATTGGGCTTGGGCAAATCAACCCGACTGTGGGGGATTTTTCCGGAAATACGAAAAAAATCTGCGATTTTATCCAACAGGCGGAATCCAAGAAATTGGACTGGGTGATTTTTCCGGAACTTTCCATTTGCGGCTATCCGGTCTGGGATTTGGCCAATAAGAAAAGTTTCATCGCGGCCGGATTAGATTCTCTTCGGCAAATCACCGGCTTTACCAAAGGCAAGAAGGTCCGTGTGGTGGTTGGCTTCATTGACGCTGCTCCGGCCGGGCGCAAAAATTACAATGCCCTTGCCGTGATTCAAAACGGCAAAATCATCCACAAACAATATAAAACTCTTCTTCCCACCTACGATGTTTTCTTGGAAGAAATCTTTTTTACACCGGGGAAAGATCATAAAGTTTTTTCTGTGGACGGAATCATCTTTGGAACCAGCATTTGCGAAGATATTTGGGATGACCAATACGCCATCAAGCCGGTTAAAATTCTGGCTCGAAAAGGCGCCAAGGTTTTGATTAATATTTCTGCCTCTCCTTATCATAAAGAAGCGTTTGTGGCCAGGCGGCAGGTGATGCAAAAGAAAGCGCAGGATTATGGAATTTGGATTATTTATGTCAATCAAGTTGGCGGACAGGATGATTTGATTTTTGACGGCCGAAGTTTCGTCTGTGATCCGCACGGAAAGATCAGATATCAAGCTGAAGCTTTTTGTGAAGGCCTGTTTGAAGTTTCGCTTAAATCTCCGCCGTCATTGCGAGCGAACGAAGTGAGCGAAGCAATCTCAAAATTAGGATTGCTTCGCCCCTCCGGGACTCGCAATGACATTATAAAAGATATCTATGAAGCCATTCTGTTGGGGCTCAAAGATTACGTCCAAAAGAACCGGTTTAAAAAAGTCGTCCTTGGCTTAAGCGGAGGAATTGATTCGGCTTTGGTGGCAGCATTTGCGGCTGATGCTTTAGGCCCGGAAGCTGTTATCGGCGTTGCGATGCCAGGTCCATTTTCATCTCCTCAAAGTTTACGGGATGCAAAGGCATTGGCTGAGAATCTGGGAATTGAATTTCGAACGAAATCAATCGTGCCGGCTTATGAAAATTTTATTCGCAATGTCGAGAAGACGGGGGAAAAAATTTCCGTTGCCATGGAAAATTTGCAGGCGCGGCTCAGGGGAATTGAATTAATGTATATTTCCAACGACGAAGGCGCGTTGCTTTTGACCACCGGGAATAAATCTGAACTGGCGATGGGATACAGCACTCTTTACGGCGACATGTGCGGCGGGCTCTCTGTGATTGGCGATATTTATAAAACCGAGGTTTACCGATTGTGCGAATATCGAAATTCAATTTCCAAAGTGATTCCGGAAGAGACGATCAAGCGGCCTCCGACGGCTGAACTTCGTCCCAATCAAAAAGATCAAGATTCACTGCCGCCTTACCCAGACCTGGATTTAATTCTTTCTTTGTATATCGAAAAAAACCAAGGTTATGATGAGATTATCAAAGCCGTCAAAACCCAGAAAATTTTGCCGGAAACGGTAAAGCGTGTTCTTTCGACGGTTGACCGGAATGAATATAAAAGGCGCCAGCTTCCGCCAGCTTTAAGAATTACAGAGAAAGCTTGGTTTGGTCGCAGAATGCCGATTACTAATTGTTTTGCTAATGAATAGAATTTGGTGGTGGAATGAGTTTGCCGGTTGGAATTCCAAAAGAATTAAAACGCGGAGAAAGAAGAGTTTCGTTAACGCCGCAAGGCGTCCGATTTCTTCATGAACAGGCAGTTACGATTTATATTGAAGAAAACGCCGGACTTTTATCCGGATTCTCAAATGAGGAATACAAACGGGCCGGCGGTATTTTAGTTCACGACGCCGCAACTTTGTGGGAGAAAGCTCGATTGATCAAAAAAGTTAAAGAGCCAATCGAATCAGAATTTCAGTTTTTTTCCTCTCAGCACATCATTTTCACGTACCTTCACTTAGCGTCTCCCTCGGCGGAGCCTTTGATTCTGGCGTTACAGAAATCAAAGACGACGGCGATTGCTTATGAAACAATTGAGAAAAACGGAGAAACGCCCCTTCTTACGCCAATGAGTGAAGTGGCAGGAACTTTGGTGGCTTATTATGGCGCTATTTTTAAGAAACACATTACAATCAGTGGAAATAAAATTGTAGGAATTGAAAAAGCAAAAGTTTTAATGGAAGAGTTTGCTGCAGATTACACGTCCAAATCTCAGATTGCCACGCCCGCCGAAAAGCATGGTGGGCTCGCAATGACGAACGTTCGCTTTCTCATTTTAGGCGGTGGTCATGTCGGTAGATGTGCTGCACAAATGGCAGCTCAAATGGGTGGAGATATTTGGATCAGTGAAATTTCAGAAGCCAAACGCAAACAACTAAGGAATTATTTTAAACCAAACGAACCCCAGAGGTTCGGAAGAGGTTCAATTAACATTATTGATCCATCCAATCTCAAGCAATACCACGAATGCCTTGCTTCTGCAGATGTCATTATTGGTGCCGTCCATTCTGCCGGTAAACGCGCGCCGCTTGTTATTGATCAGGAGCTTTTGAAGAAAATAAGTTCGGTCAAACCAAAAATCATTTTGGATGTTTCCATTGATCAAGGCGGAAACATTGCCGAGTCTAGACCTACTGACTACGAAACGCCTCTTGAACTGGATTCATTCGGAAATTTGCGTTTTTCAGTGACCAATATTCCATCCTTTTGCGGTCGGGGTGCATCTGTTGCTTTGGAGGCCGCTTCGCTCGAATATACGCGTCAATTAGCTCAAGGACTTGAGTGCGCCGTGCAAATTTCTCCAGAATTAAAAACCGGCATTAATGTCTTAAAAGGTGAAGTGGTTCATCCTGCTGTTTCCGAGGCTCATGATTTATAATCGAAATAATGTTTGCTTGAATATCTAGTTGAGTGTATACTTTTGATGTATACACGGAGGTTGCCATGGAACATATCAATATTACTTTTCCGGAAAAACTGAAACGCGAATTAGACCGCCAAGCCAAGTCGGAGGGTGCCGGGAGAAGCACCTTGATTCAAAAAGCCGTGAAGATTTATTTAGAATTAAAAAGGCGTAGAGCGATGAAAGATTTGTTGCGTGAAGGTTATCAAGAAATGAGCGAAGTCAGTGGTCAATTGATGCGCGATTTTGAACGAGCAGACCGCGATTCCTGGAAGCATGTCGATTAGACGAGGTGATATTTTTTGGGTGAACTTGAATCCCATTAAAGGTTCTGAACAAGCGGGTCGGAGACCCGTGCTTGTGATTCAAAATGATATCGGAAATGAATTGGCCCCAACCATTATTGCGGCACCCTTGACCTCAAAAAAGTTTTCTAAGGAATATCCCACAAATGTGTCGATCCCAAAGGAAGTGGGAGGCTTAGATCGTGATTCAATTGTTCTCTTATCTCAAATCAGAACAATTGATAAAAGCCGGTTGGAGAAGAAGATTGGGCAATTGCCAGATTTATATTTAGAGAAAATCAACCAAGCCATTAGAGTCAGTTTAGATCTTAATTAAGGCACTGGACGTAATCGAGTGGCGGTGATAAAATTTTACCCGCTCAATCAAGGAGACAATATGAGGCCGATGTCATACATTTTTATTATTTTAATCGTTAGTTTGGTTTCAGGTTGCACAGGTCAAAACAAGTCCGTTAAAAAAATAACCAAGCCTGTCGATCAAACCGCTGCCGAATTGGTCAAAGTTAGGGAACTGAAAAATGAATCTGGGGAAACCAGAGCCATTGTTTCACCGGCTGATCAAAAACAACTTAAAATTACGTTTTAATTGTGGCAAGCGAACGTCTCACCGATTTCGAAAAATCCCTTAATCATTGATCGGTATCATTCAAATTGAATTCAAAGCAATTAGTTTTATCCGCTTATTCTGCGTCTGAAGAGAAACAAGGAATTGATCCTTTAGTCTTAGATATTCGCAAACTCACAGATATCGCTGATTATTTTCTTTTGGTCCACGGCAATTCAGACCGACACGTCAGGACGATTGCAGATGCCGTGATCGATCAACTCTATCTTAAAAAAGAAAAACCGGATCACGTTGAAGGTTTGAAAGAGTCTAATTGGGTTTTGATTGATTATGGTTCTATCATCGTTCATGTGTTTCACTATCAAACGCGGCAATTTTATAGCTTGGAACGTCTTTGGGGTGATGGCAAGATTGTGAAGATGTCTGAAGGAAAACATGAAAGAAAAGTTAAAAGCACTCGTCGATCGCGCACTTCCTAAGATTTTTGCCGAATTCCATATTTCCGATTCTCCAAAAAGCATTTCGTATGACATGACGCTCCCCAAAATCAAAGCGCACGGCGACCTTTCGATTAATCTAGCTTTTCAAATCGGCCGGCTCGCCAAAAAAAATCCATTTGATGTAGCCCAAACCTGCAAATCCGTTTTAAATCAAATCATTTCTGAACACCCGTCTTCCAAACAATGGATCACCGAAATTAATGTCGAGAAACCTGGTTTCATTAATTTCAAACTGGCCGACCAATCGATCGCTGAAATTCTGCCGCGTATTAGGCAGGAAAATGAAACGTTCGGAAGATCACAAATGGGCGCTGGCACCAAAGTGATGATTGAATTTGTCAGTGCAAATCCGACAGGTCCGCTAACGATTGCACATGGCCGTCAAGCCGCACTGGGCGATACGCTTGCCCGGATTTTAAAAGCAGTTGGTTATTCGGTTCACACAGAATTTTATCTCAATGATCTAGGTCGTCAGGTTCGTCTGCTCGGAGAAAGTCTGTGGATACGCTATCAAGAACTCTTTGGCAAGTCAGAACCCTTGCCGGAAGATGGCTATCAAGGCGCCTATTTAATGGATGTTGCCAAATCTCTGAAAGCTGAAAAAAATGACCAATTGTTTAAAGCCGGAAAAGAAAAAAGTATTCAGGAAGTGACCGCCTATGCAGTCAATTCCATTTTGGCGGGAATTAAAAATGATTTAAAAGATTTGGATGTGACCTTTGATGAATTTTTCAACGAGCGCTCTCTGAGTGAGAAAAAATTAATCGATCAAGTATTGAAAACGCTGAAGGAAAAAGGATTGATTTATGAATCCGAAGGCGCACTTTGGTTTAAATCGACTACCTATGGTGATGATAAGGACCGCGTGCTTAGAAAACAAACGGGTGAGTATACTTATTTAACGCCTGATATTGCTTATCATCAGACTAAATTCAACCGCGGTTTTCAAAAGTTAATCAATTTATGGGGACCCGATCATCACGGATATATTCCGCGCCTTAAAGCAGCTTGTCAGGCACTTGGGTATCAGCCAAAACAACTTGAGGTTTTGATCGTTCAGCTAACGACCCTTTACCGAAAAGGCGAACCGGTCAAGATGTCCACACGCGCCGGTGAATTTGTAACGCTCAGGGAACTCATGGACGAAGT
>OBEQ012836057.1_pt1 | contig 18454 bp, 22 predicted proteins | sample 1670901 | NCBI WGS metagenome assembly OBEQ01 (sample SAMEA104232315, study PRJEB22302) | groundwater metagenome | biome: forest; feature: aquifer; material: groundwater | place: USA | collected 2011-08-07 | depth 5.4 m
ACCGCCAGGACGGCGTGACGCGCTTCACCGAGATCGTGCTGCGGCCGCGGCTGACGATCCCCGCGGGCCAGGACCCCAACCGGGCGATCCGCGTGATGGAGAAGAGCGAGAAGGCCTGCCTGGTGTCGGTGTCCCTCTCGACGCCGATCAGGCTCGAGCCCGAGATCCGGGTGGGCTGAGCCGCGACCGGGGGCGGCCGATCGCCCCGAGGCAGGCTGACGGTGGCGCGGTCCCCAGGCGCGTCGTCAGGGATACAGGCCGCGCAGCTTGAAGGCCTCCGCCACCCGGCGCACGCCTTCCATCAGCGCGGCCGTGCGGAGGTCGGTGCCTTCCTTGGTGGCGATGCCCCACACGCGGTTGAAGGCGCGGCTCATGATCTCCTGCAGCCGGGCCGTGATCTCGCTCTCCCGCCAGAAGTAGTACTGCAGGCCCTGGACCCACTCGAAGTAGGAGACGACCACGCCGCCGGCGTTGGCGAGGACGTCCGGTATCACGGTCACGCCGCGGTCGCGCAGGATCGCGTCGGCCTCCGGCGTGGTGGGGCCGTTGGCGCCCTCGGCGATGATGGCGGCCTTGACGCGGTCGGCGTTGTCCTGCCGGATCTGGGAGCCGACGGCGGCGGGGATCAGCACGTCGCAGGGCAGCTCGAGCAACTCGGTGTTGCTCACGGCGTCGGCGCCGGGGAAACCCGCCACGCCCCCGGCCTCGGCGACGTGGGCCTCGAGCTGGCGGACGTCGAGCCCGTTCGGGTTGTAGATGCCGCCCTGCACGTCGCTGATCCCGACGACCGGCGCGCCCTCCCGCCAGAGGAGCCGCGCCGCCACCCCGCCCACGTTGCCGAAGCCCTGGACCACGACCCGCCGCCCCTTCAGCTCCTGGCTCAGGTGGCGGGCGGCCTGGTAGAGGGCGTAGACGATCCCGCGGCCGGTGGCCTCGCGGCGACCCGCCGACCCGCCCAGGATCAGGGGCTTGCCCGTCACCACGCCCGGGACAGTCTTGCCCTGGGTCATCGAGTAGGTGTCCATCATCCAGGCCATCGTCTGCTCGTCGGTCCCGAGGTCGGGCGCGGGGATGTCGAGGTCGGGGCCGATGAGCAGGATGATCTCGGCCGTGTAGCGCCGCGTCATGTGCTCGAGCTCCGCCCGAGACATCGTCGAGGGGTTGCAGCGGACGCCGCCTTTGGCGCCGCCGTAGGGGAGGCCCATGATCGCGCATTTCCAGCTCATCAGCATGGCGAGCGCGGTCACCTCGCCGAGGTTGACGTCCATGTGATATCGGAGGCCACCCTTGGTCGGGCCCAGGACCGTGTTGTGGTGGACTCGGTAGCCGATGAAGACCTCCGTGTGGCCGTCGTCCATCCGGGTCGGAATCGAGACGACGAGGGCGCGCCGGGGGTACCGCAAGCGCTCGTGGATGTTGACGTCGAGGCTGAGCCGCGCGGCGACCGTGTCGAGCTGGCTGATCACCGTGCGGAAGAGCTCGGAGTCGAACTCGGACGTGTCATGCATGGCGGCGCGTCCCCTTGACGCTGCTCGACCGGCCGTGTGATACTCCGACCGAAACAGTCGCCATTAGAGTGATCGCACTAAGGGGCCAATTATCGTGCTTCGGTTCACCAAGCGTGCTGATCACGGGCTGATGGCTGTTCATTATATCGCCCGTCATCAGGAGTCCGGCTCTATCAGCGCCAAGCGGATCGCCGACGAGTTCGGCATCCCGGCCGAGCCGCTCGCCAAGATCCTGCAGCGCCTGGCGAAACGGAAGCTGATCGCCAGCCACAACGGGCCCAAGGGGGGGCGGATTGGGCCATTTTCAGCGGCCTGGAGGAGCGCCGAGAGATGGCCCTGAAGTTCCCGATCTTCATGGACGCGCAGAGCACGACGCCGGTGGACCCGCGGGTGCTCGAGGCGATGCTGCCGTACTTCACCGAGCGGTTCGGGCATCCCGCCAGCCGGAACCATCCGTTCGGCTGGGAGGCGGAGAGCGCGGTCGACCGCGCCCGCGAGCAGATCGCCCGGCTGATCGGCGCGCGCGATCCCAAGGAGGTCGTCTTCACCTCGGGCGGCACCGAGTCGATCAACCTCGCCCTCAAGGGCGTGACCGAGATGTACCGCGAGAAGGGCACCCATATCGTCACCACGGCGATCGAGCAGCGCGCGGGGATCGACGTCGCCAAGCGCCTGGAGCGGCAGGGGTTCCAGGTCACGTACGTGAAGCCCGGCGCGGACGGCCTGATCGACCCGGAGGCGATCCGCCGGGCCGTCACCGACACGACGATCCTGATCTCGGTCATGTTCGCCAACAACGAGATCGGGACCATCCAGGACGTCGCGGCGATCGGCAAGCTGGCGAAGGACAAGGGCATCCTCTTCCACACCGACGCCACCCAGGCCACCGGCAAGATCCCGGTCGACGTGGAGGCGATGGGCATCGATCTCCTCTCGGCCACAGCGCACCTGATCTACGGGCCGAAGGGCGTGGGCTGCCTCTACGTGCGCCGGAAGGGGCCGCGCGTGCGGCTGGCGCCGATGATCGACGGCGGCGGCCACGAGCGCGGCATGCGGTCGGGCACGCTGCCCGTGCCGCTCGTGGTCGGCTTCGGGAAGGCCGCCGACATCTGCCGCGAGGTCATGCCGGAGGAGCGCGCGCGGCTGCGGGCGCTCCGCGACCGCCTCCAGGACGCCATCCTCTCCGCCGTCGACGAGGCGTTCCTGAACGGGCACCCGGAGCGCCGGCTGCCCCAGAACCTGAACATCTCGTTCGCCTACGTCGAGGGCGAGTCGGTGCTGATGGGCCTCAACAAGGAGGCCGCGCTGGCTTCGGGCTCGGCCTGCACCTCGGCCACGCTCGAGCCGTCGTACGTGATCGCCGCCCTCGGCGCGAGCGCCGAGCTGGCGCACTCGTCGATCCGGTTCAGCCTGCACCGGTTCAGCACCGGCGAGGAGATCGACTTCGTGGCCCGGCGCACGATCGAGGTCGTGCGGCGCCTGCGGGAGATGTCGCCGCTCTACGAGCTGGCGAAGGACGGCGTCGACCTGAAATCCATCCACTGGAAAGCCGAGTAGGAGGGGAGGCATGGCCTACAGCGACAAGGTCGTCGACCACTACAACAACCCGCGCAACGTCGGGTCCTTCATCAAGGACACGCCCGGCGTGGGCACGGGGCTGGTGGGCGCGCCGGAGTGCGGCGACGTGATGAAGCTGCAGATCAAGGTCGACGTGGACACCGGCGTGATCGAGGACGCCCGGTTCAAGACCTTCGGCTGCGGGAGCGCCATCGCGTCGTCGAGCCTCGCGACCGAGTGGCTCAAGGGCAAGACCCTCGACGAGGCGGCCAAGATCAAGAACACCGACATCGTCAACGAGCTGAAGCTGCCGCCCGTGAAGATCCACTGCTCGGTGCTGGCGGAGGATGCCATCAAGGCGGCGCTGGCCGATTATCGCGAGAAATGCGCGGCCAAGGCGGCCGACGCGGCGTCCTGAGGCCCGGCGGGGTGGCGGCATCGCGAACGGGCCCGGGCGCTGGGCCCGTTCTCATTTTGGGCGCGGGCCGATGAACTACTTCGAGGTGTTCGCGCTCCCGCGCCGGCTCGGCCTCGACGCCGACGACCTGCAGCGCCGGTTCTACGAGCTGTCGCGGCGGCACCACCCGGACTTCCACCAGGCCGCCCCGCCCGAGGCGCAGGCGCGGGCGCTGGAGGCCTCGGCGCTGGTGAACGCGGCCTACCGGACGCTGCGGGACCCGATCGCGCGCATGGAGTACCTGCTGCGCCTGGAGGAGGGCCGCGCGGCAGGGGATGGCGCGGACGTGAAGCCGGCGGCGCCGCCGGCGCTGCTCGCGGAGATGTTCGAGATCCAGGCGGCGCTGGAGGAGGCCCGGTCAGGCGGCCTCGACGCGGCCGCCCGCGCCACGCTCGCCGCCCAGCGGGCGCGGCTCCTCGAGCGATCTGGCGACGCGGAGCGGCGGCTGACGGGGCCGCTGGCCCGCGCCTGGGACGAGGGCCCGGAGGCGGACCGCCCACGCGTGCTGGCGGCGTGCCGCGAGACGCTGGCGACGCGCGCGTATCTGCGAACCGTGATCCAGGACCTGAGCCGGGCGCTCGGAGAGGACGAGGAGTCGAGTGTCTCGAATCGTCGGCATTGACCTCGGAACCACCAACAGCCTCGTCGCCTACGTCGACGAGCAGAGCGGGCTGCCCCGCGTGATCCCCGACCGGGACGGCCGCGGGCTGCTGCCGTCGGTGGTGTCGTTCACGCCCGAGGGCGTCCTCGTCGGCGAGCCCGCGAAGCGCCAGCTCGTGCGCCGCCCGGGCTCGACCGTGTACTCGGTGAAGCGCTTCATGGGCCGCGGCTTCGAGGACGTGCGGGAGGAGCTGCGCTACTTCCCGTTCTCGGTCGCGCCCGCGGAGGGCATCGTCCGCATCGCGGTGGGCGGGCGGGAGGTGACGCCGCCCGAGGTGTCGGCGGTCGTGCTCCGCGCCCTGAAGGAGCGGGCGGAGGGGCACTTCGGCGAGGCGATCGAGCGCGCCGTGGTGACGGTGCCGGCGTACTTCAATGACAGCCAGCGCCAGGCCACCAAGGACGCGGGGCGGATCGCCGGGCTCGACGTCGTGCGCATCGTCAACGAGCCGACGGCGGCCTCGCTCGCCTACGGCCTGCACCAGCTCGCTCGCGGCGTGATCGCCATCTACGACCTCGGCGGGGGGACGTTCGACATCTCGATCCTGCGCGTGAAGGACGGCGTCTTCGAGGTCCTCGCCACCAACGGCAACACGCACCTGGGCGGCGACGACTTCGACCGCGCGCTGGTGGAGTGGCTGCTCGACGGCGTCCGCGCCCGCCACGGCGCCGACCTGTCGGGCGACCCCGAGGCGATGCAGGAGCTGCGCCTGGCCGCCGAGGCGGCCAAGATCCGGCTCTCGGCCGGCGAGCGCACGGCGCTGACGCTGCCGTTCGCCGACTTCACCTACCACCGCGAGATCCTTTGCGGCGAGCTGGAGGAGCTGATCGAGCCCCTCGTCCAGGCGACGCTGGCGCCGTGCCGGATGGCGCTGGCCGACGCCGGGCTTCCCGCCTCCGCCATCGACGAGGTCCTGCTGGTGGGAGGCTCGACCCGGGTGCCGATGGTCCGCCGCCGCGTCCAGGAGCTGTTCGGCAAGGCGCCGCACAGCCAGCTCAACCCCGACGAGGTGGTGGCCCTCGGCGCCGCCGTGCAGGCGCAGATCCTGGCCGGCGGCATCACCCATATGCTGCTGCTCGACGTGACGCCGCTCTCGCTCGGCCTCGAGACCCTCGGCGGCGCCGCCAGCGTGCTGATCCCGCGCAACACCACGATCCCCATCAGCGCCCGCGAGCTGTTCACCACCTCGGTCGACGGCCAGACCGTGGTGGATCTGCGCGTGGTGCAGGGCGAGCGGGAGCTGGCGCGGGACTGCCGGTCGCTGGCGCGCTTCGAGCTGCGGGGGATCGACCCGATGCCGGCCGGGATGCCGAAGATCGAGGTGACCTTCCTGATCGACGCCAACGGCATCCTCCAGGTGCACGCCAAGGAGCTGCGGACGGGGAAGGCCGCGTCGATCGAGGTCACGCCGACGTACGGGCTCGCCGACGCCGACGTGGCGCGAATGGTGGAGGAGTCGTACGCGTACGCGGAGGCGGACGCCCACGCCCGCCTCCTCATCGAGGCGCGCAACGAGGCCGACACGGTCATGACCCACGTCGAGCGCGCGCTCCGCCAGGGCGCGGACCTGGTACCCGCCGGGGAGCTGGCGGCGATCCGCGCGGCCCTGGACGCGCTGCGGCAGGAGCGGGACGGCGGCAACACCGAGCTGATCGTGGCCCGCACGGTCGCGCTCAACCAGATCACCGAGCCGCTGGCCACGCGCCTGATGGACGCAGCACTCCGGGCCGCCCTCGCCTCCATGCGGGTGGCCGAGATCATGGAGTCGCCGTGATGGCCATCCACCGCGTGACGTTCCTCCCCCTGAACGTGACCGTGACCGTCGACGACGAGAAGTATCCGCTCGCCGACCACGGCCGGCCGGGCTCTCTCCTCGACATCGCCCTGGCCCACGACGTCCCGCTCGAGCACAACTGCGGCGGGAGCTGCGCGTGCACGACCTGCCACGTGATCGTCCGCGCGGGCGGGGGGAGCCTGTCCGCGGTGGAGCCCGACGAGGAGGACCGCCTCGACATGGCCGAGGGCCTGACGATCCACTCGCGCCTCGCCTGCCAGGCCGTGGTCAAGGGCGATGTGGTGGTGGAGATTCCATGACGGTGGGCTGGCGAGACGCCGAGGACATCGCGATCGCGCTGCTCGAGCGGCATCCCGACGTGGATCCGCTCACGGTGCGCTTCACGGACCTGCACCGGTGGGTGACCGAGCTGCCGGGGTTCGCCGGCGACCCGAAGGCGTCCAGCGAGAAGCTCCTCGAGGCCATCCAGATGGCCTGGCACGAGGAGTACCAGAGCCGGTGAGCTTCCTCGGAGGGGGGCTCTGGAGGGCGGAACTTTCGCGAGAGGAGGGCAGGCCGGTGGCGGGCTACCAGGCGATGACGCGGTCGCTGACGAAGATCAGCTCGAGGAGCTGGCCGTGCGTCAGGTCCGCCGAGAGCCGGCGGACGGCGACGCCCGCGGGCAGGGCGGGCGCGGGCGCGCCGTGCAGGAGCACGACGGTGACGGTGTCGTGATCGCGGAGCTGCGCGGCGATGGTGGCGAGGGCGAGCGCGGGATCCTCGCCCTTGAGGAGATGGAGCGCGCGGGCCATCAGAAGACGATGACGCGGCGGCCCCGGCGCACGAGGGCGGCGATCTCTTCGGTGGTCACGGGGACGACCGGATGCCCCTCGGCGTTCCAGTCCGGATCGGCGGGGATCGCGCCGCGCTCCACGTGGAAGGGCACGTCGAGGGTCTTGAGGGTCGCGCGGAACTTGGCGACGTCGTCGCCGTCCACGAGGTCGTCGGTGTCGGCGTCGAGCAGGTGGGCGGCGGCCCCGGTCAGCACGAGCGTGAGCGCGTTGTCGCCGGCGACGATGCCGAGGCCGATCCGCATCGCCTCGTTGGCGCGGTGCGACGCGCGCGGGTCCTCGGAGATGATCACCACGACCGGCTCGGCGACGGCCACGCGGTCAGTCGAGCGCGACGAAGCGGTCGGTGCCGTTGACGACGTCGGCCAGCACGACCAGGCCGCAGTAGGTGACGCCCTCGAGGTCCTGGAGCGGGAGGCGGCGCTTCTGGCACCCGTAGGCGCACACGAAGAGCCGGGCGCCGCGCGCGGGCAGCGCGCGCACGCGCTGATCGTCGAGCGCCCGGACGGCGTCGTCGATCAGGTAGAGGTAGCAGTCGGCGCCGCGGTCGAGCGCGGCCTGCGCGAGGCCGACGGCGGTATCGAGATTGGGGTGCGCGGGCGGCGTGGACAGCATGAGCCCGAGCTTTTTCTTCGCGAGCTCCATCGCGGGGCGAGCGTAGCATTCTGAAGGTGAGGGGAGCAACCCGATGACCCGGCGCGTGTACCTGGACCACAACGCCTCGACGCCCGTTCACCCCGAGGTGATCGAGGCGATGCTGCCGTACCTCGGCGAGCGCTACGGCAACCCGTCGAGCATCCATGCCTTCGGGCAGGAGGCCCGGGACGGCCTGGAGACGGCGCGCGAGCGGATCGCGCGCTTCCTGCGCGTGGGCAAGGACGAGATCGTCCTCACCTCGGGCGGGACGGAGTCCGACAACCTGGCCGTCAAGGGCGTGGCCGCCGCCCGGGGGAGCGGGCACATCGTCACTTCGCGGATCGAGCACCACGCGGTCCTGCGGACGTGCCAGACCCTCGAGCGCCAGGGCTTCGCGGTGACCTACCTGCCCGTGGACGAGCACGGCCTCGTCGATCCGGACGACGTGCGCCGGGCGATCCGCCCCGACACGATCCTCGTCACGGTCATGCACGCCAACAGCGAGGTCGGGACCATCGAGCCGATCGAGGAGATCGGCCGCGTCGTCCGCGAGCGCGGGATCCCCTTCCACGTCGACGGCGTGCAGACCTTCGGGAAGGTCCCGGTCGACGTCGAGGGCTCCGGCATCGACCTGCTCTCCTTCTCGAGCCACAAGATCTACGGGCCCAAGGGCGTGGCGGGGCTCTACGTCCGCAAGGGCACGAAGATGGCGGCGATCCAGCACGGCGGCGAGCACGAGCGGCGCCGGCGCGCGGGCACCGAGAACGTCCCCGGGATCGTCGGCCTCGGCAAGGCCGTGGAGGTCCGCGGCCGCGAGATGGCCGCCGAGGCGGCCCGGCTGACGGCGCTGCGCGACCGGCTGACCGAGGGCGTCCGCGCCCGCGTGCCCGAGGCGCGCGTGAACGGCCATCCCGCGCGGCGGCTGCCGGGCACCGCCAACCTGGGCTTCCGCCACGTGGAGTCCGAGTCGATCGTCCTCGGCCTCGACCTCAAGGGTGTCGCGGTGTCGGCGGGCTCGGCCTGCACGTCGGGCAACGTCGAGCCCTCGCACGTGCTGGTGGCGATGGGCGTGCCGCTCGACTGGGCGATGGGCGCCGTACGCTGCTCGCTCGGGCGGAGCACCACCGCCGAGGACGTCGACTACGTGATCGAGTGCGTGGAGCCGATCGTGCGGAAGCTCCGCGCGGCGTCGCCGGTGGCGGCGGTCTGACCATGCGCTACAGCCCGACCCTGATCGACCACTTCCGCAACCCGCGCAACGCCGGGCTCATGCCGAGCCCGGACGCCACGGGCGAGAGCGAGTACGCGGGCTGCGGCGACCTGGCGCGGTTCTACCTCCGCGTGCGCGCCGGGCGCGCGGCGGACGTGCGCTTCCAGACCTACGGCTGCGGCCCGACCATCGCGGCGGCGAGCGCGGGCAGCGAGCTGGCCACGGGGCGCCGGGTGGAGGAGCTGATGGGCCTCGACCGCGACGCGGTGGAGGAGGCGCTGGGCGGCCTGCCGCCCGATCGCAAGCACGCCGCCGACGTGGTGGCCGCCGCGATCCGGGCCGCCGCCCGCGACTGGGTGAGCCGCCATGTTTGACGCGCTCCGCCGCGACGTCCGCACCGTGCTCGAGCGGGACCCCGCCGCCCGCTCCCCGCTCGAGGTGCTGCTCTGCTATCCGGGCGTCCACGCGCTCGCCTTCCACCGGCTGGCCCACCGCGTGTGGAACCGGGGCTGGACCACGCTCGCGCGGTTCATCTCCCACGTCGCGCGCTTCCTGACGGGGATCGAGATCCACCCCGCCGCGCGCCTGGGCCCGGGGCTCTTCATCGACCACGGCCTCGGCGTGGTGATCGGCGAGACCGCGGAGGTCGGCGAGAACGTCACGATCCTCCAGGGCGTCACGCTGGGCGGCACGAGCCTCAAGCGCGAGAAGCGGCACCCGACCCTCGGCGACAACGTGGTGGTCGGCGCGGGCGCGAAGATCATCGGCGCCCTCAAGATCGGCGACGGCAGCCGGATCGGGGCGGGCTCGGTGGTCGTCCGCGAAGTGCCGCCGAACTCGGTTGTCGTGGGCGTTCCCGGGCGCGTAACATACCGCGACGGCCAGAAGGTCGGCGGGATCGACCTGAACCAGGGCGACCTGCCCGACCCGGTCGCCAAGGCCATCGAGCAGCTCATGGACCGGATCCGGGCGCTCGAGGCGGAGGTGGAGTCGCTGCGGCGCGCCGCGGCGGTGACCGAGGTGGACGGTCCGGAGTGAACTGGCGGGTCGACTAAGGAGGACCTGGCAAGGGTGCTTCCCAAGGACGCGATGACCGTGGAGGAGGCGTCGACGTACCTCGCCATGGACGAGGCGACGGTGACGCGCATGGCGATGGAGCGGCGCATCCCCTCGATCGAGGTCGAGGGCGCCTGGGTGTTCTCGAAGAAGTCCATCGACAAGTGGCGCCGGCAGCAGGAGAGGCGCAAGGCCTGAGCCGATCGCCCGCGCGCCCTCCTCCGCGTCCGCACGAGCGCCGGGATTCCCGACACCAGCGACACCGCGATGGCTCCGAGCACCTTCGCGTCATCGATGGTGTCGTACTCGTGAACCAGGCGGGTCCGCAGGCCCGCTGAGGGCGCGAGGGAGCCCTCTGGAACCTCGCGGCCGAGCTCGGCGATCAGGTGCGCGTTGATGTCGAAGGCTCCCTCGATCGCTTCCTGGAGCAGCCGCTCGGCGGCCTTGCGCTCGTACAGGCGGGCTCGATACTCGTCCGCCCTCAGGCGGGCGAGCGGGCGCAGGGCATCAAGCGCCGTCATGATGTGCCCGAGCTTACGCCGGACGATCGCCGCGTCGATCGGGCTCATGCCAGACCCTCCCGCTCAAGGAATCACCGGGCCGGCGGTGCGAGCCCCCGGGGCCGCAGTCGCCGTCGCTCTTGGGCCACTGGAGGCCGTAGCATAATCGACAGAGGTGCTCGAGCCGCCTCCGGTTGTGACCGGCCCCGCGCAGGTCAGCGTGAAGGTCGAAGCCGTCGAGGTGGGCCTGGCGCGGGCTCGTGGAGGCGATCCACGGCGCGTCCGGCTCCGATCCGAGACGCCAGACGCGCGCCGGCTGATGCGCGCGCCCCCGCGTTGACAACGTCTCCGCCCGGCCGCTATCCTCCGCCATCACCGTGGCGCCACCCCGACATCGCTTCCGCATCGGCATCGACACCGGCGGCACGTTCACCGACGTCGTGGCGGCCGGGCCGGGCGGCTCGGCAGCGGCCGCGCGGGCCCGGTGGGCGAGGATGACCTGCACCGCGATGGGATCCTGCACGGTGGCGGGCAGCGCCGACGACCATCACCTCGGCCTGTTCGAACAGCGGGGTGAGTCGCCGCCAGATGAGCGGGTAGCGCGCATGTATCACTCGGCGTGGGAGGTTGGCGAGATCACCGATCTGTTGCGCGCGCGACAGCGGCTGCGGGAAGCGGGGGCGCTCGTCGGTTCGTCGGACCGTGGCGTGAGCCTGTCCCTCTACGCCAAGGACCCTGATGGCCTAGAGTTCGAGATCTTCTGGACGGTGCCAGACGGGAGGCCTCTCGGCACGCGGCCCTTGAACCTCGAGGCCGAAGTAGCCCGACGCGGCGTCAGACGGTGCGAGGGCGAGGCGGGAGCGGGTGGCTCCTCGGCCATTCAAGATCAAGAGGGAACGCGGGAGAGACCCAATGCCAAGGTATGAGTTCATGTGCGAGAAGTGCAAGAAGGCATTCGAAGTGACGCTGACCATCTCGCAGCGAGGAAAGGCGAGGGTCCGGTGCCCGACCTGCAAGAGCGCGAAGGTCGTGCCGCAGCTGGGTGGCTTCATGGCGCAGACGTCGAAGAAGAGCTGAAGGCTGGCTGAGGCTACGCCAGAAAACAGACCGAATGTGGAGGACGTTCGAACAGCCCCGATGGCCTCCCGGCCCTCTGTGCCCCGGACGCCGTCCTGTGGGGAACGCTGTCGCCGACCCTGCGCCAGGGGCCGGCCGCGCTTCGCGAGTACTTCGCGGGGGCCTTCAAGGCGTTGCCCGGGTACAAGGTCAGCTTCGTGAATCAGCTCATCCGGGTGTACGGCGAGACTGCGATCAATACGGGTTACTATACGTTCTCGTACGTCAAGGACGGTGAGGCCAAGACGATTCCGGCGCGATACTGCTTCGTGTACGTCAAGGGGGACAAGGGATGGCTCATCGTGGACCACCACTCGTCCGCGGCGCCCGCGCCCCTGCGCTGAAGGGCGCTTCTCCAGGCTCGCCGCGCATACCCCGTTTGAAGGCCAGCATCGCAGGGTCCGGCTCCGGAGACAGCCCGGCCGAAGCGATCTCCGTCCTCCTTGAGGAGACGGACAAGGGCTTCTGGGATCCGACGATCACCAGCACATTCGTCCAGGGTGGTGTGGGAGCAGAACGGGAGCAGATGACCTTTGTGTTTTACCCAAGCCTCTGCTACTGCCTTTCAAGGCGGGACGGGACGTGCTGGGCGACGGCGAGTACGGCAAGGCAGCGCTTGGGGCTCACCCTGACGCTCCGACTTCATGGCCAGTCGATCGAGCCGCCCATCTTACCAGCGCCGCGCCGTGTAGCGTACCGATGATGCTGAAGCGCTCGATTGCTGATAGGCTCCCATCCTCGGTTCGGGCCGCGCCTCAAGCAACCTCCAGCCAGTCGCGCCGGATATCAGGCGAATTGCGCAGCAAGGCCGGCGTCCCTTCGAACACGATCTGCCCATGGCCCATGACGTACACGCGCTCGGCCACCCGCAGCGCGATGGTGAGCTTCTGTTCGACGAGCAGCACCGCGACCCCCTGACGGCAGATGTCGCGAATCACCTCGGTGACCACCTCGACGATCTTCGGCGCCAAACCTTCGGTCGGCTCGTCCACCAGGAGTACCCGCGGATTGCCGAGCAGCGAGCGGCAAATAGTCAGCATCTGCTGCTCGCCGCCCGAGAGCATGCCGGCCAGGGTGGGGCGGCGCTCCCGGAGCAGCGGGAAGTAGCCGTACATCTGCTCCGGCGTCCACACCGGAGCCCCGCGGCGTGGCGCCTGCATGCCGATGCGCATGTTCTCGTCGACAGTCAGGTTTGCGAAGATCTCGCGCTCCTCGGGCACGTAGGCAAGCCCGGCGCGCGCGATCCGGAACGCGAGCTCACCCGCGAGGTCGACCCCGTCCAGTCGCACCGCGCCCGCGGTCGGTCGGACCAGGCCCATGATCGTCTTCAGCGTCGTCGAGCGGCCGGAGCCGTTCCGGCCGAGCAGGCTGACGATCTCGCCCGCGCGGATCGCCAGGTGCACGCCGTGCAGGATGTGACTCTTGTCGTAATGGGCGTGCATCCCCTCGACCTCGAGCAGCGCGGTCATGTGGCGACCTCCTCGCCCAGATAGGCTTCCTGGACCTTGGGGTTGACGCGCACGGCCTCGGGCTCGCCGCCGGCGATGATCGCCCCGTAGACCAGCACCGAGATCTGGTCGCACAGGGTGAACACCACGCTCATGTCGTGCTCGACGACGAGCAGCGTCTTGCCCTCCGTCACCGCGCGGATCAGCGCCACGGTGTAGGCGGACTCTTCGCGCGACATGCCGGCGGTCGGCTCGTCGAGCAGCAGGATCTCCGGGTTCGTGGCGAGCGCCATGCCGATCTCCAGGGCGCGCTGCTCGGAGTAGGCGAGGGCGCCGGCGGGATCGTCGCGACGGCGCGTGAGGCGCAGCTTCTCCAGGTACTCGTCCACCTCGGCCGCGACCTGGGCGAGGGCGCGCACCGGGCGGAAGAGGCTGAAGCGAAAGCCGTGCCGCCCCATCACCGAGATCCGCAGGTTCTCGGCCACGCTCATGCGCGGGAACAGGCTGGTGATCTGGAACGAGCGCGACAAGCCCCGACGATTGATCGCGTACGGCGTGAGCCCCGCGATCGCCTGTCCGTTGAGCAGGATCTGGCCCGCGCTCGGCACGTAGTGCCCGGAGATCAAGTTGAACAGGGTCGATTTGCCCGCCCCGTTGGGGCCGATCAGGGCATGACGCTGGCCGCGCTTCACCGCGAGGTTGACGCCGCGGATGATCGGCGTCCCGCCGAACGATTTGTGCACGTCGCGCAGCTCCAGGACCGGCGCCGCGGTGGCGGGGGGGCTCATGCCGCGCCCTCGCCGACCGCCCGGCTCCACCCGTGGCGGGTCAGGCGCCTGGCGACGGGCAGCAGGGCGGCGCCGGCGAGGATCGACACCAGCGGAATGGCCCAGGTCCAGGGCGACAGCGGATGGAACTGTCGGCCGAAGAGGCTGTAGGGCACCAGGGCGCCACCATTGGCGCGGCGCAGGACGGCGTAGGCATCCGACAGCACGACGTGGACGCTCTCGACGGTGAAGACGACGCCGACCAGCAGCAGCACCCCGACGACGAGGCACACCAGGTAGGGCAGGGTCAGGTGCTTGAAGGCGCTCGCCCGCAGCCGGCGCGTGTGGACGGAGATCAAGCCGCCAATGCCGTCGGGCACGAAGAGCATCACGATCACGAAGACGAGGCCCTGGTACAGGAGCCAGGAGCGCGTCAGGTCGGAGGTCACGCGGGCGAAGAACGTCATAATGGCGGCGCCGAGGGCCGGGCCGAAGAAGGTGCCGGCGCCGCCGATGAAGGTCTGCAGGACCACGTTGGCGGAGGCCTGGGCGCTGAAGATGGTGTAGTTGGTCGCCTCGTTGGCGATGGCCAGCAGGGCGCCGGCCACGCCGGTGAACATGGTGGAGATGGCGAAGATCAGCGTCTTGGCGCCATGCGTGTTGAAGCCGAGAAAGCGCACGCGGTGCTCGTTGTCGCGCACGGCGAGGGCGAGGCGCCCCATCGGCGTTCGGGTGAACGCCCAGAGGCACCAGGTGGAGCCGACGATCCAGGCCAGGGTCAGGTAGTAGACGCCCCTGTCGCTGGCGAAGTCGATGGACCACGAGTTCATCCGCATGGTGGAGATGCCAGCCTCGCCGCCGAAGACCGAGTTCCACGTCGGCGCCAGGGTGAGGAGCAGCTCGGCCAGGGCGAGGGTCACCATGGCGAAGTAGACGCCGGTACGCTGCGTGGCTAGCCATCCGAAGGCGAGGCCGCAGAGGAGGCCGGCGGCAGCGCCGGCCAGCGGCAGGAGCGGGGTGGGCCAGGCGACAAGGCTCCGCTCCACGGCCTTCATCAGGTGCAGCGTGGCGAAGGCGCCGAGGCCGTAGTAGGCGGAGTGGCCGAAGGACAGCATGCCGGCCTGGCCCATGGCCAGGCTGAACGAGAGCGCGAACAGCCCCGCGATCATCATCTTGATCACGGCGTTGACCAGGTTGGGCGTGAGCAGCAGCGGCAGCACGAGCAGGACCCCGCCGAAGGCGAGCAGCAGGCCGAGCTGTCGAGCCCTGCTGCTCACTGGCGGTCTCCGAACAGGCCCGCGGGACGGATCAGCAGCACGAGGAGCATGAGCAGAAAGGGCATGCTGGCCGCCACCGTGGAGAGCTGTAGGGTCAGGAGGCCGCCCACCTCACGCGCCCAGCCCCCGAGGCCGACCAGAGCGAGCAGGTCGGAGAGCGACCAGTTTAAGCCGACCGAAAAGGAGATGAAGAGGCCGATCATCAGCGAGGCGACCAGCGCGCCCTCCAGCGAGCCGAGCCCGCCCACCACGACCACCACGAACACCAGCGTGCCGAAATCGACTGCCATGTTCGGGCCGGCGGGGAAGAAGGCCCCGGCCACGGCACCGGCCAGCCCGGCCAGGGCCGCGCCGCCGGCGAACACGCCCATGAAGACCACGGGCAGGTTGTGGCCGAGCGCCTCCACCATGACGGGTTTCAGGGTCGCCGCGCGCACGATGATGCCGACGCGGGTGCGCGTGAGCAGCACGTAGAGCGCGGCGAAAATGGCCAGGGCTACGATACCCATGAACAGACGATAGAACGGGTAGTTCGTCCCGTAGAGCGTGAACGCCGCAAACTTCATGTACGCCGGCATGGCGTAGTTCACGGGGAAGTCGCCGTAGAAGAGCTTGATCAGCTCCTCGATGATGAAGGCGAGGCCGAAGGTCAGCAGCAGCTCGTGCGTGTGCCCGTACTTGTGCACGCGACGGAGCATGTAGCGCTCGACCAGTACGCCGCAGCCGCCGACGATCAGCGGGGCGGCGATGAGCCCGGCCCAGAAGCCGACGGTGCGGGGGAGGGTGAAGCCGACGTAGGCGCCCAGCATGTAGAACCAGGCGTGGGCGAAGTTGAGCACGCCCATCATGCCGAAGATCAGGGTGAGCCCGGCGGACACCATGAACAGCAGGAGCCCGTGCACGACGCCGTTCAGGACCGAGACGATCAGGAATTCCACGCCAGGCGCTCCGCGAGAGGAGATGGTGAGAGCAGGATGCCGGAGCCACCCGGCGTCAGCGGCCGAGCGCTCAGGCTATGTCACCCGAGAAGGCGGTGACGGCCGCGCCTCAGGCGCCCGGGCGTTCCATCTTGCAGGCGGGCTGCACCGGGCTCGCGGCGTCCTTGCCCGACACGAGGCGGATAGTCTTGAAGCCCATGTCGGTGCCATCCACCTTGTACTTGGCGTCTTTCGAGACGGTGGCGACCGCCAGCGGCAGCAGCACCTGGTGGTCCTCCTTGCGCATGGCGACCTCGCCCATGCTGGTGTTGAAGCGGACGGTCTCCATAGCGAAGGCGAGCTCCTTGACGTTGACCTTGCCGTCGGCGCCCGGCTTGATCTTCTTCAGCGCCTCGCCGAGCCCCCAGATGCCGTGCACGGTGTGGCCCTGGATGAAGATCGGATACTGCCCCATCTTGGCCTTGAAGTCGTCGGCGAACTTCGCCGTCGCATCCCCGTTGGCATCGGGGTAGAAGCTCGAGACGTTGTAATGACCGATCGCGGTCGCGCCGGCGTTCGCCACGTTGCCGGGCTGGTCCATCCAGTACGTGGCGAAGCGCACCTTGAGCCCGGAGTCGCCGGCCGCCTTCATCAGCAGCAGGAGATCGCTGCTCCAGTTGCCGGTGACCACCGTGTCCGGCGCAGTCTCCTTGATCCTCGCCACGTAGGGGGCGAAGTCCTGGATCTTGTTCACGTCGTGAATCACGTCGCCCACGACGGTGTAGCCGCCGAACTTGGAATACTCCCGGACCAGGCGCTGCACGTCGTGCCCCCAGCTGTAGTTCTGGCCAATCACGTAGACCTTGCTGCCGAGGACTTTGGCGTCCTTCATCGAGGTCAGCAGCGCGCGCAGCCGGATCTCGGCGTTGCCGTTCCAGCGGAAGTGATAGAAGTGGCACTTCGACCCGGTGAACTCCATGGCCTCGGCGCCGACGTTCAGGTACATGATCTCCTTGCCGGGATTGCGCAGGTTGTGCTTGCGCACGTCGTCGGTGATCTGGCCGCCGATGGCCGACGAGGCGCCCTGGATGATGATGTGGGCGCCGTCGTTAATGGCGGCCTTCAGCTTGTCGGCGGCTTCCGAGGGCCCGCCCTGGTTGTCGTACTCCAGGAGCTTGATGCCGTCGGGCCAGACCTTGTCGTTGTTCAGCCTGATGAGGCTGTAGTTGATCGCGGTCAGGAACATCTTGCCAACGGCGGCCTGCCCGCCGGACAGCGTCTCGATGACGGCGATCTTGACCGGCTCCGCCGACGCCGTGCCGAATGCGAAACAGCTCGTAGCGGCGAGCACCAGTGCCCCGAAGAATCGCTTCATTGGATTCCCTCCGTTTGTCCGCACGACGTTGTGTGCGTGGCCGCAGTATCATGCCTGCCAGTTGCCGGAGCGTCAAGTCGCTGAGCCGGGGCTGCTGTTGGTCTATGAAAGTGTCCGCCCGTAACTGTTCAGTGAGAGTGTCACCCCATGGAGACATGGGAGACGCTCACGATGAGCCGAAAGGAAGTGCCGCGCGCCGGCCTGCTCAAGGCGGCGCTCGCCGGGAAGATCAGCAATGCCCCAAGGTGCCCTGGCCCTGCACCTGAGCGTGCGTCAGTTCCAACGCTTGAATCGCCGCTACGCGGCCAACGGGGCCCCGGGGCTGCTGCACCGCCTGCGCGGCCGGCCGTCGCCCCGGCGCCTGGCTCCCGAGCTGCGGCGCATAGGAACGATTAACCGACCTCTGCTGGGGCGGCGGGCGTCCGGCCAAGTCCGGTCTCCCTCGCGAACCCCGGCGCCGGACCCGGGACGGCCGGCTCGAGGGGGCGACGGCGAGCGTCGGCAGCGTGATCGCCCGCTAACCGCGAGCCATCCTGCGCCGGCGCGGGCTCGCGGTCAAGGAGCGCGCAGAGGGGTGCGGCGCCGGGCGTCGGGGCGGCGCCGGCGAGGGTCAGGGGCGGCGTCGAGCGGCGGGGCTACGTGATCGGCGGCGAGGGCGGGTGGGGGCCGGGCCGGGCGGCTCGGCCGCGGCCGCGCGGGCCCGGTGGGCGAGGATGGCCTGTACCGCGATGGGATCCTGCACGGTGGCGAGGACCCGCAGCCGGTCGCCACCGCGGGGGCAGGCGAGGACATCGAGATCGAAGGCGCGCCGCATCAGATCGGCCCATCGCCAGGCGCGGCGGCTGCGGCCGTCTGGTCGTGGCATCCCCGATGCGCCGCGCGTATCGTCGAGGCGGGCTCCCGTCTCGAGGGTCGGCGCCTCCGGTCCGGGGACGATGCGGCTCCGCCCCCGGGCGTGCGGTGCGAGCACCCGCGGCCGCAGTCGCAGTCGCTCTTGGGCCACTGGAGGCCGTAGCATAATCGACAGAGGTACTCGAGCCGCTTCCGGTCGTGACCGGCCACGGGCAGGTCAGCGTGAAGGTCGAAGTCGTCGCGGTGGGTCTGGCGCGGGCTCGTGGAGGCGATCCACGGCGCGTCCGACTCCGATCCGAGACGCCAGACGCGCGGAGGCGGATGCGCGCGCCCCCGCGTTGACAACGCCTCCGCCCGGCCGCTATCCTCCGCCATCACCGTGGCGCCACCCCGACCGCGCTTCCACATCGGCATCGACACCGGCGGCACGTTCACCGACGTCGTGGCGGTGAACGAGGCCACGGGCGAGGTCCTCGCCACCAAGAGGCCGTCCAC
>OBEQ010365997.1_pt1 | contig 18450 bp, 16 predicted proteins | sample 1670901 | NCBI WGS metagenome assembly OBEQ01 (sample SAMEA104232315, study PRJEB22302) | groundwater metagenome | biome: forest; feature: aquifer; material: groundwater | place: USA | collected 2011-08-07 | depth 5.4 m
CGAGATTGCCTCCTTTCCCCTTGCGGGGAGGCAATCTCGCCATCCCACAAAAAGGAGTGTTCACATGTTTAATCATCAGCGGTTGCAGTGTTACGAGTACACGTTTTTGTTGGCACAGACCGTGCCAGCCCTGGTGGCCACGTGGCCCAAAGGGTCGGCACAATTGGTGGATCAATTGCAACGCGCCCTGACCAGCGTGTTGTTAAATATTGCGGAAGGGAATGGCAAAACGAGTCCTGCCGATCGGAAACGATTTTTTAGCTTTGCTCGTGGTTCGGCAAATGAAGTCGCTTCGTGCATGGATATCGCGTTTGCGTTTGGCTACATCAGTGCCGTTACGCATGCACACTGGCAATCACAGATGTTGCGTGTAGTGAAGATTCTTTACAAGTTGAAGTGAGTGATCGGGTTCATCGATCTCATCGAATTTATCTGCATCGTCGTGATCGATATCGGTATCAGCGGGGTAAGCGGATTTTGCAAACACGCCCTAGCATTGTATTGCACATTTGCTCGGCGGCGTTTATGCACCGCAGCATGTCTGCACCAACCGCCCAGCTGCATGAAATCTTCACCTCCCGGCAGGGCGAGGGACCGTACACGGGAACGGAGATGGTGTTCGTGCGATTGCAAGGTTGCGCGTTGCGGTGTCGTTGGTGCGACACGTTGGAATCATTGCCGCATCGTGCACCGCACTGGCGATTGGAATCGGCACCAGGCGCGCAAACCTTTGTGGTGCGCGATAATCCCGTCACCTGTACAGATCTGAACACGGCATTACAGACGCACACCGCGCCGTGGATTTCAATCACGGGCGGCGAACCGCTGGAGCAGAGTGATTTTTTGGTCGAGTGGTTACCGACGCAATCGTCGCGAAAAATTTTATTGGAGACAAGCGGTGTGTTGGCGCGGGCGCTGCGCGCGGTGTTGCCGTACATTGATGTCGTGAGCATGGATATGAAATTGCCGTCGTCGACGGGCATGCGCGCGTATTGGGAACCGCATCGCGAATTTATTGGTGCGGCAAAAGAGAGTGCTTGCGAACTCTACATCAAGATGGTGATCGATGCGCACACCACGCCCGCTGACATTGCCACCGCCACGCAACTGATTGCCGACATCGATCCGCGCATTCCCACGTGGTTGCAGCATGCCAGCCCCACGACGGCGTTTGCCGATTGTCCAACGTCCGAGCAATTGCGTGATGCGTTGGTGAGTTGCCAAAAATATTTGCAGCAGGTAACGGTCGGACAACAGATGCACAAAACGTGGGGCGTGTTGTAATCATGGATCGATGAAAGGAATTCGCATGTTCACTCGTGAAGAATATCAATCACAGGAATCGGAACGCCTGGTGTCGTACGCGGCACAGGCGGCGCGGTCGGGCGGGCGGAAGGTCAAAGAGACGGACGATCCGTATCGCACGATTTTTCAGCGCGATCGCGATCGGATTATTCATTCGAGTGCGTTTCGCCGCCTCGAATACAAGACGCAGGTGTTTGTGAATCACGAGGGCGATTATTATCGCACGCGTCTCACGCACAGTCTGGAAGTCGCGCAAATTTCGCGCGCGATTTGTCGCACGTTGCAACTCAACGAGGATTTGGCCGAAGCCATCGCGCTCGCGCACGATCTGGGGCACACGCCGTTTGGGCACGCGGGCGAAGAGGTGATGAACACGCTCATGGCGGAGCACAACGGGTACGAACACAATCATCAAAGTTATCGCGTGGTGACGCGACTCGAAGAACGGTATCCGAATTTTTCGGGACTGAATCTGAGTTTCGAAGTCTTGGAAGGGATCGTCAAACATTCCGGCGAATACGATGTGCCCAAGGGCATCGCCGATTTTTCGCAGACGGGATATCCAAGTCTGGAGGCGCAGGTCGTGAATCTCGCCGATGAAATTGCCTACACGCATCACGATCTGGACGACGGGTTGCAATCCGGCATGCTCAGTTTCGATGGGCTGAGTAGCGTGCCGTTGTGGTCGGCATGTTATGCCGAGGTCGAAAAACAACTCGGTACGGTCGCACCGAAATTGCGCAAGCATGAAACGATTCGTCGCCTCATGCGCACCTGTATTCACGACGTGCTCGCCGAAACCGAACGCCGCATTGCGGATCGAAAAATTCACACACTGGCGGATATTCGCGAACGCGGCGAGGAATTGGCGGCGTTTAGTCCCCATTTCGCGATCGAGTTAAAAACGCTGAAACGCTATCTATTCGACCATTTGTATCGACATTACCGCGTGGAGCGCATGGCAGAAAAAGCGCGGCGCGTGATTGCGGATCTCTTCACCGCGTTCCAAAAAAATCCGCGCATGTTGCCGGACGAATATTTCAATCGCATCAGCGCGCACAGCGCGCGAGAGGGGGAGGCTCCATCCGGCTTTGCCGGTGGAGGGGGCGACGCGAGCCCCTGTAATACCCGCGAACGGATTATTTGTGACTACATCGCCGGCATGACCGACCGCTTCGCCTTCGACGAACACCGCAAACTCTTCGATCCGCATGCGAAGGTGTGATTTTTTTGTCCCGATGTCCCGAGGTCCCATGTCCCGATGTCAAAACCAGTGAAACAGCACTTGCTTCTTCCTGACCTCGGGACATCGGGACCTTGGACATAGGACATAAGGACAAATCAACTATGCTTCACAATCATCCCCTGAATCAAATTCGCGACCCGTTCGCAGGCGTCGGTGGCGTTTTCGACGGTTTCTAAAATTTCCTTCGCCTTGATGAGTTCGATCGGGTCTTTTTCGGTGTCGAAGAGTTGCCCCAACCCCGCACGCAATTTGTCGTCGGCGTTATTTTCGATGCGATTAATTTCCACACAAATTTCCATGACGCGCGCACGGTCTTTCGGATCGCGCAGGCAACGCACAACCTTGCGGACCTCGGCGACGGATTCGACGAGAATGCCCGCCATGTCAGAAAGTGCGGTCGGAACTTTCAGCAGGCGGTACATGAGCACACGCCCGGCGGCGGCGTACATGAGGTCGAGAATATCATCGAGCGAGGTCGCCAATCCGTGAATGTCTTCGCGCTCCAGCGGCGTAATGAACGTGCGATTGAGTTGATCGAGTGCGGTGTGCGTGAGGCGATCGGCGTCGTGTTCCAGTTGGCGAATCGCGGCCACGCGCTCTTCGCGCTGATCCGAAGAAGTCAGGAGTTGTTGCAACACACCCGCCGCCTGACAATTGAGTTCACTCACCTGTTCAAAACATGAAAAAAAATCAAAAACTTTTGCGGTGCTCGACATGGGCAGCTCCTGGGGTTGAATAGCGCGCGAGGAGTAACGAACGGCCGCAAGGGCGTCAAGGCATTTGCTGTCCTTATGTCTCTATGTCCTTATGTCCTTGTGTCCCTGCGTCTTTTAGCGGGAGGTGACGGGTTTGTTTTTGGCGTAAGAACATAAGGACGTAGAGACATAAGGACATAAGGACATAAGGACATAAGGACGCAGGGACAAACCAATCACCAATACCGCGACAAGATCTTCATCACATATTGGCGCGTTTCGGTGAAGGGAATTGTTTCGATGAATTCTTCGATGTCGTGGTCCGCGCGCATGCGCAACCAGCGGTCGACGGCCTGTTCGCCCGCGTTGTAACTCGCAAGCATGTGCGCCAAGCTGCCGTGATAGCGCTGCAGCAGATCGTGCAGATACGCAATGCCCAGGCGCAGATTCGGCACCGGACGAAATAATTCGCGCACCTGAAAATCGCTCTCACCGATATTTTTTGCGACGCGCTCGGCAGTACGGGGCATGAGTTGCAGCAGACCGATCGCGCCGACTGGCGAGACGGCATCGGTGCGCAGCGCAGATTCTTGCTGCATGACCCCTTCGACCAGATGTGGATCGAGACCGAAGCGTTGACTGTATTGCGTGAGTGCGGCGTGGTGACGGGCCGCAAATGCAATGGCGCTGCGGCCTGCACACTGGGCCGCGTAATCCATCTCTTCCACTGCATCTTCCCAACGTCCGATTTTTAGTAACGCCTGCGCCTTGGCACTCATGGCGCCGTCCCACGACACATGCGCATGTTGCTTCGATTTTCCGCCGCTGTGTTCGAGCACAAACAACGATTTCGATTTGCCGCGCAGTCGGGCGCTGGCGAGGGCTCCGTAGTAGGAACCGGCAAACTCGCGTGCCACCTGATTTAGCAACGCGCGTGCTTCGGCGTTGCGACCGGCGCATTGCAGAATGCGCGCGCGCCAATATTCCGCGCGTGCCGAATGCTGTGTGGATAATTGCGCCAGCGCGGCGTCCCAATGTTGCTGGCGATATTCCGCCCACGCCATCTGCCACTGCGCCTCGCCCTCGCCGCCCCGCGCGCGATGCGGATCGGCGAGCCACGCCGGCCATGCAATGACGGCCTCATCGTAATGCCCGCTGTCGGTGAGCAGAAATGCCACTTTGTATTTCGCGGTTGCGATCACTGCGGGATCGGTGGCGAGCGTGGTGATTTGACGCTGCACGGCAATCGCGTCGTCAGCATGATCCGAGCGCGCGAGCGCGGTCGCGTACGTTTGCGCGAGTTCGATGTTGTGATCGCCAGCATTCCAGAGTGCGCCCAACACCCGCGCCGCTCGAGCGTAGCGCCGCGCGCGAAAATGGATTTCGGCGAGCGATTGCGCATTGATCGATTGCCCAGCACCCGGCAAATCGAGAAACCACGAGGCTTCGGTGGCGAAGCCGCGTGTCAGCATGCCTTGCGCGATTTGCTGGCGCTGCGCAACGGTCAGCTCATGCCAGAGATCCACGCCGAAACGTGTCAACAAATGTTGGATACCCAATTTGGCGCGATGTGCTTCGTCGGGATAGTGCGATGACGCATAGAGTGCGAGATAGCGTGCGCGCGCGTCGGCGACATCGCCCTTCGCCAACGCCAATTCGGCGCGGCGTTCGTCGAGATACCGCGCGGTGCCCGGCGCATTCATCACGCGCGCGGCGTCGGCAATGTGTGCGGCGGCGGCGTTCCATTGTTGCGCGGCGATGGCGGTGTCGATGAGTCCGTCGTGGGCGTCGTCGACGAATCGACTCTCGGGCGTCTGCGTCAGTATGGATTGAAAATCGCGCGTAGCATTTGCAAAATCACCCGCTGCCAATTCCGCGCGCGCCTGCTCGTACCACGCGTAGTCGCCCAGCAACGGATTGGCAGACAACGCGCCCGCCCAGACGGATTGTGTCATGCAGAGGAGAAGTGTGAGAATGGTGAAGCGCATTTTGTCCTTACGTCCCTACGTCCTTATGTCCTTACGTCCTTACGTCCTTACGTCCTTACGTCAAAAACAAATCTGACACCCCTCAATTAAAAGACGTAGGGACGTCAGAACATCGGGACAAAAAAATCAGCTCAACAATTCCATTTCCGTGACCCACGCGTTTAAATCGTCGCGGACTTCGGCTTCGATAGTGATCGACGACCGACCGGCGGCGTAGATGTCGCGCACTAAATCGACGATGCGATCATGCCGACCTTCGGTCTGCGCACACATCGCCTCCGGCACGCGCGGATAGCGCTCGCGCAATTTCCGTTCGATGTAACGCCATTGGGATTGGAGTCGGTTGGGTTGCATGGATTTTTTGTCCCTATGTTCTTATGCCCCGATGTCCGATGTCCGAGCACTGAAAAAAAATTGCTCGACAGTAACAGTTCATTGGGCGGCGCGCGACGTCTTAACAAGTGTACAACTCCCGCCGCCGCTGCTCACGCTGCCGCCGGTGGTGGCGGTACTGCTGCCACCCGTCGAAGAAGACAGGCCGGTGCCTTGGCCGGAATCGCCGCTGTTGTCGGCGACGCACGACGACGCCGTTACCGCCGCCACGGCGCGGAGCGCGTTGAGTTTGCCGTTGCCCCAACTGTTGTCGGGGAGTGTGGTGCCAACAATTCCCGTCGTACTCACGGAACTCGTCAGTGCGGATTTGATTTGCGTGGGCGTGAGACACGCGTTGCGTTGCAACATGAGCGCGACCGTGCCGACCACGTGCGGCGTGGACATGGAACTGCCTTCGAGTTCGTGATGCGTGGCGTCGCCCTTGCTCGAACTCGACACCGAAACATTCGACGCGAGTGTGGAGACAATCGGTTCGCCCGGCGCGACGAGTTCGGGTTTGGTGCGACCGTCGGGTGTGGGGCCGAGACTCGAAAAGAGCGAAACCTGTCCCGCGGTGCCGCCGGTGCCTTGCGTTGCCGAGGTTTGATCATGCACCGTGCTGTTGATATCGGTCCAGGTCGCCGCGTCCATGTAAGATCCGACGGCGATGACTTTGTTCGCGGTCGACGGAATCGTCATGGTGCGATTGCTGTCGCCGCTCACGTACGTGTAGCCGGCGGGATTGGTCGTGGTGGAAAGTGCGGATGTTTTTCGAAACGAAAGTGCCGCCGTCAAATCGGGATACAACCACGCATCACCAGTGCAGGTGCCGCGAAAAATTACATCGAAGGAATAACCGGCGGCGGTGCAGCTGCTGCTGGCGCGCGTGATCGTGGCGACCGCGTGCTGTTTGCCGTTGTTGGCGTTGGCGGAATCGGTGAAGTCGAGCGCGATGCGGCATTTGCCGTCGGTGTTGCTGCTGGAAGAGGTGGAACCACCGGCCGACACCGCCGCCATATTAATCAGCGCGGTGGTTTTGTCGGTTTGCGAAAACGCGTCGACTTCCACCGTGCAATTGCTGGTGGCGTTCAACCAGATATCGACCGTGGCGCCACCGAAACTGCTGTAAGTGAGCGACGCACTGCGCACGACAAAATCGAACGCCTTGTTGTCCGCGGTTTGACTGATGAGTGCGTGAATGCCGCCAAACGTCGCGGCCCCGGAATCGGCGCTCGAAAAATTTTCGTTGCCGGCGGCGTTGATAATCGCGCGCCCCACCTTGTCGGTGCCGCTACTCGTTTTCAACAATGCATCGAGCGATTGCTCAAAGAGCGAGGTCCCGTCGTGTGCGCCGAGCGATGTGCCGAGCGACAGATTCACGACCGCCGGTTCGTGCAGCGTTTGCGCCTTGCGAAAAATATAATTCACAGCATCGACGACGGTGGTGGCAAATGTTCCGCTGCTCGCGGCGTCGGTCGCGTTGTCTTTCACCGCAATAATCGACGCCGCCGGCGCGACGCCTTTGTACGTGCTGTTGCGGCTCGCGGCAATTCCGGCCACATGTGTGCCGTGTCCTTCGGAGTCGCCGTCGGTGGCCTCGCCGCAGGTTCCGCTCCCGGTCCCGGTGAGATTCGCGCCCACATATTCCGTGCCGGTGGAATTTGCAATTTCCGCCACACCGCCCGTGCCGGTGGTCTGATCCCAATACGCCACGATGCGCGTGTTACCACTGGCGTCGGTGAAATCGGCGTGTTTGCAATCGATACCGGAATCGATGACGCCCACAATCACCCCGCTGCCGGTGTACGCCGACGTGAGCCCCAACGCCGTCGCCGCGCTGGTGTTTTGTTGGACGGCGTCGGCCTGAATCGCAGGGATTGATTGATTGAGTTTGCGCCGCATCGGTTGCGCCGCTTCAACGTATTCGACTTCCGGCAGCGCCGCCAAATCTTCCACCGCATTCAGCGGCACCCACGCCGTGACGACCGCGCCCAGCATGGAACGTAGCGCGCCGCCATTCATGCGCAGAAAATTTTCCACGGCGTCGGGTGCGGACGTTTTGATAAAGACATCGACCAACGTGACCGCGCCCGCCGCCTTCGCACCCAGGCGTCGTTGCAGATTTTTGAATGGCACCACGCGATCGGTGAGCGCCATGTGCAACGCCGGATCGAGACGGGTCGGCCCGTTGCTGGCGAGCACCACTGCACTGCTCAAGAGAACGGCCATGATGGATGCGGCAGACATCATCACCTTCCTGTGCGCATCATTTTGCATTTTTCATTTTGCCTTTTGCATGGGCCTTGGCGTGCACCTTCACCGCGCCTTCAATGTGCTGCACAAACGGCAATGCGGCGACGGCCGTTAAATCGCGCAAACGCATATGCCCGGTGACAATCGCACCCGGCGTGGTCGGCAGCACACTGCGTGCGACAAATCCCGCGGCTTGCAGTTGTTTGAGCTGGGCGGCGTCGGGTGGCGTCGCGACGCGCAGAAAACATTCGGCCCACGTATTTTTTGCAGTAACACTGGTGCGTTCGTTCAAGGTGGCAGCGAGTGCCGGACTGATTTTGTCGGACGATAATTCCACCGCCACCCTCGCACCCCAGACATTCGCGCTCACCAACAGCATCGCCCACACGACAATTTTTTTCATGGGGGCGGTGGTAGCGAACTCGCCGAGAAAATGCACGGGGAAAGTATGAGAGGACTCTACTTCAAGATAGTTTCAAGACGCGCCACCAACAACGGAAGATCTTGTTTGATCGTCTGTTCGAGAATCGTCGCATCAATGTCGAAATATGCGTGAATGAGATGGTTGCGCATGCCTATGATATCTTGCCACGGAATTTCCTCGTATTTTTGCCGCACCACTTCGGTGATTTTTCCCGCGGCCTCACCGATAATTTCCAGATCTTTGATAATGGCCAAGGTACGCTGCCGTTCCAAAACAAACTCCGGCGCTGCGCCCCGCTGTGCAAACAACAACGCCTCGCGCGCGGCATCCAACATGTGTTGAAATCGAATGCGATCAGCGGGCTGCATATTGAACAATCGCAGTCCGGAGAACCTCATCGCGAAAATAACGACTCAATTCTGCCGGGGTACGCAAGTCAACCTGTCGCCCTCCAAAAAGAACCGACAACGCCCGGCTCATACGCGCCAACCCCAATAATCCTGGAGAATGATGGGGGGCAAATTCGACCAGGACATCGATGTCGCTGTCCGGTCGCAATGCATCGCGAATCGCCGAACCAAATAACGACAACTTCGCCACATGATACTCGCGACAGAGTTGATGCAACACTTCTTGTGACGCGCTGAGTAGGGAGGAAAACTTCATATTGTCGTTAGAGTAGCGAACTCGCCGAAAAATTGCACGGGAATTTGTTGCGGGTTGTGGACGATGGCCGGACGCTATCACCCGTTGTTGTCTGTTAATTTGTAATGCGTTGATTTTCCCTTCCCGAGTCGTACCAAGATTTTCATGGCGAGCAGTTTCTTGAAGTCCAGGCTGCGCGTCGCCTTGGCGCGATCGACCAGTTTGGCGTAATCCGCGTCGGCAATGAATCCGTACTGTTTGATGTAATCGATCAGTTTCACATGATAGGGCTTGAGCATGGTGTCCGGCGTGACCGATGCGGTGCGAAGCGCCTTTTCAACCCGCAGCAATTCGTCGATCATCCCGTCGGTAAAATATTCCAGCCACTCCGTAAAATCGAGATCCGCCGCGACATCGTAGTAATTTCCTTTCACACCCACCTGCTGAAAATATCGGCCCACGTTCTGGTTGTAATAGTTTTCGAAACTGAACAAATGAAAGGTGTCTAATCCCATGTTGGCCAATATGGCCTTGGTGGCCAGCCGCGTCGTACGGCCATTGCCGTCCATGAAGGGATGAATGATGACGAATTGTTTGTGAAAGAACCCCGCCAGAATGAGAGGATCGATTGATGCATGATTCGTCGTCACAAACGTCACCAGTTCCGACATGAGTTTGGGCACGTCCCCATGATCCGGCGGCCAATAGACGGTCTTCCTGGTCTTTGGATTGCGGACAAAGACCGGCTCCCGTCGAAATTTTCCGCAGCGAAATTTGTCCTGCAACCCGTGCATGATGTGGGCGTGCAAACGCAGCAGCAACGCCACACTGCATTTCGCGCCACCCCGCTTGATGGCGACGTTCAGGTCTTTCAGTGCCTTGTTATAGTTCAGTACCTCGCGCTCGCTCTCGCGCACGGTGTGCGGCTGGGACTTGAGGATTTTTCTGACCTCGGTGAGCGGGAGCGGATTGCCCTCGATGCTGGTCGAGGCATAGGCCGACAAAACACCGGCCCGTCGCTCAAATTCCATCAACACCACATCCGGAAACCGCGAGTGATTAAGCGTACTCGCCAGCACCGCAATCCGCTTAATATTGGCCAAAAGTTTCGGCGTGACGGCGTATTTCGGCGCAAACATATTAGACGAATATTAGACGAATGTAAATACAATCTACCGCGTACTGCGAACGTCACGCGATGAGATCGTGCAAGAGTGCAAGCGCGGATTGGAATGATGTTGGTGCCAGCCGACCAAACCGAGCGATCAAAATCTTTTGATGCACCGAGTAGATTTTGTCGGCGCGAATCTGACTCACGCGCGGCAGGAGACCTTCTTCCAGCGCGTTGGATTTGAGCAGCAGGCCATATTCAACGCGACGATCGACGTTTGAGGTGATCGCCATGACGAGACAATCGGATTGGGCGCGATGATAACGATCGTTGGACAACACCAACACCGGTCGTCGTTTGCTTGACGAAAGATCCGAATAGGGAATCGGTACCAACCAGATGTCACGCTGTCGGGGTCGCATTCCAGGTCTCGTCGTCAATGGGGTTGTCCCAGAAAGCCAATCCGCTTTCGGAGGCACATTCCAGATCGGCAAACTCCCGCGCAATGCGGGCCCGCGCGTGCAGATAGTTCACTGCAAGCTCTTTAAAAAATTCGCTGCGTTTGCGGTGTTCTTTTTTCGCCACGGAATCAATCTGTCGCAGCAAAACGTCCGGCAGGGAAATCATCACTTTAGCCATGCGCACGATTTTATAGCTTTCGATATAAAAAGCAATAAATTTTATATCGTCACATCATCGTACTCATCGCCGCGGTGGAACCGGTGGACGCGGCGGTGACGGTGATGGTTCCGAAGACACCGGGCAATTTCACGCTGTTGGTATCGGCGACAAAATACGTGTATTTCCCCGGAGCCAGTGGCGCAAAGGACAGATTCGCACCGACCGACATCGTGTTGTCTGAGGAATCTTTGATCAGAATATTCACAGCCTTTGGGCAATCTTTCGCATCCAAGGTAAACTGGATGGAATCCCCGACAAAAATATTTTCAATCTTCGCCGGCTCCAGCGCCACGACCGTCGCGCACCCACGATTTTCGGTTGTTGCCACGACGTTCACCGATAATTTCTGCGGCCCTTTGTAGACCGATGGAGGCGTGGCCGGTTTTTTCTCTACTGCCGGCGGAGCCTTGTCTTCCGGTGCTTTGCGGGATTCAACAACCTGATCCGGATCGCGTGACACATACACGCCCATGTTGGTCGCGGCCGCGTAATGGATGCTGTTGTCGGTGTCGTGATGCGCAATGTCGACCGAATAGACCTTCACACCGTCGGCCGCCATCGATTTGGAAATATCGACCCAGGTTTTTCCGCCGTCGCGTGACAGCGACACCCCACTGCCGGTACCAACCAACACGGTGTGACTCACGTCGTCCACACCAATGCTGTACACGGGCGTGCTAAACGTGGTGGCGGTTTTCCAACTCCCTTCTCCGTTCATACTTCGCATCATTACTGCACCCGCCTCGGTGCCCGCAAACACCAGACCAGCCGACGCGTCCACCGCGAGGGTGAACACGGCCGTACTGTCGGTCAGATCGCCGCTATTGAAGGTTGACCAGGAATTTATTTCGCCGCGATTGTTGCTCACGAAAACACCTTGGTCGGTGGCCGCAAAAAGTTGTGAGGCAGTATCACCGCGCGCGGCGGCCAGGGCGTGCACGATGCGATCCGTCACGTTGGTGGCCGCATCCAATTTCCCATCTTTTTTGCCACCATGCCAGCCGGACGCCCGTTTTTTGTCGGCGAGATATCCATTCACGTTGTCCAAATAATACACGCCCCGATCGGTGGCGACGATGAGACGATCGCCTCCCTCGCCGGAACCGCTATCGACGCTAATGTCGCACACTTGTTTGAGGCCGACGAGCGAGGTTTCGCCCGCACTGTACCCGGACAGCGTGCCACCCGCGCACGTGCGACGTTTCTTGGTATCTTCACCTTTTTGCACATTGCCGTCGGTCAGCGGAAGACCGACCAGAACATTCCACGAGCTGCCAGCATCTTTGGAATAGAGTAACAAACCCGTCGTGCCCGCATAGACGCGTTTGCCGTCGTCTTTGGTGGCATCGAACGCAAACGACGTAATCGGATACGGCCCGAATTGCTTCACGACCGGTCCACTGAGTCCACTGGACAACACCGTCTTGGTGGTATCTTCGGCAAATTTAAACGTGGCCGTTTCCCACGCCTCGTTCCCCGTGCTGCGGCCAATCACAATTTCCGCACCATCCGCGTTCAATCGTCCCGCGTAGGCGATGGCGGCCTCGGTCGGTTGAAACGCCACCGCCGACCAGGTCGTGGTCGTGCTGTGGGCCTCGCCCCACTTCCGCACATCGATGTTCACCACATTACTCTTCGCACCCTCTTTGCCGTCGGCGCCGGTGGCGATTGCCTGATAACCACCGCTGCTGCTGATCGCAATGGTCGCGGTTCCGCCGCTGGCGGTCTGACTGAAACCATTCGGTCCGGTAATCGTCACGTCGCCGGTGGAGTCTTTCACACTGAACGTAACAGTTTCGCCTGAAAAAATATTCTCGGGCGTCGCCGTGAGCGTCAGGTTTTGTGCCACCACAACTGGTTTCACCGTGACCGTCACCGTGGCCTGCGCGGTTTTTCCAGACAGCGTGTCGGTCGCCACAATCGTATAGGTCGTCGTCTCTTTCACGCTGACTTTTTTGGTGCCGCGACCTTCAGTGGAATCGGCAGTGACATCGCCAATTTCCGGGCGCACTTCAATCTGCGCACTCGCGGGCGTAACTTCCCACGACAGTTCGACCTCGCCGGGTTCGGCGAGCGTAATCGACGACTGTCCGTTCACTTTCAAACTCGCACTCACGTCTACATTCACCGTCACTGTGGTTTCCTTCGTGTCGGTGTTGCCGTCTTTATCGGTGACCGTAATGACATAGGTCATCGTGGCGGCCGGATAGAGTGATTGCGAACAATTGCTGACGGTCGCACCGGAGGATCCCGTGTCGTCACCGTATGGTTGTGGTGCGAGCGGTGTAGACTGCGGCGTTTCCGGTGTACTCGGCGGACTCGGAAATTGCGGCGTCATCGGAGACGTCGGCGGTTCGCTTGGAGTCGGTGTCGGCGCTGGTGTTGGTGCCGGCGTCGGAGCGGGAGCCGGAGTTGGTGATGGCGTCGGAGCTGGTGATGGAGCCGGCGCGGGCGGCGGCGTTGGTTCCGGCGCGGGCGGCGTGCCCGGGGTCTCGCGTTTTGCCGGCGGAATCACCGAGAGCGACAATTTCGACATGACCATCGAAGCCGTGATCACGGTGTCGTCGGTGCTGGTCATCGAAGTCGAGGTCGTTTCATCTGTGCTCGTCGAAGAATCGCTGCTCGTCTGATCCGCGGGCCGCTGATCTTCCATGAATTGCACCGGCGTGCCGGTGCCTTTTTCCACAACCTCCACACGCCCATCGCTCGGCTGCACGATGTAACACAATTTTGTGGCCTGACCCGCGGTAATGGTCGCGGGTGTGGCCTCGAATTGAATCACCTGCGCCTTGGGTTTTGGCGTAACGACCGTGACCGTAACCGTTTTCGATTTTTGGCCGTCTTTATTTTTGGCGGCGATGATAAAGGTTTCGTCGGACTGCACGTTGTCGACCGTACGCGTACCGGTCGACTTCACGGTTTCTTCCGCGATGGTTCCGCTGCCGGAAGAAAGTGTGACGGTGTCGGCGAGACTCACCTTCCACGACAAGATCACGCCGTCGCCTTTTTTAATGGTGACGGAATCGCCCGGTGTGGAATCGCCCATACTGGCCGCGACCGTAAAACTTTCAATCGCGGGCGGCGAGAGCGAGGGTTGGGCGGGTTCTTCGAACGAACCACCGTCACCCGAACAGGCGGCGAAGGCGAGTAATCCCAACGCGGGAATCGCCATTTTCCACCACCGACGCACCATCATATTTTCTGCCCGCATAATCCCGCTCCTTGTCGTTCACATCGAATACACATGAGCACCTTTATTTTTTGCACTGGAAAGTTAGCATCCCTAAAAAGCTCGCCGCTGAGGATTGCGTTTTTCCTTCTTGACCTTCTTCGAGCCAATGCTCCGACAGATCTGCCCGCAGCGAACAGATGTCAAACAAACCACCAATTGACGCCATACCCCCAACGTCGAGCGTCTCAAATCCGGTTTGAATTGATTGATCGCTATCGAATCCATCCGATATGATGCTGAGCGCGTTGAGGTTTTTCGCCCATGTTAGCGTCGGACCGAAGTTGAATTTTGAGGTGGGGTGAAAAATGATGGAACTGCTGATTTTTTTTACGCCCGCCTCGTCCGGATCCAAATTTTGCTCGTAACTGACATTGCCAGTGACATAATTCCAAGGTATCAATTCGAGAGTGATCCCCACGAAATGGTGAAAAACGTAGCCATCATCTTCGCCTGCTGCGAGGAAATAGGTTGCAGACAGCGTATATCGATAATCCGGATCTTCTTGCTCAGGATCCGTCTTATATTCGGACAATCCAACGCTCGCATCGGCCTGAAAACCGTAAACTTTTTGCTTGAGTTCAGGATCCGTGCCTTGCTTGAGCTCGCGCAGAAAAAAACCTTGGGCTCCCGCGACGAAATGTAAAAAATCGAGCGGTTTTTTTGCATTGCTTAACCCTACCACCGTTCCCATTCCGGAATACGCCTCCTGCGGATCAGCAAGTAGCCCGCCGGAGATATTGACAAAATCCCACAGCCCCACAGAACCATACGCCAGTTCTGTCCAATTCTTGCCCGCCTGGTCCGGACCAAAACCAGGAACATGCACATCTTGAAGAAATTGATACTGATTTAATTTCGAACTGGCGCGCACCGTCGCTCCAAGTTTGTAGCCCTTTGCAATATCTGTCTTCAGAGTTAATTTGAGGTCGTAACTCGCCACATACTCATTATTGTGCGCCACACCTTGCTTGATCTTCACGTCGAAGGAGACGGGCGATGTTTTTTTAAGCTTGTCGGAAACGCCAACAAGACCATCATTCAATTTCTCCGCCAAAGCACGCAGCGTACTCTCATTCGTGGGCGCAAACTCCTGGCCTTGGTAGGTAAACGTACCGTTCACGTAATCCGTTCCGAGTCCGCTAATTTCGGTATCCTTCACAACCTTGTCAAACGCCTCGATCCGTTTGGTTGAAGCGCTCTCCGTACTCGGCAGCGCGGCGCGGGCGGCCAAGAACAACTCCTTCGCCGCGATACGCACGTATTCGTCGCGGGTGGCGGGGAGCGCGGTTCTGTGGTGGAGTGATGGCGGGGTCGCGATGAGAACGGGGGCGACGAACAGCGTGGAACCCTTTTTATTTTCCATCCCCCTAATCACCTGCACCAAATTTCCGGCCGCATTGGCGCGGGCCTTTCCACTGTTTGGTTTGGGATTACTTTTGAAGGCATCGGCAACGAGTTTGTTAATTGCGGTGATCTCTGGGCCGTCGGCCACTTGTGAGGACATGCCCCAACGCTGTTTTAGAAACACGGACACTCTATTTTGCGCGGCCTGGGGGGTGCCCAATTCCATGAATCCTTGCAGAACCAACTTCGTACGCTGGTCAAACGGCCCGGAATTGGCGGCGCCTTCTTTCATCAGGGACACGAGATACAACACGTCTTCATAGGTGAGTCCCTTGTTTGCGAGATGCGCTACCAGGTCGGCGGGTTGCCAGTAATCGCCGGCAAAATATCTCCCACTCTTCCGATCTTTAAACGCTTTATTGCTGAGCCAACCCTTCATATCGGCATTGAATTGTTGCGCGCCCTCAGTGCCGAAATACCCATAGCGTTTTTGAATTGTTTCCTGCGCGTCGCCGAGGAAACGGTTGGCGTACTCATCCGCCAACTCCGGTTTCTCGATCACGGGAAGCGCGGTGGCGCCATCGCTCGGCGTTTTTTGGACCGGACCGTTTTCCGTAGAACCGGTCGGACCGGCCGTTTGGAAGGCTTGGATAAGGGAATTGAGACCGCCGATGCGCACCATAATTCACTCCTTGTTGTCCCCACATATGTATTATCGGCAGATGCCAAAAAAAGTTGCGTGGGACGGAAAAATTCTTCCTGCAATGAAGTGATCGGCAGATCGCAGAAAAAGTTGCTAATTTTTTGAAAAATAATTTCGATTTCTGCGGCGACGCGGGATTTAGTTTTTAATTATCACTAGTTGCCAATTTCCTAAGAAGTGAGTTTTTTTGTCCTTACGTCCTTACGTCCTTACGTCCCTACGCCAAAAACAAATCCGTCCCCCTCAATTGAATGACACAGGGACATAAGGACATAAGGACATAAGGACGTAAGGACGTAAGGACGTAAGGACATAAGGACGTAAGGACATAAGGACGTAAGGACGTAGGGACAAAAAAAACTTGGTCACACCTCGCGAGTCTGGTACTCCGCAGCCACTATGAAAACTGCACCCGCGCTGGAATTGCCCGACGACCCGCACAGTTTGTATGCGGAGCATATCAACCCGCAGCTCGTGAAGGTCTTGCGCACGATTGGGTTCGACAAACGCTACGTGCGCGCGGTCGGCGCGTATTTGTACGACGCCGACGGGACGCAGTATCTGGACTGTCTGGCCGGGTATGGCGTGTTCAACATGGGCCGCAATCACCCGCGCATCAAGGCCGCGCTGGTCGATGCGTTGTCGCAGGATTTGCCGAACATGGTCCAGATGGACGCGCCGGGACTCGCGGGCCGATTGGCGCAGCGTCTGCTCGGCCTGGTGAATATTCCGCACATCAACACCGTTTTTTTTACCAACTCCGGCACCGAAGCGGTCGAGGCGGCGCTGAAGTTTGCGCGCTGCGCGACGGGGCGCGGCGAAATTTTGCACTGCGCGCACGCCTTTCACGGACTCACCAACGGATCGTTGTCGGTGAACGGCAACGCCGAATTTCGCAACGGATTTGCGCCGCTGCTGCCGCAATGCACCGAAATTCCGATGAACGATTTGGCCGTGCTCGAAAAATATCTGCGCACGAAAAATGTCGCCGCGTTTATTGTGGAGCCGATTCAGGGCAAAGGTGTCTACACCGCACCCGTGGAATATTTCGACGCCGCCATTACACTCTGCCACAAATACGGCACGCTCGTGATTGCCGATGAAGTCCAAACCGGTTTGGGTCGCACCGGAAAATGGTTTGCGTGTCATGCGTGGACGCAACAACCAGATTTCGTCTGCGTGGCGAAGGCACTGTCGGGCGGACTCATTCCGGTCGGCGCGCTCTGCTATCCGCGCGCGGTCTACAAAAAAGTGTATTCCTCGATGGATCGCTGCGTCGTGCATTCCAACACGTTTGGTCGCAACACCCTCGCCATGGTCGCAGGCCTCGCCGCACTCGATGTCTTGGAGAGCGAAGGCCTCGTGGAAAACAGCGCGCGCCAAGGCGAAAAAATGCTGACCACGTTGCGCTCCTGGTTGCCGCGCTTTGAATTAATGCACGAGGTGCGCGGTGAAGGCTGCATGATCGGTATCGAATTCGCGCGTCCGAAATCCTTCAAATTGCGCACGGCGTGGGATCTGTTGCACACACTCAATCACGGATTGTTCGGACAATTGCTGGTCGTGCCGTTGCTCTCCAAACATCGCATCCTCTCGCAAGTCGCCGGCCACAACGCGATCATTAAATTGTTGCCGCCCCTCACGCTCACCGACGCCGACGTGCACTGGATCCTGACCGCACTCGAATCCGTCATCGCCGACTGCCACACCGTCCCCGGCGCCGCGTGGGATGTCGGGAAAGAGTTGGCGAAGCGCGCGATGAAAGCCTAGGCGATGGGGGTGAGCGACGAGTGGGCGGCGGGTCTGAAAGTGTTGTCCGCACGTCCTTACGTCCCTATGTCCCTATGCCAAAAAAATCCCTAACCGCTCGCGACGTAAGAACGTAGGGACGTAGGGACATCGGACAAATTAGGACGTGTGGACAAATTCGACGCCTCATAATCCTAATCTCGATCTTCATCCTGATCGTGCATCACAATCACAATCGCAATCACTCGATTCCGACAACGATCACGTACACGACGACGAATGCCGCGCCGCATTTCAGAGGCGACGTAATTTCATAATCGCAGCGGCAGAGACACGTAGATCGCGCTGAACCGGTTCGATGACGACAGACGGCACCAACGCAAACGCCACGAGCAAATCACACGCAGCATCCACCTCATCAATCGACGCGATGGAAATATCGAAAAAGCGATTTCGCTCTTTCCACGAGCGGCGGCCATTGCCTTCCGCTAAATGAACAACCCCGCCCCAAGGGGCGGGGTATCTCAAGGAAGACATTTTAATTTTTGCGTGGCAAGCCACGGGGAATCTACCCAAGGGTCTAGCGCCACAGGGGCGCTGAGGGGGAGCAAGCAGGAAAACTTCAGCCGGTGGCTGAAGGCAAACTGCGCGGTAGTGATGAAAAACTTCCGAGCTTGCTTCCATGCGGCTTTGCCGCTGGAG
>OBEQ010837568.1_pt1 | contig 18447 bp, 16 predicted proteins | sample 1670901 | NCBI WGS metagenome assembly OBEQ01 (sample SAMEA104232315, study PRJEB22302) | groundwater metagenome | biome: forest; feature: aquifer; material: groundwater | place: USA | collected 2011-08-07 | depth 5.4 m
TTTAAGGATCCATAGAGACATGAAATAAAAAATAACACTTAAGAGAATTCCGGACAAAAGATAGAACGCTTGATGGGAACGGGCTGCATGGGTGCTTGGATCCAGTACCCCCCAACGGTACGCGACGCTAAACAATCCCATCAGCGCCGAAGCCAGAAGCGCTTTCAAAAAACAATTTGAAATTTCTTTTTCATCAGGCGGGCCGATCTTTTTTCTTAAAAAATAATAAAGCAAGACCATGTTGACCGTCGTCGAAAGGCTCGAAGCCAGCGTCAATCCACCGATTTTGAAAGGACGCATGAGAACCAGGCATAAAACAACGTTCAGGGAAACCGAAAAGGCCATGGTTTTGAGCGGGGTCTTGGTGTCCCGCATCGCGTAAAACGCGTTGGCCAGCACCTTAATGAAACAGCAGGACAAAAGCCCGAAAGCATAGAAAAAAAGCGCCGCGGAAGTGACCTGGGTTGAATAAGCGTCAAAATGTCCGTGCTGAAAAATAATCCGGACGATTGGTTCGGACAAAATGATCAGGCCCACCGATGCGGGCAGCGCCACCAGCATCAGCATTCTAACTGACAAGGAAAAAGTCTTCTTAAATCCATAAAAATCGCCCTGCGCCGCCTGGGAGGAAAAAGTCGGCAAAAGAGCCTGCGCCAACGAGACCCCAAAAATGGCCAAAGGCAGCTGAAAAAGCCGGTTTGAATAGTAAAGAGCCGACTGCCCTCCGGGGCCGACAATGCTTTCGAAGGAGGCCAGGATGGTGTCCACAAATACGTTGACCTGATAGATCGCCGACCCAAGAGCGCGGGGAACTAAAAGTTTTCCGATCTGCTTCATCGAGCTGTGGCCCCAGGAAGGCTTCACAAAATAGAAACCGTTTTTAAAAAGAGCGGGAATTTGGCAAGCCAACTGCAGGACTCCCCCGGCGAGAACCCCAAACACCAGCGCCATGGGCCCGTAAACGGGCTCGAAGAAGAATCCCGCCAGGATCATGGAAATGTTTAAGAGGATCGGCCCGAGCGCAGAGCTTGTGAATTCTTTGAGCGAATTCAAGATCCCCATCGCGAGCGCCGAAAAGCCTATCAAAAAAATGTAGGGAAAAATGACGCGGGTCAGCCGGACCGCCAAGTTAAATTTTTCGGGGTTCTGAAGGTCGACAAACCCAGGCGCGATCCAAGTGACGATCCACGGAGTAAAAAATACGCCTAAAAGCGAAAGCCCCAGAAGGATCCCGGCCATCGCCAGGATCAGCGCCCAAACCAGGCCCCAAAATTCTTCTTTGCGTTTCTCGCGGCACTCGGTCAAGACCGGAACAAACGCCGCGTTGGCCGCCCCTTCCCCAACCAGGTCCCGAAGAAGGTTGGGAATCTTAAAACTCACCACAAACGCCTCGGCCGCGACACCCGTCCCGAAAGCCGTGGCGATGACGATATCCCTGACAAAACCTAAGACCCGGCTCACTGCCGTGAGGGCCCCCAAAGTTCCGGCGGATTTGACAAGGCTACGATGAGTTCTTGAGGGAGTTGACATGAATTGTTATTTTCTGTAGAATACGGCGCTTATGGCACATCGAAGATCTTCGATTAAAAAAATCCGCATTGATAAAAGACGACGCGCCCGCAACCTTCGCGTCATCTCCGAGCTTAAAACCACCGCGCGCAAACTCGTCGCCGCGATCGGCTCCAAAAAAAAAGACGAAGCCCAGGCAGCGTCCCGGTCCTATTTTTCAAAACTGGACAAAGCGGTAAAAAAAGGGATCCTTCATAAAAACAGAGCTTCCCGCCGTAAGTCACGAATCAGCCGCAAGATCAACGCTCTTTAGCAGTTTGCTTAAAAAAATCTCCTCTGCCGCGTTGCTCAGTCGTTCGCTTGTGCGGCGCTATTCCCATAGCGCCTCCGCGCTCACTTCTTCGCGCCTTGCATAGGAGGCTTTTTTAAGCAAACTGCTAGCGAGCGGCATCCGCTAGACCGAGCAGGATAAGACCACGAACCGCTCGAAACCCAAACGCGCGGTTATTTGCCCGCTTTTAAAAGCTTCGTCATACTCCGAAAGATTTTTAAGAAAACGCCGGCCATTGGGCTCTGAAAGCTGGGCGGCTTGCTTCAAGGTCTCCTTCAAATAAAACGGATGGATCTTAAGCTGTCCGGCGATCGATCCGTCATTCAACCCTTGGTCCATCAGAAACCGCACTCGTCGCAGCCTCTGGATCTGCCCAGCCAGCACCGGCACGATCTCAGCCGGATCCGTTCCCTCTTGAAAAAGGGTCTCGAAAGATTTGAGCGCGCTCGAAGCGTTATCTTTAAGCAAAGTGTCCAAAAGATGAAAAACGCTCCGCTTGAGAGGCCGGCCGAAAAGTTCCGATGCGTCCTTTAGCCCCGCTTCTTTTCTGGGGCTGACTAAAAGCGAGAGTTGTTCGATGGCCGCAAAAATAGCGGCGGCGTCTTCGCCCACCCTTTCCGCTAAAAATTGGCAGGCGTCGTAGCGTATCCTCAGGCCCAGCGTGCTTTCGGCACGCGCCGCGATCCATGCAGGCAATTGGTCTTCCTTCGGAAGGTAGCAGGAGACCGGATGGCTTTTAAGCGAAAGCTCTTTTAGAAAGGCGTCTTTTTTGGGAGTGCCTTCCCCGGCAACACAGACAAGGATCGCGGTCGACGGAAGGGATTTGGCGGTGGAGAGAAATGCTTCTTTTTGTTCTTCCTCCAGCTTTTCGACTTCCCAAAGTGGCACGATCCGTTTTTCGGCCAAAAAAGGCGCTGTCCTCAAAAAATCAAAGACTCGTCCTAGAGGGATTTCTTCCGGATGAGCCTCAAGAAAATTAGCTGAGGCGTCGGAACCCTTGGGAAAATGCTTAAGGCGGAGCTTTTGGATGAATTCCTGTTTCAAAAACCGCTCTTTACCGACCACAAGATAAACCCCACCACCTATTTTTGACGATCCCTTCGGAATCGGCCCACCTTCGGGGGGCAAAATAGGTGGTGGGGCTACCATAACTCGATCGTCTTCTCCACGATCCGGCGGGCTGCATCCTCCACCGCCTTCGCGACAGCCTCATCTTCGCTGATGGCGCGAGACCCCGAAAGGAAAAAAGAGGTGTCCCCGGAGAAGCTTTGTGAACGCCACAGCACTTTGCGGTCTTTCGTTCTATAAACGGTTACATCCAGCATCAGTGTCAGCCGGTATTCTTGAATATTATCGTTGTCGCTGTATCGAAGAGCATCCCTGCGATAATCCACGAGCTTGGCCTCGAGCACGGCGTCGGCTTTTTCCAGTGAAGCCACTTTAAGATTTCCATCAAAAATAAACCGGTTGATGATGGCGTTGGTCACGTCCACCTCAAGGCCCGGCCGGTAAACTCGAAAACGGTGTTTGTCGCTGAGTTCCCCCGACAGATCGATCACGTTCTTAACCGGCGCGATGTGGATGGCCTTGATGTCTGAAGGAAGGAGAGACTTGTGGGTGTAACCGCACCCGGCGGCCTGAAGGAGAAAAAGCGCGAAGAAAAAAAAGGAGGTTTTCCTCACCCCACCACCTCTTTTCTTCGGCCTCTTAATCTGTAAATCTAACAAACTTCCGAACGGCCTGTCTTTGGCAGACCAAAAAATCCAAAGGGGGTTTTTTAAAAGAGGTGGTGGGGTCACCATATTTTGTACCAGGGTTTCGAAGGCTTGGGGCCCCCGCTCTCCGCTTGAATGATCTTATCAAGCCTCTTTCTGGCCTCGGCCGCGGCGGGGGTTTCCGGATATTTGCCTACGATCTCTTGATAATAAAATTTAGCACTCGCGATCTTCTTTTGTTTTTCATAGAACGCCGCGGTGTCAAACTGGGTCATCGCTTTCTTGGCTCGAAGCATTTTGATCGATTCGTCCGCTTCCACCGCCTGCGTGTCGTCGGGGAAGCTGTTCTTAAAACCTTCGAACTCCTCGATGGCGCGCTCGGCGTACTGCTCGCTGGAATGAGATTGTTTGGAGGCTTCCATGGAAACGGCGGCGATCTGGTACCGGGCCTTGCTCACCAGATCCGATTGAGGATAGTCGTCGACCACGGACTGATAAGCTTTCTGTGAGTCCTCAAAATTTCCCAACTTTTTATAAACCTCCCCTATCGCGAACTGGGCCTCGGCCCCGTAACTCCCGAACGGCGCGTTCTTCACGATGTGCTGGTAGAGCTCAATGGCTTTGTCCTGTCCCGAAAGTGCCGGAATTCCCCAAATTTTGATCTTAGTGCCCGAAGCGAATTCGTTGGCAATGGTGAACTCCTGCTTCACCGCGTCCTTGATCCGGTCGCTGTATGGATAGCGGTCGACCAGCTTCTGATAGGCATCCGCAGCCTTCGCCAAGTCTTCTCTTTCTTCCCAAGACATCCCGACGTAATACACGGCCTCGGCGGCAAAGTGGGAAGTGGGAAAATTGTCCGGGATCTTTTCAAATTCCTCAACAGCGCGGTCCCACTTCCTTTGATTATAAAAAGTCATGGCCCAGGCAAACTGGTCTTCGGGAGCATCCTTGGAGGCTTTCTTGGGGTTCGTCCATTTGCCACTCTCGGGAGTCCACATCCATCCCGCCTGGCAAGGAGACGCCATGCCCAGCAATAAGAACAAGAGCAGGCCAAACGATATTTTTTTTCTCATGGAGGTTCTTTTAAGTGCCTTTAGAACTCATAGCTTATAATGCCTTTGAAACGATGTCAACGTCACGTTGCTTTCTCACCACTCCATCGCTCGCGTCCGGCGCCTGTCACGGTGTATCTTTCTCACTCGCTTAGATAGCAAAGGCTTTACAAACTTGCGATAGTTGGACGCTCGCTGCGAAAGACACACCGTGCCCGCGCCTAAAGAACTGGTTGTCAGGAAACACCTTTGTTCAATGTGCGGACGTTTGTTGGGATCTTGGAAAGACATTAACCGAGAACGTCCGCACGTCCAGGCTAAGGGGGTGTTCAAACTGCCGGGTTTTACCGGCGCGGGGATGACCTTCCTCTCGTCCGCCAGAGGACGGATCCGCCTCTGGCGGACAGGGAGCCTGCCTGCCGGCAGGCAGGCGTCCAATCGTGGCCCATCTTCTGTACAGCCTGTTTTTGTTTCACAGCGACCGAGAGAGGAAGGTCATCCCAGGCGCCCCTCGCCCCCAGCCTGAATGGTGAAGCATTTTGTTCGAGGGAGATGGAAATTGCTTAAGGTGTGTGTTAATGTAATGAACTATTATGACTAAAACAAAATATTTGATTCTTGGCGGGAACGGGATTTTTGGGGTGCATCTGACGATGTATCTTTTAAAAAATTATCCCGACGCTTTTGTGTACTCCGTGGGCCGAAACCCTGAAAAAAGCGGAGCTTTTTCACTTCATCGTGGGATTGCGGATGATCGCTATGAATACCATCAGATTCACATGGTGTTTGAAGGGGATCGTCTTATGGAGCTTCTCGAGGAAAAACAACCCGATTACATCATCAATTTTGCGGCGCTGGCCGCGGATGTCGCCTCGAGCTGGAAATACGCGACCCGATTTTATGAAACTAACACGGTGGCGTTGGCCAGGACTACGGATCAGCTGGTCGGGAAGAAGTGGCTCAAACGATGGCTTCAGATAGGAAGCTCCGAAATTTATGGGTCGGTCTCAAAACCGGTTCCCGAAACAGCCGAGGTCAAGCCTTCCAGTCCCTACGCGGTCTCAAAAGTAGCGGGGGATATGCATCTAAAAGCGATCCATCGGGTGCGTGAGTTTCCCATGAATATCGTTTGGCCCACCAACGCCTATGGCTCCGGACAGCAGCTTTATCGGATCGTTCCGCGGGCGGTGCTCGCATGCCTTTTGAATAGAAAAATTCCTTTACAGGGCGGTGGACGGGCGGTGAAATCTTATATTCACGCGCAGGACTTGGCACACGCGATTTATCTCGTCTTGCACAAGGCCCAAGCGGGGGATTGCTACAACATTGGGCCCGACGCAGGAATTTCCATCCGAGACCTCGTGAATAAGATCACGGACCAGATGGGGAAGCGTTTCGAGGATGTCGTTGAAATGGCTCCCGACCGGCTCGGGCAGGATTCGCAGTACCTGATCGATTCCACCAAGATCCGCGCGGAACTTGGCTGGAAACCCCGCATTGGCCTCGAAGAGGGGCTCGGGGAAACGATCTCCTGGGCCAAAAAATATTCGGATGAACTAAAACCTCTCTCGACGAACGTCTTCTTCCAAGCCTAAACATGAACGAAACAGTGCTTCAAAGCCCCCCGATCGCGGTTCCTGTATGCACTCTATGCCTTAAAACCGCACGCGTCGTTCCGATGGATTCAAAATTAAGGCTTTTTAAATGCACGGAATGCGGTCATGCCTTCACGATAAAATCCAAGGACGAACTTGAGGTTTACGAGGAGAAGTATTACCTCGAAAAACATTCCAATTGGTTCACCAATCCCAATTATGGATATTTTGAAAGAATTTACCGGCTCTTGATAAAATTAAAAAAGGATGCCCGCAGTCTTTTGGATGTTGGTTACGGCAACGGTGATTTTCTTAAGTACTTGGCTAAAAAGAAAAGCGGCTTAAAACTTTGCGGGATCGATTCGCTTAAAGTAGGCGATCCCGGCATCGAATTCATTCAAGGAGATTTTTTTACCCACGCTTTTAAGGGACGCTTTGACGCGATCACTTCTTTCATGGTTATAGAGCACATCGAGGATCCGCGGGAGTTTATTAAAAAATTATACGAGTGTTTGGAGCCGGGAGGCTTTCTTTTTATTTCCACGAACAACAACGGGGGGATGCTTTACAGTCTGGCGCGCTTTTTAAAACGTTTTGGGATCCGGGTCGTTTATGACCGTGTCTACAGCGACCATCACCTTCAGCATTTCACAAACAAGTCGCTTCGGCTTGTCCTTCAAAAGAACGGCCTTGAGATCCGCGAGTTTAAAAACCACAATTACCCACTCAAGGCCGTCGACACGCCGGAGGCGAATTTTTTGGTTAAAAAGTTCTATCTCGCGGCGGTCTGGACGATCTTCCGGCTCTCGGAATTATTCGGCAACGGTTTCCTTCAGACCTTTGTCTGTTTTAAACCAGTCCGCTAACCCTTTTTCAACGCTTCGCGGCACGAATCCAAAATCCCTCACCGTATTTTCGATCGAATAAGTCCGACTTTTATAAATATTGTTCAATTGATCGGTGCCCCAGCCGACCGAAGGGGGGAGTTTGTCGCAAAGGGCTGCGGCGAGCTTGAAAAACGGATATGGCATTTCGTATACAAAATTTTTTTTGCCCCGGATCCGGCAAACTTCTTTTAGAAAATCATTCAGAGAAATCTTCTCAGGCCCCGCAAGAAGGTATTCGCCTTGGAGCGGTTTCTCGACGGCCCTGATGAGATATTCCGCCATGTCGTCGACATAAAGTGGTTGAATTTTTGAGGTCAGCCCACCAAAAAGAGGGACCCAAGGAGACTTTTCGGTCAGCTCGATCAACCGTCCCAATCCGTGATCGTCACCCTGTCCGTAAACGAAACAGGGCCTAAGAATAAGAAAATTTTTGAATTCGCGCACGAGGGCCTCGGCTTGCCGCTTGGACTCAGCATACGCATCATGCAGGTCTTCTCTCAGTGCGTTTTCGGTGCTGACGAAAATAACACGCGAGACCCCTTGTTTGGAGGCCTCTCTAAGGAGAAGGCGCGTGCCTTCGACGTTCACGCGATAAATTTCATCGGGTTTTGACAGGCGAATCAACGCCGCTAAATGCACGACCGTGTCCACCCCCGCCATCGCTTTTCTTACGGAGGCTTCCGAAAGAAGGTTACCCTCCATGATTTCAACGCCACCATCCGTTTTAATTTTTCCGGAGGACCCCGGCCGTACGAGGCAACGGAACCGAAATCTCCCCGAGGCTTGTTTTAGAAGGTGAGAGCCGATAAAGCCGCCACCACCCGTAAGCAATATCATTTATCGGTAGATGAATCGAAGTCGGATCATGTCCGTGATCATAGAAATGATAAGTTTGACGCGCAGGCATTGGGAAGCGCCGAAACGGCGAGGGTAATGATGCACGCCGATTTCTTTGACAGGAAATTTGAGGCGTTTGGCGTTGATGAGGATCTCCGGGTCCACGAGGGCGCTTTTGGTGTGAAACGTGACTTTTTCCAGGAACCTTCTGCGGAGCAACTTAAAACTGCAGTCGATATCTTTGTGCCGCATCCCGAAAAGAAGAAAGATCAAAAGATGAAAACAGCGGCTTGTGAAAACGCGCTTGAAACCTTCGGCTCTTTGCAAACGATACCCGATGATGACGTCGTACTCTTTGATATGCTTGACCAGAAGCCACAACTCCTTCACGTCGTATTGAAAATCTCCGTCGGTGTAGAAAACATAATCTTTTTTGGCTAGAGTGAACCCGTCGATCATGGCCCGGCCCACGCCTTCGTTCACCGCGTGGTGGATGACGCGAACCTCTTTGAATTCCCGGGTCATCCGGTCGGCGACCTCGCCGGTTTTATCAGGACTTTTGTCATCCACGATCAAAATTTCAAAATCATCCGTAAGTTCGCGGGCGATGTCCACACAGGCCCGCGTGAGCGGATCGATGGTGTGCTCATCCCGATAAGCGGGAAAGAAGATACTCAAGCTCGAAAGGGGTTTTTGGCTCATGCTCTTTGGCGATTCATAGTGTAGCTTAAATAGCGGTGAACATTTAGTCAATATTTAGATTATAGGTGATGATCATTCTTAGCCAACGTGGCTAAACGTGGCTAAAGGATTGCCTCTTAAAGTCACCGCACGATTTTCCCCTCCGAGGAAAATCATGCTCGGAGACGGCCCTGTGCTATGCAAAAGACTCGTGTTCCATGGTGCTCGGTCCGTCTGCGTGCCTTTAAGAGACAATCCTTTAGCCACTACTTTGTTCCTTGCAGGGTGCCAACCTCCGAGGCAGCACCACAAGTGTTGAAAAGCACCAGCAACACCTTCGACGGGTGACGGGAGGCGGGGTGCCCCATGAGACACAAGGAATTCACTTGTGTCTCATGGGGCTGCCGAGCGGCAGGACCCGTCGTGAGCCACACCATTACGATGATTCTTGAGAAGTAATCTTTGGCCGCTGCTTTGTTCAATTTTATTGTTTTTGGTGAGGTAATCTCCTATAATTATTGAAATTATGAATCCTTTCGGGTATTTTTGGGCCTATTTTGAGACGAATCATTTTACTCTGTTCCTTGCTGTATTTTTGGTCGTTTTATCTCTAATAAAATATTTTAAATTTCCGCAATTCTCTTCCACAAAGACACTTATGGGAATCTTGTTTTTTGGGATTATCTTGAGGTTGATTTGGCTTGGATTTTCCCCTTATGAACCGAAAACTCATTGGGATCCTTCGCACATGCTTGAAAGTGACGTGACGAACGTTCAGGCTCTTGAGATTACCAAAGGTATTTGGTTTTACGACGACCAAGGCGTTCCTTCGGCGCACCGACCGATAGGGTATCCTTTCCTTTTGGGGTTTGTTTATAAGATCTTTGGCCGATTCACGTTGGCAGCCTATGGGCTCAATTTGGCGCTTTTTGCCGGAGGGCTTTGGCTTGTCTATCTATTGGGGAAAATAATTTTTGATGAGACAGCCGGTCTTTTAGCGGCTTTTTTTTATACCATCCATCCCGTTTCGATTTACAGTATCAAATTGATCACCGATGAACACCTTTTTATCCCGCTTTGGTTTTTTGGGATTTATTTACTTCTAAGAGAAATGAAAGGGCGGCCCGTCCGGTGGCCTCTTTTTTGGTACGGGATCATTTTTGGATACGCCGCGATGACGCGCACGCACGCGATCTTTATGCCCCTCGTCGTGGCGCTGGCTTATATTTTGTTGAAACGCCCTTGGAAGAAAGTATTTTTTAGTCTATTGACCGTAGCGATCATGATGCAGGTTGTGAACCTCCCGTGGGTGATACGCAATTATAAAATATGGGGAATCCCCGTTCTTTATACTGCTAATAACTCCTACGTGTACCGCGATTTTAACTCTTCCGCGACGCCGGAGGGCGAAGGACACATTCCCACTAAGGGAGAAGAGGGCTATTCCGAAGATCTGGAAAAAGCCAGGTCGTCGGATCCTATCCGTTATCATATTTTAAGCGGAAAACTAATGACGCGATGGATCCTGGAGCATCCCAAGCGGTTCCTGTTTTTGGGGACTTGCCGCGCTATTTATTTTATGGGTTGGAACAGGTCCGGAGGCGTATGGCCGACCTGGTTTCAGTTTCAGCAGGGTTCTTTTGACCCGGCACGCCCTGTCCCTCAGGGGGTAAAAGACTTTCTCGAGGAGATGGCGTACGCATTTTATTATGCGCTTCTTTTTTGTTTTATGTTCTCTATTTTTTTAATGATAAAAAGATGGCGCCAACTTTCCTTGGAAACGCGAGGGCCTATCCTCGTTTTGGGAAGTTGTTTTGTTTTTTGGCTTATGGAACACATGGTGATTTATCCGGACCGGAAATACCGTTTTCCCCTGGAACCCTTGATGATCGTCGTTTCCGCTTATTTTCTTGAAGCGGTGCTTCGTGAATTTCGCTGGGGCGTCCCTGGCTTTCTTAAAAAACAAAGGGCTGTTTAAAAATGACCGGATCGGGCGCGGCGAAAGTTTATAAAGATTATTGGGTGGGACAGGATCGCGAGCGGGAACGGCGCGATTATTATCAGCGGCTCTACGGAAGAATACGCCCGCGGATCCAGATCCAAAATGGCTGGAAGGTCTTGGATGTTGCCGGGGGGAACGGACAGTTCATGCGGTATCTGGGGATTCGAGAAGCCGACATCCTTGATATCAGCGAATCGGGGCTTTCGATCGCTAAAGAGAGCGGATTTAAAACGATCCTCGGGGATATTGAAAAACGCTTTCCCATCCAAGAGGAAACTTACGACGTGGTCTTTTGTTTCGAGGTGCTTGAGCATCTTCACCGCCCCAATAAAACGCTCACGGAAATCCATAATATCCTCAAACCCGACGGTGTTCTTTATCTTGGCCAGCCCAACATGCGCGCCGACGGCGTGTATCACGTGAGGCGCTACTACCTTCACGACCTGCTCGACGATCTGGACAAGGCGGGATTTGCCGCCGAATGGATCGACTACGTTCCCGCCTATTCGATGCCGGAAGCGATCGTAAGCGATATCCAAAAGAATCCCTCGTTCTTAAGAAAAGCGATTCAATGCGTGAATCTGGCCTTAAGTTTGCTCCCTCGTCCAATACGCTACCAAATGGCTAAAAAAATCCCCAACCGGTTCGCCTTGCTCTTTGTGATCAAAGCGGTCAAAAAAAATAGATGATTTTCCTCTGGGCGCTTCTAGTCCGTTTGATTTTCATGCCAACCACGATGCACAGCGATCTTTTGTTCACCAATTATTTCCCGTATTTTTTAAGCCAGCACGGGGTGTGGGATATTTACGGATATTTCGGCGATCATTATCTTCAACAAGGCCACACCTACTACGCGCCTCTGATTTATTATTTGACGGGCCTGGCCCAATGGGTTTTAAGGCCGTTCAATCCTGGTTTTGATGAGTTTATGAATCATGCGCATGAACTCATGTATTCAGGATCGGTCGGATCCATCGGAGATTATTTGTCGCCTTTTTCTTTATTCCAAAGACTTCGATTTGTTTTCATGATGAAACTACCGTATTTGGCCGCGGACGCGCTCTGCATTATTTTAATCGCTAAAATTTTTACTTCCGAACAGGAAAAAAGAAGAGCCCTCATTCTTTGGCTTTTTAGCCCCGTGCTTATTTTTTCCATTTATATTTTCGGCACTTACAGGATCTATCCGGCGCTGACGGTTTGGTATTTTATTTATTTGATCCAAAAAGATAAAAAGGTCCTTGCGGCATTTATCTTTGGCGCTCTTTGCCTTATGGACAGCTTTCCGTGGATCTTGATGGCGCCCGTTTTTTTGGCGCTTGGGAGGGATTGGCGTGAAAGGGTCCGCCTAGGCTTCACGGCTCTAGGGATTTTTGGAGCCGTGTTCGGCGCCCTGTATGTCAGTTCCCACGGTTTCGTGAAGTACGCTTATATTTCTCCCGTGCTGAAAAAAGCGGCCTTCCAGAGCCTGACGAATCATTTCGCTCTGAGCGTGACCTTGGTCGCCAAGTCAGTTTTTTTAGCCCTCTATTTTTTGATCCTCATCAAACTTTTTAGGGCTCGAAGAGCCATGGCTTTCTTGACCTCAGAAAAAAGGGCCGAACTCATCGTTTGTCTGTCCGCGGCCATCCTATTTATTTTTTATGCGACTTCGCAAACGCTCGCGCATTATTTTATGTGGATCCTTCCTTTTTTCGTGATCTTGCAGGCCAAGGGGGAGCCGTGGCGCCCCTCTTTGTCATGGATTTTGATAGGACTTCTTTTTTTATTCAACCTCGACAAAAGAACCCTGAATTTAGGGCTCTTGATGCCGCTGGACCCCGTGTTTTTTTTATCGGTTCCCAGCCTTCATGAGGTCATGGACCGATGGCTTCCTTGGGGGAAAGTGGTCGGGGCCGGCCGCCTGCTTTTTTCTTTTCTTTGTTTAATATTCGCATGGGATATTTTTAAAATAAAGGTCAACCCTCTCTTGGAAAATAACTCCCAAATCTCATGATCGTTTCGCTGGATCCCGAAAATATACATCACCGCCGAGCGGCCGCGCTGCTTCACGGCAGACTTTTGCCGGACAGCCCAATTGCGGGCCTGGGAAGAGGGTTCATGGAGAATTTTTATTATGATAAACTCATCCGGGATGGCCTCATCTCGTGTGATCTTTATTTTCATGAAGGCGACTACGTGGCTTTTGCCGCCTACACGCGCGAACCTTTCACTTTTTTGTCGCGCGGGAAGAAGGGGCACTTCTTTTTTTTATGTTTTCTTTTGGCGGGATCCATTTTGGCGAGACCCTCGAGAGCCCGGATCATCCTTAATACCCTGCGCTTTGAGAAGCGGCGTTCATCGCCGTCCGTTTTGGCTTCGGCAAAAGCGCGGAGAATGGGTGAGCTCCTGTCTTTCGCGGTGAACCCGGCTTATTCGGGGTTCCGTGATCCCGGGACGGGCAAGAAAGTTCCCAATCTTTTGTTTGATCGCGTGATCGATCATTTTCGAAAGGTGGATTATCAGACCCTCCAATTCATCGTGCGAAAAGACAATCACGCCTCCCTTTTATTTTTTAATTCTTACGGGGCCGAGATTCGCAAAGCGGATTATGTCGGGTCGGACGTTTTTTTATTGAATTTATCCTTATGAACGCCGGCGGCCTTGACCCTACGGTTTTCATCCATGTGGATATTGATTCTCCCTCGACGCTTCTTAAGTTTTGGGGCCGAAGCGCGGATTTTGACGAGAGGTCCTTGGGCCGTTTTTATCAGGTCGCGATGGAACGGGCGCTGGCGGTCTTTAAGGAGTGCGGGGTCCCGGCGACTTTTTTTTGCGTGGGGTCTGAGCTGGAACGCTCCAAGCAAGCCGCTGAGCTCGTCCGGCAAGCTTTCTCAACGGGGCACGAGATCGCCAACCATTCCTTTTCTCATCCTTATGGATTCTCGGAGCTGACGCTCGAACAAATGAAATCCGAGGTCGAAGGGTGCTCCAAGGTAATCGAGACCGTCACTGGGAAAAGGCCTTTGGGTTTCAGGTCGCCGAGCTTTTCAATGAACGCGCGTCTCTTAAATTTGCTTGAATCGCTTTCTTTTGAATACGATTCTTCCGTTTTTTATTCGTCGCTTGGGCCGCTCATGAAAGGGGTTCACCGTTTTTTTAGGCGAGGTGGGGCTCAAAGCGGGTACGAGGGAGGTCTGCGTCCCGCTCCCAAAGGGCCTTATTTTCCCGATCCAGGCGATTCTCTGAAAGAGGGGCCTCCGCGGAAATTGCTCGAGATCCCTTTGCCGCGTTCCTCATTCTTTGGGCTGCCTTTTTACCATAACTTCCATCTGATGGCGGGTGCGGCTTATCGGAAACTCGACCTGATCCTGTCTCGGGGATCCAATTACCCATACCTGTTTCACTTGATCGAATTTTGCGATCTATCGGACGGGATCCCCGCGGTGCTTGGGGTCCATCCCAATCTGCGTAAAGCCGCGAGAGGAAAGCTCGAAAGCGTAAAAAATACGATCCTTCTTTTGAAGAAACGGTATAGAATAATCAGGACCGATGAATTTGTCGAGGATTTTAAACGTTTAAAGGCGGGGGTTTAGAGCAAAGATGCCGACTGATAGGGGCCGTTTGGAAGAAACGATCTTTCAGGCGATAGACCAAGTGAATCAGCTTCTTTTGCCCGAGCAGCGCCTGACAAAGTCGCCTGACACGGCTTTGACGGGCAACGAGACCACCCTTGATTCTCTGGGTTTGGTCAACTTGATCGTTGCCGTGGAACGAAACATTGAGGAAAATTTTGGTGTCGGTGTGGTTTTGGTGAGCGAGGAATCGATGTCTTTACCGGAGAGCCCGTTCAGGAAAGTGAGCGCGCTTGCGGACTATGCCAAAATTTTAATCGAAAAAAAACTAAACGGCCGGAGCGGATCATGACGGAAGTTCTTCGGGGCGTCCTCATCTCGAATTTTAACCTGGAAAATCTCGCGGCTTTAATGCGAAACGACACAGCCTCCCCTAAAACGGAATTGAAAGCCGCTCCTTATGATCAGGTCACGCCTGTTTTAATGGGCGCGGAGCCCTCCCTTTGGGCGGGCCGGCCGGATTTTGCCGTGGTGTGGACCGACGCCGAGTCGGCGATCCAGGCTTACCGCGCGCTAAAAAATCGCGACAATATTTCGATGGAGGTCTTGGAACGCCAGGTGCGTGACTATGCCGCGCTTCTTAAAAAGCTTTTGGATAAAACGCGTTTTGTGTTCGTCCCGACTTGGTCTCGTCCCAAGGAAGAACGAATATTCGGAATGCTTGAGATGAAACCGCCCTCCGGCTCCGCGTATGCCCTGGCAAGGATGAACCTCGTTTTGGCTGAAAGCTTAAAGGATGAGCCTCGCATCATTTTATTTGATTCCCAGCGCTGGTTTTCGGGACCCGGTGCCTATGACCCGAAGCTGTGGTACTTGGGAAAAATTCCTTTTAACAATGAGGTTTTTTTAGAGGCCTGCCGCGATTTTAAAGCGGCGCTCAAAACTTTAACCGCGGGCGCGAAAAAGATCATCGTTTTGGATTTGGATGACACTTTATGGGGCGGGATCGTCGGAGAAGATGGGTGGGAGAATTTAAAGATCGGCGGGCATGATCCGTTGGGCGAGGCGTACGCTGATTTTCAGTCCGCGCTTAAAGGATTGACCAAACGCGGGGTGCTTTTGGGGATCGTCAGTAAAAATGACGAGCCTGTTGCCCTGGAGGCGATCAAAAAACATCCGGAAATGAAACTGCGCTTGGAGGATTTTGCGGGATGGATGATCAACTGGCGGGACAAAGCGCGCAATCTCGCTGATCTGGCTTCCCAACTTAAACTCGGCCTTGATTCCGTCGTTTTTATTGATGACAGCCCCCAAGAGAGACTTGCCATCCGACAGGCGTTTCCGGAGGTCGAAGTTCCCGAGTGGCCGGAAGACAAGATGCTTTATAAGAAAGCTCTTCTGGGGCTGACGTCTTTTGATGCGGTGTCGCTCAGTCAGGAAGATGCCCGCCGCACTCAGATGTATGGTTCCGAGCGTTCACGCACGGATTCGAAAAAAAATAACGGGTCTCTCGAAGATTGGCTCCGGTCCCTTGATATCAGGATCACGGTCGAAGAGCTTAACACGGCCAATTTACAAAGGGCCGCGCAGCTTCTCAATAAAACGAACCAGATGAATCTCTCGACGCGGCGCATGACCGAGGCGGAGCTTAAGGAATGGGCCGCTGGAGCCAACCGGAAGTTTTTTACTTTTCGTATGTCGGATCAATTTGGCGATGCAGGCTTGGTGGGTCTTCTCAGCCTCGAGCGTGAGGGACTCAAAGCGCGAATCGTGGATTTTGTTTTAAGCTGCCGCGTGATCGGACGGGGGGTGGAGGGAACCATGGTCCACATGGCGATCCAGGAGGCGTTGTCGTGGGGATCGGAAGAAATTTATGCAAAATTTTTTCCCACACAAAAAAACGGGCCTTGTCTTGAATTTTGGAAAAATACGGATTTTAGCCATGATTCCGCACAGAGTGTATTTCATCGCTTGGTCAAAAATTCATACCCGCTCCCTAAGGCTGTCCAATTGATTGGAAATAAAGCGTGACAAACCGCGCCGCCGCGCTGAACGATTCCAAACAAAAGGCCGGTGGTTCTTTTGAGTTTATCGTGACCGACGACCTGATAAACGGTTTCGCAGAGCTTTGCGGAGACAAGAGCTCTCTCCACACGGACGCCATGTTTGCCAGGCGATCGATGTACCGTAAAAAAGTAGCGCATGGGATGATTCCCCTAATGGGTTTGTCCTTCCTTTCTTTCGGAAACAAAAAACAGCAACGGCTTAAAAAGATAAGCGCGCGGTTCATGAAACCTGCTTTCTCGGGCGACCGGTTGGGGGTATCTGCGAAGCGGTCAGAAAATCCCACGGAAACAGAGGGGCTTGTTTCCTATGAGTTTAACGTCAAAAATTTAACGACAGGTACGACGCTGACTTTTGGTCATATGACTTTAGAAGATTCTCTGAGCGGAGGGCCAAGCGAAAATTTAGCCCCCAGGGGAGAAAAAAAGACCGCTCCTTTGATTTTGGGCCCTTTGACCGAGGCGGATCTGGCTTTTGATAAGATCCAGAAGGGGGATAAAAATAGTTTTGATTTTTGTTTGTTGGACAGCCATGCGCAAACGCTTTATTCTCTACTTGTGAAGGCTTCCGGTCCGGGGGCGCCAGAGTTTTTGACATGGAAAGAGCGAGTGGATCCGGCTCCATTTTTAAGTTTGTCGCTTTTCTCGACGTTTGTGGGCATGTGCATCCCCGGACGTCATGCGACGTTCATGGATCTTGGCTGTGATTTTTTCAAGACGCCGTATTTTGGGGAAACTTATGAATTGGAAGGGGCGGTAGATTTTAAATCGGGATCGACGTCAACTATTTCAGAGGTCCTGACGATTCGAAGCAAGCCAAAGGGGAGGGAAACGATCGCGATGGGCAAATTAAACGCCAAAGTCAACGAGCCCCCGGCTAAAATGCCGTCGGTTGAATTTTTAAAAGAAAACGCTTTGGAATTGGGCCTAAAGGGAAAAGTTATTCTGATCACCGGCGCAAGCCGAGGGATCGGGGAAACTACGGCAAAACTTTTTTCCGCGCATGGCGCTAAAGTCGCGGTCAATTATTTTCAAGGCTCCCTTGAGGCCAACGCGATCGTGGATGAGATCTTGAAAAACAAAGGCCAGGCCTTCGCGGTCCGCGCCGATGTTTCTGACCGGGCCCAAGTACGGAGCATGGTCGAGGCTGTCGTAAAAAAATACAGCCGGCTGGATGTGCTCGTGAACAATGCGGTGGGCGACGCCTATCCCGTTTCTTTCCAAGAATTGCAGTGGGAGCAGGTTCAAAAAGACTTAGACATCGTCGTGAAAGGAGCTTTTTACTGTTGTCAGGAGGCCCTTCCTCACATGGCCAAAAACGGCGGCGGCCGGATCATCAATCTCTCCACCGTTTTCACTGAAACCCCGCCGCCTTTACAGACGAAATATGTGATCGCCAAAAGCGCTCTGGTCGGCCTCACGCGAAGCCTGGCTGTTGAACTGGCCGCGTCCAACATCACGGTGAACCTCGTGGTTTCGAGCCTGGTGGAAACGGACCTGTCCAAGCACGTCCCAAAAATGTTCCTTGAGCGGATGAAGAATGAGACGCCCATGAAAAGACACGCCTCTCCGGAAGACGTCGCCAAGGCCGTCGTGTATCTGGCCTCTTCGCTGGCATCCTTTACGACCGGGCAAAAGATCATGATCACCGGCGGCAACGCGCCTTTTCTATGAGATCGAGAAAGTTCAAAATTATTCTGGTGGCCGGAGCGCGGCCCAATTTTATGAAGATTGCACCGATTCTTCGGAAGTTAAAAAAGGACAGTCGTTTTGAAGCTGTCCTGGTCCATACCGGTCAGCATTATGATTTTGACATGTCGGAGATTTTTTTTAGGGATTTGGGGCTCCCGCGGCCCGATATTTTTTTAAACTGCGGGTCCGGTACGCACGCGGCCCAGACCGGCCGGATCCTTTCGGCTTTCGAGAGCGTTTTGATCCGCCGCCGGCCGGACTTGGTGCTGGTGGTGGGGGATGTGAACTCCGCTATGGCCTGCGCCCTGGCCGCCGCCAAAATGCGGATCAAGGTCGCCCACGTGGAAGCGGGCCTTCGAAGTTTCGATCGGGGGATGCCCGAAGAAATAAACCGCGTCGCGACGGACCGGCTTTCAGACTATCTTTTCGTGAGCGAAGAGAGCGGCCTTCGGAACCTTAAAAAAGAAGGGATCGATTCGCGCAAAGTTTTTCATGTGGGAAATATCATGATAGACAGTTTAATCCTAAA
>OBEQ012556100.1_pt1 | contig 18446 bp, 15 predicted proteins | sample 1670901 | NCBI WGS metagenome assembly OBEQ01 (sample SAMEA104232315, study PRJEB22302) | groundwater metagenome | biome: forest; feature: aquifer; material: groundwater | place: USA | collected 2011-08-07 | depth 5.4 m
CGATGGTCGCGAGCTGCCGCTCGTCGGGCGAATCGGGCATTGGGGCGGAGAGAATCTCCTCCGGCAAAGGTGCGCGGACTTCGCCGTCGACGCGGTTGCGAGCCTCGCGGCGGGCAGCGGCATCCGCCGATCCGTCGATGGTGCCCGCCAGTTGGAGGAGCTTTCGCGGCTCGAAACCGGAAGCCATCAGCCGCGTGCGATAGTCCGGATCGAGGAGCGAGATCTGCCGGGCAACTTCGGTGGCCGAACCAGAAAATTCCGAGGACTTCAGGGTGTCGCCGTTCACGCTTTTCGCATCCTACACCCCACTTGCAGCACCGAAATGAGGAAGATGGTAGTCTTGCTCTGCGTAGTCTTTGGCGTCGGTCGTTCATGTGAGAGCGGGAGGTTTTTGGGATGGCCCGAGCTCGAGCACGGCGGTTCTGGTCCACGATGGGAATGGCCACGGGTGGGCTCGTTCTCGGCGCCTGTGTTGCGACCGAGCCCGCGACGCCGGCCCGCAGCGTTTCGGTCAGTGGGCCACCGCCCGCGCCGATTGCGGAAGCAGACCGGCCGGTCGCTCCTTCGGCGCAGGCCGTTTGGGTGGCCGGCTACTGGCACTGGACCGGCGTGCACTATGCGTGGATCCCCGGCCACTGGGAGCAGGCGCCGCCAGGCTCGACGTGGGCCGGTCCTCAATACGTGAAGCGGGAGGGCTCGTATTTCTACGAGCCGGGGGGCTGGAAGAATCCCCAGGGGCAGAGCCCTCGGGCGAACGCGTTTCGATGAAAGAATGAAAGATCGCCACTACGTGCATTTTGCACGCAACATTCTGCGCTCGGTGTCGATAGGGGGTCATGAAGACGACGACCTCCACAACCGGGCAAGCGACTCTCCCCTTCTTTTTCGCCATCGCGGTCGCCGTCGCGGCGCTAACCGGCTGTGGCGCGGCGCCGGACGGCTCTCCGTCGCCGATTGCGGCCGAAACCGAGACCACTCTGGCCGACCAAACCGACGACTCGAACGCCACCGATGTCGGAATTCGGCCCGAGGCACACGTCGAGAGGCACTTCGCGCGTGCGCCGGGCCTGACTGAGCCGCAGCCGCAGCCGCAGCCGACGCCCGGCGCCGTCCCCGACGGTCAGACGCATCCGGGCAGGCGCCGAAACCTGGAGTAGGCGGGAGAGGCCAAAGGGCCGGTGTTTTGCTAGGGTCAAACTCCAGCAATGCGTCGGCCGTTGGTCCTTTTTCCCGTGCTCGCCGTTCTCGCGCTCGCGCCACCAGCGGGCGCCGACACGCCGATTCTGCACGAGCGAATTCCGCCGGATCCTCAGGAGGACGTCGCGTTGTCCGTCGCGCTCGATGGGGATTTGCCCGCCGCGCTCAACACGCCGAGTGGATTCGTACGCGCGCCCGATCCGCGGCGGCCCGTGAGCCCATCGGAGGCCAGCAGCACGCGCGATGTACCCGACTCGACGTTTCGACCCGATCGCGACACACGACGACCGGACGTGCTCCCGTACGACGATCCCTTCGTGCCGTCGACCGCGCCCTTCAAGCGACTCATCGCGTACGACACGGTAGCTCCCGACTTTACGCTCGGCGTGCGCGAACCCCGCCTCGTCGCGATGTCGACGCACGCCATGCCGGCGAGCGATGGGTCCGACGAGCAGTTCTACGCCAACATGGTGCTCGACCTCTTGCCGGGAAGGCACCTGCGCATTCCGAGCGTCGGTCCCGGTGCAAGAATCGTCCACGCGCGCGCAGGGATCGAGTCGCAGGAAATCGCGGTACGGATTTTCCGCGACGGCGCAGACAACTGGTACGTCGAGGGAGATCACGCGGGACGCGCGCGCTTGGTCATGCAGCTGACGATCGCCCGCGCCGTCTTCGGCGGCGAATTCGGAGATCCGACCTGGGAAGGGCTGGGCCGAGTGACGCCTCTGCCGGCGAACGTCGTGCGATCGGCGAGCGAAGTCGCACCAAAGATCGGCGTGAGCCGAGCGATGCGCCCGCGCGACGCGGTGGCCAAGCTCGTGTCCTATTTTCGCAGCTTCGTCGACTCCGACGATCCGCCTCGCGGCGGCCGCGATATTTACCTCGATTTGGCCCTCTCGAAAAAAGGCGTGTGCCGGCATCGCGCGTTCGCGTTCATGATCACCGCACAGTACCTGGGCATTCCGACGCGCATGGTCGTCAACGAGGCGCACGCCTGGGCCGAGGTGTACGACGGTATCCTCTGGCGACGCGTCGATCTCGGAGGAGCCGGCCGCACGTTGGGGGGCCAGGTAGAGGACACCGTGGCGCACGATGCTCCGCCGGATCCGTTCGCGTGGCCGCCGGGATCGACGCGAGGGGAAGACCTCGCGGATCGGACACGGCGGCAGGGGGGAGCGAATGGGAATGGGGGCGGGAACGGGAGCGGGAGCGGGAATGGGGACGGAGGAGTGACGGGCGCGGTCGGGTCGGCCAACGTAGGGGGAGGGCCTTCGTCGAGCCCGCAAGTGGCGTTGTCGACAGAGAGAGATGAGCGGCCTTTGTCGACGGTGAAGCTCAGCTCGGTCGACCTCGACGCACGACGCGGGTCACCGCTGCATGTTGCGGGGGAGGTTACGTCGGACGGCGACGCGTGCGCGCACGTGACCGTGGAGATTCTGCTGCGAGAGGTGAAAAAAGGGCACCTTACCCATCTCGGTTCGGTCGCCACCGACGCGAAGGGCACCTATTCCGGGGCGCTCGTCGTTCCGGGCAGCGTCGCGCTCGGTGACTACGACGTGTTCGCCCAAACGCCTGGCGACGCGCGTTGTGGAAGGGGCGGCGGGCCCTGAGCCATGTTCGTCGAATTTCTCTTCGAGCTTCGCGCGCGAAAAGTGAAGGTAGGGGCGCAAGAGGCCCTGGCGCTCGCGAAGGCGCTTTCGATCGGTCTGCACGAAAGCTCGCTGGACGGCTTTTACCACGTCGCCCGCGCGCTCTGCGTGCACCGCGAGGCCGACCTCGATGCGTTCGATGAAGCATTTTTGAGCCATTTTCGCGGCATTCACGTGGAGAGCGTTCAGCTCCTCGACGAGATCGAGGCGTGGCTTGCCGACCCCCTAAAACGCGGCGAGCTCTCGCCCGAGGAGCTCGCCATGCTCCGCTCGCTCGACATGGAAGAGCTGCGCCGCCTGTTCGAGGAACGCCTGAAAGAGCAGAAGGAGCGGCACGACGGAGGCAGTCACTGGATCGGCACCGGCGGCACGAGCCCGTTCGGCTCGGGAGGAAAGCACCCGAGCGGCGTACGCGTCGGCTCCAAAGGCGGCGGGCGAAGCGCGATGGGGGTCGCCGACGCACGGCGCTACAAGCCATACCGGTCGGATCTCGTGCTCGACGTGCGACAGATGGAAGTCGCGCTCCGGCGGTTGCGCGCACTCAAACGAGAGGGGGCCGAGCTGGAGCTCGATCTCGACGAGACCATCCGCGAGACCGCAAAGAACGCGGGCGAGCTCGAAATCGTGCTCCCCCCGCCGAAGAAGAGCAATGTGCGCATTCTGCTTCTCATGGATGTGGGCGGCTCGATGGACCCGCACGCGCAGCTCGTGTCGCGTTTATTTTCGGCGACGAAACGCGCCTCGAACATTCGCGAGCTCAAGACATATTACTTCCACAATTGCATCTACGGCCGGCTCTACGCGACCGAATCGTTCAGTGAGCCGCTCAAGATGCGCGACGTTTTGGATCAAGTGAGCCACGAGTGGAAGCTCGTCGTCGTCGGCGACGCGGCCATGCACCCTGCAGAGCTTTTGGGCGCCGGCGACTGGGAGTACTACTTAGCGCGCGCGGGCGGCGAAGCGCCCATGCCGGGCATACGATGGATGATGCTCCTCGCCGATCACTTTCGGAAGAGCGCGTGGATCAACCCGGACCCGCCGAACTACTGGCGGAGCGGGACCGCCGAGATGCTCGCCAAGGTGTTTCCGATGTTCGCGCTCACGCTCGATGGACTCACCGACGCCGTCGCACACTTGTCACGAGGCAATCCGCGCAGGGTGTAACGGAGCCGCGAAAGCTGATAGACCCGACGAGACTGGGAGGTCATCATGCTCAAGAAGATATCCTGCGCGCTTATCGCACTTCTCTTCCTGCTCACGGTTTCGCCTGCGAGCGCAGCGCTCAACGCTTACCTGAAGGTCAAGGGGCGCACCCTCGGGGACATCAAGGGAAGCGTGAACCTTAAAGGGCGCGAGGGGCAGATCGCTGTCCTGAACTCGAACCACGAGATCGTTTCGCCTCGCGACATGGCGACTGGGCTTCCCACCGGCAAGCGCCAGCACAAGCCGTTCGTCATCACCAAGGAGCTCGATAAGAGCTCGCCCATTCTCTACAAGGCGCTCATCACCAACGAAATCCTCACCGAGGTCGAGCTGCGCTTCTGGCGCGGCGGTGAGAAAGGTGGCGAGGCGCAGCAATTTTATACCGTGAAGCTCACCAACGCGACGATCGCATCGATCCGCTTCGTCCAGCCGAGCAGCGTGCACGTGGACCTGAGGCACCTGAGCGAGTACGAAGAAATCTCGTTCACCTACTCGAAGATCGAGTGGACCTGGACAGACGGCGGAATCACCGCCTCCGACGATTGGACGGCGCGCATCTAATTTGTGCCAGCCTCTCGATGTCATCCTGAGGCGCGCAAGGCCCTCAGGATGACAACGCGAGGCTCTCAGAGCCGAACGTCGATGTAGATGCCGCGGCGAAGCTCGAGCAGCCACTGTTTGCGCTGCCTCTCCATGGCTTCCGCAAAGGCTCGCTCGGCCATCGCATCTTTGACCTGCTCGTAGGTCGGCGCCTTGACGTCTTGTGCGAGCTGCACGACGAGGAGCGCCTGGTCTTGCACGTGAATGGGCTCCGACACATCGCCTGCCCTCATTCCGCGGACGACCTGCTGGAGCTCTGGCAAGAGAAGGTTGAACGGCTGCGGGCCGCGCGATCCACAGGTGTCTCGCGTCTGCACGTCGTCGCTGTACTGCTGAATCAGGGCGCAGAAGTCCTTGCCCGAGCGTGCCTGGCTGGCCAGATCGGCCGCGAGCGCTTCGCGTGCTTTGACCTGATCGGCCGTCGAGCCCGGCATGATCCGCAGGGCGAGGATACGCACGTCGACGGGCTGCTGCCGCTCCATGTCTTTGAGCAGGTGCGTGTACGCGCTGCGGGCGTCTTGGTCGGTGACCCGAACGCGGCCGCGCACGCGAAGCTGCACCAACTTGCCCTCGAGCACCTGGCGGCGAATCTCGTCGCGGTAGTCCTGCTCGGTGAGGCCCTGCTTCTTGGCTTCTTCGACCAGATCTCTGACCTGGATGCGCGCCGAGTTGGCGACGTTTCGAATCGCCGCGTCGATCTCTTCCGGGGTTACCGAGAGGTGCGCCTTGTCGGCCGCCTGCTCTTCGAGGCGGTCGTCGATCATGCGGTTCAAAAGCTCTCGAAACATTTCGGTTTCCTCAGCGGCCTGCCGGGTAGGATCCGGCGTGGTCGCGAGGATGCGATACATGAAAGGGCGCGCGCGACTGCGGAGCTCCGACAGGAGGATCGGCCGTTCACCGACGATCGCAATGACGCGCTCCACGATCGACGCGCGAGCGTCATGAACGGAGCCAAAAATGGCCGCGCCCGCGGCCGCCGCGAAAAGCCACCTCGAGAGCTTCACGAAATGCGTTTTAGCATGCTAACTGCCCCATCGTGGCAATGGATTGGCGCGTTCGGGTTTACGACGCGGGCGCTGGACTGTACGGATTCTTGACGTCTCACCGGGTTTGGCTCCGGGCCAACCACAAGCTCGTCCGTCATTTCCCGCACGAGGTGGCCCGCATCTGCGACCTCGGCTGCGGCGCCGGTGCCACCGTGATCGCGGAAGCACAAGCGTGTCCGACGGCCGAGGTCACTGGCGTGGACATCTCGCGCAAGATGATCGACAGAGCCGAACGTGCCGTGGGCAAGTGCGACAAAGGCGTGCGCGAGCGGATTCGCCTGCTGACCGCCGACGCCGCGCACCTCCCGTTCGAGGAGGCGACCTTCGACGTCGTGACCGGCCACAGCTTCTTGTACCTCGTACCCGACCGGAGCGACGTGCTCCGGGAAGTCGTGCGCGTGCTGAGGCCAGGCGGACGCGCCGTGTTCATGGAACCGCGTGCGGGAGGATTTTCGCCGAGCGACGTGCTCGCCATGGGGAAAGACCCACGCTTCCTCGCCTCCATGTCGATTTGGCGCGTGATCAGCGGCTATAGCAAACGCTTCACGGCCAACGAGCTTCTGGAGATTTTGGCGGAAGCCGGCCTTCGCCCCATTGGCACCGAAGACGTGCTCGGCGGCTTGGGCGTGATTTGCTGCGCTGAGAAACCGACGACCAGCTCGCGAATTGCCTAGCGCTTGCTGTACTGGAACCGCTTGCGCGCGCCCGGCTGACCGTACTTCTTGCGCTCCTTCTTGCGCGCGTCGCGGGTGAGAAAGCCCGCGCGCTTGAGAAGGCTGCGCCGCTCCGGGTCGATTTCGCAGAGAGCGCGCGAGATGCCATGGCGCATGGCTTCGGCCTGCGCCGAGTGACCGCCGCCGTGCACCGTGGCCGTGACGTCGTACTGGTCGATGGCTTCGATGAGCTCGAGCGACTGGCGCATGACCATGCGCGACGTCTCGCGCTCGAAATACTCGTCGGCGGGGACGCTGTTTACGACGATCGTGCCGCTTCCCGGCTTGATCCAGATGCGCGCGATGGCGGTCTTGCGCTTGCCCGTTGCGTACGTGCGATTGTCGGTCGTGGCCATGGCTTTAGAGCTTTACGTTTAGGGGCTGCGGCTTTTGCGCAGCGTGAGGGTGATCCGCAGAGGCGTAGACTTTGAGCTTGGTCAGCATTTCGCGACCGAGCACGTTCTTGGGGAGCATACCCTTCACGGCCTTCTCGATGGGCAACTCAGGTTTGCGCGCGAGGACGTGGCGGTAGCTTTCGGCCTTGAAGCCTCCGGGAATGCCGGAGTGGCGGTAGAAGAACTTCTTGTCGAGCTTTTGCCCGGTCAGACGCACCTTGTCGGCGTTCACGACGATGACGAAGTCGCCAGTGTCGACGTGGGGCGTGAACGTGGGCTTGTGCTTGCCGCGCAAAACGCGAGCAATTTCGCTGGCCAAGCGGCCCAGCGGCTTATTGGCGGCATCCACCACGAACCAGGCACGACTGGCCTGGGCGGTCACGTTGGTGGCAGTGAAGGTCTTCTGAGGCATGGCCTTGTGTCTCAAAGGGAGCGAAAAGAGGCAGAAATTGCCCCCGGAACATGCGGGGCGCGGAACTTACGCGGCAGGCATGGCTCTGTCAAGCGCGAGAAGGTCCCGGGGGCACGGGCCGGCTCCGCTTGTAGCGGAAACCCGACCCCGATTCCGAGTATTACGATTATCAAGCAAGGCGCGGTGCTCGGGCTCGTCGGCAACTCGGGAAACACGAGCGAGCCGCACCTGCACTTTCAGCTTCAAGATGCGCCAACGATGGAAAATGCCTGGGGTGTGGAAGCCGTGTTCGCGGGCGTTTCGCTGACGCGTGCCGGACAGGCGAGCAAGCCGGAGAAGTACACCTTCAAGAAGGAGGACATCATCGAGCCGGCCCTGAAGTGACCCTGGGACAGCCGTTGCGCGGCAATTGTTTCGCACGTAAAACATTCGCTCATGATTTCGTTCGGGCCGACGGAAGAACAGAAGCTGATGCAGCGGACGGCAGAGCAGTTCGCGAGAATGCTTCTTCGGCCGAACCTGCGCGAGTTCGAGAGGGCGCGGGGGGTCCCGGAAGGCATTCGTAAGCATGCGTGCGATCTCGGGCTCGCCCTCGCGGCCATCCCCGACGCGCTCGGCGGCGCGGGGCTCGGACTCACTACCGCGGTGCTTCTAGAGGAGGAGGTCGCGTGGGGCGATCCGGCGGTCGCGTTCGGCTTCGCGGGACCGGGAGCCATGGGACTCGCGCTCGCCGAGCTTGCTACGGCCGAGCAGGCCAAAACGCTCCTTCTACCGTTCGCCGCCAACGATGCTCACTCCCGTTTCGGCGCGGTCGCGTGGGGCGAACGTACCACGCCCGAGGCTCGAGAGGGGCTTCGCACGATCGCCACCAAGGGCGGCACAGAGTTTCGACTAGACGGCGAGAAATCGTACGTCATCAATGGGGATCGCGCGGACGTGTTCGTTGTCTTTGCACAGGTGGATGCGTCGAAAGGCTGGGATGGAATCGGCGCGTTTGCCGTAAAAAAGGGCACCCCAGGCCTCACGGTCACCCCGCGAAAGACGACGCTCGGGCTCGACGTCGCGAGCTTTGGCGGACTCACGCTGGATGGCGTGAAGGTCGCAGAGACCGCTCGGCTAACCGGTACAGAAGACGTCGTTTCGGCAGCGATCCGCTTTTTCGCGAAGCAGGCGCTCGTCATGGCCAGCCGGGGCGTCGGGCTTTCACGCGCCGCGTTCGAGACAACGCGCGAGTACTGCGATACCCGCAAGGCCTTCGGCAAGCCGATCGGCCATTTTCAGGCCGTCGCGTTCACGCTCGCCGATCGCGCGATGGACGTCGAAGCGGCGCGCGCCCTCGTCTGGCGTGCCGCATGGGCATGGGACGCGGGCATCGATGTGCGCGAGGCACTCAAACGCACGGCCTATGCGGTGAGCTTCGCACACGAGGCCGCCATGCGATGCGGCGACGACGCGGTGCAACTCCACGGCGGGTCTGGATTCATCCGCGACTATCCAGTCGAAAAATTCATGCGCGACAGCAAGCAACTTCAGCTCTGCGCGATGACCGCGGAGCAGGCCGATCAGCTCGCGGCAGCCATCGAGCTCGAGCGTCCCATCGATCCAGCGCTCGTGCTCCCCTCGCCAACGTCGCAAAATACGTTCGTCTAGGAGCGCCCGGCGATGACCATCGATTTTTCGCTCTCCAAGCGACAAGAAGAGACGCGCGAAGCGATCCACGCGCTCGCCAAAGACATCATTCGACCGGCCAGTCTGTCCTGGGACAGAAATCACGGCATTCCAGAGGACTTTCTCCTCCGACTCACGATGCTCGCCTCCAGCATGGGCTCGAACCTCACGCTCACGCAAGGCGTGCATGGCGCCGGTGAAAACAAGGACGGTCCCGAAAAGCAAGGAGCCAAGAAGAGCCACGCGAACGTCAACACCTTGATCGCGAGTGAGGAGCTCGCGTGGGGAGATGCGGCGCTTCTTCTCTGTCTCCCCGGATCGGGGCTCGGTGGACCGCCGGTGCGCGCGAGCGGCACGCCCGAGCAGAAAGAGCGCTTCTTCGGCATCTTCCGGGACTACTCGAGCGGCCTCAAATGGGCCGCCTACGCGCTGACAGAGCCGGGCGCCGGCAGCGACGTCGCGGCCATCCGCACGAGTTGCCGCAAAGACGGCAAGCACTGGGTTTTGAACGGGCGAAAGTGCTTCATCACCAACGGCGCGCGCGCATCCTGGAGCGTCGTCTTCGCGACCATCGATCCTGCGCTGGGCCGCGCGGGGCATCGAGCGTTCGTCGTCGAAAAGGGCACATCCGGATTCGTAGTCGGAAAAATCGAAGACAAGATGGGTCTACGCGCGAGCGAGACCGCAGAGCTCGTCTTCGAAGACTGCCGAGTGCCCGAGGAGAACCTGCTCGGCGGCGAGGACGCGTACGGGTCCAAAGAGGGCTTCATGACCGCGATGAAGACCTTCGACAGCACGCGTCCGCTCGTGGCGTCGATGGCCATCGGCATCGGCCGGGCGGCCTACGAATATGCGCGTGGTTTCGTCAAAGAGAACTACGCGCTGTCGCGTCATACACCGCGCTACGCGCAAGTCGCCGAGCGGCTGGCGCGCGTGGCGCGGGGTCTCGAAGCAGCGCGCATCGTGACGTGGCGCGCCGGATGGCTCGCCGACGAAGGTGTACCCAACGCAAAAGAGGCCAGTATGTCCAAAGCGATGGCCGGGCAGGCGGCCATTCGTGCGTGCATCGAAGCGATCGAAATTTGCGGAGCCGAAGGAACGATCGCCGAGGACCACCAGCTCTTGGAAAAGTGGTTTCGCGACATCAAGGTGTACGACATCTTCGAAGGCACCGGACACATTCAACGCATCGTGATCTCCAAGCGCCTGCTGACTGACTTGAAATCTTTCTGATGCGCGTCGTTCTCGTGCTCGCGGCAGTCACGCTGCTTTCGGCGTGCGACAAGAAGCAGGGCGGCCGAGCGGCGCTCGAAGAAAATCCGCAGGCAGCGCCCTCGGTGATCGCCATCGCGAACATGTTCGGCACCTGCGAGGACATCGCAGTGTGCGAAGCCGAGTGCGACGCGGGAAACGCTGACCGATGCCGAAAAGTAGGCACCACCTATCAATTCGGCACCAAGTCCGTTGCCAAAGACGACAAGCGCGCGCTTGCGTACTACGAGAGCGCGTGCGCGATGAAAAATGGCGCAGCCTGCGTTTCTGCGGGGCAAATGTACGAGTTTCATCACGGTGTAGACAAAGACGACGTGAAAGCCGCGGCCTTCTACAAGCAGGGCTGCGATCTTCAGTCACAAGTCGGGTGTGCGAATTACGCGATCATGCTCGAGAAAGGGCGCGGCGTGGCGAAAGACGAAACGGCAGCGGCGATTCTCTACGACAAGGCGTGCCGCGAAGGGGCCGGGCTCGCGTGCGACCGGCTCAAGGTGCTCAAGACAGCCACGGGGGATCGCTAGTCATAGCCTTTGCTATGCTGTCGGCAGATGGGGTCTCGCCAGCCGGTCGCCGTCATCGCCCTCCTCGCGACAGCATGCTCGCTCACGACATCACTCGAGGGGCTGTACGGAGGCAATCACAGCGCCGAGCCTGGCATCTCGAGCATCTCCGACGCCGGCGGCGCAGACACGAGCGCACCCGACACAGGCGCCGTCGACGCGAGCTCCGATGCCTTTCCGAACGACGGCACGGCGCCCGATCGAGAAGCGGCGGCGCCGGATTCCCAGCCGGACACTCCGACCGGCTCGGCGTACCGCGCCGCCGTCATGGCCGACCAACCGCTCGCGTACTGGCGCCTTCACGAAACGACCGGCCAAGTCGCCATTGACGAGATGGGCAACGCGTCTCCGGGTACGTTCAGCGGAACGGCAGGACGCGGGGTGCCCGGAGCGGTGGGCGACGGCGATACTGCGACGTCGTTCGATGGAACCACGACACGTCTCGACATCGGAGATTCCTTTGCGTTCCCGGGAACGGCCGCGTTCAGCATCGAGGTGTGGGTCATGGTGTCGGTCATCGACACTCAGGTGAGGCGAATCGTCAGCCGCAATGTGCAGACCGGCCCCGACGACGGGTACGCCCTCTACTATGGAGACACATTCGTGCTGTTTTCGCGCTTCACGGCCGGTACGGAGAACGGCTACGCGGGCGGGCCGACCCTCCCCGCCGGAAGGTTCGCGCACCTGGTGGCAACGTACGACGGAGGCGCCACAAACCTCTATATCGACGGCGCTGTGGTCGATACGGGAGGGACGACCTCGCCGATTTCAAGCGGCCCGGGCACGCTGGCATTCGGCGACGGAGCGCGCGATGCGTTCTTCAAGTTTCAAGGCGCCCTCGACGAGATCGCCGTCTACGGAAACGCGCTCAGCGCCGCGCGCGTTCTTGCGCACTACCACGCGTCGGGTCGATGAGACGCGCTCAGCCGCAAACGGAAAGCCACCTTGTCTCGCGAATGGACATCACGCATCAGAAGAGGCCGATCGCGAAATGCAGAGCGCCCAAGTCCTCCCTGACGTGAGGGATTTCGGTAACGCGCGCACGGAGCTCGGACAAGTTGAGGCCGTAGTCCACGGCCACGGGCCCCACCGGCGTCTGGAAGCGGGCTCCCATGCCGACCGAAGCGCGCACGGGAAACTTGCCGGTGGCGAAGGGGTAACTGGGGTGCGTCCAGAGGTTGCCGATGTCGGAAAACACTGCCGTTTCGAGAAATCCGACAATCGGGATACGCAGCTCGATTCTCGGGTTGATCATGAGATTTCCGCCGCGGATCGGGTTACTTGTCTGCGTGAATTTCTCCCGGTTGATGCTTGCCCCATTCGTGCCGCATACAGCTGGATCACCGTTGGCCGATACACAGTCGGGCTTGCCGGAATCGGCTGCGATCTGGTCGATGTCGTCTTGCGGCATGAACGAGCGCAGCGACCAGCCGCGCATCGAGTCCGGACCACCCATGAAAAACAGGCGGTCGGGATACGTCTGGGACGTGGATGTCAGCTGCACGTTCGTCCCGAGGCGAAGTTGGCCTGCCAGGCGCATTCGCATGGGAAGAGGGATGTAACCGGCAAATGTCTCCGTGAAGTGCAGGAAGTGACCCTCGAACGTGGTCAGATTGTCAGCTCTCCGTTCGAGCGGGTACGAATCCACGTGCTCGAGGCCGCTGACGAAATACGTGCCGCGCGTCGCGTTGAACGAGTCGTCGCGCCGGTCCCAACTGAAGACGACACGTTGGGCGGTAGCCGCGCTCGCGCCATCGGGGAAGAGAAGGTATTTCACAACGTCGGGCGACGCATTGCCGCCGCGCAGGCTCGCTTGACCGCGCAGGTAGTCGACGAGATCACTCGCCTGAAACAGCTTGAGGTAGTTGTACTCGACGCTCGGCCCGATGGTGAAAAGGAGCTGCCGAACGGGGCGGTACTGGATGCTCGGAATCGCGGCCGCTTTGCTGATGTAGAAATCGCGCTGTAAGTCGTGCAGAAACACCGCATCACCCTGTGCACGAACGAGCGGGCCGAGACCAATCTCAGGCAAGGCGAGGCTCAGCGTGATGCGCCCGGCGATTCGCTCGATGAGGTCGAGCCCTGGGTAGTGGGTATGGTCGTTCGGATCACCCGCCCAGTTCTTTTTGACTTGGGGATCGAGATTCAGGATGTCGAACACGGCGGTCGGCAGATACGACAGCCTTCCGCGAAGGCTCAGCCCGATGGCGTTGCCGCCGAGATTCCGGAAGCCGTATTCGAAGCCGTAGTAGAAACCTTCGCCGGTCATGAACCCGGCCTGCTGCTCCACGACTTTCGGCGGCATCTCGACCACCGTGATCACCACGACCTTGCTTCGCTGGGGTACATACTGCTCGGCGAGGCCGACCGTCACGCTCGAGAACACATTGAGCGTCGCCACACGTTCCTGCGTTTTGCGGATGTCGCTCGTACGAAAGGGCTTGCCTATTTCGAGCGCGATTCGACCGCGGATCGTTCTCTCGTTGGTGAGCCTGTTTCCGCGAATGACGATCTCGCGAACCGTCACCTGATCGCCCTCGGTGATCTCGAATCTCGCGCGCGCACGGGTGTGGTCGCGCGAGGGTTCGAGGGCGTACTTGACGTCCGCGTAGGCGTAGCCTTCCTCCCTGTACATATCGAGGATACGGCGGCGCGCGTCGTCCAGGCGAAGCGTGTTCACCGGATCGCCCAGTCCGACATTGGCTGCGGCGGCAACGCGCTCCTCGCTGAAGGATCGTACGCCCGTGAACGACACGTCGTAGAGCGTCGTCCGAGGACCGAGCTTTATCGGAATCCTTAACTCGATCCGCGGCTCGCACTCGACGCCGTGTAGGGGGTCAGGCGTGCAGCTGAGGGCCGGATCGATGGGGGGGACCGGGAGGGGAAGATTGGTCGCGTCGTACGTGCAGACGTCGCTCGCCCGGGACGTCGGTTGGATCGGAAGGCATCGTCCAGCGGGCGAACGCTTGCTGCATCGGCGACGCACGATCTGAGCAGGGCCGACCTGCGCGTGGAGAAAGCCCTCGTTGCGATAGAGCTCTTGCACGTGCAGAAGTGCGCGCTCGTAGGTGTCGGCCACGTACGTGGTGTTGGGCTCCAGCTCGACGGGAACAGGCCGTGCGCCCGTGAGCACCTCGGCGGATCCGGTGCCGATGGTCCGGTCCAGACCACGCGGGTTCGGGTCTTTCACGATGTCGGCTCCCGGCAGCTCTTCCTCGAGGAAGCTATCGATCTCGTTGCCGATTTTTGACGCCGAGCTCGGCCCTCCTCCACTGAGCCTCTTGATGTCCTCCTCATTGAGACATGGGTAGGCGCGGATCGACACGAGAACGCGGGGATGTTCCGCGATCTTGAACATCAGCACGTGCACGCGGTCGCGCTCACCGCCGCGCGGCTCTATCGTTACCTCCGCATCCAGCCAGCCTCGCTTGGCGTAGAAGTCCTTGAGCTTTTGGACGAGGTGGGCGGGCGACCGATCCGTCTCGTTCTCCAGATCGAGCGCACCTTCGAGCGCGGTCGAATCGTAGTGATCATTTCCCTCGAAGCGAGCAACGAACAGAGGCCCGGTGTCGATGCGAACGCGCAACGTCACTTGGCCTTGCCACCGGATGACGTCGTGCGACACCTCGGCGCGGTGGTAGCCGCGTGAGCGGAGCAGCGCTTCGAGCTTCGTATCCGCGGCGTCCAGCAAGATCTCGTCGGCGCGCTCGTTTTTTCCGACGGCGTACTCCCGGATGGCGAGCTCCTCGAGCGTCCGCGCTTCGGGGTCGGAAATGTAGAACACACGTTTGTCGAGCAGGCGCGGCACACCAGCCTGAACGTCTACGAAGACCAGGACGCGCTGCCGATCGTCGGTAGCGCGCGTGGTGATGGAAACCTCGGCGCGCGGATAGCCGTGTCGTACCAAAAGGTCGACGACCTTTTCCTTCTGCTCGGGCAAATCTACGCCGATGATCTCGCCCCCCTCAATCAAGTCGCTCTCTCGCGTGATCTCGTCACGCTCGACCGCGGCGCCGTGAGTATCGATCGTGAGCACTTCGATGATCTTGCGCGCGACCACATGAACGACGATGCGCACGCCCGTCCCCTCCACCGCAATGGCAACGCGCCCTTGGGCGAACTTGCCGGTAGCCAGTACCTCCGAGAGCGCACGCCGTGCTACCGCGGGGGTGAAGATTTCACCCGCTTTGACCGTGGTTACTTCCGGCGGTGTCACATCGGACCAAGTGTCGTCGTCGACGATGACGTCCACTCGCGAGACCGTCTTTCCAATGAAGCGCGCCGTGTCTGGGGAAGTCGGCGACGCCGTCTCGGGCGGCTGCGCACGCGCGCTTCCCAGCGTCACGATGAGGAGCGCGATCGCGAGCGACAATCTCGCGAAGAGCGCACTCGCCGTCCTCGATCTATTCAAATTCGAGCCTCCAGCGGAAGCCGCCGCCCACGTTGCCAACCGCCGAGGAGGATACGTCATTGATGTTGTCGTACGAGCCCTGAACGCTGAGCCTCTGATTCAAACGCCATTCGATGGTGGCGCGAAGCTCGCGGTCCTCGGCGAGCCCCGTCGTAACGCTCGCGCGTACGCCATCGGTGACGCGGCGGCCCACGGTGACCTGGGGCTCGGTTCGACCCGTTCGTGACGAGTACGCGCTACCGAAACGGAAGTCGTCGATAACGGGAATAGCTGCTTTCACCGCACGATCGGCGCCGCTCGCAGTGCCCACGGCTTGGAAAGCCACACTTGCGCCGAGCGAGCCCATCTGAACCTGATCCATCTCACTGCGCGTCAGCCCCACGAGCAGAAGAAACTTGATGTCCTCGTCCGAGAGAGGCGGATCGCTGGTCAATTCGAGGCGCACATTGTCTGCGTCTCCGTAGGCGTGAAGGGAGATGCGCCAGAGGCCACCCAGCCGTCCACTGCCTGCGCCGCCGGCAGCGGACACGTCCGAGCCCGTCGCTCCCGCAGCCGCTCCGGCACCGGTATCGGTGTAGCGTCGGTACTCGGTGACCGCCAAGATGTCGACATTCGGCGCGATGCGCGTGGGATCGTCGAAGCGGATGTACGCCTGACGCACCTCGAACTCGTTCGCGAAAAGGCGAAAGCGACCCCCAGCGAGCGCCTTCAAATCCCCGCGCAGTCCAACGCGCTGATTCGTACCCGTGACACTGATGACACGCGAGTCGATGGCGAGCTGGGCCTCGACGAAGTTGTTCCGAATCTTGAGCGGCGTGCGCGATCGCACGCGCACGTCGAAAACCACGGCGTCTTGGCTCGGATCGTACGAAGCGACCACCGTGCGGCGCGCACCGCCCACCTTGAAACCGCCGAGATCGGTCAACAAATTGATCGGGCGCGTGTACTCGAACGACGTGAGAAGCACGTCCCCCGTCACATGAGGGAGGCGCGCCGTAGGCCCGCCGGTTGCCTGCGCGTTGTACGAAACAGCGAGCTCCGCATCGAGCGTCGCGGTGACCCCCTCGGAGGGGGCGACTCGAATGCCGCGCACGACGATCTGCGCGTCTGCCGAGCCGAACGCGAGCTCCTTGAGTGGCACGCGTCCTTCGGTGATGGCGACGGTTCCCCCCAGAAAATGTGCGTTGGCACGCGAAACGCGAATTTCGTTCGCGTCCGCGCGCACGTCGATGTCGATATCGGTGATTGCACCGGGCAAGCCGTGCATCGCCGCCTCACCGCTGCGAACCTTCACGTCGCCGTCCAGCGTGGGGACCCTTGCGGTTCCGCCCAGACGCAAGAGGCCGCTCAACGTTCCGCTCGCGCGCTCGACCTTGGGCACGACACCTACCAAAAGACCGAGATCCACCGGCAATAGCTCGGCGGTGAGGTTCAGCGCGGCATCGCGCGTAAGACGATCGACTTGCCCGCGAACGACGAACGATCCCTTGAAGCCGTTTTTCGCATTCAGGTCGAACAGGAGCGGGGGCACGATCAGCGTGTCATCTTCGGCCACGAAGTTTACCGGCGCAGGTCTCCACGCGAGCTTCTGTCCGCCGCGCTCAAGCGTGAGAGTCGCAGGGACGAAGCGCGCGCGCGTCGAGCCGAGATCGTCGAGCTTCAGCCGCGAGACGGTGAGATCGCCCGAGAGCTCGCCCGCGAGCTCGGCAGGCGGCTCCCCGTCATCGGCGGTCGGTTCGGTCGCACCGACCGCCATCTTTGCGATGGCGCCGAGGTCGACCTTGCGGAGGAGCGCACGCCCGGTGATGAGAGCCGCTTTTTGGCGGCTCATCGTGAACTTCTCGAGCTTGATTTGGCCGCCAAAAAGCTCGCCGTCGACGGCGTAGTCACCTTGCGACGAGGCATCGCGAAGGTACGCTTCCTTGTTGAAGGGCGGAAAAATCCGGCCTCCGCAACGCGTGTGTCCGATCGGTTTATCGTCCGGCGGCTTCTGCGTCATCGTCACGCGCAAGTGGGACGAGCCGAGCGGCGCGCCTCGCACGCGGATCGGCGTGACGTCGACGTCCGAACGCAGAGTGAACGCATCGATGCGTCCTTGGAGCTGAGCGATGGCCGATGCGGAGCCCTCCACCTGACGCTTGAGCGCACCCAGCCCGTCCACACGCGAAAGCGGCAGCGCTTCCACCACCAAATTTCCTCGAAGCTCGCCCCCGCGCTGGATGGTGCCGGAGCCCAGCACCGAGCCCACCGGCGCGGCACCCGCGGTATGTGCTTTGTGAAGCGTGAGCGCACGGATGTCGATGTCGGCCCCTTCGATCCCCGCCGCGCGATCCGTCCATTTGTATTCGAGATCGAGGTCGCCATCGTCGAACGCCTCGCCGTAGAGCCTTACCGCTCGCACATGCGCGGTCGCGCGCACGTCGATGAATCCGTCGCCGCACACGTCCTCAGGGCCGCCGAGCGCCACACGAATGTTCGCCCGCGTCGCAATCGACCCGTCGATTTCGGCAAAACGCGGATCGTCCTCCATCTTCCAGATCGCAAAGAAATCGCGCGCACCGAGGGCCGTCGACGTTGCGACGGCGTCCATCGACAAACCCTCGAATTTGCCGAAGTCGAGCCGTGCCGTCGGCATCTCGTAGGCGCTCTTTCCTTTGGTCGCCTTGATGCCGGTAAGGTCTACGGTAAGGCCCGAAAAGGACACGTGGCCTCCGGTCACGCTGCCGAAGGGCGTGTCACCCAACACGAAGTTCTGAATCGAGGTCTCTGCTTCGAGGTGTGGATCGTTGAATTTCCCTTTCACGTGAGCTTCGAGCTCGACGATGCCGGCAAGCGGAATGGTCGCGAGCGGACCGATGTCGGCGAGATCGATCGTCCCTTTTGGAACGTCCACGATGAGATCGTTGTCGAAGCCGATCGACACCAAGCCCCCTTCGATCTTCGAACCCGCGAGCTGCACGTGGACGTTGTGAAACTCGAGAGCGTTGGGACGAACGGCGACATGCGTCTGGAGCTGAGCGTCCTTGGTGCCGATGATGCGCTGATGCGGGCCGTCGAGGGCGGCGTTGGCGACGAGAAGGTTCGGTGTTCGTGCCGTGAGCTCGCCATCGAGCTTTAGCGGGTTGAGGGTGCCCCTCATGACGGGCACGTGTACCTCTTTGAGATCCCAGCTCACGTGCGGGTGCTTGGAGACGCCGAGATCGCGCATCAGCGAGGTGAAGCTCGCGTCGCGCACGTCGACCTTTGCCTTCATGGGAACACCCTTGGCGAGAGGCTCGACGGTGATATCGCTCAAATTCGCGACGCCGTCGGCGATGCCC
>OBEQ010252969.1_pt1 | contig 18444 bp, 16 predicted proteins | sample 1670901 | NCBI WGS metagenome assembly OBEQ01 (sample SAMEA104232315, study PRJEB22302) | groundwater metagenome | biome: forest; feature: aquifer; material: groundwater | place: USA | collected 2011-08-07 | depth 5.4 m
CCCGGGGCGGGGAACAACCCCAGACCCACCCGCGAGCTTTTTTCCGGTCTCTTCGCCCCTCCCCCCCCCGCCACAATCTTGTATTCATGATGGCCAATATAGGTGTTGGTGACATCGTTCTTGGTGCGGTAGGTGACAAAGTTGCATGTCACCGCATAGACATTGCCCTCAACACTTCGAATACGGACATTATGCACCGTGTGCCGGGTTTTGGAGCGCGGCCATTCCGCATCCGCGGTTTTTTTGTTGAGCCGCAGCACCCGCTCGCCCAGGCGGAACCGGTCATCGGCGATGTAGAACAATGAATCCGCCGGGGTCGAGGCGTCGGTGCAATCGGTGGATGGCACCATGTAACGCGCAGTACCGGTAAACAGCGCCAGCCAATCATTCAGCCGCCATTCATCGAGCAGGGCCGCTTCCATATACAGAAAGTCCTCGAAATCATGGCGGGTCATTTCCGGGGCGTTTGCGCCCTTTGTCATGGTCTGGCTCATTCCGCAGCCTCCTTTGCCGTCATCAGCATGTTCCATTGCCGCCAGAAGGCGCGCATTTGCAATTCGTCATTGGTGGAGGGCGCCTCGCGCACCATGCCCTTGGAAATATCGTTCCAGGCGACCCCGCGCAGATTTTGATAGCCGCGCTGGCACATTTCCAGCGCTTCCACATCATCGGGTGTGGCGAATCCGCCCGGCCCCAAAAATTCCAGAAAGTTGAACAAGCGGCGTTCGCGCATCGCCGGGACTTCTTCCTTTGGGGCCAGCGCCCAGGCGTTCACATGCATGCGGTCCGGCGCGATGGGATAAAAGGCGCGCAAAGTGACCGCCATGATGTCGTTCAGCACCAGGTTCGGGAAGATCAGGATATTGCGGTTCATCAGCCCAATCCGCTTGGCCCGTTCTTCGCCATATTTCTGAGTCAGCCGGGCCATGATCGCAGCAATTTCCTGCTTGCCATCTTCGCCCCAGGCCGGCACACATTGCGCCACCGGGCGCCCCCAGGGTGCGGAATATTCGATCACCGCATGGCCGCCGCCCAGTTGCCGCCCGCCGCCGCCCAGCCCCGAATTGGTCAGGCTACCCACCGTGTTGGCGAGATAGTCCATATAGGTCGCGTGGGTCATGGCCGCGTGATAACCGTCAATGCTGTTCTCGCACAGCAATTTCCAGTTGGCGTCGATGGCGTATGCTTGCGTGCCGCCCACCACTTCCATACTGGTTTCGGCCTGGTCCATCACCAGATCGATATATTCCTTCACGCCCCCCAGATAGGCATCAAGCGACACTGCATTACGGTCAAAATTGAGAAAATACAGACCACGATAACTTTCCAGCCGTTCAACACGGGCCAGATTGCTGGAGCCATCGTCATTGAAGTGGGCGCAATAGGCGTCCTTGCCCGGCTGGTCGATCAGCCTGCCTTCATCGGAAAAGGCCCAGCCATGATAGAAACACTGGAAGACCTTCGAATTGCCTTTTGCTTCGCGGCACACAAAGGCGCCACGATGGGTGCAGGTATTATAAAAGGCGTTAACGGCGCCGCTTCTGTCGCGATTGAAAATCAGATTGCGCCCGGAAATGGCGCGGGTGACAAAATCACCGGGTTTGGCGACCTCGGACTCATGCCCCAGATACAGCCAGCAACAGTCAAATATCCGTTGCTGTTCCAGCACAAAGACATCCTGTTCAACAAACGCCGTGCGCGCCACCTTGAACAGGCCCGCATCGCCGTCGTCGATCACATATAGACTGCGGCGATTGCTCGACTGTTTCTCAATCATCGTAACCCTCCCTTACATTATCATAATCGTATTATTCTGCGGCGGCTCCCAATGGTACATGCGTCATCAGCATATTCCAATGTTGCCAGAAAGCGCGCATTTGTAATTCATCATTGGTCCCCGGTTTTTCGCGCAGCATGCCCTTGGATATATCGTTCCAGGCGACGGCGTGCAGGTTTTTATATCCGCGCTGGCACATTTCCAGAGCTTCTACATCATCCGGGGTGGCGAAACCGCCGGGGCCCAGAAATTCCAGAAAATTGAACAGGCGGCGTTCGCGCATGGCCGCGCTTTCCTCGCGCGGCCCCATGGCCCAGGCGTTGACAGTCATGCGATCAGGGGCAAGCGGATAGAAGGTGCGGACGGTAATCGCCATCACGTCATTGATCACCAGATTGGGAAAGATCAGCAGATTACGGTTCAGGCTCGACATGCGCTCGGCCCGCTCCGCCCCGACGCGCGCCTTAAGCCCCGCCTTGATGTCCTCCACATCCTGTTTGGCTTCTTCACCCCAGGTGGGCACCCATTGCGCAATCGGCCTGCCCCAGGGCGAGGAATATTCGATCACCGCATGGCCATTATCCAGCGCATGCGCGCCGCCCGCCATGCCCACGCGCGCCAGCGCCCCGCTATTGGCCAGATAATCCATATAGGTCGCGTGGGTTGTCATGGCGTGATAGCCGTCGATGCTGTTTTCGGTCAGCAGCTTCCAGTTGGCGTCGATGGCGTATTGCTGCGTGCCGCCAATAATCTCCATGCCGGTTTCAGCCTGATCCACCACCAGATCGATGAAGGACCGCGCATTGCCCAGATAATCTTCCAGGCTGACCGCATTGCGGTCGAAATTGATGAAATAGAAACCGCGATAATTTTCCAGCCGCTCAAGCCGGGCCAGATTTGACGAACCATCGTCATTGAAGTGCGCGCAATAGGCGTCCTTGCCCGGCTGATCGATCAGCCTGCCTTCATCGGAAAAGGCCCAGCCATGATAGAAACACTGGAAGACTTTTGTATTGCCTTTAGCCTCGCGGCACACAAAGGCGCCACGATGGGTGCAGGTATTGTAAAAGGCGTTGACCGCGCCGCCACGGTCGCGGTTGAAAATCAGATTGCGCCCCGCAATGGCGCGGGTGACAAAATCACCGGGCTTCGCCAGTTCGGATGCGTGGCCCAGATACAACCAGCAGCGCTCAAATATCCGCTGCTGCTCCTCTGCCAGCACCTCAGGCGAAACAAAGGCGTTGCGCGCCACCTTGAACAGGCCGCGCGCTTTATCCTCCATCACATAGCCGCTATCCGTCATCCGGTTTGCCGCCTCCCCTTTATATTTTCGATTAGACTACACCCGAAACTGCGATATGCTAAAGCGATAATCATCAATAAAGTCAGGGGAGCAAAATGCACAGCGAAGACGAGCTTGTTTCCAGCCTTTCCGGCCCCACCGGCTGGACGCGGGCAGCGGTACTGGACCTGGTGGACGAGGCGCGCGGCGCCCTGGACCCGCGCATTTATACTGACGAACAGCTATATCAGCTTGAACTGGAGCGGATTTTTGGCCGCGCCTGGATTTTTGTTGCGCATGAGGCGCAAATTCAAAAGCCCGGTGATTTCTTCGCCACCTATATTGGCGAAGATCCGGTGCTGGTGGTGCGCCAGAAAGACATGTCTATTCGCGTGTTCCTGAACCAGTGCCGCCATCGCGGCATGAAACTGTGCCGCGCCGATGGCGGCAATGCGCGCAGCTTCACCTGCTCCTATCACGGCTGGGCCTATAACATCGCCGGTGATCTGGTGAACGTGCCGTTCGAATCCAACGCCTATTTCAACGAAATCGACAAATCGAAATGGGGCCCGGTTCAGACCGCCAAGGTTGAAACCTATAAAGGGCTGGTCTTCGCAACCTGGGACGCCAATGCGCCGGGCCTGGACGCCTATCTGGGCGAGGCCAAATTCTATATGGATGCATTTCTGGATCGTATGGAAGGCGGCACCGAGGTGCTGGGCGGCGTTACCAAATGGGTGATTGGCTGCAACTGGAAATTCGCCGCTGAGCAATTTTGCAGCGACATGTATCACGCACCCTCCTCGCATATTTCACCGACCATCGCCGCACTGCCCGACGGCGTACCGGCGGAATTCGCCAAATGGCCGGATACAGGCATGCAATTCCGCGCCACCACCGGCGGCCATGGCACCGGATTTTTCAGCGGCCCGGAAAAATTCATTCCCGTGGAAGAGCGCGAGGACCGGCTGCTGCTGGGGCTGATCGGCCCGCTGGCCGGTAAATATTACGCAAGGGAATCGCGCGAGGCCTGCCGCGAACGGCTGGGGGATGCGCGCGCCGACCGCATCAATGGCGCGCATATGACGATTTTCCCAAGCCTGTCGTTTTTGCCCGGTGTGCAGACCCTGCGCGCCTGGCATCCGCGCGGGCCGAATGAAATCGAAGTCTGGGCCGTCACGGTGGTGGACAAGGACGCGCCGCCGGAAGTGAAAGAAGAATACCGTCTGGGCGTCATGCGCACCTTCAGCGTGGGCGGCATGCTGGAACAGGATGACGGGGAAAACTGGGTGATGATCCAGCAGGGCCTGCGCGGATTCAAGTCCCGTCAGGCGCATTTTAACTCCGGCATGGGCAAAGGGCACGCCAAAGCCAATGATCCCACCTGGCCCGGTGTGATCGGCAACGTGTATGGCGAGGAAGCGGCGCGCGGTTTTTACAGCCATTGGGGCAAGATGATCGCCACCGATGACTGGGCGTCGCTGTACCCCGCCGAAATCAAAACCAAAGCGGCGGAGTAAGCCATGTCCAGCGCCACCAGCAAACCCGCCATTGCGCCCGCCGTCACGCCGCAACTGCAATGGGAACTGGAACAGTTTCTCTATGCCGAAGCCGCCCTGCTGGATCAGCGCCGCTACCGCGAATGGTATGCGCATCTGGCGGAGGAACTGCGCTATCGCATGCCGCTAACCTTCAACCGGCAGGCGCGCGAACGCGATCACGAATATTCGCGCGATGATGAATCGTTCCTGTTCGATGACACCAAGGCCACCATCCATGTCCGGCTAAAGCGTCTGGAAACCGGCATGGCCTGGGCGGAAGAGCCGCCCTCGCGCACCCGGCATATGATCACCAATGTGCGCGTGGAGGCGGGCGATACGCCGGAAAGTTTCATCGTGCATTCCTATTTTCATCTGTACCGCTCGCGCCTGGAGCGCCAGGTCGATCATCTGGTGGGCGGACGCACCGACCTGATCCGCCGCGCCTCCACACCACTGGGCTGGGAGATCGTCAAACGCGATATCACACTTGATCAGTCCACGGTGCTTTCCAACAATCTGAGCATGTTTTTTTAGGGGTGCAGGTAATTGTCATAGCGAGGAGCATGGCGACGCGGCAATCCAGAGTCCCAAATGAGGGCCCATGCCGTGTGGCTCTGGATTGCCGCGCTTCGCTTGCAATGACGCTACTATGATATAGTCAAACGGGATTTAGGACAGGAAAACAGTAAATGGCATTTGTAAAAGTATGCGCGGCAGGCGATGTGCCGCTGGATATGGGGCTGCGTATCGATATCGGGCCGGAACCGGTTGCCGTGTTCAATCTGGACGGGGAGTTTTTCGCCATTGGCGACACCTGCACCCATAGCGACTGGCCGCTGTCTGAAGGCTATGTTGAAGATGGTCTGGTGGAATGCACCCTGCATATGGCGAAATTCTGTATCCGCACCGGCAAGGTGAAAATGTCGCCCGCAACCGAAGCGGTGAAATATTATCCGGTCAAACGCGACGGCGATGACGTGCTGGTCGATCTTGAGGGCGGCGCTTACGCATGAGTGATATTATGGAGTTCGTTTTTTGTATTGAATCTCAATACCTGCTCCGTCATTGCGAGGCGCGGTACGCGCCGTGGCAATCCAGAGTTACAAACGATGGCCTTTCCGTGCGGCTCTGGATCGCCACGCCGCTATGCGGCTCGCGATGACGCCGGGGGACGAGTTGCATATGAGCGAGACACAGAAAAAGGAAAGTTAAATGGGCTGGCTGGACGGACGGGTGGCGCTGATAACCGGCGGGGCTTCCGGGCTTGGCGCGGCGGTGGCGGAGCGTTTTATTGCCGAGGGTGCGCGGATTGCCGTGCTGGATAAATCACCGGACAAAATTTCTGAACTGACCGCGCATCTGGGCAAGGGCATTGCCGCAACCCAGGGCGATGTGCGCGAGTTGAAAGATCATCAGCGCGCCGTGAGCACGGCGGTGGAAAAATTTGGCAGGCTGGATATTTTTATCGGCAATGCGGCGATCTGGGATTATGGGACGAAGCTGGTCGATCTGCCAGAGGACGCCATTTCGGCGGCGTTTGATGAACTGTTCGCGGTCAATGTGAAGGGCTATCTGCTGGGTGCGAAGGCCGCCCAGCGTGAACTGGTGAAAAGCCAGGGCTGCATGATCTTTACGGTTTCCAATGCAGGGTTTTATCCCGATGGCGGCGGACCGCTCTATACTGCGTCGAAACATGCGGTGGTGGGTCTGATCAAACAATTGGCGTTTGAATGCGCGCCCCATGTGCGGGTGAACGGGGTCGCGCCCGGCGCCATTCCAAGCGATCTGCGCGGGCCTGCGGCGCTGGGCCTTGCTGATAGATCTATCGCTAGCATCCCATTGCAGGAAATGATCAAGGGTAAAATGCCAATTGCGGATTTTCCCAGTCCGGGCGACTATGCGGGGGCCTATGTGTTGCTGGCGTCGAAAGAAAATTCGCGCATGGCGACCGGGATTGTCATAAACTGCGACGGCGGGTTCGCGGCGCGCGGCGTGGCCACACCATCAGGGGGCATCAATCTGCCCCAGAAACTAGGGCTATAAGGGAGAGAGAAAATGGCGCAGCAGATAGAAGCAAAAGTCGGCAGCCTGGGGTATCTTGGCATCGGCGTAAAAGACGTGGCGGCGTGGAAAGACTTCGCCGCCAATGTACTGGGCCTGATGGTGGCGGGCGAAGGCAGCGACGGGGCCACCCTGTTGCGCATGGATGAAATGAGCCGCCGCTTCATGCTGCACCCGTCGGGTGAAGATGATGTCATATTTGCGGGCTTCGAGGTTTCCGGCAAGGCGCAGATGGAAGCGCTGGAAGCCAAGCTGAACAAAGGCGGCGTCGAAACCACCCGCGCCACGGATGATGAGAAAAAAGCCCGCGCCGTGGTGGACATGATCCATTGCAAGGATCCGGCAGGCCTGCGGGTTGAAATTTTCTATGGCCCGAAAGTTGAATTTGAAAAGCCGTTCCATTCCGTCCGCCCGATTTCCGGTTTCCAGACCGGTGAACAGGGGCTTGGCCATATCGTGCTGACCGTGCCGGACATCAAGGCGGCGCGAAATTTTTATGAAGACCAGCTTGGTTTTCTGATCAGCGATTATATCAGCATGGAACTGGCCCCGAAATTCAGCATCGACCTGGTGTTCCTGCATTGCAATCCGCGCCACCACACACTGGCGCTTGCCCCCATCGGGCTGCCCAAGCGGTTGTTCCATTTCATGCTGCAACTGAACAGCCTAGACGATATTGGCTCCACCTATGATCTGGTAAAAGAACGCAGCATCAAGCTGGGCATGGATCTGGGCAAACACACCAATGACCATATGGTATCGTTCTACATGCAGTCGCCGTCCGGCTTTGAAGTGGAATATGGCTGGGGCGCGCGGGTGATTGATGACGCCACCTGGCATGTCACCCAGCATACATCGGGCAGCATCTGGGGTCACAAGCGCGCCGGGTAAAACTAAACCACAATAATCAACAGCAGGGAGAAGAAAAAAATGGCACTCACAGAAGCAGGCACCAGCAAGTTCGTACAGGCGGGCAAGGTGCGCGTACATTATAATGAAGCAGGCGCGGGCGATCCGCTGGTGCTGATCCATGGCGGCGGGCCGGGGGCAACCGGCTGGTCCAACTATCAGCGCAATGTCGAGGAACTGTCCAAGCATTTCCGCTGTCTGATCATCGATTTGCCGGGGTTCGGCAAAACCGACAAGATGCGCCCTGACACCGGCCTGTTTGCGTTTTTTGCCGAAGTCATTCGCGATATGCTGAATGAACTGAAAATCGACAAGGCGCATTTTATCGGCAATTCGCTGGGCGGCGGCACAGCGCTGAAATTCGCGCTGGATTATCCCGATCGCGCCGGACGTCTGGTGCTGATGGGGCCGGGCGGATCGGTGCCGCTGTTCACCCCGTGGCCATCGGAGGGCATCAAGCATCTGTTCAATTTCTATGAGGGCGAAGGCCCGACCATGGCGAAGCTGAAAAATTTCATTGATGTCATGGTGGTCGATAAATCGGAACTGACCGAGGAACTGTATCAGCAGCGTTTCAAATCGGCGACCGATCCGGAAACCGTGAAAAACCCGCCGCTGCGCATGCGCAAGGGCATGCCGCTGGAAGAATTGTGGAAAGAAAATCTGGCGGGACTGAAGCATGACGTCCTGCTGATCTGGGGCCGTGAGGACCGGGTGATTCCGCTGGATATGTCGCTGTTCCTTCTGAACCGCATTCAGAAGGCGCAACTGCATGTATTCCCGAATTGCGGCCATTGGGCGCAATGGGAAAAGGCGCCCGAATTCAACCGCATCGTCTCCGGCTTTATTAAGGGTTGATATGTCAGCGATAGAAGAAACGGCCGCGCGATTACGCGCGGCCTATTTGCCGGGCGCGCCCATTGCGCCCATCAGTCCCGCCTTCAGGGAAGGCGATGTGGAATCCGCCTACGCCATTCAGGCCGTCAATACGCGCTACTGGCTGGGCGAAAAGCGCCGCATGGTGGGGCGCAAGATCGGGCTTACATCGAAAGTGGTGCAACAGCAATTTGGCATCAATGAGCCGGATTATGGCATCCTGTTCGCCGACACCGATATGTCCGGGCGCGAAATAGACAGTACACGGCTGATCCAGCCGCGCATGGAGGCGGAAATCGCCCTTGTGCTGGGCCGTGACCTGACCTCACCACAACTCACATTGGCCGATGTAATGTCGGCGGTCGATTATGCGGTGGCGGCGTTGGAAGTGGTGGACAGCCGCATCGCTGGCTGGAAGATCGGGATTGTCGACACGATTGCCGACAATGGCTCCAGCGCCATGTTCGTGCTGGGCACGGCGCCGCGCCGATTGACCGATCTTGATCTGGGCGGCTGCGGCATGGTGATGAGCAAGAACGGCCAGAATGTTTCCGTCGGCACCGGTGCGGCCTGCCTGGGCCATCCACTGTTCGCCGCCAAATGGCTGGCCGAAACCATGGCGAAAACTGATTACCCGCTGCGCGCGGGGGATATCATTCTGTCCGGCGCTCTGGGGCCGATGGTGGAGGCGCGCCCCGGCGATGTGTTCGAGGCGCAGATCACCGGCCTGGGCTCCGTGCGCGGCGTCATGAGCAGCAAGGGTTGATCGCGTGAGTGGAAAAGTAAACTGCGCCATCATTGGATCGGGCAATATCGGCACCGATCTAATGATCAAAATTCTCAACCGTTCCAGAATTTTGCAGGTAACGGCGGTGGCGGGCATTGATCCGCAGTCGGAAGGCCTGGCCATGGCGCGCGATCGCGGCATCGCCACAACCGGCAAGGGCATCGAAGGGCTGACGGCGATGCCGGAATTCGCCGCCGTCAAAATGGTGTTCGACGCCACCTCGGCGGGTGCGCACAAACAGCATGATGCGGTGTGCCGTGCGGCGGGCAAAATCATGATTGATCTGACGCCTGCCGCCATCGGCCCCTATGTCATTCCGGTGGTGAACAGCGACGCGCATCTGGATGCGATGAACGTCAATATGGTGACGTGCGGCGGTCAGGCCACCATTCCGATGGTCTACGCCATCAGCCGCGTCGCCAAAGTATATTACGGCGAAATCGTCGCCTCGGTCGCCAGCAAATCGGCGGGCCCCGGCACCCGCGCCAATATTGACGAGTTTACCGAGACCACCCGCCATGCGGTGGAAGTTTTGGGCGGGGCCGGGCGCGGCAAGGCCATCATTGTGCTCAATCCCGCTGAGCCGCCGCTGATCATGCGCGACACGATTTTCTGCCTGTCCGCCGATGCGGAACCAGAAGCCATCAGCGCTTCGGTCAAGGCCATGGTGGCGCAAGTGCAGGAATATGTGCCGGGCTATCGGCTCAAGCAGGAAGTACAGTTCGAACGCTTCGGCGCGAACAATCCGGTGCGCATTCCCGGCTATGGGGAATTTTCCGGCATCAAATCCTCGATCTTTCTGGAGGTCGAAGGCGCGGGCGATTATCTGCCAACCTATGCCGGCAATCTCGACATCATGACCGCCGCCGCCCTGCGCACCGCCGAACGCATTGCCGTACACCGCTTTCCGGACGCCGCCACATGAGTATGCGCACAACGCCCAAACGCCTCTATATCCAGGACGTCACCCTGCGCGATGGCATGCACGCCATCAAACACCGCTATGGCGTCGATCATATCCATAAAATCACCAAAGCGCTGGCCGATGCGGGCGTAGACGCGATTGAAGTGGCGCATGGCGATGGCCTGTCCGGCTCCAGTTTCAATTACGGCTTTGGCGCGCATACCGATTGGGAATGGCTGGCGGCGGCCCGCGAAACTTTCGGCGATACGGTGCTGACCGTGCTGCTGGTGCCGGGCATCGGCACGGCGCACGATCTGGACAAGGCCTGGGAATATGGCGTGCGCTCGGTGCGCGTCGCCACCCATTGCACCGAAGCCGATGTGGGCGCGCAGCACATTGCCCACGCCCGCAAGCTGGGCATGGACGTGTCGGGCTTTCTGATGATGTCGCACATGCTGGCGCCAACATTGCTGGCCGGACAGGCCAAGAAAATGGAAAGCTATGGCGCGCATTGCGTCTATGTGGTGGATAGCGGCGGCGCATTGCTGATGCATGAAGTGGCCGAACGCTTCGACGCCTACGCCCAGGTGCTGGACCCCAAAACCGAAATGGGCATGCATGCGCACCACAATCTGTCGGGCGGCGTCGCCAACAGCGTCATCGCCGTGCAGCACGGCGCGGTGCGCATTGACGCATCATTAGCCGGCATGGGCGCGGGCGCCGGCAATGCGCCGCTCGAAGTGTTCATCGCCTATGCCGACCGGATTGGTTTCAAACATGGCTGCAACCTGTTCGCCCTGATGGACGCCGCCGAAGAACTGGTTCGCCCATTACAGGACCGCCCGGTGCAGGTAGACCGCGAAACCCTGACGCTTGGGTATGCCGGCGTCTATTCCAGCTTCCTGCGCCACGCCGAAACCGCCGCCCAAACCTATGGCATCGACACCCGCGACATACTTGTGGAACTGGGCCGACGGCGCATGGTCGGCGGCCAGGAAGACATGATCGTAGACGTGGCGCTGGATTTGCTGGCTGCGCGGGGCAAGAGCGCGGGGAAGCGATAATATGTGGCACTCAACTAGCCGATTCAGCCTTTCAGCTATTGTGTATGTGAGAAGACGTTCATGAGCAGTGAAATCTTAGCGGCTATCATTGGTGCGTTCATCGGCGGGCTGTTTTCTGCAGGAACAGGTTATGTTTTAATTAGGTGGCAAGAGGCAGCGCGAATTTCCAGAGCCAGAGAATTGCTGACTATGGCCATATGCGATGATTTGCAACATTCGATAAGCCTCTACGAAAAGATTGATGAGGAATGGAAAAAAACGAACCTTGTATGGTTTTCAACACTAAACGAACTCAGGGGATCAAGACATACCTACGAGAACAACAGGGATTGGGTCCACATATTTAATAATCCTGAGTTGCGGAGAGAAATTTTTAGATATTATTTGCAGAGCTTAGACTGCATCAATACTCTCGAAAACCAGCAAAGAAGAAAATATGAGATCCGTAATAAATTTAATGACACAGTTAGGCAGCTTAAACTTAGTAACTCTACAATGACCGATGATGAAGCATCAAAATTAGCTATTCAGTATATGAAAGAGGAAGATCAAGAATTCCTTAGTTTTGAAAAATTAATTCCAGAGTCCATTCTCAAATTATCCCAGTTCAAATCAAAGGCCGAGGGACTTCTGCGCGACCTAAAAAAAGGGCCGTGAGTATTGCCGCTAGCTTTGGCGCATTTTTTAATTATTTTGGATTTTTTGCCGCCCCCCCCACCCCAACCCTCCCCACAAGGGGGAGGGAGAAGAAGCGCAGAACTCGGTGGTAAAGCCCCTCCCCTTTGATGGGGAGGGGTTGGGGTGGGGTGAGAAAAATGATTCAATCTAAGCGGATCAGAACTTAATAACTCACCCCCGCTTCGCCCGCACCTCAAGCCGCACACCTTCGCTCTTCTGGAGATAGGCCACGATCTGGAACAGGTTGCGCGCCTGCGGGTTGCCTTCCGGGCCGAACATGCGCATCAGGCTTTTGGGGGAAAGAGCGGTGGCCGCGCCCAGCTTTTCGAAACCCACGGTCGCATTGATATAATCGCGCAATACGGATTTTCCGGTCTCGATATCATCGGCCAGCAGACAGTCGATTCCTTCTTTCAGCAACGCCTCGCGAAAGGCCGCGTCACGGCGCGCCCGCGCCTGAATTGTTTCTTTGAAGTCCCGGGTCAGCGCCATGTTCAAATCTCCAGTTTCTTTTGCCGTTTGTAGTCCCCCCACAAGATTTTGGCGGTGGCGATATCGTTTTGCTGACTTATTAATAGTATCTTTAATGTTACTATTTTTCAAGCCCATTGATGACCCAATTATCCATTGGCGTCCTCAATACATTTGTCTTAATATCCACTTAATCAATATGGAATTATCCATCAAAAACACAGGGGAAGTGAGACATGGGGCACGCGACGGCACAGGACTATGACGACAAGGAACTGGATTTTGAGATTGTCATTATCGGGGCCGGGTTTTCCGGCATTGGCGCCGGGATACGGCTGCTAAAAAACGGCTTCGGGGATTTTGTCATTCTCGAAAAGGCCGAAAGTGCGGGCGGAACCTGGCGCGATAATACCTATCCCGGCCTGGCGGTGGACATTCCGACGCTCAGCTATTCGTTTTCGTTTGAGCAGAACCCGAACTGGTCCAACCTCTACGCGCCGGGGCCGGAGCTGAAGGCTTATGCTGATCATTGCGTCAACAAATATGGTGTGCGTCCGCATATGCGCTACGGCATCGAAGTCACCAAAACCGTCTATGACGAAGCCCGCAATGTCTGGGTGACGCATACCACGACCGGGCAAACCTTTACGTCGCGCTACATTGTCAGCGCCACGGGTTTTCTGACTTTGCCGAAAATGCCCGATATTCCCGGCCTGGATAAATTCAAGGGCAAGATCATCCATACCGCGCGCTGGGATCATTCCTATGATTTTGACGGCAAGACAGTTGGCTGGATCGGCACCGGCGCCACCTCGATTCAGGCGATACCGGAGATCGCGGACAAAGTGAAGCACATGGATGTGTATCAGCGCACACCCATCTGGCTGCTGCCGAAAACCGATATGCCGATCCCGCCTCGCCTGCAGAACATCTTTGCAAACATTCCCGGCGCGCAGCGCGCGGCGCGCCTCCTGACTGTGATCCTGACCGACGTGCTTATGATCAACCTGCTGGTATTCAATAAATATTTTGGCAAAGCGGGAAAGTGGATCGAGAATATCTGCATCAATCACATCAAAAAGCAGGTAAGTGATCCGAAGATTCAGGAAAAACTGATCCCGAAATATGATTTCGGCTGCAAACGGCCCAGCTTCACCAACAAATTCTATCCGGTGTTCAACAAGGCGAATGTGGATCTGGTCACGGATGCAATCACGCATATCACCGAAAACGGCATCGTCACCAAAGACGGCGCCGAGCACGAGATGGACACGCTGGTCGCCGCCACCGGCTTTCAGGTGTTTGAAAAAGGCAGCGTGCCGACCTTTGCAATCGTCGGCAAAGGCGGCGTGGCCATCAGCGACTGGTGGGATGAAAACCGCTATCAGGCGTTTGAGGGCGCCACCGTGCCGGGCTATCCGAATTATTTCATGATGTTCGGGCCCTATAGCGTCTGCACCGCGTCATTCTTTGGCATGATCGACACCCAATCCATGCATCTGGTGCGCTGCCTCAAGGCCGCCAGAAGACGCAAGGCCAATTATGTCGAGGTGACGAAAGCGGCCAATGACGCCAATTTCGCCAAGGTGCAAAAACGCATGCACACGACCATTTTCAACGCGGGTGATTGCAAGGCGTCAAACAGCTATTATTTCGACCGCCACGGCGATAACCCGATTATCCGCCCTGTAACCGGCATTGAAATGTGGCTCAAAAGCCGCTTTTTCAGCATGGGCAATTACAGCTTCGATTCAAAATAGGGTGGTGGGGAAGCCCATTGGCTTCCCCCTTCCCGGCATAACGAGCGCGCAATTCGTTAGGATTGAACCATTTTTTAGCCCCCCACCCCGGCCCTCCCCACCAGCGGGGGAGAAGAGAAGCGCAGAACGCGCTGGTAAAGCCCCTCCCCCTTGTGGGGAGGGGTTGGGGTGGGGGTAAGGAAGAAACGTGGGATGAGAATATGGGATGAGAATATAGAGTATCCGCGCTTCAGTACAAGTGGATCAAACGCCAGAACTTCACCCGATCGCACCCTTTTCGCGTAGCGCGCTGATCGCGGCGGCGTCCTTGCCCAGCACCTCGCGCAGCACCTCGTCGGTATGTTCGCCCAGCATCGGCGCATGACGCTCGACCTCCCACGGCGCATCGCCAAATTGCACCGCCGGGCGGGGCGAACGCATGACAACATCAGCCTTGGGATGTTTGATCTCCAGCAATGACTGCTGCTGAATGATCTGCGGGTCCTGGTGAAGGCTTTCGCGCCGGTTGACGACACCGCAGGGCACGTCTTCTCCATCCAGTAACGTCATCAATTCCACACTGCCATATTTCAGATATTCGGCCTCGACGATATCCCACAATTCGAAAGCGTTTTTACCGCGCGCGGCAATGGTGGCGAACTTTTCGTCCGCAACGATATCCATCCGCTTCATGGCGCGGCAGAACCCCTGCCATTCGGAATCAGAGGATATGATGCTGGTGATATAGCCATCCTTGGTGGAGAAAACCCGGTACAGATCGGACAAGTTTGGCCGGCCTTCCCTTTCCTCGCCCACATAAATGTAATTCGCCAGCGCATCCGACCACAGAAATTGCAGCGACGCGTCCAGCATGGACAGTTTGATATGCTGACCGCCCTTGCCCCGCGCCTTGGCCAACAACCCTGCCGTGATGGCCTGACACGCGGTCAGCGAGGTGACCTTGTCGATCACGATGGTGCGCACAATTTCCGGTTTGCCGGTTTTGGGATCGCCCTGTACGTCGGTATATCCGGCAATGGCCTGCACAATCGGATCATAAACCCGCTTGTTCGCATAGGGGCCGCTATCGCCAAAACCACTGATCGACACATACACAATATCGGGATTTATTTTTTTAAGCTGTTCATAGCCAATACCCATCCGCTCGGCCACGCCGGGCCGGTAATTCTGAACAAAAGCGTCGCCCTTGCGCACCAGATCGTAAATCAGCTCTTTGCCTTCCGGCTTGGCCACATTTACGGCGACCGACCGTTTGTTGCGGTTTAATACCGCGAATACCGAGCTCATATTGTTGCGGATAAGCCCCATATAGCGGATCAGATCACCAAGACCAGGCTGTTCAATCTTGATAATATCGGCACCCTGATCCCCCAGAATCGTGGTGGCAAACGGCCCCGAAACGATGCTGGTCGCATCGATAATTCTTAATCCCTCTAATGGTCCCGGCATGATCTATCTCCCCTTGGCGTCTTGTGCGCGTTTTTATGGTTGCATCCTGCATGCTAGCCTACTATGCAAACACTGCCACCCAAAAGCGTCTTGTGCTTTTTTCCCGGATTTGTGTAATAGGTCCGGCTTAAAGGCCGTTTCAGACGTTTTTCCGGGCCCGTAGCTCAGTGGTAGAGCATCTGACTTTTAATCAGGGGGTCGATGGTTCGAATCCATCCGGGCTCACCACGCTTCACCTATGTCTCGGGCCAGTCAGCCCGCAGGGCGTAGGAGCGTCACGCCGCTTGTCGCTGGTGTGATACCTTCGCAAGTGGGCATAAGGCTGTCATAATCCAGCCCCTGTACGCGCTTCACCTTGCGTTCACAGGCGGTAGTCCCACGCAACGCCCTTCGATCACCTGATCCAAGGGGGTTGCGCCACCATCAGGAACCCGCCTACCTGGACGGACTGACGCCCTGCTTCTGCATACACTTTGCCAGACGCATTAGACGGTCACAGCAGCGCTGAGTTGCGCAATTGCGGTCATGCTGGGTAGTGCCGGGGAGAACTATAATCAGCGCACTCCGAGTGATCGCATGCCGAAGGGACTAAACCTGCTTCGGCCAAGCGCGACATCGAATTTAACAGGCCTTTGCTGATTGCGAAGTCCCACGACATGATACCTGCCGCCTTTGACATCATACACCACTTCAGAGCCGATGGCGCACAGAGGCTGATCATAGTAATTGAAAATATGCGCTTCCTGCACGCGATTCAGCTTGTCTGCGCCATCATAAATATCGGCCGCAACCCCAATCCAGCTATCTTCGTCGAAATACAAACGCCGCCTGGAGGCAAGGATATGTGTCTTGCCCGGTTTCAGCTTACCTTCAATTACCCAGACCCGATGCAATTCATACCGCATGGGTTCCGGATTCAAATGATGCTTGTGCAGAATATCCTTGTACTCAAGCTCTGATGAAGCATAGCCATTTGTATTATAGGCAATAAGCTTTTCCTGCTTTCCCAGCAGTTCCCAGTCATAACGGTCAGCAGCGCCATTAAATATCTGGAATGTATCGCTGGTCCGGATGCCCTCGCTAGATGGAACTATATTGTCGTACCCAATGCCCATTGTACGTTTTACTTTCCGCTCACCGGGCCGGTAATTCCAGACCCGGCGCCCTTCGGCAACCTGATCCAGCGTATTGTTAAATACCGTCATCGCGCCGGAGTTTGAAGGCGGGCTAACACCCTGCTTGAGATAATAGTAGCTGATGTTATGCATGTCCTCGGTTTTGGTCATTTCTGGATCAGACCAGTTGTAAATATATTGATCCACAGCAATGTCGATTGTGAAGTCACCGTTTTGTGTCGGGGTAGCGGCAGCGCTTTCGCGCCAGACCTTGAAACCACGAAAGTTCAGTTCATGGTTCCACAGTACTTCCCGCGCGGATTGCGGAATTGGAAACGATGCCGCCATTGTCGCGCCGGTGACGCCATTGCCATTATCGGTAAGTTGCCCATTGACCGCATTGCGCTTGACTGCCTCATAAACATGGGGTGGAAAAGCGCACGAACGGCGGGTCTGGTAGACTTTCATGAAGTAACTATCTGGATAGGCGCTCAGCAGCCCCTTATGGCCCTCGGTCAACTGGGCGTCATATTGAGCCATGTTCGCGGATGATACGGTATAGAGGGGTTGGTCCGCCGCAAACGGATCAGGAAGGTGCTTGGCAGGGTCAATGGTAATGCCCGGTGGGGGTGCGGTTAATCCGCCATCCCATGCCGGGATGGTGCCCGCCGCATTGCCCGCCTTTTCTGCTCCCATCGGGGTCAGGTCGCCGCCTAACCGCTTGGCTTCTTCTTCCGGTACCGCCGCAAAGGCCGTCTGTATGCCCAATAACAAACCAACTGTTACAGCAATCCTGGATACCCAATTCATGCCCGCGCCTCTCCATACTTGTGTATACTTATTATTGTTGCGGTCTTTCTGCCCCCAGCAGGACTCCATGCAAGGTAATATCGTATTGAAGCAGGCGATATTACGCAATAGACGCGCTTCTGGTATTATGACATCACTGAATGGCGGCGATTGGAGACAAATTTGCGGGAAAATTTTGACCTGATCATATCCGGCGCAACCATCGTCAATCACGACGGGCGCGGCATTGCGGATGTGGGGGTGCGTGACGGACGCACGGCCGCCATCGGCGATCTGGGCCAGGCCAGCGCCGGACGCACTGTTCATGCAAAAGGTCTGCATCTGCTGCCCGGCGTGATTGACAGCCAGGTGCATTTCCGCGAACCGGGCAATGAGCATAAAGAAGATCTGGAAACCGGCAGTCTGGCAGCGGTAATGGGTGGCGTCACCGCTGTGTTCGAGATGCCGAACACCAACCCCGCGACCACTGATGCGGCCGCGTTAGCGGATAAGGTGCGGCGCGCCACCGGGCGCATGCATTGTGATTTTGCATTCTATATGGGCGCTGCGGTGGAAAATGCCCGCGAGCTTGGAGAACTGGAACGCCTGCCCGGCTGTGCTGGCGTGAAGCTGTTCATGGGCGCATCCACCGGCAGCCTGCTGGTGTCCGAAGATGAAGGCGTACGCCAGGTGCTGCGCCATGGAATGCGGCGCGTGGCGATCCATTCCGAAGATCAGGCGCGCATGGTGGAACGCAAACATCTTGCCCTTCCCGGCGCGGTGGAAACCCACCCGGTTTGGCGCGATGCCGAATCCGCCTTACTGTCTACCCAGCGCCTGTTGCGGATTGCGCGCGAAGAACATCGCCGGGTGCATGTGCTGCATGTCACGACCTCAGAAGAAATTGTATTGCTGGCTGCGCACAAGGACATCGCCAGTGTCGAGGTTACGCCACAGCATCTTACCCTTGCGGCGCCCGAG
>OBEQ010784546.1_pt1 | contig 18442 bp, 22 predicted proteins | sample 1670901 | NCBI WGS metagenome assembly OBEQ01 (sample SAMEA104232315, study PRJEB22302) | groundwater metagenome | biome: forest; feature: aquifer; material: groundwater | place: USA | collected 2011-08-07 | depth 5.4 m
CGAGGATGATAGAAGAGGCGGGTGCGGATGCGTTCGTTACAGTGACAACGCATGTGCACCGAATTTCCTGCCTTCACGACATTTTCCTACGCATTAAATCGCAAAACGTCTTGCTGGGAAAGGAAATAGCCGATTACGCCCTTTCAAAGAAATTAAAGCCTGCGTTGGTGGTAGGTCCGGATTGGGAGTCCGGGCCGTTAGTGAGGGATGTTGCGCTGCGTTTGGATGCGGGTTTTTACGTTTTCCGCAAAAAGCGCTTGAGCCAAACGCGAGTAAAGAGCTTTCAAACTCCGGGGCTGGATTGCAAGGGGAAGAATGTGCTGCTCATAGACGATATTGCTTCGACCGGAAATACGCTTGTTTCAGTGGCGAAAATACTCGAGAAGCATGGGGTGAAGAGGGTGGATTGCGTTGTGGTGCACTTGCTTGGCGAAGAAGGGGGAATGAAGGTTTTGAAAAACGGCATTGCTTCGCTAGCGTGTTCCAATACGCTTGCGAACAAGTTTTCGAAAATAGACTGTTCGAAGCAAATAGCTAACGCCATAACGAGAATCTGAGCGCAAGTTTTAATTCCGAAGGCTGGTTAAGAGAATCATGGGTGAATTTCGTGCTAGGATTGCAGGACGGTTCTACGCCGAGTTTTACTTCTACCTCTTCGTTTTCGTCGTTTCGTTGTATTTGGCTTTGCAGCCCAACCGCAACCCCTGGCTTGTCGTTCTGGCGGTCGTATCTTCACTGTTCTTCCTTGAAATGCTTTACTTGATGGTTTCGAACATGCGCAAGGCGCAAAAGGCTTTCGTGCGTTTGGACAAGCGAAAAATCGTGGTTGCTGACGAAGAGGGCGTAAGGACGATCGAGTGGAAACGCGTGGATAGGATAATGATAGCGTGGTTCAGCAAGGACAAGTGGCTCGAGTGGTTTTTCGGCCTCGACCCCTCCATTCTCGTCAAGGTTCGGGGAGGGGCGAAAGGCGAAGTGGAGCTGGGCATAGCGCCCGACTTTTTCAAGACGCAGGAAATCCTCGTGGAAATGCAAAAGCTCTATCCCAAGAAAGTCTATTTCGCTTGAACCGCGTTGAAAGGTTTTAGTTTTGAAAACGATAATTTTCGTGACTACGAACAAGGGAAAGGCGAAGGAAGTAAGGAAAATTCTAAAGGGGTTTCGTGTTGCCGTAAAGGCAATAGAATTGCCCGAAGACCATTTCCTTTCGCAAGAGAAAATCGCCGCAGCGAAGGCGCGTGCGGCTTTTGAAATCGTAGGCAAGCCCGTTGTTGTCGACGACACCGGGTTTTTCGTCGATGGCTTCAAGAATTTTCCAGGCGTAAGATCAAAAGCGGTTTTCAAAAAGCTGGGTTTGAAGGGTTTTATTAAGAAATGCGGAGGAAGGAAGGCGTACGCGCTTACCATCGCGGCTTTTTTTGACGGAAAGAAATTGATATTATTTAAGGGCGTTAGCCGGGGCAGGATTTCGAAAGCGTCAAGCAAGAGACTGATCGAAGGCTTGCCGTATTTGTCTTGCTTCATTCCCGAAGGCTCGAAGGAAATAGTTGTGAATTTGCCGGAAAAAAAGATTCACGAGTTTTTGGTGGAGGAAAACCACAGGGCGAAGGCGTTCAAGAAATTCGGAAAGTGGTTTTCGCACCGTTAGGCAGTGTTGACCTTTTGCGCTAGGTTTTTTGTGAACGCTTCAAGGTCTTGCCTGTTCGGCGGTTTGTTATCAAGATCGTCGTGCTGCGTGTTCGAGAGGTATATCCAATGTTCTATTTTTGCTTCAGTCAGGGCTTTGACCAGCTGCGGGATTTCTTCATGAAAACCGTATATGATGACGTGCATTTTGCTCGCGGCATTCCTGATGTGGTCCACCTGTCCTTCCCTCAGATTCAGTCCGCCTTCCAAAAGCATCTCTTGCAATCCCGCAGCCAGTTTCTTCCTGTTTGAAGTGTGCCTATCGAGTTCGCTGTCGAAATGCTGTTTTTTCGGCGAGGATAATTTAGTCAAATCTAATAATAAACACCGGTCTGTTCTCAAGTGCGTCAAGGCTTGCTTGTCGAAAACACGTATTTCCTTGGTGTATGGGAGGTTTTTCATTTCGTAACACTGTAATTAAATTGCTTTCAGGGTTAATAAAAATTGTTTTGCCGTCGGAGGGCGTTCATTGTGCGTTTCAAAAAGCGTTTTGTTTTTATTGCGAATAAGGGCGAAAAGCTTTCGCTTTCGGAAGCGCGAAGGTTTTTCGGCATTCCGCTCAAGCATTTCGACGAAGGAAAGCAGGAGGCTGTGGTAAAGTGCAAGCCTAAGGGGCTTGAAGCGGTGAAGAAAGCGTTTTCGGGAAAAGCGGTTTTTGAAGGCAAAAAGCTTTTGCTGGGCGTTAGGAAAGTTTCGGCTTCCTTCGCTTTGCGCACATACCAAAGAAACCATTAAAAAGGGTTTTCGGCCTAAAGTGTTTGTAAAAGGAAAAAGAAAAACGAGGTCCTGAAGCCTGCGTGCTTCACTCTTTTTCAGGTGGTTTTTTAGGCAGGAAATTCCTGCGGTTATGCATAAGAGGTGGTTTTGAAAATGTATCCTCCTAGCCAGTCTGCTTACGACCGTGCGATTACGGTTTTTTCTCCAGACGGAAGGCTCTTTCAAGTTGAATATGCTCGCGAGGCGGTGAAGACGGGTGCGACAAGCATAGGGCTCGTTTGCAAGGATGCGGTAATCCTTCTCGCGCAGAAACGGCTTTCGTCTCCCCTAATAGTGGGCGGGAGTCACGAAAAGATTTTCCAGATCGACTCGCATATTGCCGCAGCTTCGTCTGGTTTGGTTGCCGACGCTCGAAAGCTCGTGGACATGTCCAGACTCGAAGCGCAAAAGCACAGGCTGACTTACGACGAGGCGATAAGCGTTGAAATGCTTTCCAAGAAAATCGGCGATCACATCCAGGCTTACACGCAATACGGCGGTGTTCGCCCGTACGGCGTTTCGCTCTTGATTGCAGGAATCGACGGGACAATGCGCCTTTTCGAGACAGACCCGAGCGGCGCTTTGTTTGAATACAAGGCGACTGCGATTGGAAGCGGAAAGAAGGTTGTCGAAGAGATGTTCGAGAAAGAGTATAACGAAAACATGGGCGTGGACGACGGGTTGAAGCTTTGCGTAAAGGCTTTGAAGAAAGTTTCGGACGGAAAGCTTTCGCCGGAAGTGGTTGACGTTGCGGTAATAAGAAAATCCACCCGCAAAGTCGAATTCTTGTCCCAAGACAAAGTCGCCGTGCTCTTGAAAAGCTAGGTGTTTCGCCAGTGGCGGGAATAGAAAACACGATTACAGCACGCTTGGAAAAAGGCGGGGAAAAGTTCGAGATTCTCGTAGACCCCAAGCTTGGTTACGAATACAAGACCGGCGCTAGGAAGGATTTGGCTAACGTGCTGATGGCCGACGAGGTTTTTAAAGACGCCAACAAAGGAGAACGACAGACGGGCGCGGCGTTGAAGAAGGCGTTCGGAACCGAAAGCGTGCAGGAAATAGCGAAAATAATTTTTCGCGAAGGGGAGTTGCAGTTAACGACAGACCAGCGAAGAAAGTTGCTGGAGGAAAAGAAAGCGAAAGTGATTGCTTTGATTGCAAGAAATGCGGTAGACCCGCGTGCGAAAACGCCCATTCCCACGCAAAGAATCCAGAACGCGTTGGAAGAAGCTAGGTTTTCGTTCGATGCGTTCAAGAGCGCCGAAGAGCAAATGATGGTTGCGGTTGAAGCAATACGCGAGATAATTCCCATTTCAATCGAAAAAATCAAAATCGCAGTCAAGATTCCTGCCGAGCATTCCGCTCGCGCGTACGGAACCCTGAAGGAATACGGTTTGCAGAAGGAAGAGTGGACCTCGCAAGGCGATTTGGTTTGCGTTTGCGAGATTCCGGCCGGAATGCAAGGGGAGTTTTACGACAGGCTGAACAAAATGACCGCAGGAACCGTACAAACGAAGCAAATGAATTAAGGAATCGAAAAAACAGGAAAGGTGTTTTTGTTGAAGAATTTGGTTGTGCCAGGGGAATTGGTTTCGGAAAAGCCTTATAGGGCTGAAGGCGTTTTCGTCGAAGACGGGAAGGCTTTCTCGGCGGTAATGGGTGTTGTGGAAGAAGGGCGTTTGATTCCCTTGAAAGGACCGTATTTTCCCAAAAGAGGGGATTACGTAATTGGAATAATCAAGGAAGAAGGCTTTTACGGGTGGATGGCAGACCTGCATTCCCCGTTCGAAGGAAAAATCTCTGCGAGGGAAACGCGCGAAAAATTCCGGATCGGCGACGTCGTGTCTGCGAAAATTTTCGAAGTTGACGAAGTCGGCGAGGCGCTGCTCGGCGAAGCGAGGAGATTGTGGGGGGGAGAGGTTTTGGAAGTCGAACCCATGAAAGTCCCGCGCGTCATCGGCAAGGCAGGCTCGATGATTTCGCTGATAAAGCAACACGCTAAGACCGACGCTTTCGTCGGGCAGAACGGAAGGATTTACTTGAAAGGCGGGGATACTGCAATTGCGGTAATGGCGATTTTGAAGATATGCCGCGAAGCGCACGTTTCCGGTTTAACTGACAGAATTTCCGCTTTCCTAGAGAAAGGCGGAAAGGAATGAATAAACGTTTAAAAAAATGGTGAATGAAACATGGCTAAGCAAATGACTGAAAAAGATTTGATCAAGAACGGAAAGAGGAGCGACGGCAGGGGTTTCGAGGACTTGCGCCCCATCGTCATAAAAGCGGGGGTTTTGAAGCAGGCGGTGGGAAGCGCGTACGTGGAATGGGGCAGGAACAAGGTTTTCGCCGCGGTTTACGGCCCTCACGAAGTTTTTCCGAAGCACATGACGAACAATTACAAGGCGTTGATTAACGCCCGCTATATCATGGCTCCTTTTTCCGGGCTCGAGGATCACAGCAGGAGCGGCCCGAACCGGAGGAGCATCGAGATTTCGAAAGTCGCAAAGCACGTTTTCGAAAACGTCGTTCTCACCAACCAGTTTCCCAAAACCATGATCGATGTGTATATGGACGTCATGCAGAGCGACGGCGGAACGCGCGTAGCTTCCATCACGGCGGCAAGCGTTGCACTCGCGGACGCAGGAATTCCAATGCGCGATTTGGTTTGCGGAGTGAGCGTCGGGAAAGTGGCGGGAGAATTGCTTGTAGACTTAGATAAATACGAAGACAATTTGGGCGGAAGCGACATTCCAATGATTTTCGCTCCCCGAAACGGAGAGTTGTTGTTATACCAGATGGACGGCTTGCTTTCGAAAGACGAAATCGACCGAGCCGTCGAAATGAGCTTGAAGGCTTGCAAGAAGATTCGCGAATTGCAAGAGAATGCTTTGAAGGAAAAGTACAAGGAAGTTTTTGAAAAAATCAAAGGTGGAGATAATGGCAATACTGAGGGAAGTTACTGAAGCGTTTGTCAAGGATTTAGTGAAAAGCGGAAAGCGCGAGGACGGCAGGGACTTCCTTGCATATCGCGAAATCCGCGTGGAAAAAGGAATAATCCAGAACGACGAAGGCTCGGCGTTAGTGCATTTGGGGGACACTAAAGTGTTGTGCGGAATCAAGTTTGATTTGATGGCGCCTTTTGCTGACCGGCCGGACGAAGCGGTTGTAATGGTCGGAGCGGAGTTTTCGCCCATAGCCCACCCCGATTTCGAACCAGGCCCTCCCAGAGAGGATAGCATCGAACTCGCAAGGGTAGTAGATCGTGCTATTCGGAGTGCGGATTGCATCGATTCTTCCACGTTTCCTAGGACGGAAGAAAAAGTAATGGCGATTTTCATCGATTTGCATGTGCTGGACAACTGCGGGAATTTGATTGATGCTGCGTGTATGGCCGCAATGGCGGCTTTGAAAAGCGCGCGCGTTCCGAAAATCGACAAGGAAACGGAAAAAATAATCCGCGAGGACTTCATTGGCCCTCTTCCTCTAAAGCGAAGCGCGTTGACTTGCTCTTTCGAGAAAATCGGCGGAAAGATAATTGCAGACGCGAATGAGGAAGAGCAAGTCGCCAGCGACGGAAGGATGACCGTGGGCGTTACGGACGACGGTTTCGTTTGCTGCGGCCAAAAGTCGGGTGCAGTCGGTTTTTCAAAACAAGAGCTTTTGGAATTGATAGACATTTCGATGGAAAAGGCGAAAGCGTTGTTTAAGGCAATAGAATGAAAAGGTGGTGTTTCGATGTCCGTCCGCTACGGGGTTAAATTAAGGAAAAAGCACGAGAAAATAAGGAAAAAGCAGAAGCTGCTTTATCCTTGCTCCAAGTGCGGTAAAAAAAGAGTGAAAAGAATAGATTTCGCGCAGTGGGAGTGCAAGTCTTGCGGAGTGGTTTTCGCAGGGGGCGCCTACGAGCCTTACACCAGCATAGGCGCTGCTGCGAAATCCGAATGAGTTCGAAGGGTGTCGGAATTGGCTTCTGAATTCCTATTGTTTTCAGCCAATTTCTTCGATTGCAAATACGAGGAAAAGCTCGAGGACGTAAAATCCCGGGACAAAACCCTTTCGCTGTTGAAAAACGCTAGGAGCGTATGCTGGATGAAGATGTTCGATTACGCGCCCATCGACAAAAATGGAATAGAAAAATTAGCTTTTTCCTACGGAAGGCCGAAAAGCATAAGCGAAATAGCCTCAATCCTTTCTTCCGTAAAACCCGGAGTCTTGGAAGGGCAATTGCGTTCTTTCGTGAATGCGAAAACTTCGGAGCAATTAGATGCTGAAATGCTGAAAAAGCCCAAGGGAGACGCTGTGGATTTTGCCTTCGCCTATTTCATTTTCTGCTTGTGGAAAAGCGTTTTTCCTTTTGCAGTTTCAAGCAAAGGCAATCCTTCAGCGAATGAAGTTCGTTTTGCCGCCAGCACTGCAGGTTGGACGGCAGTAAAGAAAGTCGATTTGAGCAAAGCGAAAGACAAGGAAGTTTTGTTTGCGTTGGCGGGAATTTTCACTACGCTCAATCGCAAGCTCCCCGATTTTGCTTCAGACAACCCGGAGGGTTTCGAGAATTTCGTTTCTTCTTTTCTCAATTCTTTTCCCGTTCGCAAGAGTTTTGCTAAATTGCCCGTTTTGCTTAACGAGGCGTTAAAGAACGAGCAGAAAATTTCGCAGTTCGGTTCCAATCCTGATTTGAGGCAGTTCTTTTTCCTGCGTTGTTTCGAGCACGCGGGGTTTCCGCCATTCGTTTCGCTTGAAGCAATCGCAGGCGTCTATCCTGAGCTTAAGGTTCCCAAGCCGCGTGGCAATTTCGGCAAGAAAAAGTGATTATTTCCTGCTTATCCCGCGCGACACTTCCCTGACTTTGTCTACTATTTCCGCGTGGTTTTCCACTTCCCCGCCTTTCCCGAAGTGGACGACGTACAGGGCTTTGATCTGCTTTTCTTTCAGCCTTCGCACCGTTTCTAGCCCGTCGTCGAAGAAAACAGCGTAGTTTTCACCGGTTTGCTTCAGCAAATGACGCACGTGGTCGGGTTTTTCAAACCCAGGCTTGAAGCCCACCACCAGTTTTTCATCAAGCAAGTCGTCAAGTCCTGCCGCAACCACCCGCGGCCACATTTCCTCGTGCATGAAGCCGGTTGAGATTGCGACGGTATGCCCTTCGGCCTTGAGTTTTTCAATAATTTCCCTTACTTCCAGGAAAGCGGCGTTTTTGCTTGTTATTTTCTTTTCTTTTTCCAAATGCTTTTCGACTAGGATTTTCGCCTTTTCTTTTCCGAAAAGCTCTTCGGCTATGATTTCAAGGGGCCTTCCTTTCTGCTCGTCGAAATACGCTCTTGCTTTTTCAGCATCTTCTTCGGGCAAGACTTCCTTGACCGAATCCTTGAAACAGTCCAACAGCTTGTCTACGGTATCGACAATAACCCCGTCCCAATCGAAAATTACGAGCATTTTTTTCCACATCCTTTTGAAGTGGGGGATCTGAGACTTTCGCGCTTTCTTTTTTCCAAGGTTTTTTCTTTCCCTGAAAGAAAAAAGCTTTCGAACTCAGGTCTCCAGCTCTTTTGAGGCTTTTTTTCTTTTCCTGGGTTTTCTTTCGGAAAAGAAAAGCCACCCAAAGCTGGAAGGATACCAGGCTACCCCAATCCCCCGCTATCGTATTATTTTGTGTGATAGTGGATAAAAATAGGACTGGCGTCGGAAAAACTAAAGCGGGGGGCGTGCTTACATTTTCTCTATATCCTGGAGAGAGACTTTGGGAGTAGGCGTTCTTGGCGGAAGGCCGCTTGAAGGAGGCTGCTGCCGCCTTTGGTACAAATAATACGCCCCTCCCGCGATTGCCAGAATCACTAGAAACAGCCCGCCTATGGTCACGAAGTCTATTTCGTTTTCCTTGGGCTGCAGTCCTTGCGCGGTAGTGGTTATCACCGTCGCATTTTGGCCTATTCCCTGCATATCGACAACCTCGATGTTTCCTGCGCTCACCGCGCTCTCGCCTTCCCTCAACGCGATTTTCACGTTTTGAAGCTGAGTGTTCAAGCCTGCAATCCTGTTGTCCGTGGGCCCGTAGCGCTGGGAAGCGTTTTGCAAAGCACTTTCAGCCTGCAGAATCAAATCTTTTGCGTTGAGGTATTGCGTGTAGATTGTCTTGTATCTCGCCAGTTTTTGGGAAAGCGTTTGCGATTGGTTTTCGAACTCCGGCTTTCCTACTGCATTCCTCAAGTTTTCGGCTTCGGTTTTTAGCTTTTTCAAGTCGACTCCGTAAGAACTGAAGTTTTGTGCAAGCGCGTCTGCTTGCGTGGCCAAATCACCCGCGGTAGCGCTCGCTCCGGTCTTGAGCTTGTTTTGCCTTGCTTCCTGGCTTCTCTCTTGAGTCCCGGTTTTCACGTTTTCCTTTATTACGCTTGGCGCATTGAACTTGTTGGCGCCTATCAACGCCAAAACAGCGTCGATTTTTACCGTGACGTTTGCGGTGGGCGCGCAGCCGCTATCCACCCCCTTCACGCGATACGCGAATTGGTTGCTGCTAGTCGCATTCAAGTACGCTTCGTAAAACTTGGGGTATTTTTCTTTAATGAGCGGCAGGCTTTCGCTCACTGCATTGGCTGCTGCCAAGGACGCTTCTTTGTCGTTCGTTGAGGCTTTCAGGGAATCTAAGGCTTCCTTTGTCTTAGTCCAATTCCCTTCGAAAGCCGCGCTGTTATTGTGAATAAACCAAATTGCCCCCCATTCTTTCGGAAAGTGGGCGCGGTCGTAGCGGACGTTGAACTTGACATAAACCCCGCCGCGCGTTAAATTGAAAGAAAACCATTTTGAGCCGATAATGCACTTGTCTATCGCTTCCTTAGTGCCGTTGAATTCTGAAATCACTTGCGGCACCAAGCCCTTCAATTCTTCGAACGCCTTGTCGGAATAATCGTCGACCGCCTTGTCGATTGCAGCCGCGTCTTGAACAACTAGGAAGTCTTCTCCGTTTTTCTTCAAAACCGCAGTTTCCACGCCGTTGATTAAAACCATGTAGTGGCCGTCGAATTCCGTCGCGCTGGACTGTTCGCCTTGGCGTGAAAAGAATGACGCTTCTTCTTCGGCAGTGAAAGCAAACGCGTTGACTGAAAAAACGGAAAGCAACGCGATTAGCAAGAAACCGCTTTTAAGGGTTGAAACCATGAAATTTTAAAGCAGAAAATCCATTTAAATGCTGTTGTCCCGCTGTAGCTCAATCTGGCAGAGCACCTGACTGTAGCCTGAAACTTTTCTTTTTTGAAAAGAAAAGTTCATTAAAGAAAACGGAAATTTCCCAAGTGGAAATCAGGGTGTTGCCAGTTCAAAGCCCAGCTTTTCTTTCGCAAAGAAAAGCTAGGCGCTGCAAAAGAAACAAACGGTTTTCTTTGGCGGCGCCATCGCCCAACCTTTCTTTCGCGGAAAGAAACGTTGACGAAAGAAAGGTGGCAAGGCGTGGAATTCTGGCCAGCGGGACTTTTTTTCTTTTTTCACAAGTCTTAAAAGATTGCCTTAAGCAAATATTTCCAGGCGCTTTGGCATGCCTTGGTGGAAATTCATTCTAGATGTTTTTATGCCTAGACTGAATTGCCGATTGTAGTGGTCTAGCATGTGGTGGTTTTTCGCCTTCAGCGAAGAAAAACCTGCTTGATGGCCTGTCACGCCGTCGACCCGGGTTCGAATCCCGGCCAAGGCGCCTTTCTTCTTTTTCCTCAAGCGATTCCCGTCTTGTTTTTTATTTCCTTCCACCGTTTTTCATCTTCCTTGGAAACGAACGTTACTACGCGACCTGAAGCGCTGAGCCTTGCCGTGCGCCCTATCCTATGCAAGTAATAATCGTAATTTTGCGGAAGCTCGTAGTTCACAACCAAATCCAATTCCGGAATGTGCAATCCTCTCGCTGCAACGTCCGTCGCAATGAGAATGTTAGCCTTTCCCTCTTTGAACGCCGAAATGGCGGAATTCCTTCGCGTTTGGTCGAAATCCCCGTGAATCATCCTTGTTTTGAATCCGCTTTTTGAAAGCCTGTCGTTCAATTCGCTCGTAGACTGCTTCGTCTTGCAGAAGACCAGCGTTTTCTTTTTCTCGTTCAACAGTTTCTTGAGTTCGTAGAACTTCGTGCCTTCCTCTACCTTCAGCACGTCGTGCTTTAGTTTTTCCGACAGTTTCTCGCCGAAAGAGTAAGTCTTGACTTTCTCAAACTCACCCAAGTATTTCTCAACGTCTTCCTCGAGATTGCTTGGCAAATGGACGCAGAAAAACAGCTTTTGCGCCTTTTCGGGGACGCTCTTGAGGATTTTCCTGGTTTTCAATGCCAATGCATAGTCTAAAAGCAAGTCTGCTTCGTCTAACACCATGAATTTGATTTTGTCGAGCTTTGCATGCCCCGAAGCAATCAAATCCAAAACGCGGTCGGGAGTGCCGACGATAATGTTGGCGCCCTTGTCCAGCAGTTCTTTCTGCCTGTCGTCAGGCGTTCCGCCGTATGCCACTACCACCCGGAATGGCATTTCCTCTCCGATTTTCCTGAATTCGTTTCCGACTTGAATAGCCAATTCGCGCGTAGGCTCTAAAACCAAAGCCTGGAGTTTTTCCTTTTCGTTTAGCTTCTCGAGAATGGGTATGGCGAATGCTGCCGTTTTTCCTGTCCCAGTTTTGGATTGCGCGAGAAGGTTTTTTCCTTGCATTATTATCGGAATGGCTTTCTCCTGGATGGGCAGGAGTTTTTCAAAACCCATTTTTTTGATCGAGCGTTCTATGCGCGGGTCGAGTTTCATACGCATGCTATTGTTTTTTCAAGGGTAAAAGCCTTGGGTCTGTAAGATTCTGAAAACGCATTTTTCCGAAAGCGCCCTGAAAGCTCGGTTTTTTATTCCTCCAGCGGTTTATGACCTGAAAGTGGGAAATTGAAAAAAAGCCAGGCTGCTTTCGAGTATATGATTTTGCTTGCAGGCGTTTTGCTTATTGCAGTTATAGCTTTGGTCGTGTTTCGTAGTTTTATTTTCGTTCCGGCTTCGCAGAATGTTGATGCTTCGAATTGTTGGGCTCGTTTGGCGAAGGATTCCAATTGTTATGTTGGTTCTCAGTGGAATGCTTGCGGGCAGGTGGATCGAGCTAAGTATACTATTTCGCCAGGCGTGTATTGCGCTTCTTTGCAAACTCCGCAGGGTTGTACTGGTAATCTTCCTAACGACAAATTGTGGTGTGGGGGCGGAGTGGGAGTGATTTACACCCTGCAAAGTTCTCCTTCGCCTTCACCGAGTGCAAGCCCTTCGGCATCTCCAAGTGCATCTCCCTCTCCATCGCCAAGTTCATCCCCCAGTCCTTCCCCCTCGCCTAGCGTTTCGCCTTCTCCATCCCCAGGCGGCACTTACTACGCTTCGGTCAACGTCCATCCTTCGGCTGAGGTGGGTGATTTTCCGAAAACGGTTTTCGGAAGCCAAAACAACCACATTACCACCAAGAGCTTCAACGACAATTACGACAAGAGCAATTCCTCAAGCACGGTTTTCAAACAATCTGTTATAGATGCGTTAAGGCCATTGAAAATCCAAAGCTTCCGTTTTTCAAGCGGATCGATTTCCGACTTGTACAACTGGAGTGAGGCGATAGGCCCTATGAGCGTGAGGAGTTCTTGGTATTACTTCTGGCCAAACGGAATGAAGTTTGGGACCGATGAGATTTTGAAGGGCTACGCCGAGCTCAATCCGCAAGCGCAAATCGTGGTTACGCTGAATTCGAGAGTCCAGCCTGCCGATTATGCAGTGAAAATGGCGTCGGATTGGATGGAATATTTGAACGGGATTGTGCCCGGAAAGACGACCGGCTGGACCGCGAACGACTGGCTTACCGTGCAAGGCAATCCCTTGTGCTATCCGTTGAACCAAACGCCTACTGCAAAAGCTTGCTACCGCCCGGGTGTAATGCCCCAAGGGTATTACGCTTGGCTGCGTTCGCAGCCGCAGTACGCAAACCGCTTTGCGCCTTACGGTATAACGTATTTCGAAGTTGGGAATGAAGTGAACGCGCCTTACGGCGGGTATCCTGCATTCACTCCCGCTCAGTACGCGAACCTCTTGAACGCGTTCGGCGCGCTGAAGCAGAATTATTCGAACGTAAAGCTCGGAGCTGTTTTGGCGCTCGGGTATGACGAGTGGAACAATGCGGTGGTCCAAAAGGCGAAGGACTGCGTTCAAAGCGGAACGCCTTGCGTCGACTTTTTGATTCCGCATTATTACGGCGGGGGCGGGAATTTGGATTACGTGGGCATGGGTTGGGACATGACCGTGACTTCGCCGCCTTTTTCTACTGCACAAGTGCAGCAGCTGAAAATCAGGGCGCACGGCACGGACTGCGGTAATCCCTCGCAACAGCAAGACTGGCCGCACATGGTCGTAAAGCTAGACGGGCAGCAGGTTTATTCCACTTACGTGCAAACGCCTGACTACGATTTTTGGAATTCTAGCTCTTGGTATTACTATCCAGGACAAGGAGAACCGCAAATCAACATCCAGCCGGGCTCGCATTCCATTCAAATCATTTTCGACAACGACTGCTACCAGCCTCAAATCGGGGGGGACAGGAACTTGTACGTTGAGCGCGTACAGTTGCAGCCTACGGGAAGCATAGTGGAATTGATTACTCCGCAGGATTTGGCGAAGGAAGCGAGCGCGCAGGCGAAAGAGTTCGGCGCCCAGCTCAACCGGCTAGACCAAATCCAAAGCAATCCCCCTTCGATAAACCTCCCCTACTTTCTCACTGAATTCAACACCGGTTTCGTGGTTCAAGACCCGTTCAGGGGGCAGAGGTTGTTGCCTTACGACGAGCTGGATAAAACGATGATTTCCTCGTTTTTCGTTGTCCCTGCAATGTCGTACTTGCTTGACCACAATGCAGGCGGGGCGCATTACTACTTGATGCAAGAGCTTATTTTCACCTTGCGCTTCGGAATGCTGACGTTTACCGGAGACGCGCCTGGGTACGACCAGAACGCTGTCGGGAACGCTTACGGCAATGCAAATTACATGTTTTACAGCACAATGGCTGACGACGAAAACTGGAGGAAGATTTCGGCCAGCGTGGACACGCCGAAGTACACCAGCATTTTCTATTTGACGCCTACTCAGACGGACGTTCCTTTCGTCAGGGCTTGGGCGGTCAAGACGCAAAGCGGGAAAGTGAAGGTTACCGTTTCTTACGTCGGGGAAAAGTCGTTGGACTTAAATTTGAATATAGATAATTACGCGATTTCGGGAGTGGTGGATATAACGCAGTTGCACAACGACCTTCTAACCGCCTTCAACAGCCACGATGTGGGCACCGGAAACATAGATTGGCAAATCGTTCCCCAAACCACCCAGCAGTCGGGCATCGCGAACAACCACACTTTCTCCATCCCGCCTTTCTCGATAGTGACGTTCACTTACTACCCGCAGTGATTTTTTATAATTCGTTGCACGGGAAGATTTCGGTTTCGTTGATGTACTTATACGCACTATAAACGGCGAGAACTCCTTCAGCCACGCCGGTGATCGCCTGCTTGAACCGCGTATCTCCAACGTCGCCAGCGGCGAATACGCCCGCGACGTTGGTTTCTGAATCGCGGTTGATGAGTATTTCGCCGTGGTCGTTTGTCTTGACGCCTATTTCTTTAGCGAGATTGCTCAAGGGCGTGTGCCCTATTTCGAGGAACAGCGCGTCCGTGGAAAATTCTTTGCTTCCGTTGAAAGGCTTGTCTAAAAGCAGTTTCGTGATTTTCTTCCCATCGCCCCTCACTTCGGTAATGTGCGTGTTGGTTATGACGGTGATCTTGGGGTTTTTTTTCACCCTGTCGCCGTTTATGGGTTCTGGTTTGAGTTCATCGCCCCGAACGAAAATGGTTACGCTCTTTCCGAATTGCGTCAAAAGCAAAGCTTCTTTCGCTGCGCTGTCCCCTCCCCCTACCACCGCGATAGCCTTGTCTTGATAGATGGGCCCGTCGCACAACGCGCAAGAATGCACGCCTTTATTCCAATACTCTTCCTCGCCCGGAACCCCCAGTTTTTTTATTTCCGTTCCGGTTGCGAACAAAACCGTTTTCGAATTGTATTTCTTTCCATCAGCATATACAAGCCAGCTGTTTCCGCACGCTTCAATCTTTTCCGCCTTCTCGTCGATTATCTCAACGTATTTGGCGTAGTCCAAAGCGTGCTCTTCCATTTTCTGCGCCAATTCCAAGCCCGTAAGCCTTTTGAAGCCGGGATAGTTTTCCACTACGTCAGTCAAAGCAATCGTGCCGTAACGCGTTCCGGCGATTACGAGCGTTTTTAGGTTCAAGCGCCCGGCGTACATGGCGCTGCCTAATCCAACAACCCCTCCGCCTATGATTATCAAGTCGTAAAGCTTTTCCGCCATGTGAAGGCCCAATTGTTTTTATGCAAATGCAGTTTTCTTTCTTTCGTTTAAGCTTTCGAGTTAAAGCAATGGGTTTTAATTGCAAGCAAAGTTTTGTTTTTGGTGTTTGCGGATGGAAGATTTCCAGACTATTTCAAAGGAAGAATTGAAGGCTAAAATGGATGCCGGAAGCGTTATTGTCATTAATGTTTTGTCGCGCGCTTCTTTCGAAACCATTCACCTTGCAGGCTCGCTTTCCATTCCTATCGATCAATTGCAGGGTGGAGAGTGGCAAAAGCTCGACAAAAACAAGGAAGTGATAGTATATTGTGCGAATTACGACTGCAACGAATCCAAACTCGCCGCAGTGTTTTTGCAGGAGAAAGGCTTCAACGTAAAGGCGTACGAAGGCGGGATTAAGGACTGGAGCGAAAGCGGTTATCCCGTTGAAGGGACTATGCTCAAGTTTTTCAAAATCAAGCCGAAAGCCTGATTTTACGGTGTTTTTTTGTACAAGCAAAAAGGCTTAGTCGGGAAAATTCTTGAGCTTAAAAATTCGAATGTCGGAATTCTAGTGGAAAAGAGGCTGCGTGAGCTAGAACGAAACGGCGATTGGTTTTCCGAATTGTGCTTTTGCATTTCTACTGCAAACGCTTCCTCGGAAGCGGGAATGCGTTTTCAAGGCGTTTCGAAAGGAAAACTGCATTCGGCAAGCGAACGCGAGATAAGGAAATGGCTTAGTGAAAGCGGCTGCCGCTTTTACAGAAACAAAGCGAAATTCATTATGCTTGCAAGAAGCAAATTCAAACACTCTTCCCTCAAACAATGCGTTTGTGCTTTCAAAACAGAGCGCGAAGCGAGAAAATGGATAGTGGAAAACGTGAAGGGATTGGGATGGAAGGAGGCGAGCCATTTCCTTCGAAACGTGGGTTTCAAGAACGTCGCTATAATCGACCGGCACGTTTTGAACACCCTCAAGGAGTACGGCTTGATTAAAAGCACGAAACTCACGCCGAAAAAATACCTGCAAATCGAAAGAAAGCTTGGAAGGCTTTGCGAAAAAACAGGGCTGAAGCAGGGGGAGTTGGATTTCTACTTGTGGTTTTTGAAGACAGGCAAAGTGCACAAGTGAGCTTTCAACCAATTCCCATTCGTGCAAGCTGCCTTTTCAGTTCTTCCGCGTTTGTGAAGTGAATGCCTTTTAAGCCAGCTTTTTTTGCAGCCTCAACGAACTCGTGTTCATCGTCTATGTGCACCATTTCGTCGGGCTTAACCCCTAGTTTTTCGGCGAGTTTTAAGTATGCCTGCTTGTCGGGCTTTCGCAGCCTTTCCCGGTGGGATAGGAAAACCACGTCGAACAGCTCGCCGTACAATTCCTTTTTCTGAGGAAGCTGGTGTGTTTCGATTGTATTGCTTAAAATGCCAAGCTTGAATCCTTTTTCCTTCAAATTTCTGGCAATCTCTATGACGTCTTGGTTTAACGCATAGTGTTTTTCGTAAGGTTCTCGCAGCAGTTTTTTCCAATCTTTCGGAAGGGGTTTTACGATTCGTTTCGACAGGCTAGTCCAAAACTCTTTTTCAGATATTTCCGAGACTTGGATTGGTGGCAGCAAGTCTGCCCACGCTTGTGCAATGCTGTGCTCGTCAACTCCGAATACTTCTGCGGCATGCCTTCTAACCGTACCCGTTGCGCCACCCAGCACGCCGCCCCAGTCGAAAATTACCGCTTTTATTTCATTCATTATAACCCTCTTACCACTGGTATTTTTTAAAATGCTGGTAAAGTATTTGCATGAAGCCTTTGGGGCACCTTCTAGCCACCGTCGTAGTAGGATTTTTCTCTTTTTTCGCCTTGCAAGAGTTTTTCGCTACAACGATTGAAGTAAACCTCTTGTTCATCGCACTGATGCTTTTCGCAGGGTGGGCTCCTGACGTCGTCCAGGGAATGGAATTCTGGTGGATGGCGTTTGCAGCAGCGGCAGTTTTGGGTTTTTTTGCAGGTTCGGAAATCCCGACAAGTGGAGGCGCCGAGGGCCTGCTGGTGTCGATCGTTTTTGCCTTGCTTTTTGCGGGAGTAATCCTATGGTTGAGGAAAAGAAGGCCGTTCACGCACTACGGCTACTACTCATCCTTTTACGCCCTGGCCTACGGTGCCCTCTCGGTGATTCTCACCCGCGATTTTACCGTAGGAATATTGGCGGTGGTTTTAGTGAGAATGCATTCTTTGATAGACAACGTTTACTACGCGGTGTTGCGAGACAAGAGCAAGCATGCATTGCAGGAAGTTCAGGCTCTGGGCGCCCTTGCGTTGATCGCTTCTATTATAGTTTTCTTCATGTCCGGAAGCAGGCCTGAGGTTGAGGCTGTTGCGCTTTTCACAGGCGCTTTCCTGATTTTTTTCAACTTGATTTCCCTGGCATTCAACTTCCAGCCGGCCAGAGTCAAGTAAGCTATTTTTTAGCCGTGAACCCCAGGCAGCCTTCAACCCATTTTATTTCCATAAACCCTGCTTCGGCAAGCCTTTGCTTTACGCCTTTCGGAATGTTTTTTCCCCTCGCAGCGCCGGGAGTGCCCGTATAATGGAAAAGCTTTCCCTCGTTTTTCAAAACCCTGTGCAGCTGCTTGTAAAACTCGAGGGAATACAGTTCACCGGCATGTGATAGCCTGGGCGGGTCGTGCAATACGCAGTCAAAAAAGCCGTCTGGAAATGCGCGAATCGCTTCAACCGCGTCTTTGTTTACGATTTCTATTTTGGGGTTTGAAAAAAGCTCTTTCGAAAAAGGGTTTTCTTTCGCTATGCGCAAAACGCTCTCGTCTTTTTCAATCGTGTAGACCATGCCCGCGCCTGCCTTAGTGCAAGCAATCGCACTGTATCCCAATCCCGTGCAAACGTCCAAGACAATGCTTCCCGTCCTTACCCCAAGCACGCTTGCCTTGTCAGCTGCGTCTTGCAACGGCGTTTTGTTCTTGGTCTGGTGCATCCTCACCCCGTCTATCTCTAGGGTGGTTTCCCCGTTTTCTAATTGCAAAAGCTTGTAAAAACGGTTTTTGAAAAAGCCTTTTCGAGCATTCATAAACCCGCCTGTTCGTTGGACGCCGTATTCCCAATCGTATTTAAAAGATGGTTATCAAAACTCTTAATTCTATAAAATTTTTCCGTTAAAAAAAGGTGGGTTTGATTGGCTGAAACGTATTCCGCTTCGCAGAAAGTCGAGGGCGGGAAGTTCGTTGCGGTAGAAGTTTCCGTCGAAAACGGTCTGATGGCCAAAGTGAAGATTACGGGCGATTTCTTCCTCCACCCGGAGGAAAGCATAAGCGATTTGGAAAACTCGCTCGTGGGAGTGAAAGTCCCGTTCGATTGGATTGATACTGAAAAAAAGCTTTTGACTGTAATCACCGACAAGCAATTGAACCTTGTTGGAGTGAAGTCTGGAAACATTATTGCAGTATTGCAGAAAGCGGTTTCAGAAGGGCCAAAGTGATTCTATGCAAGAAGAATGGCGCGTCATTGCTTTAGAAGAAAATACTGCCGTAAAAAACATGGCTTTGGACGAGGCCGTGTGCAATGCTGTTGCGAATAAAATGAGTTTTCCGACAATCCGCTTTTACAGGTGGAAGCCTTCGGCCGTAAGCATAGGCTATTTCC
>OBEQ010825636.1_pt1 | contig 18425 bp, 15 predicted proteins | sample 1670901 | NCBI WGS metagenome assembly OBEQ01 (sample SAMEA104232315, study PRJEB22302) | groundwater metagenome | biome: forest; feature: aquifer; material: groundwater | place: USA | collected 2011-08-07 | depth 5.4 m
TCCCTCAGCAAGGCATAAATTCTCTTCAAACGGCTAAACTATTACTTATCGATTAAAGACGTCAACCGCAAGTTCCGTCACTTAGGCCACCGCCAATCCATATAACGCTTAGGAGGACGGCGATGATTCGATCAACACAAGTGCGTCGATGGCCATAGAGATTATAGGAATTTATGCCTCTCTGAAACACAAAATTCAGAAGCAACACCGAATATTATTTTTAAAAGCGTGTTCTCCCTTACTTGCACCATAGTACCATTTCTGTTACGAACGGGGATATGGGCCGCGCCTTAAAGTTTGTACTGATCGGTTTCCTGGCCGGGCTGGTTTTTTGGTCAAAGACATCGCAAGCTCAATCTTCAGCCGGCGCAATGGCTCTTTCTGCGGAGGAAAAGTTTCGAAATGGTGATGCCAAAGGCGCAATCTCGATCTACGAGGGGATTCTTTCGAAGCCTACCTCTTTCGAAGGAATTTGGACGGTTCGTTATAATCTTGGAGTCGCGTACTATACGACGGAAGCCTACGATAAAGCTCTCCCACTTTTTGAGGGACTTGCAGCAGAAAAAAATGTGGACCCACAGCTTAAGGAACAAGCGCTCTGGCTCGTGGGCGGTACCTTAGCCGCCAAAGCCGGGATGCTGCCAAAAAATGCGGCCCGCAATGAAACTTTGGAGCAAAGTATCCGGGTACATGACGATTTCTTAAAACGCTATCCAAAAAGCAAGTTGGTCGATGAAGTGCTTTATGGCAAAGCCGCTGCTCAACTGTCATTCGGGAGGCTCGATGAAGCAGAAAAAACGGTGCGCATGATTGGAGGAGATGGAGACACGAATCTTAAAAACGAAGCCACTTATTTACTTGCGCGTATCGATGTTGCACAAGCAAAAAAACTCCTGGGAGAAAAAAAGGAGACTGAAGGAAAAATAAGAATCGCCTATGCTAAAAAACTTTTCGATGAACTGAGCAAAAATCAAGAGGACCTCATCCTTGCAAACGAGGCGAACTTTTCTGCAGGTGACGCCCTCGTCAACATGGGCAATTACTCCGAAACCATTGCCTATCTACGAAAGGTGAAATCGAAGCAGGCGCTCGAAGAAATCCAGGGGCGACGGCTCCAGGATCTCCGCAATGCACGAAACCAGGCCCTTCGATCTGGCAACCAACAACTTCAGGATGAACTTAGCCGCCAATACAATCGGGCCTATGTAAAATTCAATGCAATCCGCAAAGGGGCGCCTCTTTTTCTTAACGCGCAGGAGCTGATTTCAAAAGGCTATTACGAACAGAAAAAATACGATGAAGTTCTTATTCTTAACCGCCATTTTCTTCCACACTTCGATTCAGAACAGAAACAACGCGCCCGTTATATTATCATCAAGGCGCTCTTAGGAAAAAATGCTGTGGATAAGGCGATCCAAGAATACACCGAATTTAAGTCTCAATTCCCTAAGGATAAAATAGGTGAGGATATCCCCATTTCCCTTGCTGACTATTTCCTACGGGCAAATAAATACAACGAAGCCATCCGCTGGGCCGACGAGTATGAGATGACTTATCCGGAGGGCGCCTATTTGGAACAAGCTTACTTTCTAGCATCCGTTGCTGCGAGCAGCTCAGGCAATCTCGACGACGCTCAAAAGCGCCATCAAAAATTCCAAAAAAAATTCCCGGGAAGCTCCCTCATGGGTGTCGCCCTTTTCAATAAGGCTTATGCGAATTACTTAAAAAAGAACTACGATGCTGCCACCCCAGATCTTCAGAGTTACATTAGAGACTTTCCAAATGCTGAAAACACGGAGAACGCGACCTTATTTATCGGCATCTCCTTATTCGAACTCAAGAAATACAACGAAGCCATTAAGGAGCTGCAGAAGTTTGAGAAGAAATACCCGAAAAGCAAATTTCTATGCAATGCTCTATATCAGATGGGAAGAGCTTACGATGAGAAAAAAGATCTTACCCGTGCCAATACGATTTACACCCGTGTCGTTAAAGATTGTCCTCAGGGAGAAGTCGCCCCTTTTGCCCAATTTGGCATCGCTTTAAATTTACTAAGTTTAGGACCCAAGCAACATCCGCAAGTGATCGCAGCCTTTGATCAATTTCTTAATCAATTCCCCACCCATCCCATGGTGCCAAAGGTCTATTTATATAAGGCAGAAATCTATCGTGCTGATGGCAAACTTAAGGACGTCCAAACGATTTACGAAGAATTAATGAGGAAGTATCCCGAATCGGGAAGTGCTGCTGAAGCGCAGGTGGCGATCGGAGAGATGTTTTTCCAAGAAGCAACGCACATGGCTGCTAAACCCAACAAATTACCTACCGAAAAACAAGGCGTTTGGAAGGATGCTGTCCAAAAATCCCAAAAGGCTTACGAACAAGTATTCAAAAAATACCCAAATCATCCCGCTATTGATAAGGCCCTCTCCCAAATGTCCTTGCTTTGGCAGACACGAATCAACGCTCAATTCACCACTCTTGAAGATGCAAAATCCTATTTTGATTATCTTTCTTTCTCATCAGATCCAGCATTAAAAATCAAAATCGCTTTTACCCTTGGCAGTCTTCTTTACAAATTAGACGATCGAGATACCGCATTAAAAATTTTCGAGGGCGCCTTTGAAAAAGTAGGGAATATTTCGCTTCCTGACGAAGGTTATAAGCAGTATCGCAACCTTCTTATTGCAAACAAACAATACAGCCAAGCAACCGCGTTATCCGAGAGACAACTTAAAGAAAAGCACGTTGTTCATGATGATCGAGGCATTGCAGAAGCAACTTTTGGTTTGGGAAGGATCTTTTTTGAAAAGGGGGAATTCATTAAAGCTGCACGTTTCCTTAGAGATGTTGTCGAGCAATACCCATGGCACGAAACCACAGCTCCCGAAGCAGAATTTTACCTTGCTTGGATCGAAGAAAAAAAACAGAATTTCGACGAAGCTATCAAGGGATACAAGATCCTTCTTCCCAAGGTCCTCGACCCAATATTGAAAGTCTCCATTTTTGTGCGCCTTGGTTATGCATGGTGCGGAAAATCGGAAGGGTCAACAATCGACAGAGCAGAAAATCTAAAACAAGCTATCGCTTATTTTCTCAAAGTCGGCACAACCTACGGCGCTTATCCAACTTATGCGGCTGAGGGTCTCTACATGGGCGCTTTCCTCTACGAAAAGCTCGCTGCCGCTGTAGCAGATTCTCAAACAAAAACGCCTGCGATTCAAAATGCGACCACATTTTACAAGCGCTGTATTCAGGAATATCCTCATAGCCCATGGGCCGAAAAATCGAGGGAACGCTTGAAGGCCATGGGAATCTTGCAAGTCTCTCATCTGTTTTAAGTTTTGAGTTCCAAGTTTTGAGTTTATACTATTTTCTATGATCACCGATTTATCTTCCGAAATCCAGGAACTGGGGCAAAAGCTTTCTGAAATTGGGAGGTTTCTTTGACGTCCCAAAATTGAAATCTCGTCTCGAGCTTTTGGAAGCTGAAATGGCGAACCCAAGTTTTTGGAATTCAAGAGAAAAAGCCAAAGAAACGATCTCCCAAATCAGTACACTGAAATCGAAAATTGAATCCTATCGGGCCCTCTCTCAAGAAATCGGCGACCTCCAGGCTTACCAAGAACTTTTGACTTCGGCAGCCAATCCCGAGGAACACGCCAAGTTAGAAGTAGAAGCTCACAAAGAATTCCTGGATACGCAAAAGCGTTTTTCGGTTTTTGAACTTTCCATGCTTCTTTCGCATCCAGAAGATGCGAAGAACGCCATCCTCAGCATCCATGCGGGTGCTGGTGGCACCGAAGCATTTGATTGGGCTGATATGCTCTTTCGCATGTATCGACGTTATTGTGAAAAACACGATTTTGAAGTTGAAGTTACAGACGTCCTTCCGGGTGAAGGTGCCGGCATTAAAAGTGTGACGTTTCTGGCCCGCGGCCTTAACGCCTACGGTTTTCTTAAAGCAGAACGCGGCGTGCATCGTCTTGTTCGGATCTCACCCTTCGATTCCAATGCCCGACGTCATACTTCTTTCGCATCACTCGACGTCCTAGCTGAATGGGATGAAGAAATCGAAATCGAAATCTTAGACAAAGATCTACGAATCGATACCTACCGTTCCAGCGGGGCTGGCGGTCAACACGTCAACAAAACTGATTCGGCTGTTCGTATCACCCACCTTCCCACAGGCATTATTGTGGTTTGTCAAAATGAACGTTCCCAACAAAAAAACCGCATCACAGCGATGAAGATTCTTAAAGCTCGCCTCTACGAAATGGAAATGGATAAAAAACGCGCGGAACGGGAGAAACATTATAGCGAAAAAGGTGATATCGCTTGGGGACACCATATCCGTTCGTACGTCTTGCAACCCTATCAACTGGTAAAAGATCGCCGGACAAGTGAACAAACAAGTCATGTACAGGCTGTTTTGGATGGTGAAATCGATGCCTTTATCGAAGCCTTCCTCAAAGGCAAAAAGGCAACCCATGTAGAGGAAGATGAACTTTAAGAGCGTGTTTTAAGCCAAAAAAAGCTCAAAAAATCGGCGGATTGCTCATGAATCGTCTGGATGAAATTTTGGTGCACAAACGTCGCGAAGTAGAGCAACGACGCTTGGAACTCGACCTCACCCAATTACGCGCGCGTATGATGCCGCACACCGACCCACGTTCCTTCAGCCAAGCACTTCGCCAAAAAGACGCTATGGCCTTAATTGCCGAAATTAAGTGGGCTTCTCCTTCGGCGGGAATCCTCCGAAAAGATTTTGACCCTTCTGCTCTTGCCCAAGCATACGAACGGGGCGGGGCCCATGCCTTGTCTGTTCTCACAGATGAACGTTTCTTCCACGGTAAATTGAAGGATCTTCTTCAAGCACGTTCGGCAACCTCGATTCCCTGTCTCCGAAAAGACTTTGTGATCGACGAATATCAGATCTGGGAAGGTCGTCTTGCCAATGCAGATGCTATCCTTTTAATTGTAGCGGCATTAAAACGCGAAGAGCTCGCCCGTTTCATTCAAATAACCACGGAAACCGGTATGGACGCTTTAGTCGAAGCTCACGACGAACGTGAGTTGGATATAGCCCTTGAAGTTGGAGCCAACATTGTCGGTATTAACAATCGGAATCTTCAAACTTTCGAAGTAGACTTGGCAGTGACCGAGCGTTTAGCACCCAAAATCCCACGAGATCGTATGATCGTAAGCGAAAGCGGAATCCGTACAGCAGTTGATATTCGCCGGCTCCGTGCTTGCGGTGTTCACGCCATTTTGGTCGGTGAAAGTCTCATGCGCCAGACCGATATCGAATCTGCAACACGTAAGCTTATGGCTTCTCAGGAAGCTCTTTAGGAAGCCAATGACGCGTACCGAAGCATGTTTGATCCTCAATATGGTGGATCATATTGGACCTGTAACCGTGCGCCAATTGATCCAAAAATTTGGGAGTCCAGAAGCTATTCTTGAAGCCAGTCCGAGTGACCTAAAATCTGTGAAAGGCATTGGTATTAAGGCCGCTAAAGCCATTACAGATTGGCAACGTGAAATACCTTGGGAAGAAGAATTGAAGGAAATCCAACGATCCCACCTACACCTAATTCATCAAGAGGACCCAGAATATCCTGCCCATTTAAAAGAAATTCACGATCCTCCCCTCATTCTCTACGCACGTGGGAAACTAGAGGACGGCGAAAAAAATTCCATCGCTGTGGTGGGAATGCGACATCCAACGCATTATGGACAAGAGGCTGCCCGTAAGTTTGGATATCAACTCGGAAATATCGGTATGACGGTAGTCAGTGGATTGGCACTTGGGATTGATACCGCTGCTCACCGGGGATGTCTTCAAGCCAAAGGGCATACCATCGCTGTTCTTGGGTTTGGTTTCCAATATCTTACTAAAGCTGCAAACGCTCGGCTTGCTGAAGAAATGGTTGAGGCTGGCGGAGCAATCATCAGCGAATTCCCCATTCAACGTCCGCCGGACCGTCAAACTTTCCCGATGCGAAACCGTATCATTAGTGGGATAACATTAGGAACTCTTGTGATCGAAGCAGGTTGTAATAGTGGTGCTCTCATCACTGCAAATTTTGCCTTGGAACAAGGACGCCAAGTTTTTGCCACACCAGGTCGTATCGATTGTCCTCAAGCTCACGGCTGCCATAAACTTATTCAACATGGAGCTAAACTCGTCCAAAACTTGGAGGATATTCTCGAAGAATTCGAATATTTACTTCCAAAAAACAATTCAAACACTGATTTAACCCATCAACAACCTCCTACGAGCGCTCCTACAGTAAAACTGACTGCTACCGAAGTACAGGTCTTGGATACTATTTCAACCGATGAAACTGAAATCGATACCATCTTTTCGGCTTGCGACCTACCTCCTTCTATCGTCTCAGCTACTCTCCTCGTCCTTGAAATGAAGCACACGGTACGTCAATTACCTGGAAAACGTTACATTCGCCTGGCTCGTACCATCCATCACTAAAAACTTGATCGACCGCTACCTCAGAAAAGAAAGATCTTTCTCTTAGCAACGCGTATCCATTATTTTCTGAATCCTCAATATGAAAACTGCGGATATTGAGTTTCAATCGTTGAAATTGATGCTATGAAATGCGAAGCCAAAATCAATCTTTAACGTCTCTGAATCTTCACAGAAATGGCACACTTCCGTAATTGACCTCGCTATGCCTTTTGTCTAACTTTTGATTCTTATGGTTAATCTTCTTGAACCTGAAACGCAAACGAGAGTTCAGACAAAAACTCTGAAAGAGCGTCGAACCAATAAAAAGCAAAGAAGAGATCAGAATAGAGCTACTCCGCCGAAGGGATTTAAGCTAAGGAACTGGATTATTGGATACTGTGTTATTTTTATTGTTGGAACTATTGTTTATTTTCAGCAATCAAAAGCATCTTTTCACCAACCGAAAACGTTTCAAGAACTTCTCAGCCTCACCCCATCTCAAATAAACAAGTGTGATGTTGGTCTCATAAACATCTTGTGTGCAGAGGGACTTGTAGGATCAGAAAATCTGAATGTCGAAGAGTGTCTAAAAAGTCTTGATGAAGTGGCTCTAGAAATTAAAGAAGCCACTGAAAAAGCGATGCCTCGCTATTATCAAGAGCCTTCTTTTCACAAAAATTATTCAGTAAACCAGTTCAAAATCATGGTCATGGGAAGCTATGTCCAAAGAAAGCTGAAATGGACATATAATCCTGAATTAGCCTGGCCTCCAGATCGAGCAACTGAAAGAATGTTACAAGAGAAAATGCAGGTCAGTTCAAAGAACGTATTCCTTATCGGACTAGTTGATAAACCGCATTTTGGTACGTGTTCTTCTCTTCCGTCTCTTTGGGTGACTCTTGGCACACGTTTAGGTTATCCATTATATACAGTCCAAGCCAATACTCACGGTTTTGCTCGATGGGATGATGGAAAAGAACGATTCAATTTTGAAATTGTAGATGGTGGAGCAAGTTTTCCACCAGATGAAAGATATTTGGAATGGCCTTTTTCTTTGACTCAAAACGATCTCGCCACAGGGCATTATTTGAAAAGTCAAACCCCTGTTGAGGCTTTTGCGTATTTCCTCGGATGTCGAATGGGTTTCCTTTGGAGGTCAAGAGATCGAGAAGGAGTTGCAGCATGTGCTCTTAAAATTCATGAACTCGTCCCAAATGATCGGGAATTTATGAAAAGTGTGTGGTTTGCTAGACGTGCATTAACACCACCCACTCCTAGAGAATTAAATTCACCTCGAACAAGCAGTGAACGACTTTCTCAACAACTTGTGAGTCTAACCGAGCCCGGTTCTTTTAATCCTCTGCATCCAAAAGAAATCAGAGTTTATGATGAAAAAGAAGACCAACTACAGACTCTTCGTGAATCTGGCGTGGATGAACGAACAATAGCGATTGTTACCCAAAGTATTCCTGATCCACAGCCCGATTCGTTTACGCAACGAATGCCATCTATCGATCCCTTAGACATGGCATTAAGAAATATGCCTCCTCAAGTTCGTGGACATGTAAAAGCAGCTATGCAAGGCAATCTTTCGTTGGCAGGGAATTCAGAACAAGATGGTCAATCATTGTTTCCCAACCTTCCTGTAAGACAATACCCAATTGATAAAACTTGGAGTCGTTATGAAGAGTAAATTTATCGTAGCTTTACTGTTGATTTCGACATTCGGAATTCCAACTCACATTTTTGGTTACCAATATGTAGGCAATGACCCGATCAACAAAGTTGATCCATTAGGATTATGGGGAGTCGGTGTCCAGGGATCGGAAACAACGGATATTGGAATCGGGCCTATATCGGCTGGACAGACCGGCGCTGTAGGTGGAGGGTTTTTTATGGATGGTTGGAAGCCAAGTTTAGGAGGATTTGGAAGCTGGGGAGGGTTTGCAAGATTTTTGAAGCATGAAGCTACCTACCCCAATAGAAATACGCTTAAAATTCCATGTAATGAGCATAAACCGTGGGCTGCTGGTGCATTTGCTGGGGCTGGAGGAAGCGCGTTCATCACTAACGCTGAAAGTGTCAAAGATTTATCAGGACCATTTAGACAGTATAATCTAACCGCAGGATGGTTTTTTAAGGGATTAGGATTATCCTTAGCAATAGGGAAGGGAGGAACGTGGGTGTTTTCCTATGGCGGCCCTTTTCCTGTTCCGACTGGAGTCGGTTTTGGAGCTGCGGCAAGCAGCTATCCCACAAAAACAAAAACAACTTCTGACTAGGATGTGGGTCTACATCTTTTTCGTTGGAGGAATTTGCTTATTTTTTGCTTATTACCTCTTCGGTAGGTTTTCTTATGAACTTCACGATCAGGTTCTAGTTGTGAGGAGAAAGATATTATATTTTATCCCTTATGGATTTCGACGAATACCAATTTCATCCATTCGAGAAATTAGACGTTTTGGTGGCTGGAAAGATGTCCTTCGCGGTGCCGATATGTTTGGAAATTTATTCTTGAGAGAGGGCGTTATAATCATTTTGAAAGATGGGATTTTTCGGCGGATTTTTATAACACCGGAGAAACCAGATGAATTTATAAAGCGTGTGGAAACGCAACAGAGTTTAATTTAATTGTGATTTGATCTTGAATTACTGATATTTTTCTTTCGTTAATGAAAACTTGGCTGCGTTGGTTCCTTATTATGTTTGCTATTGGTGGAGGATTTGCCGGAATAGCTCTAAACTTGCAATTCTTTTTTCAACCCCAGTTTAAGCCACTTTCTTACCTCGGCCTCCTCGCTGGTTTCACGATTCTATACGGATTTGTTTTGGTTTCTGGTCTGCTCTTTGCTGATGATCCTAATAATTCTACCCCGTTATTAATTTCTCTATGTTTACAAATTCCATCGATTTCATCTGCAATTCTTGTGTATCACTTTTCGGCGGGTTTGCCAGTGATTTTTGGTGTCATTGACGGTAAATTTAACGTCTCAACTCGACTCGGAAGCGAGTGGCAATTCAGTCTTTTCCAACAATTTCCATCGGGTTTTGGAGTTGATTTAACCTCTCTGATTCTACTTATTTTTCTCATTAGGTATCGTCATCGAAACCGAGATGATTCTATAGAATCGTCAAAAAGCACTTTGAAAACATGGTGTACAAAGCAATTGTTTTCAAAGGCAATTAAACGACTTTCGCCTGAAGGCGAAAGAATTTAACCCTCACCTAGAAGGCGACTAAAGGCCCCGCCTCAACTGGTAATTTTAAAATCCTTCTCCTCATCCTCATCACGATGCTCAAAATATTCTCGAATGCTTTCATCGGTGACTGTGCCGGAACTGGCTACAAAATAACCATGCGCCCAAAAGTGCTGACCCCAATACCGCTTTCGAAGCTCTGGAAATTCCTGTTGCAACTTCCGAGAGCTAACCCCTTTGATGTATTGTCCAAGTTTCGCCGGTACGAGGTTCGGCGGGGCGGAGACCAGCAGATGCAGGTGATCCGGAGCAACACGACCACTCATAATTTGCACCTCGTTTTCAGTACAGATCAGTCAGACGCACCAACTCCCTAAGACGTATTGCAAGCTTCCCTCGCAAAACGGGATAACGATACTTCGTAATCCAAGCAATGTGATATTTCAGTTCATAACGGGTATGTGCACCCTTGCGGATCTGACGCATTTCCCCGCCCTAGCTGAAGCCTTGCCTTAAGGCGAGGGTTTCTGAATACCCAGAACTAGCCTATGAACCGCGAAATTTTTCTTTTGGCTGGTGAAGCAAGCGGAGATATGCGAGGCGCAGAACTCATTCGGGCGTTGCGAAACAAAGACTCCTCACTCTCTTTCTCCGGTATGGGAGGGACCAAGATGCGTGACGAAGGCATGGAAATCCTTGCAGACGTCCATAACCTTGCTGTGGTCGGAATCATAGAGGTTTTGAAACACTATCGAATTTTTAGACATGTGATGAACCAACTCTTAGCAGAAATCCAAAAGCGTAAACCCATCGCAGTCATCGGTGTTGATTACCCAGGGTTTAACCTACGTTTTCTTCAAAAAATTCACTGCTTGTTACAGGCCAATACCGTCCACCAAAATACAGCAAACCGTACTTTAATCCATCTTTCACCTAAACTCGTACAATACATCTCGCCACAACTCTGGGCCTGGAATGAACAACGGAAATGGGGAATGGCCGAATACTTGGATCTTGTCCTTTGTATTTTTCCTTTTGAACCATCGATTTACCAAGTAACAAAGTTGAAGGCCGTATTTGTTGGCCATCCCCTTATCAACACAACTTTTTACCCCGAAGAATCTAGAAAATCTAATCTCATCGCCCTTTTTCCTGGAAGCCGGGAAAAAGAAATTTACGCCCACATGCCCGTGCTCGCAAAATTAGAAGCACAAATGAAGGCTACCCGTTCCACCCTTCAGATTGCTTATGCATGTGCAACTTCCAAAAATGCTTCCATCATTCGCTCTTTCGCACCCCACGCTCAATTAGAGATTCCTTCTCTTCTTCTCAATTCCGCCACTGTTGGCGTCGTATGTTCAGGAACAGCAACCCTGGAAGCTGCTTTAGCGGGTCTTCCAATGTGTGTGATCTATCGAGTTGCTTGGCCTACGTATTGGCTAGGACGCCTCTTGATCAAAGTCCCATTTTTGGCTATGCCTAACCTGCTCTTGAAACGCTCTCTCGTCCGAGAATTTATCCAGTCAGATTTCACAGTAACCAAGATCTCACAAGAAGTTATGTCTCTCCTCGATCATGCCACCTATCGAGCATCGATTCGGCAAGGTTATCAGGAAGTGCATACCCAACTAGCTCGAGAGGGGGATGGCAAAGCCGCAGACAAGGCCGCAACTGAGATTTTGAAACTGATCCAATCTGAAAATCGACGTTGAAAGCTGAAAATTGAAGGCTGAAATATCCCAAATGGATTTACCTTGCTCTGAATCCTCTTCATCATCATAAAGAGTGGTCCATAAGCCCGAAATCCGAAATAGGGAGGCAGGCAGAGCGCTTGCCCTACAGTCGTTAAAGGCAAAAAGGGGGTTCCTATGAAAAAGACCGAACTTCGTGAGAAAACAATCAAAGAGCTCAAAATCCTGGCATTAAGGTTGGGTATTCAAAGTCCAACAACCATACGCAAAGAGGATTTAATTATAGAAATCCTGATGGCACGAAAAATTAAGAAAACGAAAGCGATCAGATTCCTCAAAAAGCCATCTGCAAAAGCAGTTTCTCAGGGCACCCATTCTATCAAGCAAGAAAAAGCCAAGCCCAAAAAAACACTTTCACGTAAGTTCCTTCAGACCCCCACCCAAAAACCGACGTCGTCCCCTTCTTCGCCTTTACCGGCCCCAACCATCGAGCGCAAATTCGAAACTTCTTTTTACCCATCATCATCTAGCAATTCTTCTCCATACGATGATCTTGGAGAACTCCCCGAATCTTATGGCACAGGCCGTTTATTTCTTGTCGCCCGTGATCCTTACTGGATTTACGTTTACTGGGATTATACTTGGCAGCAAATGGAAACCATGCGTCGGGTAGCGCGCAACGGAGAATTAAAATTGCGTATCCATCGCGAAACATCCCCTCATGCACTCCTTCACGAAGAAATCACGCTCAATCCCGCTGCCCACGATTGGTGTATTCATGTAGGACATGCAAACACCGAATATCGCGCTGAATTTGGTTATTACGATTCCCAAGGCGCCTTCATAATCACAAGTCATTCACGATCGGTGCGCACCCCACCTGACCGGGTGAACGAACGAATAGATGCTCGCTTCGTGACCATTCCCTTCCGATTCAGTTTTCGAGAATTGTTTGGAATGGTTAAAACCCATTTCAAAGAAGGCGAAGAATTGGCGGATGTCCTTCACCGTCTTCAAGCAGCAGGATTCCGTTTTCCGTTTGATTATCCTGGAGCATCCTTAGAAACTCAAGAATTCCATGATCTTCTCGCCCAGGATTGGTTTCGCTGCCTTCGCATGGGTTCTGAGACTGTCGTCGAATGGTTCCACCGGCGTCTTAATGAGGAAACTAGCAGTGGATTATCCACTCTCTCTAGCCCTAGCGGAACTTCTTTTAGTGTGCTTCCATCTTGAGCCTTAGCAAAGTCAGATTGATCTGGCTTTCCCCTTTCTCCAAGAATTTCGAACTCTTCAGCCTATGTCTCAAGGTTATGTAGCTTTGGTACTCCACGCGCATTTGCCGTTCGTCCGTCATCCAGAATATTCCAGCTTTATGGAAGAAGGATGGTTCTACGAAGGCGTCACTGAAACCTATATACCCCTGATCAACATCATGGACCAGCTCCTCCACGATGGTGTGGATTTCCGCCTCACGATGACCTTGACCCCTCCTCTCTGTGCAATGCTCACAGATCCACTCCTCCAAGATCGATATATTCAGCACATCTCACGTCTGATCGAGTTAACAGAAAGAGAAATCGACCGAACGCGTTGGCAACCGGAATTCCACGAACTCGCTTGGCACTACAACCACAAATTCCACACAGCACGCAATATCTTCTGCGATCAATACCATCGTAATCTGATCGCCGCTTTCCGCAAGTTTCAGGATGCTGGAAAACTGGAAATCATCACCTGTGCTGCGACTCATGGCTTTTTGCCGCTCATGCGCGACATCCCCCAAGCTGTTCGCGCCCAAATTTTTGTAGCGCGCGACCACTATCGAGAATGCTTTGGCCGTGATCCTCGAGGAATCTGGCTTCCAGAATGCGCTTACTTCCAAGGGGTGGAACGCATTTTAGCTGAAGCGGAAATTCGTTACTTCATCATGGATACCCATGGGGTGATGCATGCGGAACCGCGCCCGCGTTACAGCATCTTTGCGCCAATTTTTACACGGAGCGGCCCAGCCGCTTTTGCACGAGACATTCAGTCTTCCAAGCAAGTGTGGAGTGCAGAAGAGGGTTATCCTGGCGACTTTGATTATCGCGATTTTTACCGCGATATTGGGTTCGATTTGGATTTTGATTATGTGCGTCCTTACATCCATCCTGATGGCATTCGATGCCACACCGGGATGAAGTATTATCGCATCACAGGCAAAACAAATCACAAGGAACCTTATCATCCACGCCTAGCTCTCGAAAAAGCTGCTGTCCATGCAGGAAATTTTATGTTTAACCGCGAAAAACAAATTGAATATTTGGCAGGTGTGATGCAACGACCTCCGATCATTGTGGCGCCCTACGATGCCGAATTGTTTGGGCATTGGTGGTATGAAGGCCCCGATTTCCTCAATTATTTCATTCGCAAATCCTGCTACGATCAAAAAATCTTTTCCCTCACTACTCCTTCGGAATATTTAGAGCGTCATCCTACCCAGCAAATCGCGACCCCAAGCGAATCTTCTTGGGGAAACAAAGGATATTGGGAGGTCTGGCTAGAACGTTCTAACGTCTGGATCTATCCCCATTTACACATGGCTGCGGAACGGATGGTCGAACTCGTCCAACATCCCTCCAACCTCGGTGGCTTGACGGACCGAGCCATTAAACAGGCAGGACGTGAACTCTTGCTAGCCCAGTCGAGCGACTGGGCATTTATCATGAAAACAGGGACGACGGTCTCTTACGCAGTTCGCCGTACAAAAGACCATATCCTTCGTTTTACCCGCCTTTACGAACAGATTAAATCAGGATCAATCGATGAGAACTTCCTCGGTTATTGTGAGTGGAAAGACAATCTTTTCCAAAATTTGAATGATCGACACTGGACATAACTTCGAATAGTCCTCGCTCTCGAGCACGATGTCGAGATCAAGGACGATTGAATCAGGATATTTCATGAACCTTCATGAGAAATGCGGATTGAAACCCATCGAAAAAGAAAACCATGACCACACGACTCATTGTCGGCTTAGGCAATCCAGGCAAACGCTACGTCGGCACTCGGCATAATGTGGGATTCCTCGTGGTAGAACAACTTGCAACCAAATACGGTGCTTGTTTCAAAACTCACACGCGCATCCCTGCTCTGGTTGCAGAATGGAAAGCCAACAACTTGTATTGGATTGCCTTACAACCTCTTACTTTTATGAACCTAAGTGGACAAGCCGTAACTGCAGCACTTAACTATTGGAAACTCGACCTATCCTCTCTTTTCGTTGTAGTGGATGATGTAGAGATACCTCCCGCTACTCTCCGGCTGCGCACCTATGGCAGCGCAGGTGGCCACAATGGCTTGAAATCCCTGATCGACCTTTTAGACACTAAAGCCTTCTGCCGCCTTCGAGTGGGAATTGGGCGCCCAGCATCTTCTTCCATTCCACTTGAAGACTGGCTCCTCCAACCTTTCGAAAAATCAGAGTTGCCTTGGTTAAACGAATCCCTTAGTAAAGTTGTTTGCGCCATTGAAAGTTGGGCTTTGGAAGGTCCCTCAGTCGCCATGAACCAATACAACACAAAGAATATAACAAACAAAACTGATAGCATCAGTGGTTGAAAACTTGGCGCATGCTTTTGTAAAAATCATTATTTTCTAGACTTTATGACACGGACATACGATGGCCTCTTTATCCTGAATACTTCAGGCAAGGAAGAAAGCGCCAAGGAATTGATCGAAAAAATAGAAAAGGACATTCAGCTTGCCGGAGGTAAAACCCTCAAGATTAACCGCATGGATAAACGCCCCTTTGCCCGTATTGCCCAACGACTAGACTCCGGCTATTACGTTAATATCGTTTTTGATATCGCCCCAGAAAAGTTGCTTGCTTTACAAAACAAATTTAAATTGGATGACGACATCTTCCGAGTGATGTTCTTGCGCTCAAACTTAACTCCAATCCAACCCGAGCGTAAGTCTGAAAGTAGAGAAACCGTACACACAGCGGCGTGATTTGAATTTTATGGCTCAACTTAACAAAGTATTTCTCATTGGTAATCTCACTCGAGATCCTGAGGTACGTTACACTCCCAAAGGAAGTGCTGTAGCCGACCTAGGACTCGCCACAAATCGCACTTGGCGAACTGAAACTGGCGAAGAAAAGGAAGAAGTTTGCTACGTGAATATTGTTGTGTGGGGTAAACAAGCGGAAGCTGCTGGCAAATATCTTAAAAAAGGTCGGCCTGTTTTTGTCGAAGGCCGGCTCCAATTTGAAAGCTGGGAAAAAAACGGTGAGAAACGTTCTTCCTTAAAAATCCATTGTGAACGGCTGCAATTTTTGGGTTCACCTACGGGCCGCGCTACAGAGGGCGAACCTCTCTCTTCCGAGGAATCTCCACCCCTCCCTGTCTCTTCTGTCCCCTCAAAAGGTGGCGCTGGACCAGACTTAGAGGATGACGATATTCCTTTTTAAAAAAAGTTTAATCTTCAAACAAGTATTGTAGGTCATCGCGTGTGAGGCTTCGGGCAAACCCTTCCTCTCCCAAAACATCTTGAACCATAGATGCCTTCTTCTGTTGAAGTTCATAAATCTTGTCTTCCACCGTATTTTTGGTCACCAACCGATAGGTGATGACGGTGCGGTCTTGCCCAATCCGGTGGGTGCGATCAATTGCTTGGGCCTCTACTGCAGGGTTCCACCATGGATCATAGAGCACCACATAACTCGCCGCAGTTAGATTAAGCCCTGTGCCCGCAGCTCGAAGCGAAAGAAGAAACACACAGGCACGTGAATCTTGCTGAAACAAATCGACAATGGCTTCGCGCTTCACACTCTGTCCGGTAAGGAGGTAATAAGGAATGCCTTGAGCTTTTAATTCGTGCTGAAGCAAAGAGAGCATACGCACAAACTGACTGAACACCAAAACTTTGTGCCCCTCGGCAATTAGGGGTTCTAAAATATCGAAGAGTACTGCCGTTTTGCCCGAGCCAATCTCGGGCTTACCACCCACCAGCGCGGGATGACAACAAATCTGTCGCAGACGAGTTAAGGCTGCAAGAATATGGATTTTTTTCCGAAGCAGAGTTTGTTCATCACCCAAGCTCGCTACCATTTCGCGGGCTCGTTGTAATTCAGTAACATAAAGCAAACGCTGCTGTTCCGTAAGTTCACAATCCTGCCGTTCTTCAATCCGCTCGGGTAAGTCAGGGGCGACTTCACGTTTGATACGTCTCAAGAGGATGGGTCGTAAACGAGCGGCAAGTAACCGACGCCGATGAGGCTGATCTGGTACATCATAAGTTTCTGAAAAATGATTTCGTGTTCCAAGATAACCGGGGGTAACAAAATCGACAATACTCCAAAGATCGGTGAGACGATTTTCGAGAGGAGTTCCCGTAAGTGCCAATCGATGCATGACCTTAAGCTGTTTGGAAGCACGCGCAACGAGCGAATCTGGGTTTTTGATGTTTTGGGCCTCATCAAGAACTACCGCGCGAAATTCAAACTGCTTAAGCTCCTCAAGATCACGACGTAAGAGTGCGTAGTTTGTAATCACTAAATCGTGTTTCGGAATTTCCTTACGCAAGCGATGACGTGCTTCCCCACTGGTCAATAATAAAGTCTTTGTACCAGGAACAAACTTATCCGCTTCACGTTGCCAGTTGTAAACCACACTCGCTGGACAAACCACGAGGCAGGGGGCAGGCCCCCCTAAATCACGAAGGTGCTCCATCCAGGCAAGCGCCTGGAGTGTTTTCCCAAGCCCCATGTCATCTGCTAAAATTGCGCCCAGTTTTAATGAGGAAACGTACGTAAGAAATTTGAGCCCTTCAATTTGGTACGGACGCATGGAAGCTCGAAGACGACAAGGAAGCGTTACTTCGGGCAGACCCTGAAACGCCGCAAGGCGCGTTCGAAGTTCATCAAGGACAAGTCGTGTTTCTGAATCTCCTTCTGCTTCTAAAAGCTCCAACCATTGACGTAAAGATTGTTGGTCGGCTCTGGCAAATTGCCACCATGTTAACCTCTGAATTTCTTTTACTGTAGGATCCACTCCCAAGTTTGCGAGAATTTCAAGGGTTGTCTTAAACTCACCCACCTCTTCCCGTTTTATCCAATGCCCGTTGGAAAGTTTAACAAATGCCTCCTTAGGGTCACTCAACCTCTTGAAATCTGCAGCCGTCAAGTTTTCGGCAAGAGACCCCCAATCAGCAGAAACGCTAAACCAATCCATACCACTCGATCGAATCTTCACCCGCGGCCAAAGACGCCGTGCAGGAATAAAGAGATTATGAAATGCCGTGTTTCCCCAACACTCAGCAGAAATGGGTCGCGAAGCCCACCGTTCAAAAAAGACCTCGATGTCTTTGCCGTTGAGAAACGTCCACCAACCATATTCTCCTTTGCGACCGGAATCTTCAGCCGTTTGCATTCCCAAACCCTTCAACCATTCTTGAGCCGGACCTGTTTCCGTAGGATCCGGCAAATGATCACAATCCCCCTCCATTTTGGATTCGTGATTTTGAATTTCAGATTGGGGATGTGTGCCGCTTTCAACGATGGAAGAGGAAGTGGCGGGGTTTTCCACGGAATCGATACGTCGGATCGTCGAGGAGTCCCATGGTTCCAAGGATTCCGGATCACAACGCACCCAATATTTTCCCGTAAATTCCCAACGAAAATCACTCTTGCGAGATATTGCAAAAAGCCGCACACAAAGCCAATCGTTCGAATCCAGAACGAAAGTAAAGCAGATGCGCGTGGGATGGTAACACACTAAACCCTTTACATTGTGGATTAAATGCGGAAACCACGTAAGAAGAGGAGACAATAAAATCTTCCGTCGTGGAATGGAAAGCGGTAACTCCCTCCCTTCTAGGAATGACAACAAAACAGACCTCGGAGGAGATGTCACTCGATAAAACACCCCACTCACAAAAACAAAGGTGGGTTCTTTAAAAGGATTCTCCCCTTTGGGTAATACCATGCGAACTTGTTGAATGGAAAAACGCTTGCCGTCTGGAGTTTCAACAACAAATCGCAGGGTAGGCTCTCTCTTCTCTTGCTTATTTATCGATTGACCA
>OBEQ010052266.1_pt1 | contig 18423 bp, 17 predicted proteins | sample 1670901 | NCBI WGS metagenome assembly OBEQ01 (sample SAMEA104232315, study PRJEB22302) | groundwater metagenome | biome: forest; feature: aquifer; material: groundwater | place: USA | collected 2011-08-07 | depth 5.4 m
ACAGAGTAAGCCTGATTCCCAATAAACTTCCCGCACTACCGCAACGGGCATGCGCGCGTGCCGGGGTGCGAAAAGAGGCGGGTCGGGAGACCCGTCCTCTTAAATTACAGACAACTACTATAAGGAACTACTGACAGTAAAGAGCCAGTGTACCAGGGACAGCCACCGTGGCAGGCAATGTAGAATTGCAAGCTGCATCGGAGTAACACGTCATGCCCTGAGGACCCAATACGGTCAGCGTATAGGCGCCTGTGGGCATTGAGTTGGCAACTCTCGGCAACATGAGTGCGCCCGCAGCGTCCGTAGACCCATGGAACTGTAAGTGTCCGCTCGACAGGTAGACGTTTACGTTTGCTAAGGCAGCGCCTCCTGAGCACGCATGTGCGCTAACACCGATAGAACCCATGCCTGTCGGCGCAAGATCGCTGATTGTAATCTCTGCCTCTGTGTGACAACTAAAGCCAAGTCTATCCTGTACAGTCTTTCTGAGCCTGAAGGCGCCAGGATTCCTATATGTGTGGGGAGCGCTGTTTGCGCCTGCGTCAATGATTTCTATCGGAGAACCATCGCCCCAGTCGATATGGACCGTGTTGGTTCCTGCCAGTCCGCCATTAATTGTGGACATATCGTTTACCGTAAATGGCGTGTGTGTGCCTCCAGAAGTATGACTGACCATGCCGTTAGCAGGGCCGCACTGCGGGGTCCCCGCGCCCGGCGGTATCACCGGCGAAGGATTGCCTAATGTCGTGACACTAAATGTGCCGCTCACTCCACCTATGGTGAGGACTGCATTTGTGGTTGTCCCGGAGATATCTGCGGAAGTCTGCCGTACTGCAACGGTATTACCATTGTTTGCTGTGCCTGACGACGATATAAATGCACCGCCGTTGATCGAGTATTGACCGCCGGTGATTGAGATTGGCGAGGGAGCATTTATGCCGGAGACAGTGATGGTGTTGGAGGTCGCCACAGTATTCACTGCTACTCCAGTTTGAGAATTAAAGGAAAACGGATTAGGCGTCGTATTGGGTGCTGTCGGCGTCACACTATTAGATGGTGATGATGCAGCACCTGTTCCTACCGAGTTTGTCGCTGTCACGGTAAATGTGTATGCTGTGCCGTTAGTGAGTCCGCTGATGGTTATCGGACTTGATGACCCCGTCGCCGTTAATCCTCCGGGGCTCGATGTCACTGTGTACGATGTAATTCCACTGCCTCCGTTTGATGCAGGAGCAGTAAAGCTCACTGTTGCCTGCCCATTTCCTGCAACTGCACTTACCCCTGTTGGAGCGCCAGGAACCGTAGCCGGAGCCACACTGCTGGAAGGTAATGATGCAGAGCCTGTTCCGACTGAGTTTGTCGCTGTCACAGTAAATGTGTATGCTGTGCCGTTAGTAAGTCCTGTGATGGTTATCGGGCTTGACGATCCTGTTGAGGTAAGCCCTCCAGGGCTCGATGTTACTGTGTACGATATAATTCCGCTGCCTCCGTTTGATGCAGGAGCAGTAAAGCTCACTGTTGCCTGCCCATTGCCTGCAACTGCACTTACCCCTGTCGGAGCGCCAGGAACGGAATAAGACGACCCAGACTGTCCGCCCCGCACTGGCCACACGTAGTTGGAGGCCGACCTAACGCTTCCTTCCATGTAGCCGTCGCTCATGTCGACGATCCACGCAAACTGGCCACCAGGCGCGTACAACGCGGACGTAGACGACCAGTAGTAGTTCGACTGCACATTAGTGAATGGATTACCGGTTGGCAAAGATGGAACATATTGAGAAAAATCTTCTAGACTATAAATCTCTTTTCTGTTTGGCAGACGCCAGTCGTTATGACCAAGATAACTATTCGTATTCAGACATGCGACATAATCTAAAGCCCCCTGCCATTGCTTTGTCCCGCTTTGGCATGTCTGGAATGCGGGCGTACTGCCGTCTTTGTACCATATCAGTCCTGTCAGATTATCGGTTACCGTTTGATCGCCGTTGTCGGTAAACCTTGGTGAGGGCCAAGCTACCCCTTTCTGTAGTTCCCCGTCCTGCCCAGTACCAGTACAGGCAATCACATTGCCATTTGTGTCATAACATGCTGTTTGCCCGGTCCGCCGAATTACCGAATTACCCAATGACCCAGACTGTCCGCCACGTACGGGCCAAACGTAGTGGCTACTACCGGACTTAGGATTGAAGTACACGCTACCATCGTTCACATCGACGGACCAGGCGTCAGAAGGTCCGCTTGCTCTGGACGTAGACGACCAATAGTGGCTGAACTGACCAATGCCGAATCCCTGGCCAAGAAGCCACGTCCTTGTATCCGATTGCCCCGCATTCACAACACTTTCAAGCTCATTGATATTTGGCAATCTCCAGTCATTATGCCCAAGATAATTATTCGTATTCAGGCAGGCAACATAATTCAATGCCCCCTGCCATGTTGTTGTAGTTGCCCCACCTGTGCATATGCCAAAAGATGTCTCACGTTTCGGCCATATAAGTTTTGTAAGATTATCGGTTTGCGTCTGGTCTCCGTTGTCGGTAAATCTCGGAGACGGCCAGACTATACCTTCCTGAAGAGCACCGTCCTGCCCAGTGCTGGCACAGGTGATCACGCTTCCCGCTGAGTCATAACATGTCGTCTGGCCCGTACAGGGAAGTTGGATTGATAAGTTAAATGCCTCTAATGTATTCAGTACAGTTGAATTTGCTAAATGGCCTCCCACCGCATACAGGGTTCTATTTACAACACCAACGCCAAGGCTATCCCGCCCCGTCGACATAGATGGCGCGGTGGTCCATGAATCAGTAGCAGGGTCATACACCTGAACCGTAGTTAATGAAGTCGGATTGGCAGCTCCACCCAGGACGTATAGCTTGCCGTCTACCGTGCCAGCTGCCGCGTAAACAGTTGGAGTAGGCATAGCTGCTTTTATTGTCCAGGAATCAGTGAGCGGATTGTACGCATAAGCATTGGCGATTGTTCCAGATCCGGTAGTTCCCCCGGCAACGTAGAGTATCCCGTTTATCACACCGGCGGCGGCACCGTACCTGACCGACGGCATAGGCGCTTTAGTTGTCCATGTGTCAGTAGACGGATTGTACGCAAGAAGGGTCGCGGAAGGTCCAGAACTCCCCCAGCCACCGGCAACATAAAGGATGCCGTTAACAACACCAGAAGCGGCACCCGACATGGCAGCCGGCATAGGCGCTTTACTCGTCCATGTGTCAGTAGCAGGATTATAGGCTTCGAACGTTGAAATCGGCGCTGGAGGTGTACTGCAAGTATTCGTCCCTCCAGCAACATAAATTGTCCCGTTTATGGTCCCACTGACATGATTCCATCTCGGGGTGGGCATCTGCGCCTTGGTTGTCCAGCTATTAGAGACCGGATCATAAGCCTCGACATTTCCATAGGCGCCACATACCCAATTCGAACCGCCTATCGCATACAGGGAATTATTTACCACTTCGACAATAAGCCCTCCCCGGCTCGTCGCCCATCGGCGCCTTGGTAGCCCAAGTGTCCGCCCACGCCGGTAATGCCGCAAACAAAAAAACGGCAAACGCAAAAAAGACAGCCATCAGCGTTCGGCTCTCAGCTTGAGGCTGAAGGCTAACGGCTGACCTCTGACTGTCAATCATTTCCGATTTCCAGTTTCCATCAATCCTTTTCATTTCAAAATCCCCCCCTTAAAAAAAGTTTTTAGTTTTGATAACACAGCTATCAGCATTCAGCGCTCAGCTTCCGGCTGACAAAAGATGAAAACACCTTGAATTGAACGTTCAATTTGACTCCGTTATATAAAGCTGTTATTTTTGTTGCGTGAAGTCCTTGATATACGATCGTCCACCGCCTTTCTAAGAACCCTGAAGATCAAGAACCTCTCCCTCATCCACTAAATCCTTGCCGTGGTTTTCAAGAAACTGAAACCCTGAAACTTTTCTCCTTCCCGCCCGTTGATTCATATAATCGCTATATGCTATGTTTAAACAAATAACAAAGGAGAAGATTGATGCAAATACAGGCGGAAAAAGAGAAAAGGATAATAACTCTCCTGAAGGAGCTTCCTGCCGAGCAGGTGGATGAGATAATAGATTTTGCTGAATACCTGAAGGCAAGAAAAAAAGCAGGCCATAAGTTGAAGGGCAAGAAACGTCCCCTGGGCATCCCGACTTTCCATATGGGACGTATTGATGAACGTGCCTTTGACCGGGATACCCTTTATGGAGAATACCTTGACCGCAAGTTTGCTTGATACCAATATCCTCGTTTATGCCAACAATGCAGATTCTCCCTTTCATGACAAATCCAAAAGTATCGTTGAAAAGGCCGTCAGAGGCGAAATACAGGCTGCTATCTCTATAAAAAATTTTGTTGAGTTGTATGCCGTTATAACCGACAAGCGACGCGTTGAACATCCATTGTCTCCAATAAAAGCAAAGGAGCTTGTTGAGTTCTATAAAGACCATGAAAGACCTTGAAGATGCAAATGACCTTCTTAAAGCGGAGCAGGAAGCGACCTCCTTTACGCCATATGAGAAATTCCGCAAGAGCTGGCTTAAAGATTGACCTATAAGACGATAATAGAAAAAAAGGCCAATCCCGATTCCACAAACAACCCCTCCATGCATCATCAATTTGACTTCCCTCCTACTAATCCAGAATCTCAATGAATATAACGTGTTGATTTATCTAGCAATTTTGATGCCTTTTCCTACAATCTTTTTGCAATTAATAAAGTCATCAATATCTAAACCGCTCGCAGAAAGGCTTCAGAGGGACAAAGGAAGGGACGTTACAGAATGGCGGTTATCAGAAACCTTATCTATTAGCTGATGACTGCATGGTTAATTCGCCAACAAGGCTGATGATTTGACCATATGTCAAAAGAGCTCTAGAAAAAATGCCATCAGCGCTCAGCTATCAGCTTATAAGAAGCCGTCAGCGTTCAGCCCTCAGCATCAAAATAGTTTCCGGATTTCCCTTTCCGGTTTACAGCGACCAAACACTTCCAAAAATTTCTCATCTCAAATCCCTCCCTCGATAAAAAATAGTTTTCAGCTTCATATCAAAAAAACTCTTAGCATTTATCGTTTGCGGGGCCTTGACATAAGGCTATCTCCCATAATATATTTAGACCATGAAGATTCATCGTTTCACTGTAAATCTTACGCCTGCCGAAGAAGGAGGATACACCGTAACTGTGCCTGCTTTACCTGGATGCATCTCTGAAGGGGATACATATGAAGAAGCGCTCGAAAATATAAAAGAAGCCATACAGGCATACATCGAGTCGTTGCAAAAAGACAGCCTACCCATACCTGAGGAACTTTCCGAGAAGATAGAAGTCGCTGCATGACCCCAAAGTCGCCTCGACTAACAGCCAAAGAGCTGGTCAGGGCGTTAAAAGATCTGGGCTTTTACTAACATCATCAAAAAGGCAGCCATTTGATTCTCAGGCATCCTTCAAAAAATTGCAGGGTTTCCGTCCCGATGCATAGCGGCAAAATACTCAAATTAGGAACACTGAAATCCATTCTCGAACAGGCCGAGGTTTCTATTGACGAAATTATATAAGTGTGCGTGGTCAGGAGAAAAAATGCAGGTTTTAGAAGTATACTTATTGCGCTCTCACCCATCAGTTCTCAGTTGTTCAAGCGTCTTGTTCAGACTCGCCATGTCCTCGACGTTGAATATTTTTGCGGCGGGTTCTATCCTTTTGATGAGACCTGAGAGTACCTTGCCAGGACCTGCCTCGATAAAAGTGTTTACGCCTTTATTTATGATATTCCTGATCGAGTCTTCCCACAAAAGAGGGCTGTTCAGTTGCTTGATGAGCGATACTTTTATCTTTTCGGCGTTGACGAGGAACATCGCATCGGCGTTGTTTACAACCGGGACAACCGGATCTTTAAGTTCGATCGTATTAAGCAGTTCCCCAAGTCTGTTGGACGCCTCAAGCATTAAAGTGCAGTGTGAAGGGGCCGAAACTGCAAGCGGCAGTGCGCGCTTTGCGCCGGCTTCCTTAGCGAGTTTCATCGCTTCTTCAACAGCCTTCTTCTCACCGGCGATAACGATCTGGCCGGGACAATTGTAGTTCGCCGGCGAGACATATCCGGATTCGACCGAAAGGCAGATCTCGTCCACCTTGTTCCTGCCGAGGCCGATTATCGCCGCCATAAGCCCCTCGCCTTCCTTCACCGACTCCTGCATGAACATGCCTCTCTTCTCAGTCAGCCTTACGGCCTCCCTGAAAGTTATGACACCCGCAGCGACCAGCGCCGAATACTCGCCGAGGCTGTGTCCCGCCACAACATCGGGAACAACCCCCTTGAGAGTCAAAACCGAATGGACCGCAATACTTGCAGTGAGAAGACAGGGCTGGGTCCGGAAGGTCTTGTTGAGTTCTTCCTGCGGCCCCTCGAAACTCAATGCCTTCACGTCGTATCCGAGCGCGGACGAGGCGTCTTCATATAGCGCCTTTACTTCATCGAAGTTTTCCCAAAGGTCTTTGCCCATACCCACATATTGAGAGCCCTGGCCAGGGAATACAAATGCAGTCTTCATACTCCCCTCATCTCTCTTATCTTTTTCGTCAGCATCGGGACGATCTCGAAGATGTCTCCGACGATCCCATAGTTCGCCACAGTGAATATCGGGGCCTCGGGATTTTTGTTTATCGCAACGATGATGTCGGACGACTGCATCCCTACGAGGTGCTGCACTGCGCCGGATATACCGCAGGCTATATATAATTTCGGACCCACGGTCTTTCCTGTCTGGCCTATCTGATGCCTGTAGGGTATCCATCCCTCGTCGACGGCCGCCCGTGAAGCCCCGACACAGCCTCCAAGGGCATCGGCAAGTTCATTCAGTATCTGAAATCCCTTCTCACCGCCGACCCCTCTTCCGCCGGCAACGATGATATTTGCCTCCTGGAGGTTCACCGATACTTCGGATACCTCCTTGACCGTCTCGATCACCCTGGTCCTCGATCTTATATCCCCGGCGCCTACCTTGATGATCTCGCCCTTTCTCGATGCGTCGTACTCGCCCCTTTTCATCACCCTCGGCCTGACCGTCGCCATCTGCGGCCTCGTGTGAGGGCAGAGTATCGTCGCCATGATATTGCCGCCGAAGGCAGGTCTCACCTGGAGAAGGTTCTTCGTCTCCCTGTCAATATCAAGAGCGGTGCAATCAGCCGTGAGACCGGTCCTCAGCCGTGCCGCTACCCGCGGGATAAAAGACCTGCCGATAGGGGTGGCCCCCGCCAGGACGATTTCAGGCCTATGCAGGATGATCAGATCCGAGAGCAGCGCCGCATAAGGCTCGTCATTGAAGTTCTTCACTATCTCTTCGGAGCAGTAATATACGCGGTCTGCGCCCCACTTTATCAGTTCATCCGGGCCGGTTTCCGAAGGCCCGAAGAGGACAGCGGAGACCTTTGTGCCGAGCATACCGGCAAGCCTTCTGCCTGCGCCGAGGAGTTCGAAAGAAACAGCGGCGATAACACCTTCACGCTGTTCGGCGAAGACCCAAACACCGCTCCCCTGGCCTTTCTCCTTTTTGTCGTACTCTTCTTCGACCTCCTTGATCGCGCCTTCAGGACATACGCTCAAACAAGCTCTGCAGAGTTGGCAGAGTTCGGTGATCTCGGCCTTCCCGTCCTTTATGACGATCGCGTCATAGGGACATGAGGAAATGCATGTCTCGCAGGCGGTACATTTATCTTTGGTTATCCTTATAAACATTTCAGCCCCACAAGTTCCTTCACGATTGAATCGATTTTTTCCTGGGCCGTCCCCTCGACCATTTTCCGGTCCTTCTTTGCATCAGGCGCAAAGATGTTCCTCACCTGTGTCGGAGACCCCTTCAACCCGAGTTTGTTCTCTTCGACCTTGATGTCGGCAGCAGACAATTTCTTTATCTCGGCCTTCTTGGCGGCCATCTTGCCCTTCAACGAAGGCATCCTCGGTACATTTAGTTCTCTCACCACCGTGAGCAATACCGGAAGAGAGGATTCTATCACGTCGAAGCCGTCATCCATCAGCCTCTGGACAACGATCCTGCCGCTCTGTACATCGTCGATCTTCCTGACATATGCGACATGCGGTATATCGAGGAATTCCGCTATCTCGGGCCCGACCTGGGCCGTATCGCCGTCTATCGCCTGTTTGCCGCAGAGTATGACATCTGCGCCGAGGTATTCGATAGCCCTCGAAAGTGCATAGGCGGTCGCCCACGTGTCGGACCCGGCAAAGGCCCTGTCGGTAAGAAGCACCGCGTTATCGACACCCATCGATATCGCCTCGCGAAGGGCGATCTCAGCCTGCGGCGGACCCATCGTGACCACAGTCACCGTCCCCCCGACCTTTTCCCTGATCTGAAGACCTGCCTCTATCGCATGCATGTCGTAAGGGTTTATTATGCTCTGCACGCCGTCCCTGATAAGCGTGTTCGTTTCAGGGTTGATCCTCACCTCAGCAGTGTCAGGGACCTGTTTTACGCATACGACTATCTTCACGGATTTTTCCTCCAGAATTATTGAAACGCCTTTATTATATCAGACGGGAACAAGCTCTTAGCAATAGCACATGAGCAGATGTATACATACAAACCGACTGTTAAAACCGTCAATTATTTGTTTCTTGCGGCCTCTTTGATGAGCGCCTGCCCGATCACATTCCTCTGTATCTGGTTAGTCCCTTCGTAGATCTGAAGGATCTTCGCGTCCCTCATCATCTTCTCCACCGGATATTCCTTCATATAACCGGACCCCCCCATCACCTGGACGGCATCGACCGTTACTTTCATCGCCATGTCCGTCGCGAAGACCTTCGACATTGCAGACTCCTTTGAGACGTCCTTGGCTCCGCTGTCAACCAACCTGGCGACAGCATACACGAGCGCACGTGCGGCCTCGATCGATGTCGCCATATCGGCAAGCATATGCTGCACCGCCTGGAACGTGATGACCGGATGGCCGAACTGTATCCTCTGCCGCGCAAATTTGACCGCCTCCTCGAAGGCGCCCTGGGCGACACCGACTCCCTGCGCACCAACGCCGGTCCTCGAATTATCGAGGGTCTTCATCGCAACGACAAAACCAGCGCCTTCCTTGCCGATGAGGTTGTCCTTCGGTATGCGGCAATTATCGAAGATAAGTTCCGTGGTGCTCGAGGCCCTTATTCCCATCTTGTTCTCTTTCTTTCCGAATGAGAAGCCGGGTGTGCCTTTTTCCACGACAAAGGCAGATGCTCCCCGCGGCCCTTTCGAGCGGTCTGTAATCGCGATGATCGTATATACCTCGGCCTCTCCGCCGTTCGTGATCCACTGCTTAGTGCCGTTTAAGACATATTCGTTTCCTTCAAGACGCGCGGTCGTCTGTATTCCGCTTGCGTCGCTTCCCGCGTTCGCCTCCGTCAGACCGAAGGCGACGAGTCTCTTCCCGGCTGCTATGTCCGGCAAAAACTTCTTTTTCTGCTCATCGCTGCCGAATAGGATGATGGGATATGTCCCCAGGGCATTCGCTGCATACGTAGTCGATACGCCGAGACATGCCCGCGATAATTCCTCGACCGCGATCGAGAGTTCGAGGCACCCCTTACCCAAACCGCCGAATTCTTCCGGTATAAAAAGGCCAAAAAGGTCGGATTGGGCCAACGTCTTCATTACATCCCAGGGAAACTGCCCTGTTTCATCGAGCTCGCCCCTGACAGGCACGATCTTCTCTTCGGCGATCTGCCGCGCAAGGTCTCTTATCATAATCTGTTCTTCGTTGAAAAAATAATCCATCGTTACCTCCAGAGTTTCGCTCGACCAATCAAATAAAGACGTTCCGAACCATAAATAGCCGAACAACTGATAATTCTACCAGAATTAACGTCTATTTTGGAAGGAAAGAATTGGAGTTAATGTCTGCTCAGTTGCTCCTTCGATGCGGTCACAGCTTTCAGCCCCGCTTTCTTAGCGGCCTTTCTCTTCCTCCCTAAAGTCTTGTAAAGGTCGAAGGCCTTCTGGGGCGAGGCGTTCTCGTGAACAACCGCCCGGACAGCCTGTATCATGGCAACAGGGTCATCGGCCTGGAAGATGTTCCTTCCCATGTCTACACCAGCCGCCCCCCTTTTGATTGCACTATGTGTAAGTTCCAGCGCTTCCAGCTCCGGAAGTTTCTTGCCCCCGGCCATCACGAGAGGGACAGGACAGGTCCTTACAAGTTTTTCGAAGCCCTCGCAATAATAGGTCTTTACGAAGTGGGCGCCGAGCTCGGCAGCAATACGACAGCAGAGGGCAAGATAACGGGCGTCCCTCGCCATGTCCTTGCCGACCGCCGTCACCGCAAGAACGGGGATACCGTAGCGATGTCCCTCGTCTATCAGCTTCGTCAAATTGAGAAGCGTCTGCTTTTCGTCGGGCGAACCCACATAGATGGACAGGGCCACAGCAGAGACATTAAGCCTCACCGCATCATCCATCGCCACTGTTATCCCCTCGTTTGAGAGTTCGCTCAGGATACTGTTGCCGCCTGAGACCCTCAGAACGATCGGCGTTTCAGTAGATGCATCCACCGAGGTGCGGAGCACCCCTCTTGTGGGCATAAGCGCATCGGCATAAGGCAAAAGAGGTTTGATCGTTTTGGCCGCATCTTCGAGCCCCGATGTGGGTCCGAGAAAATATCCGTGGTCGACCGCAAGCATCACTGTCCTGCCGTCGGACTTGATTATCCTTGAAAGACGGTTCTTGATTCCCCAATCCATAATGTACCTCCTGATATTTTTTCCACGCTATGGCGTGATGATTACCTTAAGAGATTCCCCTGCCGTCTCGACGAGACGAAACCCCTCGGCCGTGCCGTTGAGAGGAAGCCTGTGCGTGATCATATCGAGCACGTTCACCTTTCCCTGCCTTATGAATTCCATAGATATCATATGCTCATTGTAGTTCGCGGCGTAGGACGAGGTGAGCGTTATCTCATTGCGCCAAAAGAGGTCGTTTACCGGAAGTGGGACCGACACCCCTTTATTGGCGGGCGCAAAAAAAAGGATTGTGCCACCCCTGTCCACGGACTGGAATGCCTGAATAATTGCCCTTTCCGCACCGGTGGTAAGTACGACGATATCGGCAGGTCTGCCCTTATTAATTCTTCTAAAAGTCCCCGGCACGTCTTCTCCCGCATCGATCACCTCATCGGCGCCGAATCTTCCTGCGGCACTTAGTCTGTACTTATTGACGTCCGTCGCTACGACCGGCGAGGCCCCGAGTGCCCGCGCGAGCTGGACATGCAAAAGTCCGGAGATACCGCTCCCCATGACCAGAACACTTTTATAACTTTCCGTTCCCGCAATTCTCTGTCCTCTGTACACGCAGGCCAAAGGCTCTATAAAAGTCGCCTCTTCAAAAGACATGCCTTCCGGAAGCCTATAGACTCCCCTGTCCACGTTGATGGACGGCAGCCTGACATATTCGCTGAAACCTCCCGGATAAAAATTCGTGCTCCTCAGGATATCACAGACCGTCTCGTGCCCCTCCCGGCAGTAATGACAGGTATTGCAGGGCACGTGATGGGAGGCGCTGACCCTGTCGCCAGCCTCAAAAACAGTCACTCCCTCGCCTACAGCGGCAACCTCGCCCCCGATCTCGTGGCCGAGTACAACGGGACCCCTGCCCTGCCTGTACCAGTGCATCACGTCGCTTCCGCATATCCCGCTCGCCCTGATGCGGATGACCATCTCACCGGGGCCGGCGTCCGGAACAGGCATCTCCTCGATCCTTATGTCCCCGGCGCCATAGTATCTTGCAACCTTCATGATATTTATTCCGTTACCAAGATACAAGGGCGGCCACACGGGGCCGCCCCTACCTTAGGATTCCTGCTTCGCCCAATGCTGTCTCTCATGCGCTTATGTCCACACGGGAGATTATAAGACTCGGGGCGCCTATATTTCCAAAGAACCTGAGATCGTCTCCGACAGCCTCTATCTTGCCGAACAATTCGAGGATATTGCCCGAGAGGACAGCCTCCTTCACAGGGAATGCGATTTCTCCACTTTCGATCCACAGACCGGTTACTCCAACGGAGAAGTCACCCGAAATAGGATTTGCCGTATGGACGCCCATCGCATCGGTCACATAAAGACCCCTGCCGATCTCGGCAAATAACCTCTCCTTCGGAACGACAGAGGTCCCCGAAACCGGTTCCAGAAAGAGGTTCGAAACGCCGACAGACGGCAGTGTCGAGAACCCTCCTCTCGCCGCATTCCCTGTTGAAACCGCACCGGCCTTCCGCGCGGTGTACGTGTTGTAGAGATACGCCTTAAGGACCCCTTCCTGGATTACAGTCTTCTCCTGCGAGGGGACCCCCTCATCATCCACAGGGCTGCTCCCCAATCTCCCGTTGAGAAGGCCGCTGTCGACCAGGTTTATACCGGCGCTGATGACCTTACTGCCGAGCCTGCCCGCAAGGAGTGACTTGCCCTTCTGGACCGCCTCAGCAGAAAGAGACGAAGCGAATATTCCGAGAAATTCGGCCGTCACGGCGTTGTCTATTATCACATTGCCCTTCGTTCCCTCCATCTTCCTGGAACCCAGCAGCAATGCAGCCCTCCGGGCGGCCCCCATCCCTACACCTTCGAATGAAATGTCTTTCAGAAAACAGCCCGCATCATAATCCCAGCCGGCCTGACTTTCCCCGTTTTCCTCTGCAATCGCCGTAACCTGCGCGCTGCAGGCAGTGGATTCATAGTACACTTTCACACCTTTGGAGTTCGCGATCACCGTCCCGGAAGACGTAAATGAACCTGAAGCCTTTCTCACCTTCTTGATGCGAGGGTCCGCCCCGTAGACAGACCTTTCCATGAGCATGACCGCTTTGATAGCCTCTTCCTCGTCCGTTGCCTGCAACTGCGGGTCCAGGACAGACACAGCAGCGGGCATACCGGCCTCCGGAAGATCGAGAAAATTATCGGGATCGGAAAACCGTGCCGCATCGATGGCTTTCGTGATGATGGAATCTCTGTCGCCGGCGTCAGTCGCATAGGAAAAGCCGAGACGGCCGTCCTTGATCACCCGGAGTGAATATCCGATGCTAGCTGAAGATTTGAGTGAATCGACCGCCTGCTCCTTGATCTCGACGGACAGGCTTTTTGAAGACCTCATAAAGACCTCGGCCTGGTCCGCCCCGCTCTTTATCGCTTTCGAGACAACTTCCTCGGCAAAACCACGGTCAATCTTCATAATACGACGCTGATGCGTTTTCCGATTCCCATATTGTCACCGCTGCGGTCCGCAGGTTTCCGTTGTTGATCTTCTTCTTCAGCGAGTCGAATATCCATTTCGCGATATTCTCAGACGAGGGGTTCTTTTCCGTAAAAGGAAAGACATCGTTCAGAAAGGCGTGGTCCAGGGGCGCAACAATCTCCTGCCCGATCTTCTTCAGGTCGTGAAAGTCTATCGCAATATCTATCTCGTTCAGCCTTTCGGCAAGAACGCTGATCTGCACCCGCCAATTATGGCCGTGCAGATTTTCGCACTTGCCTTTATACCCCCGCAGCTGATGCGCGGCGGCAAACCCAACTTCTATGGATAATTCGTACATGCGTGTTCCTCCGGACTAAGTAGTCTTTTTAAAAGTGGATATATAGGGCAGGTTTCTGAATTTGTTGTCGTAGTCGAGGCCGTATCCCACCACAAATTCATTGGGTATCGAGAAACCGACGTAATCGAGCGGTATCTGGACTTCCCTCCTTCCGGCCTTGTCCAGGAACGTGCATATCCTTAGGCTCCTGGGACCTTTCATGAGTATCCGCTCCCTGATACAATTGAGCGTTATGCCGGTGTCTACGATGTCCTCCACGAGGAGTATGTCCTTATCGGCGATCTCCTCCCTGATGTCATAATGCAATTTTACGTCACCCGTCGAGTCGCCCCTAAGATAACTCGATGCTATCAGAAAATCTACCATCAGCGGCGTCCTGATCATTCTTACGAGGTCGCTGAAAAAAACGAATGCCCCTTTCAGTATTCCGACGGCAAGCAGGTTCTTTCCCTCGTAGTCATCAGAAATAACATCCGCAAGTTCCTTCACCTTTCTCTGTATCTGCTCTACGGTCAAAAAAGGTCTGCCGACTACCATTCACTCCTCCTCAGGCGATGCATATGTCTATATTAACTTCCACAGGTACTTATTCTCAACAAAAAACATTCGCTTTGCGTGCGGCGCTGCGCCCATGAGACCGTAATATTCATACGCGCATACCTAATGACAAAGCCGGGTCATATCGGGGACAACTTTTGATGGAGAGGCAGAGCGTAAATTCCTAAGCCGGATTAATGAAGAACCCTGCGGCAAGACAGCTGGGTATCTTAACGCAAGGAATTATTTTTATTATATTCGCTCGCTAACCCCCAGCAAGCTACGGGGAATGCGCTCGCTGTCCGTTTCAGGAATTCAGTGCGGAACAGACCGGCTGTAATTCACGCCCTTCTCGATGCCCTCTATCCTGAATATCTCGTCGCCGGCTATCAACTCCCTGAGTCGTTCCGGACTGACGTGATTGTAAAATACCGGCCTCACCATTCGACCGTCATCGGCAAGCCCGATACTATCACGCCTTAATTTTTCATCCTTTAGAATGATATCCGTGATAGAAAGGTTCTTATAGAGCCTGATATAAGTGTTGATGCCGACACTGTCAGGCCGGACCCTCCTGAAGAGATCGAGGTAAAAAAGGAGCGTATCCTCCTCCTCATAGGGAAAACCGCAAAGAAAATCCACTGCGATCTTGAGTCCGCTTGACCTGGCGAGGAATATAATCTTTTCGATGTCGGTCCAGTACAAAGGGCACTTTTTCCACGAATCTACGGTGAGCGTTATCAAGGAAACCCCGCTATCCTTCATCAGTCTGAAGAGCTTTTTGTTATAGTTGGCGGGTTTCATGTAAAGGGCCCAGTCAATACCGAGTCCTTCCTTAGTTAATGAGCTGCAAAACTCCAGCGCATAATCGAGGTCCTCGTTAAATTCAGAGTCGCAGAGGTGGAAGCGCTTACATCCGGCATCGACGAGCTGCCGGATCTCGCCGACAACATCCTGAATTCTCTTGAATGACACCCTAGTATTCGCTTCGATACAATATACACAGGACGAACTGCAACCCGTATGCGTATCGAATCCTGCGATACCCCCATGTTCGACATATTTCCCGTAATCTATTTTGTCCGGCTTGCGCGGACACGAAATATCATATCGATATTTCCTGGAATGTATTTTCTGACCCACATTCTCTCCCCGGCCGATATCGGCAAGTAGTTCATTGATGCAGCCTTCTGCAGGCCCGGCAATGGCGTAATCGGCGCCCAGATATTCCAGGACACCCTCAGGATCAATCGCCACCCCGGCTCCGCCCACAATCACCTTCAACCCGCACAACTGTCTTATGTGCGATACGATATCTCTTAAGTCATCGAGGAAGAATTCGTTCGTCTGGTAAAGGACCGTATCCACGTTCCTTACCGTAATACCGACAATATCGGGCTTGAATTCCACCGCGGCCTTATCGATATCTTCATAGGGGGAACCGGAAAAACAGAGGTCGAGTATCTCCGCCCTATGACCGGACCCCTCAAGTGTGCCGGCAACGTTCTCCAACCCTATCGGCGGCACAGGAGGAGCTTGATACCGGTTGGGATTTATCAGGAGGACTCGCATGGCTCTATAATAAAACAACAGACAATATTATTGTCCAGTGCAACTTCCCGAGGGACCTCTCAAAGAAATAGCCGCTGTGATGTCCTTCCTTCATCCGGAAACGTACACTAACGCACACCTTAGTGCCGTCTTGAGACGATATCATTGAGACGCCGGCGTGCTTCATAAAAATCGGGCTTCAGCCGCAATGCTGTCTGGTATTCTGCAATTGCCCTATCCAATCGGCCTTGAGATGCGTATGCGTCACCAAGATTATAATGAGCCTCTGCGTAATCAGGCTTCAGCCGTAACGCTGTTTGGAACTCTTCCATCGCTCTATTCAGTAGACCTTGAGATGCGTATGCATCACCAAGACCATCATGGGCCTCTGCGTAATCAGGGTTCAGCCGTAATGCTGTTTGGTATTCTGCGATTGCCCTATCCAATTGGCCTTGAGATGCGTATGCAACACCAAGATTAAAATGAGCAGTTATGTAATCGGGCTTCAGCCGCAATGCTGTTTGAAATTCTGCAATTGCCCTATCCAACCGGCCTTGAGATGCGCACTCAATGCCAAGTTCATCATGAGCCATTTCACTATCCGGTGACTTCTTGACCGTATCCGACCAAAAATTAAAATTATCCTGCCAGACGTTATTCCTGGTTATAGTTCCGACGGTATATAACGCCCCAATTATTATAAAGACTATCGTGATACTCCCGACAGCACGCGGCAGTCTCTCCTTGGCCCATGATAAAAAGATCGCAAGAAGAAGCACGTAACCAACAGAGGGCAGGTAAAGGTATCTCTCTGCGAAAGGATGCTCACCCGATGCTGGGATGTAAAGGACGGGCAGGAGCGGCACGGTTACAAACAAAAGACCCAAAAAAGCAACCCTGTTTTTCTTAAGGACGATATTAAAGAGGACCACAAAGACGACTGTGACCATTAAGGAAAGGACCCCCTTCAATTCAAAAAGCGAGGCAATCGGGTGAAAGACATAAATAGCCTTAAGATTGAGAGGGACAAGGAGTTTTTCGAGATACTGAATGAAAAGGGGGAAAACATTGATAGCATATTGGTAGGCACTCAGGGTAACATGCCGCCGCTGAGGAGCAAACTCTCCGAGGGCATGGACCCTCAACGCAAGATAACCCGCTCCGATTATGAGGTAGGGGACATGTCTTTTCACGTAATCCTGGAAACGGGTTCGTTGCTCCCGAAATACGTAATCATATGCCAAAAGAATCACGGGCAAGGTCAGAGCAGGCTCCTTGAAGAACGCTGCAACAGCAAAGCACACTACGGAAAATAGATACCTGCCCGACAGTATGGCCTTTGACCTGACATAGAGATAAAAGGAAAGGAGATAAAAAAATGTGAATGCCACATCCGGCAATCCGGCGATCCATGCAACAGCCTCCGTATGGATGGGATGTGAGGCAAAGAGCGCAGCGGCTATAAACGGAGGCGAAAGGTAGGCAGGGGATACTGAAGCCCTATGCTCAGGCAGTAACCTCCGTATGACCAGAAATACAAGGACTGATACGCCGCAATGGAAGAGGATATTGACCAGATGAAACCCCCAGGGTTTTAGGCCGAAGAGATGATAAGTAATCATATAGACAAGGTGCATCAGGGGCCTATAGTAGTTCGAGATAACTACCCCTGGTTGGAAACTCCAGACACCCTTGGAGAATATCGTCGGTATGTTACTCATATCCGTGATCCACGGATTGCCCACTATCTGGTACTTATCGTCGAATACAAAATTGCCGGAGAGGGCATTGAAATAAACGGCGCAAGAGATAAGCAGTAAGATGAGAATTGGAATAAACTTAATTATTGAAATCGTCTTTTGCAAACTGTCTTTTGATGGAGACTCCTGAGAGGGTTTAAATTCTTTCTCCTGACTGCCCGGGACGTCATTAATTGAAACCTTTTTCCCCCTTGAAGCCTTGCCCACCGGCATTATTATAGCATAGATAATTACCCTCAATTCCAACGTTAGTTCGTCTATTCGTCTATGTTATTGAGAAGATGGTGGTCGTTTTTATCATTGCGCATCAAATCACGGTAGTGGTAACAGCGGCATTTTTATTCAAAAAAGACTTTGAAAAGTAACAGGCGAATATCAGTCGGCGTCGGGGAACCGCACAAGCGTTCCCCTCTTCTGGGCGCCGTATCTGAATATGGTTATCCCCTTGCATCCCTTTTCATACGCCAACAAATAAGCGCGGGCAACGTCTTCCTTCTTTGCGCTTTTCGGCAGGTTGATCGTTTTTGAGACCGCATTGTCGGTGTATTTCTGAAAGCGGGCCTGCATCTCGATATGGTCCACATAATTGATCTCGTGAGCGGTCTTGTATAACCGCCGGATCTTCTGCGGAACTTCCCGGATTGCCCGGAGGGTCCCCTGCCGGATAATTCTTTCTTTCAATTCTTCGGAGTAGAACCCGAGTTCTTTCGCCGTCCCAAAGAAGTGCCTGTTCATCTCGTATAGTTCAATGTCCATAATGAGTCTCTTATATGCAATGGCAAAGATCGGCTCGATGCCGCTCGAGCAATCGGCTATTATCGAGAGTGTGCCCGTCGGTGCTATTGTCGTCGATGTTGAGTTCCTTACCGCAGGCATGCCGGGGACGTCGTAAACAGACCCTTTGAAATTGGGAAAAACGCCCCTTTTGTCGGCGAGATCGGCGGAGCACTCTCTGGCCCTGTCTCTAAAGAATTTCATAAA
>OBEQ011156734.1_pt1 | contig 18423 bp, 18 predicted proteins | sample 1670901 | NCBI WGS metagenome assembly OBEQ01 (sample SAMEA104232315, study PRJEB22302) | groundwater metagenome | biome: forest; feature: aquifer; material: groundwater | place: USA | collected 2011-08-07 | depth 5.4 m
TAACACCGTTTACAAATGTTGCTTAACTTTTTGTCCACTTTTTTGTTGCAAGTCCACTATGCAAGAGGATCAGCGTTTGAGACTAGTAGTTTACTATTGTATGGTTTAAAAGTAGGATATTTTCAAGAAGATATAGTATATAATTGTATAGAGAAAAATAAAATGATAATTCACGAAATAAATAAAGTTAAATCATTCCTACTAAAACAATCAAATGTAAAAGGGTATGTATCAGATTTACAAGCTGAATATGAATTATCTCAGCCTAATTCTCAATCTCATTCTGAACTTCATCCTCATCCTCATCCTCAACCTCTATCTGATTCTCAACCTCACTCTCAACCTCAAAAATGAAAACAATAATAAAAGTAGAAAACTTATCTAAACAATACCGTTTAGGTGTTGTTGGTTCAGGGACTTTAAAAGATGATATTCATAAATGGTGGTATTCTATTAGAGGAAAAGAGAATCCTTTATTAAAATTGGGTGAATCTAATGATCGTTCAGTTGTTGCTACCTCCAATTATGTTTGGTCTTTAAAAGATGTCAATTTTGAAGTAAATCAAGGAGATGTATTAGGAATTATAGGTAAAAATGGTGCAGGAAAAAGTACCTTGCTAAAAATATTATCTCGGATTACTGCTCCAACAACAGGCTCTATTAAAATTCAAGGTAGAGTTGCTTCATTGTTAGAAGTGGGTACTGGTTTTCATCCAGAATTAACTGGTAGAGAAAATATATTTTTGAATGGAGCTATTCTTGGAATGAAAAAGAAAGAGATTGCTTCAAAATTAGATGAGATTGTCGATTTTGCGGGCATTGAAAAATACATTGATACTCCTGTTAAAAGATATAGTTCAGGAATGTATGTAAGATTAGCTTTTGCAGTTGCAGCACATTTAGAACCTGAAATATTAATTGTAGATGAAGTACTTGCAGTTGGAGATTTAGAATTTCAGAAAAAGGCAATTGGTAAAATGCAAGAAGTAAGTAAAGGTGAAGGAAGAACTGTTATTTTTGTGAGTCATAGTATGGATACAATTGAAAGATTGTGTAATAAAACATTGTTGTTGGAAAATGGGAAGGTGACAAATTTTGGTTTGACAAAAGATATTATTTCTGAATATTTAAAAGTAAATAATAATTTAATGAATCATATTTCTTATGATTTAAAAGTAGTTGATAAACATCCAATTACAGATATTATTGAAGCTTTTGTTCATGATGAAAATATGATAATTTCTGATTCTTTCGATATTACTAAAAAGATTGGAATTACATTTAAATATAAGGTTTACCAAGAATCTCAATTTATTGGAGGTCTAGATATATATGATGAAAGAGATAATTTAGTTTTCGTTTCTCATGATGTGAAGACAAATTTTCAGTTTGATAATCATTTAAAAGGAGATTATAGTTATACAGTTTGGATTCCTGGAAATTTTTTGGCAGAAGGAATTTTTAATGTATGGATTGCTTTATTTAAACAAGTGCCTATTGAAATACATCATCACAAGCAAAATATTTTAAAATTTAAAGTAATCGATTATATGAGAGGAGATTCATCACGAGGAAAATACAATGGTGGATTCCCAGGATCAATAAGACCAAAGTTAGATTGGAATTCAAGAAGAGATATAGTGTTATAGAAATAAATATTTAGAAAAGAGATGATACCAAAAAGACTTAAATATGCGTTAAAAGTTTTATTTAAACCATCGATTTATGAAGAAAATGAAGAGAATAAATTTCATTTGAATAAATTAAGAACAGATTTTCATTTATTATACAAGAAGAATGTTACTTATTTTGGTGATTTTTTGTATACTCATCACAATGCAGATTTTTTGAAGGATAAAAAATTTATGGAGGCTTATGAATTAGGTTTAGCAACAGATGATGGTATTTTATTACAAGATGCTGATATCCGTTGGAGGATGCATGTAATGTTATGGGCAGCATCTCATGTCAAAAATTTACAAGGAGATTTTGTTGATTGTGGTGTAAACTCTGGAATTTTCGCAAGAAGTATAATTCATTATATCGACTTTAATAATACGGGTAAGAAGTATTATTTAATGGATACTTATGAAGGTATGGATGTTCGATTTAGTAGTGAAGAAGAAATGAAGAAGTCTTCAGTTATTGGATATGGTGCTCATACAAATGTATACGATAGGGTTGTTGAAACTTTTAAGCCATTTAACACAAAAATTATTAAAGGTGCAATTCCTGAAACTTTAAAAGAAGTAGATTCTGAAAGAATTGCATATCTTTTAATTGATATGAATTGTGTATTGCCTGAAATTGAAGCTCTTAACTTTTTTTGGGGTAAAATGATTAGTGGAGGAATTATTATTTTGGATGATTATGGTTATATGAATAATCATATGGATCAAAAAGTTGCACATGATGCTTTTGCTAAAAGTAAAGGAGTAGAAATATTAAGCCTCCCGACTTGTCAAGGTATGATTATAAAACCATAAAGTACATATTTTTTTAAAAAAATAACGATAAAAAAAATTCAGAATGATTTTTAGAAAGAAAAAAGAAATTGATTTTGATGTTCATTCGATTTGTGAAGGTCATCATAAAGTAACTTATAGAGGTGTAAAGGCAATACGAAGCCCTTTCGATTATGTTTTATATCAAATGATAATAAATGAAATCAAACCAGATTTAATAATTGAAATTGGAACAAATATAGGAGGTGGAGCTTTGTATATGGCAGATATGTTAGAAATTATTGGTAATGGAATTATTCATACAATTGATTTATTTGATCAGTCAGAAGAAATAGTTAAACAACATCCAAGAATAAATTGTTTTTTCGGTGGTTGGGAAGCGTATGATACAAAAATAGCTGAAAAATACGAGAAAATTTTAATCATTGAAGATGCTTCACACATGTATGAAGATACATTGGCTGTACTTCATAAATTTAATTACCTAGTAACAAAAGATTCATATTTAATTGTTGAAGATGGTATTGTAGATGAATTGGGAATTACAAAAGAATATAATGGAGGACCATTAAAAGCAATTAAAGAGTTTTTAGAAATTAATAAAAATTTTATTATTGATCGTAAATGGTGTGATTTTTTTGGTAAAAATGCTACCTTTAATGTGAATGGTTTTTTAAAAAAAATAAAATAATATGTTTTCAATATTTAAAAAGAAAAAATTAGACGGTGATGGTGAACGAGTAGACATCAATTATTATAAAATGAAATACGATAATTTTGATATGTATCAAAAATCACATTACCATAGATACAAGTTTGCTCAAAATTACATAAAAAATACAAATGCAGTAGGTGATTTTGCATGCGGTTCCGGATATGGGACAATGATGCTTTCTGAAAAAGCAGGAAGTGTAGTTGGTGCAGATTTGAATAGTGAAGTTATATCGTATATTACAGATCGTTATTCGAAAGAAAAACAAGTAGTTTTTTTAAATAAAAATTTATTAGACCTAGATTACGAAGATCATTTTGATGTAATTATTTCTTTTGAGACAGTAGAGCATTTTGCTGAAGAAGACATCCCCATTTTGTTTAAGATTTACAACAAAGCATTAATAAAAGGAGGTTTGTTAATTTTCTCTACACCTTATAACCAAGAAAGATGTGAAAATGCTATAAAAATGGGTTTCCATTTAACATTTTATATTGTTGAAAACACAATTAGTCAATGGTTAGAGGAAACAGGTTTTGATTTAGATGTAAATTATTATCAAAATTATTTAGAACACGATGTAGTAAAAGAATTGGATAAGAAAGATTTTATAATTACTGTTGCCAAGAAAAAATAGATATTAGTTTTAATGAGTAATTTTCCCAAAGTTAGTATTTGTATCCCTACTTTCAATCAGGTTGAGTATTTAACTCTGACTTTGAATTCAATTTTTATCCAGAATTATACTGATTATGAAATTATTATTTCAGATGACAGTAATAATACATTGGTTTTTGATCTTGTTTCAGAATATATTTCAAAAGGAAAACAGATTAAATATTTTAAAAATAAAATTGCTTTAGGTTCTCCAGAGAATTGGAACAGTGCAATTAGATATGCTAAAGGAGAATTTATTAAAATTATTCATCATGATGATAGGTTTGTTGAATCAAGTAGTTTAATGAAATTTATTGAATTATTTGAGACCAATTCTGATATTGGTTTAGTTTTTTCAGGTTCTAAAATTTCAGATGGAATAAATAAAAGTAGATTTCATGAACTAAATGATATTCAATTTTTAAATTTAAAAAAAGATAATAAATCAATTTATAGAGCAAATGTTATAGGTTCACCAACTGCAGTAATGTACAGAAGAAGTCTCAATATTGAATTTGATAAAAACTTAAAATGGTTAGTTGACATGGAGTTCTATTTTCAAATAATGAAAAAAGGAAGTATAATCAATTATACAAACCAACATTTAATAGAAACGTTTATACCAACTGATAGAATTACTAATTCATGTTATATGAATAAAGAAGTTGAAATTCCTGAACATTTGTATTTTATGGAAAAACATAAATTGTTTGACTATAAAAATATTAATTATTGTGTTGAATTATGTCTAAAATTAAATGTTTTAAATCAAAAACAAATTAGAGAATGTGGTTTTGATTCAAAAATAAATAAATTGTTATTGTTACTGTTACAGATAAAATCAAGTAAGTTTTATCTTTATTATTCTAAAATAGTTAGAAAGCTAAAAAAGTATTAAATTAACGGGTATGAGTAAAATTTTAATTACAGGTGGTGCTGGAATGATCGGCAGTAACTTAGTGAAAGCACTAATTAAAAAAGGGGATGAAGTTGTTGTCGTTGACAATTTATGGAGAGGAAGAATAGAAAATCTTTATGAAAATGATAAACCAATGATTGATTTAGAAAGTCATTTTCTTAATTTAGACTTAGCTATACCAAATTCTTTAGATACAATTTTAACTGATATTGATTATGTTGTGCATTTAGCAGATATTGTTGCTGGAATAGGATACGTTTTTGATAATCAGGGACTTATTTTTAGGCAAAATATGTTGATCAATTCTAATGTATTTGATTCAATTCGTAAAAACAGGAACAGAATAAAAGGTGTTATAAATGTAGGTACTGCATGTAGTTTCCCTTTAACGCTTCAAAATACTTTTGACGCTGTTTTGTTAGATGAAGAACAATTATATCCTGCCAATCCTGAATCTGCTTATGGATGGAGTAAATTAATGGGGCAATACGAGTTAGATTTGTTAGGGAAAGAAACTTCCATTGATACACTTTCATTAATGTTTCACAATGTATATGGTGCTCCAACAGATTTTGGAGAACGAAGTCAGGTTATTCCTTCGTTAATTCAAAAAGCAATTACTTTTCCAGAAAATAATTTTTCAGTTTGGGGAAGTGGAAAACAGGGTAGGGCTTTTATACATGTAGATGATATTGTAAAAGGAATTATTTTAGCGCTAGAAAAAGGTTGGGGGCATAGTCCAATTCAGTTAGGTCCATCAGTATGTACAACAATTAAAGAAATAAGCGAAACAATTGTTAAAATATCAGGTAAAGATATCGAAATAGAATACGATTTAACCAAACCAGAAGGTGATTTAGCTCGTGCAGCCAATTATTCAAAAGCCAAAAGAGTTTTAGGTTGGGAACCGGAAGTTTCACTAGAAGAAGGTTTGAGTTCTTTGTATATATGGATTGAGTCTCAACAAATAAAAACACTCCATTAAGTATGGATAAAATAATAATCGTGAGACTAGCAGGAGGTTTAGGAAATCAATTGTTTCAATATGCTGTTGGAAAAATGTTGTCTTTAAAATTCAGCGTTCCAATGAAATTGGATTTATCTTCTTATGTCGGCTATGAATTTCATGAATATTCTTTGACACCATTTAATATCCAGGAAAATATATTATCTGAAAAAGAATATTTAAATTTATTTAAACCTCAAAAAAACACCATTAAAAAAAAAATTTATAAATTTTTCGGGAATCGATATAAAGATATATTACATATATATGAGGAAAATAATTTTTATTTTGACTCTCAATTATCTGAAATTAAACCTTCTATTTATATATCCGGTTATTGGCAATCTGAAAAATATTTTTTAGAAATAGTAATGGTATTAAAGAAAGAATTTGAAATTAACATTCCACCTAGTCATGAAAATAATGAATTATTAATAAAAATTCGAAATTCCAATAGTATTTGTATTCATATAAGAAGAGGAGATTATGTTTCAGTTCCTAAATTTAATGCTTTTCACGGAACCTGCTCGTTAGAATATTATTTTAATGCAATAAAGTATATAAAAGAAAGAATTGAAAATCCAATTTTTTATATTTTTTCAAATGATATTCCTTGGAGCAAAGAACATTTGAACTTTGAAGGAGACAAAATATTTGTCGACATCAATGATAGCAAAACGGATTACGAAGATTTGCGATTAATGCAGAATTGTAAACACAATATTATAGCCAATAGTACTTTTAGTTGGTGGGGAGCATGGTTAAATGAAAATCCAGATAAAATAGTTATAGCTCCGGAAAAATGGTTTGAAAATGAAGAAATGCAAAATCAAACACAAGATTTAATACCTGAAAGTTGGATAAGAATTTAAATGATACTCCTTTAGTTACAGTATTAATGCCTGTCTATAATGGCGAAAGGTATTTAAGAGAAGCTATTGATAGTATTTTAAATCAAACGTATTCCAATTTTGAATTTTTAATTATTAATGATGGATCAACAGACTTATCAGAAGATATTATTTTTTCCTATAATGATTTGCGTATAATTTATGTGAAAAATGAATTTAATATTCAATTAATTGAAACTTTAAATAAAGGTTTAAATATAGCAAAAGGTGAATTCATAGCAAGAATGGACGCAGATGATATTAGTTACTCTAATAGATTGGAAAAGCAAGTTCATTTTTTAATGAATAATCAAAAGGTTGGTTTACTTGGTACAGCATTTGAATTTATAAATGGAGAAGAAAGAATATCATATTATCAAGATGATAAAGACTTACGGTTAAGTTTATGTTTTTACAATTCTTTTTTACATTCATCTGTGATGTTTAGAAAGGAAATATTGTCAAAGTATAACTTTAGTTTCAATAAGAAATATATCCATGCTGAAGATTATAAATTGTGGACAGAATTCGTTTGTAAATCAAAAGTTGCTAATTTAAAAGATGTATTAGTAAAATATAGAATTCATGATAATCAAATAAGTAAGATTCATGAACAAGTTCAAAAAGAAATTTCTTTAACTATTCAAAAAGAGTATTTTTTATCAGCTGGTTTTTCTTTTTCTAATGATGAATTTGAATTATTGCAACATACAAATTTCAACAAAAATAAAGTTATTGAGTATTTAAAGTTTATGGATAAATTCTATATTCAAAATAAAAAATATTCCTTTTTTGATGATCCTACTTTGCTTTCTTTTTTAGGGAAAAGGTATAAAAATTATCTTTTAGAAGTTAAAAAGATTGACAAAGAATTAGTTGGTTTTTTATCAAATAGTTTGTTATATAGTTTAATTACGTTGACATTTAAGCAAAAAATTAGTTTACAATTAAAACGCTTTAAGTAATTAGAATGATCTCAAAATTAAGGCATCTTTTTTTTAAATTACGAGCTATTAAGTGGGCGAAAAATGAATATACTTTTATTTTAAATAAAGTATATAATAAAGAGTATAAATTGGCTACTAATTTCAAATCAATTCTACATATCAACACATCGGATTCTGGAGGAGGAGCAGCTAAAATTGCTTCTGAATTATGTCAAACACAAATAAAAAATGGATTCAATTCCAATATGCTGGTTGCAAATAAAAAATCAACCGATAAATACGTTGAAGAAATAAAAGTAGTAAACTCTAAAAAGCAACATTTTTTAAAATATGGCCAAGATAGTTTACAATGGCAGGATTTTTTTCATCAATCTACTGCTGAAATTATCAATTTATCGATTTTTAAAGAAGCGGATATTATTCATTTACATAATCTTCATGGAAATTATTTTTCACCATTGGCTTTACCATTGTTTTCACAAAATAAACCAATCGTTTGGTCATTGCATGATATGCATTCCTTTACAGGACATTGTGCTCATTCTTTCGAGTGTGCTAAATGGGAAAAAGGTTGTGGAAACTGTCCACAATTGAATTCTTATCCTTCAATTACGAAAGATACTACAGGATTTATATGGAATACAAAGCAGAAGATCTATGATAAATCAAATCTTCACATTGTTGTTTTATCTGATTGGTTAAGAAAGAAAGTTGAAAATAGTATATTGTCAAATCAGAAAATTTATACAATTCATAATGGTATTGATACTTCTATTTATTGTAAAGTAGATAAAGTGGTAGCGCGAGAAAAAACAGGAATTCCATTGGATAAAAAGGTGGTTTTGTTTTCTGCTGATATGGGAGTAAATAATCCGTATAAAGGAGGTGAATTTGTAAAGAAAATAATCGATAAATATTCTAATGACTCTATTTTATTTATAAATATTGGAGGAGGAAAGGAAGTGATAAAGAATTCTTCTAATTGGAAAATTCCGTATGTGAATGATCCAACTGAAATGGCTTTTTATTATTCTGCTGCCGATATCTATTTATACCCAACTTTAGCAGATAATTGTCCTTTGGTTGTTTTAGAGGCAATGTCTTGTGGGTTACCCATTTTAACTTTCAACACTGGTGGAGTGCCAGAGCTAGTTCAACATGAGGAAACGGGATATGTTGCAGATTATAAATCGTTCGAAGATTTGTGTAAAGGCTTTGAATTATTAGTTGATAATGAAGAACTCAGAAATAAGATGGGTGAAAATGGTTGTAAACGTGTTCAAGAAAATTTTACAGTTGAAATAATGAATGCCAAATACATGAAAATTTATACAGATATATTGAATTGAAATATGTTAAAATTATCAATAATTACCCCAGTTTATAATTCAATTCAATTTATTGAAGCTTGTATTCTTAATGTAATTAGTCAGAAATGCAACTGTTTAGAGCATATTATCATGGATGCAGGAAGTACGGATGGTACTTTAGAAATAATTGAAAAATATGCGAAAGAATATTCACACATAAGATGGTTTTCTGAAAAAGATAAAGGGCAAAGTGATGCAATGAACAAAGGAATTGCCTTAGCTCAAGCAGAAGTGATCAGTTTTTTGAATGTGGACGATGGTTATAATCCGTATACTTTAAATCGAATTGTTTTTTTATTTGATAATAATTCCAATCTAGAATTTATTACCGGAAATTGTAAATTAGTAGATTTAGACGGTAATTTAATTTATTTAAATAGACCTCAACGTGTAAAATATTATCATTTATTTTCTTATTTAGAGCCATTTCCGATTAATCCAGCAGCTTATTTTTATAAAAAATCGGTCCATGATAAAACAGGTCTATATACAGTTGAAAATCATTCAACAATGGATTATGAGTTCATATTAAAGGCTGTAACTAAATCCAACATCATTTATTTTAACGAAGATTGGGGATATGCGGTTTATCATGAAAATTCTAAAACACTTCAAGATATAGAGCAGAATCAAATGTTTGCTAAGAAATTAGAAACATTTAAATTGGAATATGAAAAATTATCGTTTAAAATGAAATTCCATTCAAGCTTATATAAATATTATAAAAAGTTTAAAAAAGCAATCAATGGATAAAATATCAATTATTGTAGCTTATAGAAATAGAGATGTAAAAAGAGTTCAACGGTTTTTAGAATCTCTTTCAAAGCAAATATCTACTAATTTTGAATTGATTTTTGTTGATTCTGGATCTGATTTACCTCTTGCAAATGAAATTCAAAAAAATGTTGAATCCTTTTCATTTGCAAAATATATTTACAATGATTCAAGAGGTAGAGATTGGAACAAATGCATTGCTTTAAATATTGGAAGCAAACTATCTACAGGAAATTTTTTATATTTCACAGATATTGATTTAATTTTTCACGAAGGATATATAGAACATTTGTATTCGTTAAGAGATGCAAAGAATCAGACGTATACTCGTGTTTTTATGGTCAATGAAAAATTCGAAAATTATGATTCGATTTTTAATGAAGAAATTAATTCGATTTCTGAAATAAGTCACACTTCTGGTAAAGGTATATTATTACTTTCGAAAGAAGTGTTTAATGAAATCGGTGGATACGATGAATATTATTCGGATTGGGGAGTTGAAGACAACGATATTTATATTCGATTATGTGCTTATGGATTAGTAGAAAAATGGGCAGATTTTGAAAAGTATCCCGTATTTCATCAATGGCATATAACCAATGAACGATTTCATATTTATCCAGAAAAATGGCTTGATGATATTTCTTTTCATTATATCATTAATCAAAAGAAATATAAAAGAAATATAAATTCTGGAAAATGGATCGAGACAAAAGATAGAAAAGTTATTCATTTATTAAATGATTTAACACTTTATACTTTAGAAGTCCCCATATTTGGATTAACAACTACGAAAACGCTTTTTTATAGACAAATTTGGGATGCTTTATCTATACAAGATTCTACTTGTTTTAGAGTTATTGTTCCTAAATATGTTGTTCCTAAAATGTCATTTTTTCAAATTACTATTTATAAGTTTATAGGTAAATTTCTTAAAACGGTAAATTCACCTTTTTCACTTGAATATTTTCAGAAACAAGAAAGATACAAATACTTTTTACCTGAAGAAGATATTAAATGGTATTTTCGTAAATTAGTGAAAGAAACTGATTTGATTGCAGATTATTATATTGTAGAAGAAAAAGAAAGAACAATTTATATTATAGAATCAAATAATAATAATTGAAATAAATCATGACTTTTTTTTCAATTATTATCCCTTCTTATAACAGAGCTCATTCAATTAAAAAAGCAATTGAGAGTATTTTGACACAAACTTTTCAAGATTTTGAAATACTTGTAATTGATGATGCTTCGACAGATAATACAGAAGAAGTTGTATCTTCAATTTTTGATAATAGAATCAAATATATTAAAAACACGAGTAATAAAGAGAGGTGTATAAGTCGAAATATTGGTATTGAAAAGTCAATTGGTGAATATATTTGTTTCTTGGACAGTGATGATTATCATTTACCAGAACATTTGCAAAATATATACGAAGAAATTCAAAAGTTGAATGAACCCAAAGGTTTTTTCTTCGTAAATGCTTGGAATGAAACAGCTGATGGAATAAGAACTGAGAGGACTTGTCCCGATTTTATTGATTATAATCCGTTTTCTTATTTTTTAAAATATACTGTTAATCCACAACGATGGGCGGTGAATAAAAGTGTGTTACGGGCAAATTTATTTGATCCGGAAATTGTAATTTGCGAAGATATGGATGTTAGTTTAAGAATTGCTGCAGCTGGCTTCCCAATCTATCAAATTAAGGAGAGGTCTACAGTTTATGTTGCAGCTTTAGATAGTTTTACAGTCAGCGATCAAAATAAGGCTGAAAAAGAGTTGTATTATCTATCGAAGATTTTTAATAGAAAAGAATTAATTGGAAAATTAAATAAATCTGAAAGAAATAGATTGTTGAGTATGTGTTATTATCATTTAACAATTAAATCGTATAAGGACAAATTTAAATTTAAAACGATTATTAACGCATTAAAATCATTTTTTTTATACCCAAAGGGTTATAATGGTAAAACAAATAAACCATTATTGGTAATGTTTATTTATTCTATCCCATTTGTTGGGTACATTCTAAAAAGTTTAAAAAATTGAATATCGTTTGAAAACTGAAAGATTACATATTGAATATCCTAAAAATAGTTCTTCGGAAATGGAAGACTTATTGAGAGAAAAAATAACGAATTCTGTTAATTTGCCAAAGATTAAACAAGTAAAAAATGTATTTGTAACCCATGATGGTTTAGTTTTAAAAAATGGATTATTAGTTAAGGGATGTGCTTTTAATTTAAAAGGAAACGAAGACAAAACATTTTATTATACATTTTGGAGAGATACAATTGAAAAGTTTGCCGTTTGTAAATGGGGAAAAAGCTTAAAATCAATTCATTTAAAGGGGCCACAAAAATATTTATTAATTCATTCTAAATGGTTTAATTATTCTTTTTGGATTAATGGTTTTTTACCTCGTCTGATTCAAGCTGAGGATGAAGGATTATTGAAAACAACAAAATTAATTGTACCTGAAGGATGGAAAGATATTCCTTATGTTTGGGAAAGTTTAAAAGCATTTGAAATTCAAATAGAAATGATTCCTATTGATCATCATATCTTTGTCGATTATCTGATAATGCCAGAAACACGAAAGTGGACTGCTTCTTTTGTTCCTTCTACAATTAAAAGGACAAATGAAAGATTAGTTAAAGAAGCATTATTGAGGGTTTCATCTAAAAATATTGAAACACATAAAGTTTATTTGACGAGATCTAGTAGGGGAGTGCGATGCATTGAAAATGAAGATGAAGTTATTGCAAGCGTACAGAAATGGGGATATAAAGTGATTAAATTTGAAGATTTATCTATTTGGGAACAAATAAAATTAATGAACAATACAACACATTTTATCTCAATCCATGGTGCCGGATTTTCAAACTTGTTATTTATGAAAGAAGGTTCAACTGTTTTAGAATTGGTAAATAAGCCTTATGCGAAAGCTGAATATACTTTTCCTTTTTGGAAATTAGCAAATGCTTCAAGTGTAAATTATTATATGCAATTATGTGAGGTTAATAGTCCAGAAAATAGTTTGTTATCCTATGGAAAGGATAGTGAAATTTCAGAGACAAAATATTTAGTAAATCAAAATATAATTGTTGATTTAACTCTTTTAGAGGAGAATATTCAATTAATGGAATTCAAATTTTAATTCACTATGATTTCAAATATAAAACACCTTATAATTTCATTAACAAAGGAAGAAAAAATTTATTTATTGTTTTCTTTAGGACTTTATATTGGATATTCTATTTTTCATATTTTTTATTTTCCTATTTATATTGATGAAACTGAAACGTTTTTATATTTTACATCAAAAGGATTTTTAACAAGTGCTACTTATTATCCATACCCTAATAATCATATTTTCTTTTCATTAATTTCAAATCTATTCACTTACTTGCCGTTTGACCCTTTAATTTGTTTACGGCTCCCTAATCTACTATTTGGTATAATCTCTTCTATTTTAATTTATGGATTTATTCGTTCTAAATATGGACATAAAATAGCCGTAATTCCTCATTTGTTTTTTACATTCAGTTATTTTATTGCTTTTTACAGTGTTTTTGCACGAGGCTACATGCTAATTATTTTAGTGACGATTATTTGTTTTATATGCATTGAAAAATTGAAAAATTCATTTGAAAGTAAATACCTTATATGTTATTCAATATTTAGTGTTATAGGGTTTTATACAATACCAGTTTTTTTGTATGTGTCTGTGTCATTTATTCTTTATTTAGGAACACTTTTTTTGAATGATAAGTATAAATTATTACAATTAATTAAATACCATATAATTATTGCAATTGTAACGTTTTTATTGTATTGTCCAATAATTTATTACAATGGTATAGACGCTATTATAAATAATCAATGGACAAAAAAGATAGATTTTAACGAAATTATTTCTTTTTTTAAAACGAATGCTATAGGAATGTATGATAAAATATTAGGTGTAAATAGTTTGTATATTTTAATAATATACTTTCTTTATATTATTTTTTTACTTAAAAAGAAATATGAAAATTCTTTAATTTATTTTATTCTCATTTTTTTTACATTACCATTTATTTTCATTTTGGTACAGCATGTAATCCCAGGGACTAGAACTTGGAGTTATTTAATAGTACCATTTGTGATAGGTATAACTTTAATTTTTTCTTGGGTATTAAAGTTTGTTAAATTGAATAAATTTTTTATTTATTCAATTGGATTATTTATAATCTTAATTCAGATGTTAATATTTTTAAAGTCACATCCTAAAGCTGCACTTGAAAAAGACTTTATTGCAAGTAAACTTTCGATTGATCTTCAGAATAAAGGGTATTCTATTTATTATTTTGAAAAAGGATATACTTCGTTTGATAAAGTAAATATTGAGTTTCAAAATTTGAGAATGAATAAATATGTTGTTTTATATGATTATAAAAAGTCACCTTCAATTAATGAATTTAAAAAAGTAAATTGCTTTTTATTGAATAAAAATTCAAAAATAATTAATTCAATAGAACTTCAAAATTTTAAGTTAGAGTATGAGGATGATTACATGATGGTTTATGGCAAAATAAATTTTAAAAAATAATATTTTAAGATCTAGTTTATCGAATATTTTAATAGAAAAGAATAGTAGGTATTTGAATAATAAGTTTAATTTTGGAGTATGGTAAATATTGGAATAATTGGTTTTGGATATTGGGGACCTAATTTGGTAAGAAATTTTTCTTTGCAAAAAGAAGGTCAAGTTATTGCTATTGCTGAATCTAGAGTTGATCGTCATTCAACAATTAAGGCTCAGTATCCAAAAATAAATATTTTTAATGATGCGTTTGATTTAATAAATGACATTAGTATTGATGCGGTTGTTATTGCAACACCCGTTTTTTCTCATTTTTTATTAGCTAAAAAAGCTTTGTTAGCAGGTAAACATGTTCTTCTTGAAAAACCTATGACTGCATCTATAGATGAATCTGTTGAATTAATTAATCTAGCAAAGGATAAAAATTTAATATTGATGGTTGACCATACTTTTTTATATACTGGAGCAGTTCAGAAAATGAAAGAATTAATTGATCAAAAGCAATTAGGAAATCTTCAATATTTTGATTCAACTAGAATCAATTTAGGATTATTTCAACCCGATGTGAATGTATTATGGGATCTTGCTCCTCATGATATTTCAATATTAAATTATTTAGTTGCGCATAAACCATACAGTGTTAATTCGACAGGTGTATCACATACAAATAATGGAATTGAAAATGTTGCCTATATGACAGTAAATTATGAAAATGATTTTATAGCTCACTTTAATTGTTCATGGACTTCACCTGTAAAAGTTAGATCAACTCTTATCGGTGGTGATCAAAAAATGTTAGTATATAATGATCTTGAACCATCTGAAAAAATAAGAGTTTATGACACAGGATATCAACATAAAACAGATGAAGAAAAACTGAATATCATGGTTGATTATCGAACAGGGGATGTTTTTATTCCTAAAGTGGGTATCCAAGAAGCTTTGTTTGGTGTTGCTTTTGATTTTATAAATTCAATCATAACGAACAAGGAACCTTTAGCAAATGCTGAATTAGGTTTAGAAGTTGTTAAAATATTAGAAGCATCTCAAAAATCAATTAAAAACAATGGAAAAGAGATAATAATCTGATGGAAATAAAAACCATAAATAACGACAAACAAGCTTTAAATAATATTTTAGTTGGAGAGCATGTAAAAATCTTTAATTTTGTAAATGCGTATGGATGTTCAATTGATTCCAATTCAAAAATAGGTTCATTTGTAGAAATTCAAAAAGGTGCTTCAATAGGTAAAAATTGCAAAATATCAAGCCATTCTTTTATTTGTGAAGGAGTTCATATTGAAGACAATTGTTTTATTGGTCACGGTGTTATGTTTACGAATGACTTATTTCCAAGGGCTACTAATATTGATGGTTCTCAACAAACAGATGAAGATTGGGAGTTGATTGAAACAGTTGTAAAAAAAGGAGCTTCAATTGGAAGTAATGCGACCATTTTATGTGGTATTACAATTGGAGAGAATGCTTTAATTGGAGCAGGATCTGTTGTGACAAAGGATGTTCCAGATAATACTGTGGTTGCAGGGAATCCAGCGAGAATAATAAAATATTTAAAATAATTATTACTACTTTAATGTCAAAAGAAAAATTAGAAAAATATTTATATAAATGGCCTTATTTTAATCCTTCTGAAGAAACAAGTTGGGTAAAACAAGATAACAGTCAGTTTGTGCGCTTCCTTCCTGAGAAAAAAGAAGAATTAGAGTTAGACAGTAGATGGCCAGGTTTTTTTCCATCTCCAATATGTTTTGTAACAACAACTGATGGTGAAATAACTGCTCTTGAAAAAGTGGTTGGAGCTTCTATTGTAAATAGATTTCCATATATTATTGCTTTAAGTTTTTGTATTGAGCCACTTTCGAAAAGACATTATGTTAGAAGTCGTTTTATGGAAACACTTGAAAAAGGAGAAGTTGTTTCTGTTCACTATTTTGAACCAGGTGATGATATAGACAACGTAATGAAATCAATCAATGAGGTTTCTGATGAAAACATTGATAAAAGAATTGAATTTACAGGACTTAAAACAAGAAAAGCTAAAACGAATAATTCTCCAGTTTTTTCTTCAGCTTATATGGTATATGAAGCGAGATTGGTAAAACCAGGGACAGATTTTGGAGGTGAATCAATTTTTGAACAACCTTATACTGATTTTGGAAGTCATCGCATTTATTATCTTGAAATTGAAGCAATTCAATTAAGAGAAGATATTTCAAAAGGAGATTCACAAATACACTGGCAAGCATTACCATCTTGGGAGCCTACAAATAAATTACAAAATGTTCCGGATACTAAATCAATACCATTAATTGATGTGAAATATCAAAAGGGATATTCACCCAATTATTTCTTCCCAGCTAAAAATACAATTGGATTTGAATTCGACACTTTAGAAAGTGGAATGGCGATTAAAGTTTTACCTAAATTACCTGAAGATCAAGTTGAAGTTGACAATGACAGAGCAAGATGGCCCTGTTTTTTTCCTTCTTCAGTTGGAATGATAACAACATGGGATAAAAGTGGAGCACCTAACTTAATGCCTTGTGGTTCTACTACTATTTTGGTTCGTCATCCATTGTGTATTGGAGTTTGTGTCTCATATGCTGTAATAAATGAGAGATATGCTCCAAGAGGTTCTATTCGTGCTTTGGACGAAACGAAAAAATTTGGCTGTGGGGTTCCTTTTATAAATGATACAATTGTTGATGCAATAAAATACGCTGGCAATATTTCAATTGACAGCGACATAGATAAAATTATAAATTCCGGATTAGAGGTGGAGAACAATGATTGGTCACCTGTTTTACCTGCATTACCTGTTCATTTTGATTGTGAAGTAGTGAAAATTGTTCGATTAGGGACACATTTTTTATACATTGGGGAAGTAAAAGCAATTAGAGTAAGAGAAGATGTAAATGCTGAAAACCCATTAAATTGGTATCCTTATCCTGATGTTTTGGTAAACAATTAAATAAATTACATGATAGTTAAAAGAGAAAATAAAATTAATTGTCTTGATTTAAAAGGTCAACACCAGCAAGTAAAAAATGAAATTTTTGCTGCTTTTGAAAAAGTATACGAAATTACAGCTTTTTCTGGGGGACCTTTTGTTGAAGAATTTGAAAAATCTTTTGCAAAATATTCTGATTGTAATTATACAGTTGGTGTTAATAATGGAACTTCAGCTATTCAACTTGCATTATTAGCTTTGGGTATTGGTCATGGAGATGAAGTAATAATTCCAGCAAATACTTTTATAGCAACAGCTTGGGGGGTAACGCATGTTGGAGCAACACCTGTTTTCGTAGATTGTGATCCAGACACTTGGGAAATTGACCCTTTAAAAATTGAAGCAAAAATAACAAATAAAACCAAAGCAATAATCGGGGTTCATTTATATGGGATGCCTTTCGACATTGATGCAATAAATTCCATTTGTAAAAAACACAATTTATTTTTAGTAGAAGATGCTGCTCAAGCACAAGGTGCAAAATACAACAACAAATCTATTGGGTCTTTTGGTGAAATGGCATGTTTTAGTTTTTATCCGGGTAAAAATTTAGGAGCATGCGGTGAAGCTGGTGGTATAACTACAAATAATGAAAAGTATGTAGAAAAACTTCAAAGTCTTCGTAATCATGGATGCGTAACAAGATACTACCACGATGAAATTGGTTTTAATATGCGAATGGGTGGACTTGAAGGAGCTTCATTATCAATCAAATTAAAATATCTTGAAGGCTGGAACAATAAACGTAGAGAGATTGCGAAAAGATATCAAAATGAGATAGTAAATAATAAAATTAAATTACAATTTCAGCCTGAAAATACAGATTCAGTTTATCATTTGTTTGTAGTTACAACGGAAGAAAAAGAAAAATTCGTTGCTTATTTAAATGAATGGAATATTTCACCAGGTTTTCATTATCCTGTTCCTTGTCATTTACAAAAAGCATATTCACATTTAAATTACAAAGAAGGAGATTTTCCAAATTCAGAATACCTTGCTTCTCATTGTGTTTCATTGCCGATGTATGCAGAACTTTTGGAAGAGGAGGTAACTTA
>OBEQ010626714.1_pt1 | contig 18416 bp, 19 predicted proteins | sample 1670901 | NCBI WGS metagenome assembly OBEQ01 (sample SAMEA104232315, study PRJEB22302) | groundwater metagenome | biome: forest; feature: aquifer; material: groundwater | place: USA | collected 2011-08-07 | depth 5.4 m
AAGGGGCGATTTTTTATGTGATTTGCACGACGTCTTCCAGTTGCGGTCGGAAGCCATATTGCTCGTCAATGAAACTTCTTGCACCTGAAAGTCCCACTTGTCCGGTGCGACGCGCAACCTCGAGTCCTTTTTGTCCAAAGCTCGATCCGGTAATGATTCCGAGCTCACCTGGCGCAAGCTTGGTGAGCTTTTCGCGATAGGGCAAGCGAAGTTCGCCTACAAGTTTTCCCTCACGGATAAAACGCACAGTGTATTCCCGATCCTCGAGTGTTTGTTGGCAAGAGAGTTTGATATTGTCGAAGGAATCAATCCAGATGATGCGCTCGTCCTTGAGCTCGCGCCATGGCCAATCGCCAAGCGCCATAGATTCATAAAGGCTGTCGCGATTTTCTTCAGGTGTCGCAGTGAATTCGGCCGCCGCTTTTGGAAACACATATGCAGAACGAAATTGTGTTCCTGTTTTATTTCCATCATCTCCGCGCTTCATCCACAGCTCTACGACTTGATTTTTTACAAAGGTCAATGAGTTTCCTTCATTTGGTCCGACCAGAACCGCACCGCTTTTCAATAGAGCAAAAACCATAACGCCGCCGCGGTTGTCCTCAAACATCTGGTCCGAGTTGCGTGGAGCGGCATTAAACAGGACAACGTCTCCATCGGCAAACTCACCTTCCGCAAGCAGGAAGCTCAACGCCAATGTCGCAAATGGCGCTGCCGAATAAAACGTCATTGGCACACCAGGAAAATGATGCGCAACATGCGTTTCAATTCTGCTGCGTGCATTTGCATCAGAACAATCGTTGATGATCAGGATGCGTTTTGGGGTCATAGGTCATGAGCGGTCTGCGCGTTTACGATCAGTCTCTTTCAAATGCTTTTTGCGAATGCGGATGTTCTGTGGTGTGACTTCAACATACTCGTCTGAGTCGATATATTCAAGAGCGCGCTCCAAATTCATGTCCAAGGGTGGTGCAACTTGAATCGCAATGTCGGCACTGCTGGCACGCATATTCGTGAGCTTCTTCTCGCGAATGGCGTTCACGGTCATGCTCTCAGCTTTAGAACTCATCCCGATCACCATCCCCTCATAAATATCCAAACCAGGCGCTACAAACAGCGTGCCGCGTTCCTGCAATGTGTCGATAGCATACCCCGTCGTCTTACCGTTCTCGCCAGAAATAATAGATCCGGTCGTGCGGCGCTCAATACTCCCGCGGTGCGGCGCAAACTTCAAAAAGTTGTGGCTAAGTGTGCCTTCGCCGCGTGTATCCGTCATAAATTCACCACGCAAACCAAGAAGCCCACGTGTTGGGATTTCATACTCCAAGCGCACGGATCCATCGCGTGCCACCATGTTCTTCATGTCGCCTTTACGCGCTCCAAGTTTCTGAATAACAATCCCAGAAGAAACCTCTGGAACATCAACCACGACTTGCTCAATCGGTTCCATGAGTATGTCGCCCTCTTTGTGCATGATCACCTCGGGTTGCGAAACCTGCAGCTCAAATCCTTCGCGACGCATTTGCTCAATGAGCACGGCCAAGTGCATTTCCCCGCGACCGGAAACGCGAAACTCGTCGCCACCATCTGGAAAATCGACATGGAGTCCTACGTTCGTCTGCAACTCTTTTTCCAAACGCTCGCGAATTTGACGTGTCGTTACGTACTTTCCTTCACGACCTGCAAACGGGGAGTTATTCACCATGAAATTCATCGCGAGTGTCGGCTCATCCACTTTAATGACGGGAAGCATCTGAGCATTTGGATCTTCCGCAATCGTCTCGCCTACGTAAATATTTGGAATTCCCGCAATCTGCACAATGTCGCCAGCAAGAGCCTCTTTCACTTCGCAACGTTTCAATCCTTCGTGCGTAAAAATGTTCGTAATTTTTTGCGCCTCACGCGAACCATCTGGACGGATAACCGTCACGTTCATGCCGACACGCACCGTTCCTTCAAACACGCGTCCAATCGCCATACGGCCCAGATAGTTGTCGTACGCAAGATTTGCTGGCTGCATACGCATGGGCACAGAAACATTGCTTGCCGCCGGCGCGACTTTTTCTAAAATCGTTTCAAACAACGGCGTCAAATCTTTGCTGTCGTCTGTAAGACTCTTTTTTGCAATCCCCTGTTTGCCAATCGTGTAGAGGTACGTGAAATCAAGTTGTTCAGGCGTCGCACCAAGCTCAACGAACAAATCAAAAATCATATCAACGACTTCATCTGGACGAGCCGTTGGCTTATCAATTTTGTTGATGAGCACGATCGGTTTAAGCCCAAGTTCAAGCGATTTGCGCAGCACGAATTTTGTCTGCGGCATGGGACCCTCATACGCATCAACGAGCAGTAGTACGGAATCAATTGTACGCAAAATGCGCTCAACCTCTGAACCAAAATCCGCGTGGCCCGGGGTGTCCACGATATTAATCTTCACGTCCTTGTACAAAATCGAAGCGTTCTTGGCATAAATGGTAATGCCGCGTTCGCGCTCAAGCTCGTTTGAGTCCATGATGCAATCAACCACTTCCTCGCGTTCCGAAAAAACGCCTGATTGCCGAAGCATAGCATCGACGAGCGTCGTCTTGCCATGGTCTACGTGCGCAATAATTGCAATGTTTCGAAACTCCATAATGGGTCTGTTCCCCAATGTGCTTTTGAAACGAAACGACAGCATTTCGTGGCAGAATGGTTGAATAAATTTTGAGGTTTAACTGGAAGTTAAGCTGAAAAATTTTGAAGCCATTATGACCGAAAGGATGTCGTTGCAGTCAAAATGACATTGGGGAATAGACCCTTAAGGGCGGAGTATGCCTTATCCGAAGAATTCCGTCAATCATTATGGCTCATCCTTCAAACCCACCCGCTTGAATTTCCCACAGCTTGCGATACATGCCGCCTTTGCGTGAGATGAGTTCATTGTGCGTCCCGATGTCTGTCACCTGACCATCTTGCATTTCAACAATACGATCCATTTTCATGATTGTGGAAAGACGATGTGCGATGACGATCGTCGTCTTATTTTTCATCAGTCGATCGAGCGCTGATTGAATCAACTGTTCGGATTCTGAATCAAGACTCGATGTGGCTTCGTCGAGAATAAGAATCGGCGCGTTTTTCAAGATCGCTCGAGCAATGGCAACACGCTGTCGCTCGCCGCCAGAGAGTTTTACGCCGCGCTCTCCAACGAATGTCTGGTATTTCTCTGGAAAATCCTGAATAAACTCATGGCAATGGGCGAGTTTGGCCGCCTTAATGACCTGTGCATCTGTTGCCTTTGGGGCAGCATAGCGGATGTTATCAAGAAGCGTACGATGAAAAAGGACAGGGTCTTGTGGCACGTAACTCACCGTGTTGCGCAGTGATTCTTGAGTGACCTTAGAAACATCTTGTCCATCAATGAAAACTTTGCCTTCTTCCGGATCATAAAAACGTAGAAGAAGTTTTGTGACGGTTGACTTGCCCGCTCCTGATGGCCCCACGAGCGCTACTTTTTCTCCATGCACAATCTGCAAGCTAAAGTCATTGAGAATTTTTCGTGTTTGGCGATACGAGAAATTCACATGATCAAAAATGATCTCGCCATTTTTCACCTGAAGTTTTTTCGCGCGAGGAGTGTCTGAAATACTGTAAGGTGTGTTTAAAATTGTGACCATCTCATCTGCATCAGCGTAGGCTTCGTTCATCTCACGGAATAAGCGACCAAAATCCCACACGCGTACAAAAAGATTCACAACAAGATATTGAATAAGCGCAAAGTCCCCAATCGTTAGTGTACCTGCTTTCCAAAAATGGACAGCGATAAAAAAGACGCCTACCTCAAAACCGATCATGAGAGCTGCCTGCAAACTTTCAAGTGCCATGTTGAGATTCCACGTGAGCGTACGGAGTTTTCTCAAAACTTCCATCGCCTTGAAAGCAAGCGACTCTTCATGCTTAAATCCAGAAAAAAGTTTGATCGTGGTGCTATTTGTAATACCGTCTGCAAGCAAACCTGTGACTTTTGTATCATTGTCCGCCTTTTCCAAATTATACTTTGTCACCCAACGATTAAAGGCGTACATGCACAACAAATACAGAATGATCCAACCTAAGATGGCAAAGGCGATCGTGGGGCTGAAGGCATAGACAACAACCATCATCGCTGGAATGCGAACGATCAGCGGAATAATGTTGAAAAGATATTTGTCGGTGATGTTTTCAAACGTTCTACCTAGACGTTGCACCTTACGCAACAAGGAACCAGAAAAACTATTACTAAAAAACTCATACGAATGCCGAAGCAAATAGGCATAAGAACCGATCGTCATTTCGGCCATAAGTTTTGGTTGCCAGTAAGCAGTCAGAAATGAAATGGCACGCCAGATGAGCCAAACGACACCATACGCTGCTAATACTTTCCAAAGAATGGCACTCAGAATCGGTGCAGAAGCAGTGCGCGAAGATGCAGTTGAAAGCGTGTCAAAAAACTGTTTGTACAGAATCGGTGGAAACATTTCGATCACTTGAACACTGGCTGTACAGAACACAAGAAGCGCTGTTATCCAACGATAATGGCGCATGTAACGAAAAAATATTTTCCACGTCGCGCGTTTATTCATGCAGCACGATTGTATCACGTTTTATGCTGATCATTCCATCCTTCTGCATGCGTTGCAGCATGGCGTTGAGCCAGATGGAATCGTATGTCACGCTCCATGAGCTATCGATACGTGAGCCAATACGCGAAATTTTTATCGGCACGTCTGATTCTCGGACAAGCTTAAGAATACGCCCACGGTAAATGCGATCGGGATATTTTTTATTCCGGTGAATCGTCTCGTGTGCGATTGGTGTTGTGCGTTTTGGAGTTTTAACATTGCCGGAAAGAAATTTCTTGCTCGCAGGACAAACGTTTTTGAGTGGACAGGTGGCGCAGTGTGGTTGCTTGGTACAGATCGAAGTCGCAAGATCAAACGTTGCTTGAAACATATCTGCTTGACGCTCTTCATCTTCGAGAATACATCTTAATTTCTTTTTGAGCTTCTCATCTTCCCTAAGACTCGGAAATAATTTACCAAGTAAAACTCTTCCCCACACTCGGCGGATGTTTGTATCAATGGGGATCGTTGCCTCCCTGCCGCTGAACAGAGCGATCGCGGCGGCAGTGTATGGACCAATACCTTTGAGAACTCTCCACTCTTCTTCGCATCTGGGAACTCCCCGCTCAACAATCTGACGCGCAATGTTGAGCAGTATGAGAGCTCGACGGTTATAACCAAGGCCAGCCCATGCGTGCAGCACATCTGCATTTGAGCTTCTCGCAAGCGCTCGCCAATTTGGGAAACGCGTGAGCCACATTTTATAAAATAACAAAACGCGAGGCACTTGCGTTTGTTGCAACATCACCTCGCTCACCAAAATTTCATACGGATTATGCGTGGTACGCCATGGCAGTAGGCGTCCAACCTCATCGTACCAAGCAAGCAGTGCGCTCTTTACGCGCCTCGCGACGCTGTGTGACATACTAGATTTTCAGATAGCGTCGCAAGGCCAACGCCGTAGCAAACATATTGAGCACGGAGAAGACCACAAACTGAGTTCCAAAAATAAACCAGAATTGTTGCTGAAAATTGTTGACCAAATGACTTGAACTGCCAAGAAAAGAATCGAGCGATGGTTCAACAAGATGCAAGGTAGGAAAAACAATGCCCATGCAGATGAGCACAGCAAGCAAACTGTAGACAAGACCTTCCATTAAAAATGGAGCGCGCACGAAAAGATCAGAGGCGCCAACAAGACGCATAATTGCAATCTCCTCACGATGCGTATAAATCGCCACCCGAATCGTGTTGAAAACAATCAGGAGTGCAATGAGCGTAAAAACAACGCCGAGCACGATTCCGGTGTTGCGTAGCTGACGACTCACCGAGGTAATCTTGTCGATCATCTCGTGATAGTCATTGAAATCTGTTTCCTCGATCGAAGAGGCATACTGAGGATTTTTGAGCGCCTCAAGGATGAACGCAAAATCATCGGGACTGTGCGCGGTGATCACCAGTTGTGCGCCAAATGGGTTGCCATCAATTTCATCAAGCGAAGCGAGGACGTCGGGCTGATTCGCATTGTCGTTTTTAAACTTCTGCAACACTTCGTCGGGCGTAAAAGCCGTCACCGTGCGTACTTGTGACAGGCTCTGCAAATAGCCACGCGCTTGAGCCACGATGTCCTCACTCGTTTGCGCAGTAAATGAAACAGAAAGATCAAGCTTATCCTGCACAGCGGACACAGCGCGCTCTCCCAAAACATTTAGAACCAGTAGTGCATTCACATTGAGCAGGGCGAGCGTGACAATGGTAATCGTAACAAACGACAACCAAATATTACGCCAAAAATTCTGCCACGTAAATTTGATGATGCGGCGTGTTGTAATAAACATAAAATTTACAGACGATAACGACCCTCTTCGACATCCGCCACGATACGTCCTGCGTCCAGAGTCACAACGCGTTTTTTTAAACGGTTCACAACGTCACGGTTGTGAGTGACAAGCACGATCGTTGTGCCAAACTCATTGATTTTTTTTAAAAGGTCCATGATTTCGTGCGTGTTGATCGTATCGAGGTTGCCGGTCGGCTCATCTGCCACAAGAATTTTTGGACGATGCACAAGCGCGCGAGCAATAGAGGCTCGTTGTTGTTCACCGCCAGAAAGCTGACGCGGATACCGATCCCCTTTTTCGCCAAGTCCAACCATACGCAACACATGCGGCACCACTTCACGAATGCGACTTGGATGCTCGCCTGCTACTTCCAGCGCAAACGCGACATTTTCACCAATCGTTTTCTTGGGAAGCAATTTAAAATCTTGAAACACGACGCCGATCTGGCGACGCAACAGCGGCACGTCCGTGGCGCGAATGTCGGTAATGTCCCAGCCACCGATCACGACGTGTCCTTGCGTCGCGTGTTCTTCTGCAAACAACAATTTCGCAAGCGTGGATTTTCCTGTGCCGCTCTGCCCCACAATCGACACAAATTCGCCCGGCTTCATATGCAGGCTGACATCTTTGAGCCCCACGATGTTGGGTTGATAGAGTTTGCTGACGTTTTTCAAACGAATCATAACGGATAAACGGATACCCAGAGCACGCCTGCGGATAAGTGGCCGAGCTTTTTGAAAGCGGTGCTGTCTAAATCAATAATACGATCAGGCAAGAGAGATCGATCAGGACCATAATCGTTTACCGTTACAACGACATGTCTGCTTGGATCATCAAGCCGTGTCACAAGAAGTTTCGTGCCTTTAGGATAATCTGGTGAAGCCGTGCAATCGCATTTTTTGTACGCATACCAACTTGCTTTTCCTGTTTCGGGGATTAGGTCTTCTCCGCCAGAGGCGGATCCGCCTTCGGCGGAGAAAATCGCAAGCCGTGCATAGGGCAAATGGATAAGAGCGCGCACTGACCCTTCATCTGGTCGATCCGTACTCGGTAGCTCTTCCCAATCTGCTTTCACCCCATTGTAATAATAGATCTTGCGGCGAGCCGTGAGCGTCGTCCACGCCTGTGGATATTTTATCTCCAGAAAAAAGAAATCCTCGCCGGTATAACTGCTCTTATTCAGAATATCAAAAAGATAGATTGAGCCTAGAAGTGTTTTGTCGTCTGGCAACGTCTCCGCCATGATGCTCGGATCAAGCGTTTTGATATCCACCCGCGTGGCAACATTCAACGTGCTTGGACGAATACCGAGACGCATCAAGCCGTCAGAGCTTTCAAGCGTGTAGCCTTTGGCGATTGTCACGGCGTCGAATTGTGTGGAACGAATCACCTCGAGTTCTTGTGCCTGCAGAGGAACGACTTGAACGAACAAGGTGAGTATGATAGAAACAGCAAGTGAAATTCTTGGCATAGGCATGAACGACGTATATAATACCGCGAGTTCGATCTCGTGACCAGTTCACACAATTGCGGGAGTAATTCAGTGGTAGAATGTCTGCTTCCCAAGCAGAATGTCGCGGGTTCGATCCCCGTCTCCCGCTCCAAGCTCGCTTACCAGATTGGCTTTTGCTCGGACTCATCCATAGATCTGGCTTCGTCCTCGCTGTGCCAATCTGCCGCTCGCCTTGGCTTCGCCATCGATATCGGTCCCGGTTCCCAGTTGATTCGCCAACCGATACTGCTTTCCGTCTTGATTGGCGCAGCCAATAAAACGCGACTGGCCGACAGACGAGAGTGAAGGCGACGATCTAGGAGCCTGAACAAAAGTCTGTCGGGCAAAGGAGCGGGCCGATGTAGCTCAGTGGTAGAGCAATGCTTTCGTAAAGCAGAGGTCGTGAGTTCGACTCTCACCATCGGCTCCATCAAAAAATCACCCTTCGACAAGCTCAGGGTGGTTTTTTGATTCAGGACTTAGCGACGACGGCCAATCGTATATTTTCCTCCCCCTGTTAGCGCAATTCCGAGCGATGAGAACAGCAGGACAAGGTCGAACTCATATCCACCAAAAAAACCAAGACGATACTTAACAAGCGCGATTGCAAACACCATGTTAATGGCAAGAATCCATCCTGCGAGTCGCACTTTTTGTGCGATAAACAAAGACAGACCGCCCACGAGCTCAACGATTCCGATAAAGTATGCAAAGAAAGCAGAAAGACCGATGCCGTGAAAAAAACCGATCGTGCTTTCGATGTGTGTGAGCTTGTCATATCCATGAGCGATAAAGACTATGGCAAGGCCGATCCGGATCACGAGTAAACCGAGGTCGGTGTTACGAGGTAAAAACGCTAATTTCATAAAACAAAAAGTGAGCCGCGTTATTCAACGCGTTTAATAATTTCTTTCAGGGTGCTTTGATCCAAATACTCTTTCACAACCTCATCGACTCCGCGCTTATGAAATACAATCGCTTTAGTGTGAAACTGCGCGTCGACACCTGTCCCAATCACATCCTCGACGGCAAGGATGACAAACGTGTCCGTTGTCTCAATCACAGGACTCGTGGAATTTTCGCGCATGGAAAGCAATGCGCTCCATCCCTCAGGAAGGGTGCTTGCAGAAACATAACCCTGATCTCCTCCATCGACCTTGAAGGCGCTGTGCTGTGCCTGCTCAAGAATCGTCCCAAATAATTGTCCGGCGCTGATGCGAATTTGCGCCTGCTCGGCGAGTGTACGCACAGCAGACTGATCGGTTGACGAAGCAAGCACGTGTGCTTCAAATTTTTGCGCAAGCAGATACGGTCGCAGAATTTTGTTCAAGAATGTGTTCAAATCAACACCAAGAGATGTTTGTAACTGTGTCTCAAATTCTTTATCAGAAAGAGAACCTTGTTGGTTCATGCGTGCGGCCTGAAGTTCATCGCGCGTCACAGCAAGGTCCTCTTCATCTGCAAGCTGTGCAATAGCCCGCTCTTGTAGCAAAGCATGCAATGCCTTGGAAAGAAGCTCGTCATTATCCGGCAAGCGTGTGCCTTCGTTTTGTTTTTGCGCCAGCCACAACAAAAGCGCCATCTTTTCAAGCACAGCATGATAGGTAATGGACTCACCGTTCAAAACAACCGCCGGAAACGGAATGACACTCGTAACCACTTGGACGAAGCGAGAACTCCAGTGTAAGTACACGAGGCCATACCACCACACGATAAACACAACGACGATGCCGAGAATAGCCTTAGGCCACCAAGGTGTTTTCGTTTTTTTCCTCCTTGCTTGTGTCATGCGGCGTGCACTCTCAAGTGCATCGGCCGTTGCAGGAGCCACGGGTATGAACGGTTGATCAGGCTCCATGGTCATACGAGTTCAGTTGATCGAATGCGTCACGATTAAAAAAATACCACCACCAACGTGTTTGATTCGAAACGACGGCTGCTTCTTGTGTCGTCGCCTCGAGCCCAGCTTCAGCAAGAGGATCGGCGGTTGGCGTTCCAACGACCGAAGATTCACCTTTCACAATAACGAGCTCTTCGCCTGTTTTTTGCAGGCCATATTTTTTGCGCCCCTCTTTTTCTATATAAAATTTTGTTTGTAATTGATCGGCAAGCGAAAGAAGATCGCTGTTTTTTGCGGCCAAGGATTCCTTTTCTGTCTGAAGCGCGTCAATCTCATTTTGAATAGACGTGTTGTGCAAAAAGAGTCGACCGAAACTTAGCGTAATGAAGAAAAAAATGACAAGGTTCACAACAAGGAACGAACGCGTTGCAAGAAGTTTTTTGACAAACACAGGAATCATAGGCGATGCAATGCTTTGCGAACCTCAACACGATCGTCCCAAGGTAACATTTTTCCACCTGCGACCATCATCCCTTGCTCGCATGCTTTTCCTGTAATCAGAACAAGATCATCTGCCTGTGCGGCCGCGATCGCTTTGATAATCGCCTGGCGACGATCCTCAATCACAAAAAGATCAGCGTCATCTTGCTTTCCTACTTCACGAGCACCCGCAGCAACCTGTTGCATAATCTGCATAGGATCGTCGTCGTACGGATCTTCATTGGTGACAATGCACACATCAGCATGAGCGCCAGCAAGCCGACCAAGCAGCGGTCGTCGCGCCACGTCGCGTCCTCCGCCACAGGAACCAAACACATGCAAGACACGTTTGTGTGGAATAAGCTCTGTCACTTCGTAGAGTTTCGCCATGGAGTCTGGATCTGCCGCATAGTCAACAATCACCGTAAACGGCTGGCCTTCTGCGATGCGTTCAAGGCGACCAGGTACAGGTTTGAGATGTACAACCGCCTCGGCAACCGCTTCCGGACTCATCCCAAATTCCTTCACGACTGAAATCGCAGCGAGTGCGTTCTCAACATTAAAACGACCCAGGAGCGGCATAGTCATGTCCACGCCCAGCGCGTGAAAATGTGAACCGCTCTGTGTGAGCTCAACGTCTCCATCAACAACATAGGCAATTTTTTTATCCGCAGGAAAAGCGAGAAACTCTTTTGCATACGGACACGCTCCATTCACCACGGCAATCTTTGGTATCTTTTCGCCTGCAGAAAACGAAAAAAGTTTCTTCTGTGGTTTTCGCGTAAGCTGACGAAACAGATCAAGCTTGGCATTCTTGTAATTTTCAAAACCCCCATGCGATTCAATATGCTCTGGCGTGAGATTTGTGAGCACAGCGACGTCATAATTGATGCCGAGATGGCGCGACTGTTTGATGCCTTCACTCGAGGTCTCGACGATCACAAACTCACAGCCGTCCGTCACCATTTGACGCAACAACTTTTGCAGTTGAAAACGCCCGAGCATCGTCATCTTTTTGTCGTTGAGCCATTCTTTGTGTCCAATCTTAAAACTTGCAGTTGAGGTCCAACCCACGCGATGACCTGCGTGCTCCAGCAACTGTCCAATCAAACTCACGACTGTGCTCTTGCCGTTGGTGCCTGTAACTCCTATGACGATAAGCTCATTACTCGGATGCCGATACCAAAAATCAGCCAAACCAGCGAGCGTTCGGTGATAAAAGGCAAGCAACGGCAGAGGGAGAAATCGACGAACAAAAGATTTGATCATGCAGGTATCATAACAAAAAGCACCAAAAGCAGCCATTCCCATTGACAAAAACCTCAAAAAGAGGTAGTCTATTTTGTCCCTGGAGACACCCATGAGTATCCTGCCACCATCGTCACCTACCGTCTTTGCCGGAGTCATTCGGCGCTTCGGCCAAAATACTGGCTACGGATTCGTCTACAGCGCTCAATTGGGCGCCGAGATTTTCTTCCATGTCAATGATGAGCGGGGTGATGACCCTGAACAGAAGAATGGCCCGTTCGACCGTCGCATCCCGCAGGTTGGCGATCACATCATCTTCGGGATTGAACCAAGCCCGCGAGGACCACGCGCCCAACCCTGGTCGTTCAGCGGGCCTGTGGTGAAACCCGTGCCAAGCCCGCGCCTTGCCATGCAGGCCGCGCAGCTCATCACGCCCGACGAGCAAGCGTTCTTCCACTCGCCGTGGATGGAACTGAACGCACGATACCAGATTGAGTTGCACTGGGTGCGCCTGACCGGCCTGCCGTTGCGCGCCGAGTGCACCTGCCCCATCACGCTACACAGTCTCGAAAAGATCCCTCCGTGGAACAAGGCCACGCGAGCGGTCTACCAAGCGCAGCACCCGGGCTCCTGCGCCCTGCATCCCCTGCGCGGCGCACCGACACACTTCATCATTTTCGTGCGAAACGAGCATTTCACTGCCAAGCATTTGAATGTGAATCTGCTCGAAATCACCTACGACCCCGACTAGTTGAGAACTCAACTCTACGTAAAGACCACCCTCTTCATGGGTGGTCTTGCAATTTAGAGCCTAATTTTTTCACTTCTTCAAGAAATGACCACGCAATGGCGTGGTCGTTTGCTTTTTATCCGCACCTGGACCACGGATTTAATCAATGTTTATGACCATCCGCCCGTACCTCAGGGATGGACGACTGGAAATCTTCCGCTTGACACGAAAGGGTTTTTGTCATATTGTCTCTGGTCCCAGTCCAATCAACCACGTCCCAGGAACCTCCCATGTCCAAGATCCCCAACCTCATCCTCACCCCCGAGATCGGCATCGGTCTCGGCATCATCATCCTTGCCTGCGTCGGGTTCAGCCTCGTCGGTTATGTCCATCGCGGACGAATCATCACGCAGCTCACCGCAGAGCGTGACGAGTACCACGCGACGGCGACCCGACTCCACGTACAGCTCGCCGAGAAGCAAGATGCCTACACCAGGGTCGCCAACACGGCGACAGAGATCCTCAAAAAGGCCGAGCGCCTCGGAGGGGTACTCCTCCAGTTCTACAAGGTAACCGTCGCCGAGGCCGAGCGTCGTGGGATCATGAAGGACAAATCGATCCCTAAGGCCATCGAAACAGCCAACGTAACCGCCGATGGTCTGATCAACATCGGCCCGGACATCAAGCTCCTCGCCGAACGAGTGATCGCCCTCAACGCCGAGGAGCGGCAGAGGCTCGATGCGCATGACAAGAGGATCCATGAGGAAGTCGAATGGGCTCTCGCGGGCATCTCCCTCGGAGGCTATGACCTCGCGGAGACCTGCAAAGGACACTCCGCGGAGACCAGGGCCGTGTTCGAAAAGCACGTCCACGCCGAACAGGTCAACGCCCTGATCCGCCTGAGCACGACCTGCCACTACCTGAAGATGAGCGACGAAGCCTACGCCCTAGAGCTCGACAAGATCATCGAGCGCGACCGCCACGTTCTCCGCCGCTTCCTCGAGTTGGATCCGCACATCGTCCACTCCTACCCCGAAGGCTACCTGCTCGCTGTCCGCCGCCTCGCCTCCTGAGGCCTCACGACCATCCCAGGCTCGCCCCTCACGGCGATCATCTCTCGGGGTGGTCGCTATTTTTTATCAGCAACATACGTTTGACAAAAGCGACAATAACTGATATTCTGAGCCTATCCTTAGTGAGGTTCGCGTTTCGCGAACACGATCTAGGTGGCTGAAACAATGCCAGTACGAAAGTGCTGGCATTGTTTTCATCTCGACTCGAGCAGGACTCGGGCTCGTGGAGGTAACTGGTAACCTCACTAAGGTTGCCACCTAGAGTTACGGGTTCAAATCCCGTCGAGTCCACCACGCTTGAGACCAACCAACCCCGCTTAACCGGCGGGATTTTGGTTTACAATCGAATTTTTCCTACTTCTTCGCGAAACTGATCCCCGCGGTCAAATTCATTTTTGAACATCCCAAAACTCGCACAGCCTGGCGAGAGCAACACATAGTCGCCATCTTTGGCAAGCTCAACCGCAACCGAAACCGCTTGCGCCATGGATTTTACTTGCATCGATGGAATACTCGAGCCAATCGCCTTTTCAAGTTCGTCTGTTGCCGTGCCTTCAAATAAAATAATTTGCTTGCAGAACTGACGCATAGGCGCGATCATCACATCAAAACTCAAATTTTTTGTCGCACCGCCCGCGAGCAAAATAATTTTTCCTTTTGGACCAAATCGCTTGAGTGCCGCAACGGCTCCATCTGGACTTGTTGCTGTTGTGTCATTGACGTACGTCACTCCATTAATCACACGCAGAATCTCTTGGCGATACTCAACGCCCGCAAATGTTTTGAGCACCTGAACAATTTTTTCTGTTGGCACGTTTGAAAGACGCGCCGCGCACACCGCCGCAAGTGCGTTAGACAAATTATGTTCGCCTTCGAGTTTCACTTCACTCACGGCAAGAATCTTTTCATCACTAAAAATAATTTGTCCGTCTTTTATGCATGCTCCTTGTTTACCAGCGGGTAACGGTTGGAGCGAAAACCAATAAAGCTTACTCTTTGCACGCAGCGCCATGGCACGAACGTCTTCATTATCAAAATTGAGCACGAGTTTTTGATCAGGCGTTTGATCCCGAAAGATGAGCTCCTTTGACGTGCGGTATTTTTCATACGTGTCATAGCGATTGAGATGATCTGGATAGACGTTCGTCATGACGGCAATGTCTGCGCCACGATCAACTTCATCAAGCGATTCAAGCAATGTGGAGGAGAGCTCCAGCACAATAGGACGAGGCGTTTTATCTGCCAAAATTTCATCTAGCGACTCGAGCGGCGACACCTTAATGTTGCCAGCCGTCACGGCGCGCGGATCGACGGCTTTATACATCTCGCCAATGAGCGCCGTAGTCGTTGTCTTGCCGCGCGTTCCTGTTACGGCTGTAATTTTGTACGGACAGAATTTGAAAAACAAACTCACATCAGAAAAAATCGGCACGTGATGTTCACGCGCAAGAGTCACAAATTCTGACTCACGTCGCACATCTGGATTTTGTAGCACGGCTTGCACGTCTGTAAAATCCTGCGCTCGATGCTCACCTAAGACAAAAATCGGATGATAAATTTCACGATCAGGAAAGTCCACGCGGTACTGCTCATACCACTTTGTGACTTCATCCACAGACTCTTTCAGCTCGCTTGCCGTTTTGAGATCCGTGATAATCACTTGCGCCCCATGTCGCAAGAGCCATTTGGTTGCGCCAACACCCGAACCCTGCGTAAAACGCCCAAGGCCCATCACCGTCACGATTGCATCTTTAAAATCTTTTATTTCCATAAACGGACCATCATAATGGATTTTGCAATTTCGAAACTCATTTTTACATATTGTGGAATTGCGCGCCGCCAGCCGACTTTTTCGTATTTTCGGCGAATGGTCAGTCCGCGCAACACCACGGATCCATACGCAAGTTTACGCGATCGACAAGAATAGTTCAACGCAGACTCAATCATGTATCCATGTAATAAACGAGGATTGATGCGTTCAATGACTTCACGCTTCAAAACCCGTTCACCGCTAATGAGCGGTAGATGAGCGGTGAGCGGCGTGAGTGGACCACGATCTCGCAAGCCAACGTTCATAAAGCGAGCGCCACTCATCACTGGACGTATGAGTTGTTCAATGTGATCCACTGTGAGTCCACGCAAATCTGCGTCTGCAAAAAAAATAATTCCTGCATCCGTCTGCGCAAGGCCATGCGCCATAGCGCCACCTTTGCCTTGGTTGATCGGCAAATCAAAAACACGAGCGCCAGCTTCTTGCGCCCGCGCCGACGTCTCATCAGTGGAACCATCAGAAACAACAATCACCTCGCCAACAAGCGGTGAACTTTTGATCACACGCACAACCTCGCCGATCGTTTCTTGTTCGTTAAGCGCCGGGATAATCGCCGTGACTGATGTCATAACGTCGTTCTTTTATGGCATGCATGAGTACATGACCGCTCATCGTTGCCGCAGAAACAAGTGCTTGTGACAGACGCTCTTCACGCGCGAGATTCCGAAGAGATTCAAGAACGCGCCGTAAATAAATTTCTCCAAGCTCCAACTCTTTATCTGCAATGATGAGTGCGGGCTCATCACCGAACGCTTCCTCTTCAGCGGCAAACGTGAGCTTTGCTACAATGAGCGGCGCATTCATGCGAATACGGATGAACTCCATTTGTTCTTCATCTTTCCCGTTGATGGATTCGCACAGCGCGCGTGACCAGGCAGAGGCGTGCGCAGAAAGCTCGTCAAACGACGATATCGGCTCAAGCAACTCCTCAAGTGACGTATCAGCAAAGTCATCGAAATCATCCTCTGCCTGCTCTGCGTGAATCGGGCATTCCGTACTTTCCAAATCAAATGGTAACAAGGCGATCTCCAACTCCACCTGCGCTTTCGCTTCTGTAGCATCCTGTTCCTGAAACACTTGTCGCAATGCAAGTTTACGCGGTCGCTTTGAAAGCGCGCGCAATTTTTCGTACTCGTGTTCAAACAAATCAATTTCGTCGCGACGAAAGAGCCAGTTCATAAATAATTTGTTCCATTTGACGCAAGTTGCGTTTAGCTTGATCAAATTTTTGTCGCAAGTTCCCTGTGAGATCGAGTTCGATGAGTATGCCAACGACTGACTCTACATCCTTGTGCACACGCGCAACCACTTTTTGATGTCCTAGCGTCGCTTCCTTCACGGCATAACGAACAAGCTCGCCGGTGAAATCAGAAAGGCCCCCAAGGTACACGTTCAAACTTTTTGCGCGTGCTGGACGACTCCAGTTGCCACGCGCCAGATACTCAAAAAATAACTGCGCCTCGGCGTGCTCCTCAAGCGCGGCGACAAACGATCCTTCATAGGCAAGCGACGCTTCCTTTTTGATGAGCGCGTCGCAGGCCTTGAAACGCGTTTCCGCTTCGCTCAATTTTTCCTTCGCTGCTTTCTCATCATCACGATGCAAGGCAAAAATGGCGCGTTTGGATAAATTGAGCGCTTCGTTGGCAAGGTGCATGACCTTGCGGCGATTCACTTCGCGTTGTGCGAAGGTGATAGAAAGTGTGGACATACGATCATCATACTAATGTCTGGCGCTTACGTAAACCTCTTCGACTTTTTGGGCAACCACGTCCCATGAAAAATCTTTGGCAATCACTTGTTGGGCGCGTTTCCCGACGTCAAGAACAAGTTCGGGATGATTCAACAATTTCCTAAGCTGTCCTGCCAAATCTTCACTATCACGACTGACAAAGGTAAAACCACTGCCGTGCATCGCTTCGGTGTTCTCGGGAATGTCGGACACAAGAACTGCTTTGCCAAAACTCATCGCCTCAAGCACGGTGAGCGCAAGCCCTTCCGACTCCGACGGCTGTACATACACATAGCAGTGTGCATAGAGTTGACGCAGAGCTTCACCTTCTTGATGACCGAGAAACAGAATGTTGCTATTGTTTGCCGCTTGACGTTTGAGCTCGTTAAAATAACGCTGCGAAAAACTTGGCGCGCCGACAAACACGAGTTTTTTTTGTGTGTCGAGCGTTTGATACGCGGCGATTAAAAATTGGAGCCCTTTTTGCGGCACAATGCGGCCGACGTTCAAAATATAATTTCCTTGCGTGAGTTTGAAACGCGCGAGCTGTGCATCAGAACTCACGTATTGAATGTCCGCGCCATTTGGAATGTAGACGCACTGACGTTTGAAATGCTCTCGTACATACACTTGCAGGACATGGCTCACCGCAATGCAGATGTGCGAAAAATGCACCGCCGCCCACTCGCCAAAACGCAAGTAGACTCGTGCGGGAAAACTCCACTTTTGATGAAAGCGATCTTGCGAATGAAAGGTGACGATAATTTTGGCGCTCGGACAAAACAGGCGTGGGAGCCACGCGAGCGTTGCTGGACCAACGCCATGATAGTGAATGATGTCGTAATGTTGGAACAACGCATGCACAGTTGAAAAAAAGGAATGGATAATCGCCTCAAGATTTTTTGTGTAGAGCGTTGGCAGATAGATGAGTTTCACGCCTGCGACTTCCACTGCATATTTTGGCGTGTAACGCCGACGAGCGTAAACGATGACTTCGTGCTCTCGTGCCGCAAGCCGCACTGCAATTTCTTTGACATGCTTTTCAATGCCGCCACCACGCTCGGTCATGTAGAGTCCTTTTTGTCCAATCATCGCGATTTTCATAATGAGTGTATCTTAGCGCAAATCAATAGGCGGGGCTACCACGTCCGCAAAAAGTTGAGCCCCGCCAGGAGTGATCCAGGCGGGGCATGGCGACAGACGACCCAAAGGCTTTCGCCAGCCTACAGTTAGTCGCCACGTGAATGAGATCAACAATTATGATACAGGCGAGATGAGCCAGTGAGCCATAAGTCGATCTCAAAGGTTGGGGAGGGACAAAATCCTTGAAGTCAAAAACAGGCCCCTTTAAGTCTCTCCCCACTCTCATCCTCGAGTCACCTCGAGAACATGAGTGGGAGCTCGTCCAAGGTGTGATCCTCGGACGAGCAGATGGCGACATACTCCTGATAGGCTTGCGCCAGATGAACACGAGTCGCCAAGTGAATGAGATCGACAACGTTCTGATAGGACAAAAAGGCCACTACACCTTAAGTCGATCTCAAAAGTTGGGGAGAAACAGCGCCCTTGAAG
>OBEQ010150044.1_pt1 | contig 18413 bp, 20 predicted proteins | sample 1670901 | NCBI WGS metagenome assembly OBEQ01 (sample SAMEA104232315, study PRJEB22302) | groundwater metagenome | biome: forest; feature: aquifer; material: groundwater | place: USA | collected 2011-08-07 | depth 5.4 m
ACCTTAAACATCTTCGACGACTCCTTGACCGCCCTCTCGGAAGACTCCGGCATTCTCAGAAACTTTTACGGTCATGCATTCACGCATCGGATTTACCCTGGAGAAAAAAATGCGTACCCATTACTTAATGAAAGATCAGTATCTGGATAACAAGAAGAGTCATCCAGGGAAGTTTCTCGCTAAAATCCTGATACACCGCGGCAAGTTTGGGGATGATAAAAGCAGTAAGAACAAAAACCGTGGCCAAGCCAAAAATAAGAATGAACGCAGGGTAGGACACCACCTCTCTTATTCTTGACCTTGTCTCCTCTTCTTTCTCAAGCTCGCGGGCAATGTCTTCCAGAACCTTGTCCATCTGACCCGATGCTTCACCGGCCTGCACGAGATTGACTTGATAGGAAGGGAAAACGGCTGGATAAAGGGCCAGACCATACGAAAGGCTCTTTCCTTCCCGGATATGCGCTCCGATCCTGGAAATCAGGCCGCGCACATTTTCCTTCCGGGTCTCTCTGGACAAGATCTCCAAAGCACGCAGAATAGGCACTCCTCCTTGAAGCAATCGAGCAAAAGTTGAGAAAAATACACGCCTGTCTTTAAGTGAGAGGCGTAATCCTTTCTTTTCTTCCCGAATCTCAACCCAATCCAACTCAATTTGTTTCATTGCGTTTATCTGCTGCCCGGCTTTTATGCTTGCTCGGGAAATACTCGGGCAGTTCAAGCCCTGATGCCTCCCAATAAGGCTTGTCGTCATTCCTTAAAGGCCCCTGGCTGTGAAAATAAGCTTTATCAAAGCTATAATCTCCCGTCTCATTATGCGGAAGCAATTTTCCTTCCCGGTCAAAATACTTGACGGTCTCGTCTGTCGAAACATCGGGTTTCAGAATCGTCGGAGTAATAAAAATCACAAGCTCCGTCTTGGTGAAATCATTGGATTTTGAAGTAAAAGCCTTTCCCAGAACTGGAATATTTCCCAAGATAGGCAATTTCACCGAAGTCTTATCCTGTTTATCCTGAATCAGTCCGCCTATCACAAGCGTCGTTCCGGACTGGACCATCACCGTGGTCTCAAGCTCCTGCGTGGTCACGATCGGAACGCGGGTGCGCGTAAACGCCGTGTTGGAACCCTGCGAAACCCCCTGAAGCTCAAGGGGCGTGCCTGCGGTGGAAATCTCCGGCTTGATCTTCATTTGAATAAAGTTGTCCGCCGAAATGACCGGCGTCACGCGCAAAGTCACGCCCACATCCACGAATTGGGCATTATCCGCCGTGGTTGAGGTGTTCACGGACTGCACCACGGTCTGGGACACGAAAGGCTCCCGGGTCGCCACCGCAAGCTTGGCATCCTCATGGTTCAACACCGTAAGGCGGGGAGACGACAAAGTATTTGTCTTGCCCATCTTCTCAATCATCTGAATCACGGTCTGGAGATCATCAAGCCCGGATCCCAGGGTGAGCGTGGTCAGAGTCGCACCCGCAGGCGGCGCAACCGCATAGGTCGCTGCTGTCTTCAAAGTATTGAGCGATCCCACCTTATCCACCACCAGCTGCCAGTCTATGCCAAACCGGAAATTATCACTCAGCTTCACCTCCATTACCTTGGCCTCAATCAATACCTGCGGCTGTCTCACGTCAAAAGCCTTAATCAGCTTTTCGATTTTTTGCACTCTTTCCGGCGTATCACTCACAAAAACACGGTTGGATTTTTTATCAATTTCAAGCCCGCCCTGGCCTTCCTGAACAAACTTCGCCAGCTTGGCCTCAAGATCCTCCGCCTTGGCGTATTTCAAAGGAAACACTTTTGAAACCGCCGGCTGGTCTGTGTGTTGGATCAATTTCTCCATCTCGCGGAGAATGTCCGGCGTTTCGGTAAGAATCAGCGTGTTGGTCCTCGGCTCCACCAGAATTTTTCCGAACGATGACTTCATCTGACTCAAAGTTTCCGCCAAAGCCTGCGCCTTGACATATCGCAGGTCATATTGCCGTGTAACTCGCGTATCCTGATAGGGCTTGCCATAAAGTTCCTCATAATCCTTCTTGGTTATGACCTTGATAATTCCCCGTTTCTTTACATAAGCAAGATCGGAAGTCTCAAGAATCGTCGCCAAAGCATCCATCACCTCCACATCCTGCAAGAATATAGAAACCTGCCCCTGGACATCTTTTCCCGCTACGATATTGAGGCCGGATCTTTTCGAAAGAAGCTTCAGGATATCCAGAATATTCACGGCCTGAAACTCAAGGGTTACTTTTCCTTCTGTAGGAGCAGGCTCCTGAGCATGAGCCTCTTCAACAGCAAGGCATTCTGCCGGTACACAACATGCGGCCATCAACAAGTAAAAAGCTATCAGGTATCGCCTCATTGAATTTCACCCCCTTGAATCTTCAGTTCAAACTCTTCTCCATCATAGGAAAGCACAATGCTCTCTCCTTTAATTTGCTTCACGGTCACCTGCCCCAGCTTCTCCCCCTCTTTGACAAACACCGTGTGCCCGGTTGCCGCATCCTCAATAATTCCCTCTGGAGACGTAAAAAGCGCGATACCTCTCAACCGGTAATCCTTGACCAAATCCAGGACGGAACTTTCCCGAATTTCTCCCTCACCCGTCTTTCTGTTCGCATTGAAAAGGTCACGCTTCCCAATCACTTCCTGATAAACGGACAGGGATTCCAGCGGAGAGACCTTCTCCAAAACTCCCGTGCCCGAAACATTATCGGAGCCCGTTTTCAGCGCGGCTCCGGGACTAAAAGAAAGCCCTATCTGGTCTGCGAGAATCACGATTCCGGCCACGAGACAGAGAACCATTAAAACCCTCTTCGCGAGTACCATGGATAAAATCATGACAATTCAAAGGTTGTGCCGGCAACTGAAATCAGGCGGAGATTTAAATTTGGTAGGGTTTACGCACCATTTTGTCGCGTTTGGAGTACCGGTTCTCGGTCGGGTGGTTTGTTAAAAAGTTAATTTCAGCCTGAAGGAGGGACACCCTAGAGAAACAACTATGAGCTTGAGTGGGAATGTGTTCATTAATTGCTTCGCCGCTTATGCGGAGAGAATCCGCCTCGTTAAAAAGATTCCGCAAACCATCATGAAGAGATTTGGGAACCACATCGCTAGAAATGGTTGAACATTCCCTTGAACAGCCGCTGTCCAGCTCCAGACGAAAAGGATGTAATACAAAGCTACGATTCCCATCGCGAAACTGAAACTTAACACCGCCTCCCCGCGCCGAGTAATCACGGCAATGGGAAGACCAATCAAGGTAAAAACAAAAAGGGCGAAACTGAAGGAAATCTTTTTATGCAGCGCCGTCTTGTATTCTCTTTGGGTTTGAAGATTAGTTCTTAAATTCGGATCATTTTGAAGACTCCAAATGATTTCGTCTAACCGCAGTTCTCTTATTTTTTTCCTCATCTTGCTAGGATCTTCTTTACCTAATTGGATGGGAGGGAGTTCAAATGTTTTGAAGTCGAGCTGATAAAATACCGATGGGTCGTGAGGGTTAGGTTCGGCGCTTGAACCGTTATAAAGCTTGATTTTCAAGGTTTTATCATCCTTCGAGGCAATGATTTCTCCCGATTCCGCGATAGTGGTCCGAGTTGGCTTACCTCCCTCCTGCGGCTCATAAATCGTGACTCCATAAAGATGGTTCCCTTCGATGCGCTGGGTGAGAATGATATAGCCTTGAAACTCTTTGAGGATTTTTCCAGCTTCCAAATAAGCCATGGGTCTTTTCAAAATGATCTCTTTGAGCGCTTGGCGAGAGGCAAAGTCGGCTTCGGACCCTATCTGATCACTAACAAAAAGCATCATCACGCTGCCTAATAAACTCGCGAGAAAGACGGGAAGGATCACTAGAAAAAAATTGACTCCGCTTGCTTTCATCGCGATGATTTCATTGTTCCGGGCGAAACTACCAAATACCAAGAGAATTGCCGCCAGCGCACTTGTGGGGATGATGAAGCCCAAGAGGCTCGGAATTAAAAAGAACAAAAGCTTCAGGACATCCAAAAGGCTCACGCCCTTATTGATTAGGAGATCCGCAAGCTTGACCAAGTTGCCCATCAAGAAAACACAGGTGAATAAAAAAATAGAGAGGAGAAACGGCGCCAAAAGTTCTCTAAGAACATACCTCCGAAGGATCTTCATATTGCTTTTAGATTCTCAAGTAAATAGGATTAGAAAAAATCCAGAGATCCCCATCTCGATAAACTTCGACGCGGTAGGCTCCTGGCTCACGCGTAGGGAAGACGAGATCTTGAGCCTCTTCGTCCGCGACGATAGAACCGTCCCTCACGAGTTGAATCTTGGCTGAAGCTGGTAAGTGGACATGAAAAGAAATTTCGGCGGCTGGTTGAAGGGTTTCTCCCATGACAAAGGTTTTGTCTTGCGATTCAGCCCAAAATGAAAAGTCCGGAGCCTTTCCTCTCGTTTCAAAAACCATAAAGACTTTACCCGAACCAACGGCTTTCACAATTTCCTTTTCATTCAATTGTTCCGCCAGGGCATAAAGCGTAACAAATTGCAGGGCGATGGTGAAATTTTTTGCGCTGTCTCTCAGATGGGCGTCGCTGCCCCCCACGGCTATAATAGGCCGCTCTTTCAAATGGTCATCCCAGAAAGAAAAGTTCTTTTCGGGAATTTTCTGCATGGGGTTCAATATTTTTTTCGGCTTTTCATAAAAAGATCGAACGACCAGATCGACGGGATCGGCAGCGAACGCGTCCGCACCATTGCAAACTTCGAAACCATCCCAGCCATGAACCTCCCAGTTGGTCCAAGGTTTTTTCGGCATGAAGGGGTGCGCCAAAATAACGTAGCCGCCGCGAGCATGGATTTTATCGATCAAAACCTGACTGGGCAATTCTTTGGATAAGTGGCGGCCCGTTCCTAAAGAAATCAGATGACCGTCCCGCGTCGAAATCTCTTCCCCAAAAATCATCAAGGGATGATCCGGATGCTTCATTTTTTCATAGGCTTTTTTGCCCTTCATGGAATTGTGGTCTGTGACGATCACAAAATCGAGATCGTTTTCCTTAGCTTTTTCGACAACGAAATCCAAACTTGCGGTGGAATCGTGGGAAAATTCCGTGTGAACGTGGCTCACTCCCCGGAACACGGGCAAGGAAGGTTTTGGGACGGATTGCTGCGCCGAGAAGGCGTTTGTTTGAAAAAAGGCCAAGGATCCTGCTGTGCACCAAAATATTAAAAGGATTTTTCCGGTCCATTTCAATTGAACTTTACTGAAAAAAAGCTTGGAAAGGAGAATGAGGAAGAGAAAAAGAGATCCCCAAAGGGGCGCCCCGTAAAATCCCATCGGGTTCCAGAGATATCCCAAAATAAAACCACCGCTTGCGATCCACAGAAATGTTTCCAGGACGTGATGAAAGGGCGAGTTTGAATCCATCTCTCTGAGCTGCATGCAACCCGCGAGGAACAGCGCATACAAAACGGTATAGTGCTGCATTTCCGCGACCGGCGCGACGAATAACATGAGAATGGGAAATAGGGAATACTCGAGCAAAGCATCCTTATTTTCATTCACCGATTTTTTTGCCCGTATCATTATGCTGATAAATAGGAGATTCAGAATTCCGAACGCATTCACCACCAGATGAATCAGATGGTTGGAGTGGTTCATCAGGAATGGTTCCGTCTGCCCCACGATGCGCGTAAGCACCGCGTAAAGGGATTGGTTATGCAATGCAAACGGCGTTACGAGCTGTGCCCACAGTCTTTCTTTGTGCTCGACATCATTGACGGCCCCGTAAAGGATTTGAAAATATTCTTTCAGCAAGGCTGCATTGTGGTGGGCCCCCAAAACAAACGAGGGAAAAATTCCCAGGAAGAATAAAAGGCCGATTCCCAGCCCCAAACATACCTTCCATTGGCGTTTAATCACGAAATAGAGTCCAAGGATGATGATGGGAGTGAATTTGAGACTAATGCCGAAAGCGAGCGCCAGCCCCGCCCAGAGGGCTTGATTTCTTCGATACAGAAAGAAAATCAACATCATTAAGAAAACGATGATGATGCCGGTTTGTCCCCGCGTGAGGGCATCGAAAAAAAAGGGGGGACTCAGGAGCAGGGATTTGATACTCAAGAGAAATCCATCTATGGAATCATTCGATAATTTGGCGGACAAAATGACGGTGCCGCACATTGCCGCGACGGAAAGTGAATACCATAGGGCGACGCTGAAGACGAGGGGACAATTCGCCAAGGGCGTTAATAAAATCGCAAGCAGGGGAAAATAGACATAATTCCAGTTTCTCTCATTGTGGACGGCATAAAGGTTTTCACCGTTCTGAAGCGCGTTAGAGGCCCGCAGGAAAACGGTAAGATCCGTTCTGTGCGGCACATGCAAAGCGCCTCGATAAACCACGTTGAGTCCGAGCAGGAGGAAGGTGGCTAGGAGAAATATCATTAAATAATATTTATGCCGTCCTAAGAAACCGAGGCCTGCATGTAAAAATCCATTAAAGTCATTCGATTTCATTCTGTGGCGTTACCTCCGCTATTCGATGATGGCATGGATTTTTGAATTCGAAGACGATTTAAAGTCCATATTGTATCAACTTTACAAAATCCATGCGGAAAAACTTCCACGGGAGAGCCTAAGCTGGGATCTCAACCCAATGCGATGGCGCTTCTATGAGAGGATTCGACGTTAAAAGATCATTTCTATCCCCTTCCGCTGCATCACTTTTTGTAAACTCTCCTGGTCGAAAAACCGCATCAACAGGTGCACGTGATTACTCATCAGGCAATAATGATAGAGACGAAACGAATACTCCCCCTTCATATCGGCCAGTAATCCCAGATAAGCCTCATAATCTATCCTATCCCCAAACAGCATTTGCCGGTTGTTGCTGCGCGTCACCACATGATAAATTCCCGAATCAGTCAGGACTCTCGGTTTACGAGCATTGTCACTCCTTTGGTTATTCGCAAATTTTAAAGCCGATTATGCCTGATGAAATAGCAGATTCAAGATTAAAGGAGAGAAAATGGGCAAGAATGACGCGTATGCGACTCTATTAACACTTTGAACTGCTCAATACCTGTCCCCCGGAGAACCGGTACCGCAGGAAACCCAGGATGGTTTTGCCGTCAATGATTTGGCCGGTTCGGATCATGCGGCCGATTTCGGAAATGCGGAAGGTTTTGGTTTCTAGGATTTCGTCTTCCTCAAGGTGGGCTTGGGTTTTTTGGAGGTCCCAGGCCAGATAAAGATGCATGATTTCGGTCGAAACCCCGGGCGTGGGATAAAAGCTAAGGAGCTTTTTCCAGCGTCGGGCTTTGTACCCCGTCTCCTCTTCAAGCTCGCGGCGGGCGCAGCTCAAGGGCGGTTCGCCCGGTGAAGCCGTCCCAGCGGGAAATTCCCAGATAAAACTTGCGGTCGAATAACGGAATTGCCGTATCATCACAATCGTATCTTTATTCAGCAGGGGAATCATCACGGCGGATCCGGGATGATAAATAATTTCACGGTCTATCACCTTGCCGTTGGGAAGCCGCACGCGATCGAGAGCCAGCTCCACGGATCTTCCCTTGTAAATTTTTTTATGTCTTAGAATCTTGTAAGGCAATTTTGCCGCCAAAAATTTCTTCTTCATCTCACGATCACCTCCATGCCGATCTTGGCCCCGGTCAAAGCCGCTGCCGAGCCATTGGGAACAGCGATTTCAAGGTGATCCACGCTGTTCAGAAGCGCCATCAATTGGCCCGGCTTGCCGTCCGCATAGCATTGCCCCCATTTCCAGACGCCTGTTTTGCCCACCTGCACGGCGGGCCGGCCGCTCGCCAGCCCCGATCTGGACAAGCCGCGGATGGCGGCCTGAGCGAATCGGGGCCGGCCTTTACCGAGGTGCGAAATTTTGATATTGGTGATCAAATTCCCGAAATGATCCACCGAAAGAACCTCGCCAATAATCCGGCCCCTCACCACCCTGGGTTGAGGCCAGGAAATACGTCGAACATCCTTGAGCACAGGACCGAGACGGGTGAAGATATTTTTTTTGGAAAGCCAGGCGGCCGAGGAGGCAAAAATATCCCTGCCGTGAAAAGTCGAACTGATCTCTTTTCTAAAAAATACGCGGTTAGAAATTTCACGCGTCATAAAGGATTTTCCCGTGTCAAAAACCGGAGTGAGAATGCCATTATCCGGTGCCATAAAATAGGCGGATGGTGTCTTGACGCAGATCAATTTCCGGCAGCTGCCCACGCCCGGGTCGACCACGGCCACATGGATGGTGCCTTTGGGGAAAAACCGGAAAGCGGACGCGAGCACAAAAGCGCCTTCCCGGATATTCTGCGGCTGAATGTCATGCGAGAGATCTATAATGCGCGCGGAAGGATTGACGCTCAGAATCACGCCCTTCATGGCGCCCGCATAAGCGTCCTTGCGTCCAAAATCCGTGGTCAAGGTGATGATCGCATTCATTTGTGATAACGGCTTCCCTTCGCTATTTCAAGCGCCCGGTAAAGCGATTCCAAAAGAATCACACGCGCGAGTTTATGCGGAAAAGTGAGCCGCGAGAGAGAAATTTTCCACCGCGCTTTTTCCGTTATTTCCTCTGAAAGCCCGAGCGGCCCGCCGATAAGAAACACAAGCTCTCCACCTTCCGCCATTCTTCCGCCCAGCCAGGCCGCAAGTTCTTCTGAATTATACTCCTTGCCGGCCTTATCCAAAACCACTAAAACCGCCCTCTCTTTTAAAATCCCACCGAGTTTCCGCGCCTCTTTTTTCAAAATTTTGGTTTTGTCACCGTCCTCGCGAATCTCCGCCCGCCGGATTTCCGCCAGCTCGCAGGGGATGAATTTGGCTATTCTCTTCAGATACTCCTGCTCCACGAGCTTGAGCGCCTCATCCTGTTTTTTGATCAAAGAAACGATTTTAATTTTCATGGCTGTTCTTTATCATGGCCGCAACTTCTCGTACACCGGCGGCATCCGCATTTTTAAGCCACCGGATCCGGCTATCGCGCCGGAACCAGGTCAGCTGTCGTTTGGCAAAATTTCTCGTGTACTGTTTAATCTTTTCCCGCGCCTCCTCAAGAGACATTTTCCCTTCAAAATAATCAAAAAGCTCGCTATACCCGATGGCCTGCCGGGCAGTGAGCGAAAGCTGCCTGAAAAAAATCCGGCGGGCCTCTTTGACCAGCCCTTTCTTAAACATCGCGTCCACGCGCTCATTAATTCGGCGGTAAATCTCATCGCGCTCAAGCTGAATGCCTATCATCCAGAACCGGTACGCGAGGGACACAGTTTCTTTTTCCCAATCCGAAAGCCGCTTGCCGGAAATTTCCAGCACCTCCAGCGCGCGGATAATTCTCTTTTCATCATGAGGATGGACGCGCCCGGCCACCACCGGGTCCTTTTCCTGAACCTTGCGGTAAAGATAATCCAGTCCCTTTTCGCGAGCTTCGGCGGCAAGCCGGTTCCGCACCTCCTCATTTTTTCCGGGTTGAGGAGAGAATCCGTCCACCAGCGCCTTCACATAAAGGCCAGTGCCTCCGGCCACAATGGGAAGCTTTCCTTTTTTCAGGATGCGCTTAACCGCAGACAGCGCCCTTTCACGGTACTCATAAACTGAAAATTCCCTGGACACGTCGATACAATCAAGAAGGTGGTGGGGAATCTGACGGCGAATCCAGCGGGAAGGCTTGTCAGTGCCGATGTCCATGCCTTTGTAAACCTGCATGGAGTCGGCGGAGATAATCTCGCCGCGAAGTTTTTTGGCCAGTTTGAAAGCAAATGCCGACTTGCCCGAGCCGGTGGGACCCACAATGAATAAAACTTTCGGATCCTCAGGCTTTTTCATTCTTTACATTTTGGCGGGCTGGGAAACTCCCAGGACTTCAAGGCCATTCCTAAGAACCATCCGAACGCAATCCACGAGCAGAAGCCGCGCGCGCGTGAGCTCACGGTCGTCAGTCACGACGCGGTGCAGAGTATAAAATTTATGAAAGCGGGTAGCAACTTCTCGCAGGTAATCCAGCACGCGGTAGGGTTCAAAACCGGAAGCCGCGGCCTGAAGGGTTTGCGGAAAATGTTCCAGCTCCTTGATGAGATCTAACTCTTCCTTTTCTTTCAGAAGTTCCAAACGAACTTCCTTGTTTACTTCCCTGCCGCCGTACTCAAGAATACTCGCAATACGCGCATGGGCATACTGCAGGTAATACACGGGATTTTCCTGTGTCTTTTCCTTGGCAAGATCCAGGTCAAAATCGAGAAGACTTTCCACTCTTCTTAAAAGGAAAAACACGCGGGTCGCGTCCACCCCCACTTCATTCATCAGCTCTCTCAAGGTCACGAATTCTCCGGCGCGTGTGGACATGCGCACCGGAACGCCCTTGCGGTAAAGCGTTGTGAGCTGCACCAGCAAGACCTTGAGAGCCTCTTCCGAACCTCCCAGGGCCTCGACCGCTGCTTTCATCCTCGGCACATACCCGTGATGGTCCGGCCCCCACAAATTGACCAGCATTTCAAAACCGCGCCTGAATTTGTCCTGGTGATAGGCGATATCGGGCGCAAGATACGTGTAATCGCCGGTCGACTTCCGGAGCACCCTGTCCTTGTCATCTTTGAATGCCGTGGATTGGAACCACATCGCTCCTTCGGATTCAAACACGAACCCTTTTTGGCGGAGGATTTCGATCGTTTTCTCAATCTGACCGCTTGTGCGGAGCGCCTTTTCGCTGAAATAATGGTCAAATTCCACGCGAAGTTCGTCAAGATCCTTACGGATGTCCTTCATGATTTCATCCGCGGCAAAATTTGCGAAAAACTCAACCGCCTCTTTTTCCGGCATGTTCTTAAACTTCTCGCCCTCCTTCTCAAAAACCTGTCTGGCCAAATCCCGGATGTAAGCGCCCTGATAACCTTCCTCCGGAAAAGCAATCTTGACGCCCAAAAGCTCGAGATAGCGCAGCCACGTGCTTCGTCCCAGCGTCTCAATCTGACGGCCTGTGTCATTCAGATAATACTCGCGGTACACGAAAAATCCCGTCATCGTGAGGATGCGCGCCAAAGCATCGCCCAGGCAGGCCTGACGGCCGTGCGCGATGGTAAGCGGCCCGGTGGGGTTCGCGCTCACGTATTCGAGAAGAACCTTCCTCCCTTTGCCAAAATCTGAGCCGCCGTAGCGCGTATCTTGTTCCTTGATTTTAAGAAGAAGCGGGGCCACGGAGGTATCGGCCAGAAAAAAATTGATAAAGCCCGGTCCCTCAACTCCCATTTTCTTAATGACACGGGACATTTGAGGATCGCCGGCCAGACGCTCGAGAATCGCTTTCCGAACTTGCTCGGCAATCTCCCGGGGGTTCTTTTTGACATGACGCGAAAGCTGGAGAGCAACATTCGTGGCCCAGTCGCCGTGCGCCTCACTGCGCGGCAATTCCACCACATAATCAAAATTCGCGGGCAAAGCGACACCGTAGTGCGAAGCAATGTCGCAAAGAGATGAATCGATCAAGACTTTGATTTCAGATTGCTGCATAACAGGGCAGGATTTATTTCACCCGCGGGGCATGTCCCCACAGTCGTTCCAGATTATAAAATTTGCGGGTCTCGTGGTGAAAAACATGAACAATGACATCCACATAATCGATAAGCATCCAGCGGGCATCTTCTTTGCCCTCCACATGGCGGCTGTCTATTTTTTTGGCTCCCAGACACGACGTCACGTTGTCGGCAATAGCGCGCACGTGCCGGTCGGAATTTCCGGAAGCGATGACAAAATAGCTGGCGATGGTGTTCAGCCGCCTGAGATCGAGGATGATAACATCCCCGCCTTGTTTCTCTTCACATGCTTCCCCGGCCAGGGTCGCAATTTTTCGCGGCTGCAACTAGTCCGACACTCCTTCGCCCAGCGCGACCATTATTTTTTCATTCCAAGAATCCGGGAAAGGGTTGTCCCGCAATCCGGGCACTTGCCCTGGAGCGCATTGCGGCCGTTCTTTAAAACAACCTCCTTGGGATCATTCATCTCTTTCTTGGATTTGCACTTGACGCAATAGGCCTCCACCTGCCACCTCTTTCTCCTAAGTCATCCTGAGCCCTCGAATACACCGCCGGTGTCTTCGAGGACGAAGGATCTGAGTTCGTAGATTCTTCTCTACGCTCAGAATGACAAGTTGTTTTCAGTATATCACCCTACACAGGGAATTTCACTTTGTTTATCGGTATTATCGCTCAAGACTTAACTTTAGAGGGACTCTCCCCCTCCACTTGAAGAAGACGCTTTTTCCATGCCGTGCCGGCCGTAAACCCTCCCAATCCGCCGTCGCTTCGGACCACGCGGTGACACGGGATGAGGATGGGAACGCAGTTACTGCCCAAAGCACTGCCCACAGCGCGCGATGCCCGTCTGCGGCCAATCTTTGCGGCCAGTTCCCCGTAGGAAAGGGTCCGGCCAGCCGGAATGCGGCAGCAGGCCAGGAGTACCTTTTTTTGGAAGGGCGTGCAAAAAGATAAATCCACGGGAATTTTTTTAAAAGAATAAGGTGAACCAGAAAAGTAATTTTTGAATTGAGAAGAGAGGTCCCCAAATATTTTTTTCTGGCGGAAAGTCAAGGGACTTCTCTCGATGCTTTCTATAGCACCTTTAGGTGCCGCACCGGCTGATTTCATTTTCTTCTTTTTATTTTTCCCGGGGAGGAGTATCCCTGCGATCCCTTTTTGCGAGAGCCTGACCTGAAATTTTCCGGCGGAAGTTTGGAGAGGTCTCAAAGCCGTCATCAGAATTTAAGCTTGAACTGCTTGTGCTCTTGCTCCTGATCTCTTGGGAAAATCACGGCCTGAGTGGTGTCTTTAGAGCCTATTTTGCGTTCCTTGAAAACCGTGTCCGTGGTTTTTTTAATGGGCGCAATCACGGGCTTGGCAGTTTTCTCCACCGTCGCCCTTTCACACCCGCACAGAAAAAATAAAACCACCCCCATGCTGAATAAAGTCCTCTTCTTCATCCCTTCGCTCCTCCCCCTGTCCCGATCCGGTGCGCAGACGCCACGGCCTCATGCACCAGGCGGCCTCTCTGAATATTGAGCCCTTTTTCAAGCTCGGGAAACTTTTTGAATGCTGTCTCGATATCTTCCGCTAAAGCCAACGTGTAGTCAAGCGTCACTTTCTCCAGTTCAAGCGACGCCACGCGGCCCGCAAGCGACGGAATATTGGTAACGCTGAACCGGATATTTCCAAAGCTGTCCGCGTAAAGAGGGTTATCAAACGAGGTTCCCCGGGTGCCGAAAATATTGCCGCCCTGATCCACCGCCACATCCAGTACCACTTTCCTTTTTTTCGCGCTCGCCTCCCGCAGCATGGCTTCGGTCACAATCACGGGCGCCCGTTTTCCGTGAACATGGACGGCGCCGATCACGACATCCGCATCCTCAAGCGCGGCAAGATGGTTCTCTTCCGGCGAAACCACGTTAATCCACAACTTCTTTTTCATGAATTTCTCAACCAGCGCATCCCGTTTTTCACGGAAAAGTTCCGTGACCGTCACTTTTCCGCCCATCAGGGCGCTCATTTCCGCGGCCTTTTCGCCCGCATGCCCTCCGCCCAGAACCAGCACATTGCCGGGATTCGAGCCGTGAATCGGCTCGGGATACCCCTGAATGGCCCTTTTCAGCACTTTCGGATACCAGGAATGATAATAGATTTCGCCGTCCTTGATCTCGATCAGATGTTTTAAAATTCCGCCGAAATAAGCCGCGAGCGTTCCCGCAATCTCGCTCATGGGCGTTAAAATCACGGCCTCGCCATCCTTTTCCACAGTCTCATAGCCCAGGGCCGTGATACCCGAACTCATAAGGTGCCGCACAAGATCGCAATTTTCCTGCGAGGCCAGGTGCAGGAAGGTGAAAAGCGTGTGCTTAGGATGAAAAAAAATATACTCCTCGGGCTGCGGCTCCTTGACCTTTTTAATCAGCGTGGCGCCTTTCCACAGCCGATGGGGCGTGGAAACAATCAAAGCGCCCGCACGCTCATAGGAAGAGTCCGAAAAACCCGCAAGCTCTCCGGCGCCTGACTCCACCAGCACACGGACCCCCTTCCGGGTGAGGTGTCTCACGCCTTCCGGAGTCAGCCCCACCCTTTTTTCGCCGGTTTTACATTCTCTGGGAATTCCAACCGTTTCCAAGGAATTTTTCATCCCCGGAAATGATTCGTGATGGGCATGCGCCTTCCGAACCAGGCCTTTTCCGTGACGCGCAAAAGAGGCGGGGACTGCCGGCGTTTGTACTCATTGCAATCCACGCGGTGGATGATTTCCTTTACAACCTCCGGACTGATTTTTTGCACTGCCACGCAGCGGACAATCTCTTCGCGGCTCCTGTTCTCTTCAATATAATGGTAAAGAATCAGGTCCAGGACTTCATAGGGAGGAAGAGAATCCTGGTCTTTCTGATTGGGACGGAGTTCCGCGGTCGGTGCTTTGCGGATCGTGGCCTCCGGGATCACGGGAGAGACGCGGTTGCGGTATCCGGCCAGCCGGTAGACATCCGTTTTGTAAACATCCCCGAGAACGCAAAGCCCGCCCGACATGTCGCCGTAAAGCGTGCAATAACCCGTAGCCAGCTCGGATTTGTTGCCGGTCGAAAGCAGCATGGCGCCCTCGTCGTTGGAAATATACATGAGCTCGATCCCCCGCAGGCGCGCTTGAAGATTTTCCATGGCCAGCGTGACGTGGTCGTGCGCCACGTCGCGCAGGAAAAGATGGTATTTTTCAGTGATCGGATGAATGCGGAATTCTATCTTCAAATTTTTCGCCAGCGCACGAGCATCGCGTAAACTATCCTCGGATGAGAACTCTCCGGGCATGGCCACACCCATCACGGCCCCTGGGCCGAGAGCGTCCGCCGCTATGGCAGCGGTGAGCGCGGAATCAATGCCTCCCGAAAGTCCCATGACCACTTTTTTGAATCCATTTTTTTGAACGTAATCACGCACGCCAAGCGAAAGAGCCTGATACATCTCGCCCGCATCCCCGCATCCCAGAGACCGTTCCGGTTGTTTAAAATGCGGCGCACGGGCCGGTTTCTCTTTCTTGAGCGGGATATTGAGCGTCACTTCGTAAAGGTTTTCCTTAAACGGTTCCCCGCGCAGAAGAATGTTTCCCGCCGGATCCGCGGCCAGACTCCGGCCGTCAAAAATAAGATCATCCTGCCCGCCGACCTGATTCACATAAATAAAAAACGCGCCTGTCTCCAGAGACTTTCTCCGGATCAGGATTTCGCGGACACGCGCCACTCTTCCGTGATAGGGGGAGGCGGAAATATTGACAATCACCCGCACCCCTTTTTTGGCCAGGACCTGCGTGGGTTTCAAGGAATACTGCTCGTCCCAGATATCTTCGCAAATACTGGTGCCGACCTTGAGCCCCTTGAAATTAAAAATTTTTTGCTCGTTGCCCGGCTCGAAAAAAATCTGCTCAAGAAAGACGTCATAGGTGGGCAGAAGGGATTTGTACTGTTTGTGGATGATTTTGCCGTCCGAAATAACCGCGAGCGCGTTGTAGGTTTTTAAAGAACCCGCCGGGCCCTTGTCGATAAACCCCAAAATGGCGAGGACCTTCTTTCCCCTCGTTGCGGCGGCGATCTTTTTTAAATGAAGAAGCCCCTCCTCCACAAATCCTTTTTTATTGGCCAAATCCCAGACCGGATAGCCGGAAAGCGCGAGCTCGGAAAAAACCACCCAATGGAGGCCGCGCCTTTCCGCTTCCTCGATGCGCCGGATAATTTTCTCCGCGTTATAGGAAAAATCGCCCACAATCGGATTCATCTGGACAATGCCGACCTTCAAGGAATGCATGACTGTCCCTCTCATGTCATAATCTGCCGAATGCCAGGAAACATCCACCCAGGATCAAAATTCCTGCCGAAACTTTGGAAATCAGATGCAAGCGATCATCGTCCCACTGCCGGACGTGCGGAAGCACATAAAGCGCGAGAAAGAGAAACCACCCCGCGCCTCCGGCGAAAAGTCCAGCAATAAAAAACCAGCGGAAGGCCAGGAGGGCATTCCGCGGAAAATGCACCAGGAGAAAGGCGATGATACCGATCCAGACAATTAAAACCGCGGGATTGGAAAGCACCATCAGAAAACCCACCAGAAAATCCTTTGCCGGCTCCCGCTTTTTTTCTTTCTGGACTGCGGCGACTTTCTGCTTATGCAGCAGAATCTTGAATCCAACGAGGAAGATGGTGGCAATACCAATCCACCGGAAATAAATCCAGAGATGCAGTTTGCCCACCAAAGGCGCGGCTCCGGCAAAAGCGACCAGCGAAAATAAGGCATCCGCAACAATGGAGCCGAACCCCACGAAAAAGGCGGCGGTTCTGCCCCTCTCGAGCCCCCGGTGCAGGGACAAAAGATTGATTTGCCAGCCCAAAAGCGAAGCCAGGATTCCGGTCACGGTTCCAAGCCCCAGGATAAACATTTCGCCAAACGGGTTGTTTTCACCCCATATAGGCCAGGTTTGGGTATTTGAAAGCATGAGGGAACTATTTGGAAATCTTTGAAACCAGGCTTTCTTGGTCTTCTTCCTCCGCAGAGTGCGAAGGCAAACTGTAGGCAGGGGCCAAAATGATGAAAAAGAATGACATGAGCGCCAGAGCTGTTTCGCAATTCATGACAAAAAAGGTGACTGCAAAAAGACTCAATGCCATGGCAAACAGGGATTTCCATTTGGCAAACTTAATCGCGGAAAGTTTCGGGTAAGAAATGTGGCTAACCATGAGAAAACTGATAAGGATGGTGAGAAAGAAAATGACCAGCGCAAAATGCTCCGACTGAGCGGCTGCATTTTTACGGTAGGCAAGAACCGTCATGGAAAGCGTCACTGCCGCCGCCGGTGTGGGAAGCCCCTGAAAAGTCTTCTTGGCGCCGGGCTGAACATTAAACCGGGCCAGTCGGTAAGAGCCGGCTGCAAGATAAAGGAACACAGCCGCAAGCGTCCAGGGGGCGGCTTCGTAATGCCAGGACTTAGCCGCAAGAAGCGCGGGAGCCACCACAAAGGAAACAATATCTGCCAGAGAATCCAGTTCTTTTCCAAGCAGGGTAGGATTTTTAAAGGCCCGCGCCACATTGCCGTCAATTGAATCCCAAAAAAGCGCGATAAGAACCAGCCACCCCGCAGTGTCATAACGCTTTTCCGTCACCATCAAGATGGCTAGGAATCCGGTAAAAAGATTGAAAAAGGTCACCGTGTTGGGAAGCCAGGAAAATGACAAACGCCGTTCCTGTTCGCTTTCCATCCTCAAGCTTTTCCCTCTGCAATCACCGAAGTGCCTGTTCTCACATAATCTCCTATTTGGCATGCCGCGCGGTAAAAACGTAACGGTATGAAACATTCTACACGAGAACCATAGCAAATGATACCGAATTTATCGCCCCGCCGGACCTCATCCTGGGGCCGCACATCCCAGTGAATCCTGCGGGCAATGGCCCCCGAGATCTGTCGGACAAGGACGCGCTTCTCCCCGGCCTGAATACCGATCCAATTAGATTCATTATAATTAACGGACTCCGGGTTCAAAGCATTAAGGAATTTTCCAAGCTCATAATGTTGGTAGCCGATACTGCCGCTCAGAGGCACGCAATTTACATGGGCATCGAAAATAGAAAGAAAAATTCCGATTTTGACAGCATTCTCCTGCAAATAGCGGTCTTCATAAACCTCGCTGATCTCCACCACCCGTCCGGAACCCGGCGAAACCAGCACGTTGCCTTGCGGAACACGGCGAGGGAAATCCCGAAAAAATGCCAAATGCCCCAACAGGGCCGCGGCCGATATTAAAAAAACGGGCCATGTCCTGAAAATAAGAATCAGAGGGATGGAAACTCCCAGAATCAAAATTGCGCCGGGCCCTGCCCTGTGGTCAAAAGGTAGCTTCATTAAATTTCTTTCAATAAAATCAGTTAGCTGAGGAAGACAGCTTGGAATCAAAGTGGATGAACAAGTGGCGGGATGTTTGCAAGTGAAATGGCGGAGGATTCGTGAAAAACTTGGGCGAATCTCGCAGGGGTATCGGCGGGCGGCCGCACTTTTTTTTTGGGGCAGGCGGCGCACCAGGCCTTGATGTCGAAAGGATGCCTGGATTGCAGCATGCGGTCATCGATCGCGGCGATAACCTCCAGTTGACCGCCCAGCGCTGATGCCTGGGCGTCGAATTCCGCCTTGCTGGCGAAGTCTGCCAGCCATATGGAGGGAAGATGCGAGTGCGTGCTGTCCATCAAGGCGCTCCTGAAAGTTATTCACCCCACACCACGGCCTCTGGAGCGCCCGTCAATTCGGTATAGGGTTGTGTTGTCGTGTTGTGTGAAGGGAGTATGGCCGAGAAATGCGCACGCGGTGTCTACCTATTCAAACAAAATGCTTGTGAAACCAGTGCGCCATTGAAACGCCGGGTCG
>OBEQ011866273.1_pt1 | contig 18412 bp, 13 predicted proteins | sample 1670901 | NCBI WGS metagenome assembly OBEQ01 (sample SAMEA104232315, study PRJEB22302) | groundwater metagenome | biome: forest; feature: aquifer; material: groundwater | place: USA | collected 2011-08-07 | depth 5.4 m
CAGCAGACCGGCGTCGAGCCGGCACAGTCGGGCGGCACGCTGAAGGTGGGGCCGCCCGGGATCAGCGCGCCCGCCAGCCCGGCGATGTTGTTTTCCACGAAGCTCAGGCCAGACTCGGAGAGTCGCGCCTGCGCGGCGTTGGGCTGCCGTCGGTCTGCCGGGAACCCGTTGGGCAGCGGGCTCATGCAGGAGCATCCTCCGCCGCCGCAGCCACTTGTAAGAAAGATGAAGAGTGCAACGAAGTAGAGGCGGTCGCGGTACGCATGCAACGACGCGGACGACATCGACAACTTCATGAATCTACCTTTCGCTGCGGGTCTTTTAAGTTTTCGCTGCGGTTTTACGGCCCGGCGAGGGACGTAAGCGAGGGCACAGTAGCTTGGGTCGCACAAAGCGGTCAAGCGTGCTAATTTGCGAGTCGATATGGGCGGTTGCACGAACTGCGCAAGCAAGGGTGGTTGCTCCACACGCAAGGGCGAGGAGCGGGAGCTGCTCGCCCAGCTGCTGCCCGAGCTCTATCCCCAGCGACGTTTCGGGGACGTGAACGACGACGCGCGCGACGGCGTTCCCGAGAAGGAAGGCCGTCGTCTGGCCCGCCAGGCGGCGACCCTGCTCAAGGCGCCCACCTTCTTCAAGCCGGGCGAGCCGCACGAGGCCTGCGACTACATCTATGTGCTGTGCGTGGGCCGTCAGCCCTGTCTGTTCGAGCTGCGCGAGGCGTCGTCGCTCGACTTCCAGGAAGGCGATGCGGTGCGCGAGAAGTACCTGCGCGTGGTGCTTTCGTCGCTGGCGCGGGTGACCACGCTGCAGGAGGTGTCCTTCGAGCTCGACCGCGACAAGGACTCCGACCTCTGGCAGCTGACCGAGCGGCCCTCGCCCGGGATCTATGATCCGGTGCTGCTCAAGCGCACCCGCAAGCTGGTCGAGCTGCTGGTCGCCGCCGAGATCACCTTCCTCGACTTCGGGCTGATCGAGAACCCGCCGCTCGGCTTCGACAGCGGCGCTTACGAGGCCGATTACGGCCAGCCGCCTGGTATCGTGAACTATCTCTTCTATCCCCAGCCGCCGCGCGCGGTGGCGACGACGTTCATCCCTGTCCAGGCCGCGTGATCATGACTCCTCGTCCGCTGGTTCTCGCCACATTCCTCATCGTACCGGCGCTGGCGCTGGCGGCCTCGCCGCCGCGCGGGCGGCGCACGGCGCGGCTGCGTCCCACCCATGTGGTGGTGCGCGAGGTCGCCTTCACCACCGGCGGTGGCCCGGCGACGCTCATGCCCGGCGTGGCGGTGGCGGCGGCCAAGGGTGCGCCGCCCGCGCCGCAGGGCAAGGTGCGCGTGACCGTGCTCTACGGCGGGCTCGAGTTCGAGGGCACCGTCGAGGGCGCGCGCCTGGGCTCGTGCGTGGGCGAGGAGACGCCGCTGCTGTCGGCGGACGGCAAGACCAACATCGGCAAGGCGCATCCCGGCGCACTCGTGCGCGTGCTCGGCGGCGCCGCCCGACCCGGGAACGTCCTGGTCGAGACCGCCGGACGCTTCTCGATCAAGGCACAGCTGGCCAGGCAGGTGGTCACGTCGGAGCCGCACGAGGTCGTGCTCGGCTTCGCGTGGAACTTCCAGACCGCCAAGCCGACCGTGCTGTACGCGACGCAGGCGCTGGAAGGGCAGGGCTTCGTCCGTCTGCCCGACGGTGTGGAGGTCGAGGCTTACGAGCAGGCCGGCGACGTCATGCACGTGCACACCTCGGGCGGCATCGAGCTGGACGGCTGGACGCCGGGGTCGAACCTCAGCCCGCGCGAGGCGCCCGCGTCACCCGCGCCCGACGCGCAGCTGATCAAGCCCAGCCACGAGGTCTTCGTCGATGCGCCCGTCTATGCCGACGCGGGCGGCAAGCGTCGCATCGGCACGCTGCGCGGCGGCGCGCTGGTCGAGGTCAACCCCAAGGCCAGTGCCAGCGACGACGTCGCGGTCAAGGCCGGCACGTACAAGATCGTCACGCCCAGCCCGGTGGTCGTCGAGGCGTGGGTCAAGAAGGCCGACGTGCGTGCGCTCGCGGGTGCGACTGAAAAACCCCTGTAGCTGGAGGCAACGGCTGTAGTAGGCTGGGTTCGACGCGCATGCCGCCTGAGCCGATGAGGCCGCTGCCCACGGCGGCGGAAATGGACAAGCTGGCCGTCGCCTTCCGCGACAATCCGCGCTCGACGGCCTTCTTGCCGCTGGCCGATGCCTTCCTGGCGCTGGGTCGCGCGCGCGAGGCCATCGAGGCGCTCACGCGTGGCCTGGTCAACCATCCCGACCACGCCGAGGGCCGCCTGACCCTGGGTCGTGCGCACGTGATGCTGCACCAGTGGAAAGAGGCGCAGGTCGAGCTGCTCAAGGTGGTCAAGCTCGACCGGCAGAGCCGCGAGGGCTTCCGCCTGCTGGGCGAGGTGCTCATGCGTCGGCAGGATTTCGAGCGCGCCCTGCCGGTGCTGCAGCACGCGACCAACCTGGATCCCGCCGATCCCAAGGTCCTGGCCATGCTGCGCAAGGCGCGCGAGAGCCGGCCGCTCGATCCGCCGCCGCCCACGCCCACGCCCATGGCGCCCGCGGGCAGCTCGGGCGGCGCGCCGCGCGCGGGGCGCGGCGAGTACGGCGGCGGTGACGGCGACGCCACCCGGGTCGCCGACGAGGGTTACGCCAACCTGCTGGGCAGGGACTCGGGCGCTGCCGCCGCCGAGATGAGCGAGGAGGCTGCGACCCGCATCCGCGACGACGCCGGGCCGCCCCAGCGTCCGCCCGCGCGCAAGTCGGGCCCGCCTCCGGCCGGGCCGCCCCGGCCACCCGCGCGCTCGTCGGCGCCGCCACCTTCTCCGCCCGCGCGCGGCTCGGAGGACGTGCTCGGGCGCGTGCCGGTTTCACAGCAGCAGCGCGCCGCCGAGGAGCGCGCCACCCGCCGTGTCGACGATCGCGCCAGCGAGCCACCCGCGCCGCGCCGCGGGGCGGTGCCGCCGCCCGAGGATCCATTCCGGCCCATCACCGACCGCAAGGGTCAGGCCGAGGAGCTGGCGGCGCTGGCCGCCGACGAGCCACCCATGAACGCACCCTTCGATGGCCGGGGCGGCGCCCCGGGTGACGGCCCACCGCGTCCACAGATGAAGCGTCCGGCCGAGATCCCGCGCGGTGCGCAGGTCGCGCCCGGCAAGGGCAAGGACCTGGGCGCGGGCGAGATGCGGCGCAGCGCCGCCATGGGCGAGGACTACCTGAACCAGCTGCTGGTCGGCGGCCTGCTCTCGGTGCCCAACGTCGAGGCGCGCGAGTCGCACGGCGACCCCGAGATGAAGCGCAAGTGGCGGCGCAAGACCCGCAACGCATTCATCGTGCTGTTCGTGCTGCTGGTGCTGGGCGCGGGCGGCGCGGGCGGCTACATCTACTACTCCAACCAGCTGCGCGATCGCGAGGTCGCGGTGCACATGGACGCGGCGCGCGCGGCCATGGTCATCGGCCGCCAGGTCGACCTGGCCAAGGCGGAGACCGAGCTCAGGGCGGCCTGGAAGCGCGACCCCTCGAGCACGCTGGTGATCGCGACCCTGGCCGAGGCGACCGCGCTCGACTACTTCGTCTTCGGCGCGGGCAGCCTGGCCGAGGTCGACAACTACGTCAACGCGGCGAGCAAGCGTCTGCGCAAGGTCACCGACGAGAACACCGTGGGCCGGCGCGAGTTCGTCATCGCCCTGGCGGCGCGCAACCTGGCCATCATCGACAAGGCTCAGGATCCGGCGCAGGTGCTGAGCGAGACGCGCAAGGCGCTCGACGGCGCGCTCAAGGTGGCCAGCGGCGACGGGCTCCTGCTCTACCTCGATGGCTCGCTGCGCCTCGTGCAGGGCGATCGCGAGGGCGCGCGCTCCAGCTTCGAGAAGGCCGACACCGGCGGCAAGGGCCCGGCCAGCGCGCGCGTGGCCATCGGCGACCTCCTGCTCGACGACGGCGATGCGCAAGGCGCGCAGACCGCCTACGAGGTCGCGCTCGAGCGCGCGCCCCAGCATCCGCTCGCGCTGGTGGGCCGGTCGCTGGCGCGGGTCGAGCGCTCGGTCGACGCCGAGGCCGCCATGCAGGACCTCAACGTCGGGCTCTCCGACGCAGTGGGCACGCGCATCACGGCCTGGAAGCACGTCGCGCTGGCGACGGTGTGGGCGTACCTCGAGGACTACGAGAAGGCGCAGACCGAGCTCGACGACGCGCTCAAGAGCGGCGTGAGCGAGCCCCGCTTCGAGGCGCGCATCGCCCTGGCCCTGCTCAAGCGCGGCAAGGTCCAGGACGCGCGCGAGCTGCGCCAGCGCATCAAGTACTTCGGCGACCCGCGCGGCCGCGATCCCATGCTGCTGCTGCTCGACGCCGAGCTGTTCATGGCCATCGGCCTGGCCGAGGACGCGCTCGCCGCGGTGGGCGACAACCCGACCCTGCGCGCACGCATGCTGCGCGGGCGCGCGCTCATCGACGTGGGCAAGCCGGGCAAGGCGGTCGAGGAGTTCGACGCCGCGCTCAAGCTGGCTCCCGACGACGCGCTGGCCAAGGCCTATTCATTGCTGGCCCAGATCCAGGCCGGGCGCGGCGGCGGCGGCGGCGAGAAGGCCAAGGCCGAGGCCGCCTACGAGGCGCTGGGCAAGCTGGCCCGCGGCAGCGTCTCCGGGCTGGTGCGCTACGTGCTCGCCGAGGCCGACCTGACCCTGGGCAAGCAGGAGGACGCGCGCCGCGACCTCGAGGCCTCGCTCGAGGCCGACAACGCGCTGGCCTACCGCGCGCGCACGCGCCTGGCCGAGATCTACCTGGCCGCCGGCCGCGTCGACGACGCGCAGAAGGCGCTCGACGAGGCGCTGGTGCAGTCACCCATCTACGTGCCCGCGCACAACGCGCGCGGCCGCATCCTGCTGCAGAAGGGCAAGATCGCCGAGGCGGTGGGCGAGCTCGAGGCCGCGGTGGTGGCCGGACGCGCGAGCGGCCCGGATCTGGTCGCCTACGCCCAGGCGCTGGTGACGCTGGGCAAGAAGGACGTGGCCAAGGCGCCGCTCAAGCGCGCCAAGGAGCTGGGCGTCGACGACGAGACCGTCTGCCCCATCGCGACGTCGATCGACGCGGCGTTCGCGGCCGAGCTGAGCTGCGACGCCGACAAGCCGGCCGGCAAGACGCCGAGGCGGCGCGGCCGGCACGGTCGCTAGCGCGGCTCGCGCGGCGGCGCTACTCCTTCTCCTCGCGCCAGCGGTTGATCCGGCCCGGCCAGGGCACCACGGCGTCGCGGCCGTGCTCGCGCCAGGCGCTGCGCAGGAAGGTGTGCGCGTACTTCACCAGCCAGGCGGGCGGCTCGCCCGGGGTCCACGGCGAGAAGGTCACCGTGCCGTCGGCGACGGTGAGGGTCACGTCGCTGCGGAAGCTCGCGTCGGGGACGTACAGCTCGGCGCGGTAGCGCACGACCTCCGCGCCTTCGTCGATCAGCTCGAGGACGGCGCGCCCGCCGCTCCGGGGATTCATGGCCGGCTCATAGCACGCGGCGCTCGGCGATGTCGGGAATCCACAGCCGCTCGGCGGGCAGCGCACGCGCGGCCCACCAGGCACGCAGGCGCGCGGGCGGCTCGCCGATGGGCTCGTCGGTCAGCTTGAACGTGCCCCAGTGCATGGCCACGAGCAGGCGCGCGCCCAGCGCCAGGAAGCCCTCGCCGGCCTCCTCGGGGTTCTGGTGCTGCGGCTCCATGAACCAGCGCGGCGAGTAGGCGCCGATGGGCAGCATGGCCCAGTCGATCCGGCCCGTGCGCGCGCCGATCTCGCCGTAGTGCGGGCCGAACGCGGTGTCGCCCGAGTGGTAGGCCACGCCCTCGGGGCCGCGGTAGACGAAGCCGCCCCACAGCGTCTGGTTGCGCGTCCAGGGCATGCGCATGGACCAGTGGCGCGCCGGCACCAGGGTGATCTCGAGCGTGCCGTGCCGGTGCGTCTGCCACCAGTCCAGCTCGACGACGTGGCGCAGGCCGAGCGGCGCCAGGCGTGCGCCGTTGCCGAGTGGCACCAGGTAGAGCGCGTCCCTGGGCAGCCGGCGCAAGGACCAGTAGTCCATGTGGTCCATGTGGTCGTGGCTGACGGTGACGACGTCGACGGGCGGCAGGCGATCCACGGCCACGCCCGGCGGCGTGAGGCGCGCCACCACGCCCTGGATGCGCGCGCACAGCACCGGATCGGTCAGCACCAGCTGCCCGCCCAGGCGCAGCGCGAAGGTGGCGTGGCCGAGCCAGGTGAGCGCGGCCTCGGGCCGGGCCAGCGCGGCGGCGGCGGCCTCGCGGTCGCGCACGCCCGGGCGCACCTGGTCGAGCGCGCGCGCGTCGGGTGGGCGCGGCTCGTGCCGGCCGGTCAGCGGATCGCCCAGCTTCCAGCGCAGGATGTCACGCGGCCCGCGCCGCGGTTGCGTGGCCAGGTCGTCGAAGCGGCCCATCGCTACTGACCTTCCGGGGCGGCCGACGACCACAGCACGATGGCGGTGGCGATCTCGTCGCCCAGCGCGCGCGCCTTCTTGCCCGCGCCCGCGGGCACATCGTTGACCAGCACGGCGAAGGCCACGGGCGGCCGGCCCGCGCCGCCGGCGAAGCCCGACATGCAGATGACGTCCTTGAGCGTGCCGGTCTTGGCGCGCACCAGGCGCTCGGCCGGCCCGCCGACCATGCGCCTGGCCAGGGTGCCGTCGGCGCCCGCGAGCGCCAGCGCGGCCACATAGTCGGGCCCGATGCGGAAGTCGCGCCAGGCCGCGCGCAGCACCGCGACCATCTGCCGGGGCGAGAAGCGCGACGCGTCGTAGAGCCCGCTGCCATTGTCGAGGCGGTAGCCGCCCGGCTTCAGCATGGCCACGCCCTCCAGCCAGGCGTGCGCCGCGGCCACACCGTTGGCCCAGGTGCCGGGCGTGCCGCTGGCCTCGGCGGCGAGCGTCTTGAGCACCGTCTCGGCGACGAAGTTGTCGGAGTGCTTGCCCAGCTCGCGCACGATCACGCCCAGTGGCTCGGACAGGTGCTCGGCCAGCGGGCGCGCGGTCAGCGACGCGGGCCGGTAGAGGAGCGGCTTGCGGGTCACGCGGATGCCGCGCGCGGCCAGCAGCGCGCGCAGCGTCTCGCCCGCGTAGCGCTCGGGATGCTCGACGCGCTTGCGCGCCGTCTGCGCCTCGGCGTCGGCGCGGATGGTCCCGCGCACGCGCAGCTCGGTGCGCGCCGGCTGGCCGTCGGCCTCGGGCAGGCCGCGCGCGGCGATGCGGATCGAGGTGCGGCCCTCGCCCACGGTGACCGCCTCGTTGACGATCACGATGTAGTCGGAGGCGGGGTCGGCTTCGGCGCGCGCGGGCGCGCCCGCCGCGTCGCCCGGCCACACGTGCAGCAGGACCGCGTCGCGGTTGAGCGCGGTGGCCGAGACGGGCGCGCGGAAGGCGGCGTCCTCCAATTTTTGCGCGAACGCGGGAGGCAGGCCAACCTCATCGAAGAACGTGGCGTCCACGACCAGAGAGCCTTCGATCGTCTTCAGGCCCGAGCGGGCCAGCTGGTCGCACATCTCGGCCAGCGCCGCGGTGTCGAGCAGCGGGTCGCCGCCGCCGCGCAGCACCAGGTCGCCGGCCAGGATGCCCGGCCGGGGTGGCCGCGCGCCGGGCGTGCCGGGCGGCTTGCGCTCGTCGGCGTACAGGGCGGTGCGGAAGCGGTACTCGGGGCCCAGCTTGGTCAGCGCCGCCGCGGCGGTGACCAGCTTGGCGTTGGAGGCCACGTTGAAGGCGTCGTCGCCGCGGCGCGCGACCAGCTCGCGTCCGCTCTGCGCATCGCTGATGGCGATGCCCACGCGCGCCGAGGCCAGCTCGGGGCGCGACGCCAGTGCGGCGTCGACGCGCGAGGCCAGCCAGGCGTCGCGGATGGCCAGCGTGGCGCCCGCGGGCGGGCCGGCCATGGACGCGGCGGTCGCGGCGGAGGACTCTTCTTCTGCCGCCTCGCCCTCGGGCGCGGCGGCCGGCGCCGCGTCGAGCGCCGCATTGGCCGCCGCCTGCGCCGGGGCCGACGCCGGCCGTAGCAGCAGCACCAGCATGGGAATGCCCAGGAGGGCCGCGCGTGACCGCATCCGTCTCGAAGCCTAACATGGTCCTCGTCGCGCTCGCGCTCGCGCTGGCCGCGCCCTCGTGCGCGCGCGGCCGGCGCACGCCCGACGACACGCTCGTGGTCCTCATCGACAGCGAGGTGCCCGAGGTCGACCCGCGCTACGAGATCAGCGCGGCGCAGAACAAGATCTCGCGCCTGTGTGCCGCCGGGCTGACCGCGGTCGACCGGGTCGGCCTCGAGCCGCGCTTCCTGCTCGCCGAGAGCGCCACCGCCCTCGATCCGCTGACCTGGGAGATCGTCCTCCGCCCCGAGGCCCGCTTTCCCGACGGCTCGCCCGTCACCGGCGCCGACGTCGCCTTCACCTTCATGAGCGCGCTCGACCCCAAGCTGGAGTCGCCCAAGCGCAAGTCCTGGAACGAGCGCTTCGTCTCGGTCGAGGCCGTGCCCGGCGAGCCGCGGCGCGTGCGTTTCCACCTCAAGCAGCCGCTCGCGACCTTCCTCTCCGACATCGACTTCGGCATCGTCTCGCGCACGGCGGCCCTGGCGGCCGGGCACGGCGGCCGCTTCCCGGGCGGCTTCACCGTCGGCGCGGGCGCTTACACACCGGTGCGCATCGAGCCCGGCCTGGTCGTGCTCGAGCGCAACCCCTACTACCTGGAAGGCGTGCCACCCCTGCGCCGCGTGGTCGTGCGCACGGTGCGCGACGCCAACGCGCGCCTGCTCATGCTGGTGGGCGGCTCGGCCGACTTCACCCAGAACACCGTGCGGATGGACCTCGTCGACGAGGTGGCGCGCCGGCCGCGCCTGCGCACGCAGACCGGCGCGAGCGCGCTGCTCACGTATCTGATGATGCAGAACGACGATCCCATCCTGCGCGACGTGCGCGTGCGCCACGCCATCGCCCTGGCCATCGATCGCGACAAGCTCATCCGCGGCAAGTTCGGCGGCCACGCGGTGCGCGCCACCGGCCTCTTGCCGCCCTCGCACTGGGCCTACGCCGGCGATGTGGCCCGCTACGACTACGATCCCGAGGCCGCGCGTCGTCTGCTCGACCAGGCCGGCTACCCCGATCCCGACGGCCCGGGTGGCCGGCCGCGCTTCTCGCTCACCTACAAGACCTCGACCGAGATCTTCCGCATCGCCCTGGCGCGCCTCATCGCGCAGGACCTGGCCAGGGTCGGCATCGACGTCGAGGTGCGCTCGTTCGAGTTCGCCACCCTCATCGCCGACCTCAAGAAGGGCAACTTCCAGCTGTCGGCGCTGCAGACCTCCGAGATCGTCGAGCCCGACATGCACTGGGTCTACTTCCACTCCTCGCGCATCCCGTCGAAGGAGTTCCCTGACAACCTGAACCGCTGCCACTACCGCAGCCCCGAGGCCGACCAGCTGATCGAGGCGGGCCGCTACGAGCTCGACCACGACAAGCGCAAGCTCATCTATGCCCGGCTGCAGCGCCTGGTGGCCGAGGATCTGCCGCTCCTGCCCCTCTGGCACGAGGACAACGTGGCGGTGACCAACCGTGACGTGGAGGGCTACGTGGTCGTGCCCAACGCGCGCCTGACCCCCATCGCCGCGGTGCGCAAGCGTCATGCGAATTGATAGGAATGTCGCGGTTTGAGCCTCGAGCTTCCCGGCATCGGGTCGATAATTCCCCAGGCCTTGCATGACTTCGCCGGAACGTCCCGCTTCGAGGTGCGCCGTCAGCTCGGCCAGGGCGGCACGGGCGTGGTCTACGAGGCCTGGGACCGCGAGCGTCGCCTGGCCGTGGCGCTCAAGACCCTGCGCGAGATCGATGCCAACGCGCTCTACCGCCTGAAGAACGAGTTCCGCGCGCTGCGCGGCCTGCAGCACCCCAACCTGGTCAGCCTGGGCGAGCTCATCGAGGACGCCGGCCACTGGTTCTTCACCATGGAGCTGGTCGACGGCGTCGACTTCCTCGAATGGGTACGCGAGGACGCCGAGGGCAGCGGGATCGACCGCGCGAGTCATGTCTCGCCCAGCGCCGACACCCTGCAAGGCATGCGTCCCCGGCTGACGCAAAAGGCCGCGCCCATGGTCAACTTCGATCAGCTGCGCGTCGCGCTCGGCCAGCTTGCGCGCGGCCTGGGTGTCCTGCACGACGCCGGCAAGGTGCACCGCGACGTCAAGCCGTCCAACGTGCTGGTCGACGCGCAGGGCCGCCTGGTGCTGCTCGACTTCGGCCTGATCTGGGACATGTCCGACGGCCACCGTCGCTCCATGCGCCACGTCGTGGGCACGCCCGAGTACATGGCGCCCGAGCAGGCCACCGGCGACGCGGTCGGCCCGCCCGCCGACTGGTACAGCGTGGGCGTCCTGCTCTACGAGTCACTGTGCGGACGCGCGCCCTTCGAGGGCCCGCCCATGCGTGTGCTGCTCGAGAAGCAGCAGCGCGTGGCGGCGCCGCCCAGCCAGCTGGTCGACAACGTACCCGAGGACCTCGATGAGCTGACCTCCGCCCTCTTGCAGTTCGATCCCGAGGCGCGCCCGTCGGGCACGCAGGTGCTGCGCGCGCTCGGCCTGGGCGCCTCCACGCCGCGCTCGTACCCCGGCCTGGTCACGCAGACGTCGGTGTTCGTGGGTCGCGGGCGCGAGGAGGCGCTGCTCGATGCCGCCTTCCAGGACGTGACGCGCGGCGCCTGCTCGTGCGTGGCGGTGTGCGGCGAGTCGGGGCTGGGCAAGAGCACGCTCGTGCGTCACTTCAGCCGCCAGCTCGAGGAGTCGGGGCGCGCCACGGTCCTGAGCGGCGCCTGCTACGAGAACGAGCTCGTGCCCTACAAGGCGGTCGACGGCGCGGTCGACGACCTGGCGGGTGCGCTGGCGCGGCTCGACGCCGCCGTGGTCGCCACGCTCCTGCCGCGCCACGTCGATCTCATCGCGCGCATGTTCCCGGTGCTCGGCCGCGTCGACGCCATCGCCAGGGCGCGTGTCTCGCCCACCGGCCACGGTACCGATCCCCACGAGCAGCGCGCGCGCGCCATCCACGCCCTGCGCAAGCTGCTGGTGGCGCTGGGCAAGCGCGCGCCGCTGGTGCTGCTCATCGACGATGTGCAGTGGGCCGACCTCGACAGCGTGCGCCTGCTGCAGCGGCTGCTGGCGCCGCCGGATCCGCCCCGCCTCCTGCTCTTGCTGACCGCGCGCACCCGCGACGCGGTCGAGCGCTTCGGGCTGGTCGCGCCCTCGCGCATCATCGATCTGGCGCCGCTCACGCCCGCCGCGGCGCTCGAGCTGACCCACCAGCTGGCCATGCGCGCCGACGGCAGCGGCATGCTGGGCGAGGACGTCATCGCCGCCGACGCCGGCGGGCATCCCTTCTTCATCCAGGAGCTGGTCCGCTATGCCGCGCTCTCGGGCAAGCCGACCGGGGGCGTCAGCGTCGATGATGCCATCCGCGCGCGCGCCGGCGACCTCGAGCCGGCCGGGCGCCGCCTGCTCGAGCTGCTCTCGGTCTCGGGCGCGCCGCTCTTGCAGTCGGTGCTGCGGGTCGCCGCGGGGCTCGAGCCGCACGAGTTCCCCCGCCAGCGCGCCATCCTGTGCGCGGTCAATCTGGCTCGCCTCGATGCCGGCTCGCGCGACACCCTGGCGCTCTACCACTCGCGCGTGGGCGAGGCCATGCGCGGCGCCGCCGGCGTGGATCCACCCGCGCTGCACGCGCAGCTGGCCACCGCGCTCGAGCGCTCGGGCGTGGCCGAGCAGCAGCCCGAGCTGGTCGTGCAGCACCTCGAGCAGGCCGGCGACGCCGCCCGCGCCGGCGACTACGCCCGGCGCGCCGCCGAGCGGGCCGAGGCGCAGTTCGCCTTCGACCGCGCCGCCGCGCTGTACCGCACCGCGCTGCGCGTGGGCCACTTCGCGTCCGCCGACACGCACGCTCTGCGCATGGCGCTCGGCCACTCGCTGGTCAACACCGGCCGCGGCCCCGAGGCTGCCGAGGTCTTCCTCGAGGCCAGCGACCACGAGGATCCGGTCATCCAGCTCGACTGCCGCCGTCTGGCCGCGGAGCAGCTGCTCATCAGCGGTCACATCGAGCGCGGCCTGCAGATGCTGGAGAAGCTGCTCGTCGACATCGGCACGCCCCTGCCGCGCACGCCGGCGCGCACGGTGGCCGCCTTGCTGTGGCAGCGCCTGCGCCTGCACCTGCGCGGCCTGGGCTGGAAGCCGCGCTCGGCCAGCCAGGTGACGCGCGAGTCGCTCATCCGTCTCGACGCGCACCACGCGGTCAGCCACGGGCTCAGCATGGTCGACTACGTGCGCGGGGCGCTCTTCAATGCCCGCCATCTGCGCCTGGCGCTCGACGGCGGCGACATGGTGCGCATCGGCGACGCGCTGGCACAGGAGGCGGTCTTCATCGGCTGCCGCGGCGGGCGCGGCATGGCCCGCGCCCAGCGGCTCGCCGACCTGGCGCGCGAGCTGGGCGAGCGCTCGCAAGACGCCAAGCTGCAGGCCTTCGCCGTCGCCTGCGACGGCGCGCTGGCCTACTTCGCGGGTCGCTTTGGCGAGGGCGCCAGCAAGCTGAGCACGGGCTCGGAGATGCTCGAGCGCGTGCCGGTGACCGATGCCTGGGAGCTCACCAACACGCGCCTCTTCCAGATCTTCGACTACGGCCTCATGGGCGCGCTCAAGGCGGCGCGTGGGCTGTCGGAGCGCTACCTGGCCGATGCCGACTCGCGCGGCGACGCGTACTTCGGTACCTCGCTGCGGCGCGTCTCGGTGTACTTCGAGCTGGCCGGCGGCAACGTCACCGGCGCGCGCGAGCGCCTGGCCAGCGCGACGTGGCCGGCCAACCCGGTCTGGTTCCACATCCAGTCGCACTACGAGCTGGAGGCGCGCGCCCAGCTGGCCCTCTACGAGGGCGACGCCGACGCGGCGCTCGCAGCGCTCGAGCCCACCTTCGCGCAGCTGCAGAGCTCGCCGCTGGCGCGCATCCAGATCGTCCGCGTGCTCGGCCTGTGGCTGCGTGCCACCCTGGCGCTGTCGTGCGAGCGCCTGCCGGTGAAGCGCGCGCTGCGCCTGGCCGGCGGCCTGGCGCGCAGGCTCGAGCGCGAGCGCATCAGCTACGCGTCGTCCATGGCCGAGCTCGTCTTCGCGGGCATGGCGCAGCGATCGGGCCACCTGGAGCTGGCGCGCGAGCGCTGGGCCCGCGCGGTCGCGCTCGCCGATGCCGGCGAGACGTCGGCCTACGCGGCCGCGGCGCGCTTCCGCCTGGGCACGCTCATCGGCGGCGACGAGGGCGCGACGCTGGTGCAGGCCGCGGGCGCGTGGGCGACCGCGCAGGGCGTGGTCAGCGAGCGCTGCTTCGACATGATCGCGGCGCGGCCGCTGGCCTAGGCCGCCTCCGAGGTCAGCGCGGAGCGCCCCGGGCCGAAGCGCAGCTCGAGCGGCATGGCCACGAACGACAGCGCCACGCGTGCCGCGGTGGGGCCGAAGCCCTCCGAGCGCCAGCGCGCCTGGGCGGGGAACTGGTACTCGCGGCCGATGGCGGGCAGGCGCACCTTGAGCAGGACCAGCTCGCCCGGGCGCAAGGGCGGCATGCCGATCACGACCGCGCCGCCGCCACCCAGGTTGATGATGGTGACGTGGTTGTCGATGCCGCGTGCGCGCAGCAGCGCGTCGACGTGCACGTCGCAGCGGGCGAAGCGACGCGACTGCGGCGGCGGCACGGCGGCGCCGCCGCGATCCTCGGGTCGCCACTGCCACAGCCGGCCCAGCTGCTCGAGACGGCCGGTCTCGCTCTCGCCGAGCGCGTGACGAAGGACCTCACGGCGACCGAGCAGGAGACGGTACTCGAACAGTGATCGGAGTGCCTCGCAGAAGGCTTCAGTCGTCATGGCAGTCGGCTCGGACGCAGTCGAGATCGCGTTCACTTCCCTAGTACGATTAACGGGCCCCGAAAGTTGTTCATTCCCTCGACGATTCCGACGCAGATGCCGAGGCGGGGAGACTTATGCATACTTACGTCGCGGCGCGCGCCGCGATCGCGACAGCCATGTCAGACCTCTTTGCTCATGCCGCCGGAAAAGACAGACGAGGACAGCCGCTCGCCGAGCGCATGCGTCCGCGTACGCTCGAGGAGTACATCGGGCAGACCCACCTGCTGGGACCCGGCAAGCTGCTCGAGCGGTTGCTCGACACGCGCGAGATGCCGTCGCTCATCCTGTGGGGCCCGCCGGGCACGGGCAAGACCACCCTGGCCCGCATCATCGCCGAGCGCCGGCGCGCCCGCTTCGCCGCCATGTCGGCAGTCTCGGCAGGTGTGGCCCAGCTGCGCGAGGGCATCGCCGACGCGGGCGAGCAGCTGGCCCGGCACAACCAGCGCCTCATCCTGTTCCTCGACGAGATCCACCGCTTCAACAAGGGCCAGCAGGACGCGCTCCTGCCCACCGTCGAGGCCGGCACGGTGACGCTGATCGGCGCGACCACCGAGAACCCGTCGTTCGAGATCAACGCCGCGCTCCTGTCGCGCTGCAAGGTCGTGCGCCTGGAAGCCCTGGGCGAGCCCGAGCTGCGCGAGCTCGTCGATCGCGCGCTGGTCGACGCCGAGCGCGGCCTGGGCAAGGACCCGCCCCAGATTGCCGACGACGTGCGCGATCTGATCGCACGCGAGGCGCAGGGCGACGCGCGCCGCGCGCTCGGCACGCTCGAGCTGGCCGCATCGATAGCACGCGTCGTCACCGCCGACGTTGTGTCGGAAGCGTTGCAGCAGAAGACGCTGCTCTACGACAAGGCGGGTGACGAGCACTACAATGTGGTCTCCGCCTTCATCAAGTCGATGCGCGGCTCCGACCCTGACGCGGCGGTGTACTGGATGACCCGCATGCTGGAGGCGGGAGAAGATCCCCTCTTCGTGATGCGTCGCATGGTGATCTTCGCGTCGGAGGACGTCGGCAACGCGGATCCCCAGGCGCTGGCCGTGACGGTGGCCGCGTTCGAGTCGTTCCGCTTCATCGGCATGCCCGAGGGCGTCCTGCCCATGACGCAGGCGGCGATCTACCTGGCCACGGCGCCCAAGTCCAACAGCGCGCTCACCACCTACGCGGCGGCGCGCAAGGCGGTCATGGGCGCGGGCGCGCTGCCGGTGCCGCTGCACATCCGCAACGCGCCCACCAAGCTGATGAAGGACATGGGCTTCTCGCGCGGCTACCAGTACCCGCACGACTTCGAGGGCAACTACGTGCCCGACGAGTACCTGCCCGACGCGCTGCGCGGCAGCCGCTTCTACGAGCCCAAGGACTCGGGCCACGAGAAGACCATCGCGGCGCGCCTGGCCGAGTGGCGGACGCGCGCGGCAGCTCTGCGAAAGAGGCGATCCGACGAAGACTGAGCTACTGCACGATCAGCCACTGCGCGCGCGCGGCCACGATCTCCAGGTGGTATTCCTCGGGGAACATGGCCAGCACGAAGTCGAAGGCCTGCTTCTTCATCTCGTCGTCGAGGTCGGGCGGCAGGACCATCACGCCTTCGTCGTTGGGACGGATCTGGTGACGAACCACCTCGGTCAGGCGGAGCAGATGCAGCCGCGTCATGAAGAACGCGCGCGCAATCGCGACGATGGCGGCACGGTTGCGGTCGGTGCCCGTTCTCTCACTCATCTCCCGTCACTCCTTGTCGGCAGAGCGCAACCGACGCCCGGGTCGTTCTTTTAACACGGCGCGCGTCGACGATCTACAAGGGCAGGGTGTGCAAGATGCGCCTTGCCGCGCGCCGACCACCCGCGCGCATCCAGCGCGCCATGGCGATGCGCAGCTTGCGCCGGCGCGGCAAGCGCAGCGTCCCCGCCAGTGGATCGTGCCCGGCGGCGGCCAGCTGATCGAGGAGCGCCAGGTACACGTCGGCCCAGATCTCGGGCACGGTCAGGGCCATCTGCTCGCCCGGCGGCAGGTGCGCGAGGTGCGTGCGCGCCGACGCGACCAGGTCGCGTGCGCGCCGGGCCAGGCGTGCGCAGGCGACGGCCAGCCCCGCCGAGGGCCGGCGCGCCAGCACGTCGTCGCCCGACACGCCCGCCTGGGCGAGCTCGTCGAGGGGCAGGTACAGGTGGCCGCGGCGCGCGTCCTCGTCGACGTCGCGCAGGATGTTGCACAGCTGCAGGGCCACGCCCATGTCGCGCGCGTAGTCGGTGGCCTCGGGCGAGCGCGCGCCCAGGATGTGCACGCACAGGTAGCCGAGCGTGGAGCTCATGCGCTCGCACCAGCGCTCCAGCTCGGCACGCGTGGCGAAGCGACGCGCGGGCAGATCCTCCTCGAGCGCGTCGAGGATGGTGTCGAAGTGCGCGCGCGGCAGGCCCAGGCGGCGCACGGTCAAACGCAGCCGCTCGGCGTCGGGGTGGTAGAGCGGGCCGTGTGCTGTCCGAGTCTCCGCCGCGAAGATGGCGTCCAGCTCGGCGCGCCACGCGGCCAGCCCGGCGCGCTTCTCGCTGTCGGGCAGCTCGGAGTCGACCACGTCGTCGGCGGCGCGCAGGAAGCGGTAGACGTCGCGGAAGGCCTCGCGCTGCGCCGCGGGCAGGAACACCAGGGCGAAGTACAGGTTGGACTCCGAGCGCGCGGCCAGCTTCTCCCAGAAGGTGCGCGGCGCGGAGGCCATGGTCGTACCTAGAGGCGCGAGCGCAGGCCCGCGCCGCGCTCGCGCAGCGCCTGCGCCAGCACCCAGGCCTTGTCGAGGGTGGACAGACGCGTGCGGGCGCCGAACACCTTGCCGGCGCGCGCCTCGATCTTGGCCAGCGCGCGGTGCCCGCCGTGCCACATCATGGCCACCTCGACGCCCAGCTGGTCGTCGACGAGATCGATGATGGGCCGGGCGCGCTCGTAGACCGCGCGCGTGCGCTGGCACTCGAAGCGCACCAGCGCGGCCAGACGATCCGACTCGCGCCCGGCGAACAGATCATCCTCGAGGATGCCGAAGTGACGCAGGTCCTCCTGCGGCAGGTAGACGCGATCGCGCTTGAGGTCGACGGCGATGTCCTGCCAGAAGTTGGTCAGCGCCAGCGCGTGCGACAGCTCCTCGGCGAACTTGTGCTGCTCGAGGTCGCGCACGCCGAAAACATAGAGCAGGAGCTGGCCGATGGGCGCGGCGGCCAGGCGCATGTAGTGCTGCAGATCCGACCAGGTGGCGTAGCGCCGCACCGACAGGTCCATGTGAAAGGCGGCGAGCAGGTCGGCGAGCGGCGTGATGGGCAGCTCGAACGTCTGCGCGGTCGCGCCCAGGGCCACGAAGATGGGGTGCTCGGCGTCGCCGTGGAAGGCGCGCTGCAGGAGGTCGTCCCACTCGTCGAGCTTGGCCTCGCGCCGGCCCTCGTACTCGGGCTCGTCGGCGAAGTCGTCGGCGGCGCGCACGAAGGCATAGATGGCGAGCACGTGCTTGTGCAGGCGCGAGGGCAGGAAGCGGCTGGCGACGGGGAAGTTCTCGTGGTGCGCGCGCGTGAGCTGCTCGCAGTAGGCGTAGCAGTCCTCGAGCGCGGGCCGTCCGCTCGGGCCCGCCGCGGGCGCGGGAACGTGTGGGCGCGGGCCAGACTTGCGGGCCTTCTCTCCTCCTTCGCGGACGACTTGACGGATCACTTCGGGACCTCCGGGTAGCTAGGCAATTCTACGTGCGAATGGGGCGCGTCGCCGGTGGCATCGGCTTCCGCGGCGAGCAGGCGCGCGAGCACCTTGCGGGCGCGCTCGGGCTTGACGTCGCCGGCCGCGGCGATCTCGGCGGCCACGCGTTCGAGCAGGTCGCCCTCGGCGCCCACCGAGCGGGCCACCACGCGCGCGTGCAGCGCCATGTGCCCGCGCTGGATGCCGTCGGTGGCCAGGGCGCGCAGCGCGGCCAGGTTGGAGGCCAGGCCGGCCGCGCCCACGACCCCGGCCAGCTCGGCGGCCGACTCGATGCCCAGGATCGAGAGCGCCAGGCGCGCGCCCGCGTGCACCTGCAGCGCGCCGCCCACGGTGCCCACCGCCATGGGCATGACCAGGCGGCCGACCAGGTGGTCGCCTTCGACGCGCCAGGTCGCCAGCGGCGCGTAGCTGCCGTCGCTGGCGGCATAGGCGTGCGCGCCCGCCTCGATGCTGCGCCAGTCGTTGCCGGTGGCCAGCAGCACGGCGTCGACGCCGTTCATGATGCCCTTGTTGTGGGTGGCCGCGCGGTAAGGGTCGAGCTCGGCGAAGCGCGACGCCGAGGCGATGGCGCACGCGATGTCGCGCCCGGTGCCGGGTGCGTCGGCCTCTTCCAGGGCCGAGAAGGCCACGCTGGCACTGACGTGCACCAGGCGGCGGTCGGCCAGGTTGGACAGGATGCGCAGGCCGGGGCGTGCGCCCGGGCCGGCCAGCTCGGCCAGGCGCGCGCCCG
>OBEQ010690884.1_pt1 | contig 18410 bp, 16 predicted proteins | sample 1670901 | NCBI WGS metagenome assembly OBEQ01 (sample SAMEA104232315, study PRJEB22302) | groundwater metagenome | biome: forest; feature: aquifer; material: groundwater | place: USA | collected 2011-08-07 | depth 5.4 m
GCTATTCGGCATGGCGCATTTCACTTCATAGCGTTCAAGTGTATGAGAGCATAAAATTTAGGGGGCAAAATTTAGAAAAAATTAGGCCGCCTCCATCATTTTCTCGGTTCGTCTTTCATCCTTATCTTCAATTTTGAAGCCAGGGTACCATCGCTCAAAATGATCTTTTAACTCGCCATTCAATACCGCCGTTCTGGTTTGAAGCAAATAGTGAGCGCCCTGGTGCGTCCACTGCATTTGTTGTTTTTTTACCATCCTTTTTGCTACCACTTCATTAATTGTCGATTCAACAAACGCAGTGGTAATCGTTTCTCCGTAGCGATACTTCTCACCATAATTGGGAATCAAATGGCTGTTGTTGCTGATATAAGTATCCATCTCTTCGAGGTGCTTGAGAAACTTTTTGCAATTCTCGTACTTTATCTCTTCACACTCTAGCGTACAATAACAATCCTCTAACTTATCCAACGCGTTTTCAGTATTGCCATGCCACAGATACCATTTAGCGCTTTCAAGATTTTTAGTGATTTTTGGGCCGTGTTCTGGATCTGATTTTTCCACGCCTTTAGCAAATTGATTGAGTACTGTTATTCTCATTGTGACATGAAACCAATCCAGGATATGGTTTGCCTCGGGATACATCAAATATTGTAAGTCTCTCACGTTGTCTGCACCGTCTGACAGAAACGAAATCTGTTGGTTGGCTTGCATACCCTGTCGTTGTAATGCGTCCATTAATCGGTGCCTTGGTTTTTCATCATATTTCTGAACAAAGCCAAATCTTTTAGCCTCTTTGGATTTTGAAAATGATTTGCCGGCAATTACTTCAAAATTAGTTTTTTTATCTTGCCAATTTCGAACGTAACCACCATCGATACCAACAGTTAATGGCTTATCCGGCTTAGATAATTTTGCCCAATCGTTTCCACAGCCTATATAAACTTCTGGTTTTTCTCCTAAGTCTTTTTCCATTCTTGAAGCGACATCGTGTAAGTGGTTTTTTATTGTGGCTGCATTCAATGCACTACTCACCGGTAGAATGTCTTTCAGCAAATCGGCTGTTAAACCATAGGACATGAGTGACGCCCATTTCGTTTCGATATACTTTAATTCTGGGCTTATATGCTCAGGTAACCACTGCTTTAATAGGCTAAAAGCACCCTTGCTTGTGGCTTCACAAGGACAGCGATAATAGCGCGGACTGTTGATGGTGACTATACCAAAAAGAGTTCTATATTGAATTGCGTGATGGCCTTTAACACGCAGATTCTTATCACAGGTTCGACATTGATGGTTGGCATCGATAAAGGACTGTGCTTGGGTTTGAATGATGAACCCTTGGAGTTTTTTTAGTATCTGTTTTGACTCAGACAGGGATAGACCAATATCGACGACATTACTGATGCCTTTTTCAAAGGTAATGATATCTTCGACAGTGGTTTTCTGGTCATCTTCTACTATCGTCACCTGGATCTTGAACCGCACAGGAAACTCCTCATCGCATGGTGGATTGAGATGGCTGACTATTAACGGTAGGAGGGATCGGTGTGATATTCTAGCAAATGCTGATTAATTCATTCTTGGCTAAATTTTAAAGAGTTATATTCTTCAGACAACTCCTTGGCTTTTGCTAATCGAGACTTTGTGACTTTATCGTATAGTTTTTCAATGAGGCGCGACATGTCTAGCAAGACGTCAATCTCATCTCGAACGGGATATTCATGATAAATTCTGTTTCCACCAATACACTCAGGTTGCCTCGAATCAGAATCGCAATCTTCAATTTTCTCGATGCGAATATCACATAATCGAAACTCAAAAAAATTGTATTCATAGGTGAATCTATCCCCCACATCAAATTCAAACTGCTTGATCTGAATTTTATGAGCATTGTCCATGAATGAAGGTCCACCGTCATACCAGATTCCATAGTCCTTTGCATATATTCTAAATTGGTGAAGATGCGAATCGTCCCAGCCCATAGAGAGCTGGATGATATGATGTAAATCAGCGATTGTGGTGTTACCATTGATTCTAAATCTGCGCCAAATCATAGGGCTGATGCCACTGAGCGCAACTTTAATTGAGTAAGTCTTCATAACTGAACTGAATATGGTCGACAAAGAGATGCGTGGTTGAAGGAATTAAAATAAGAATGGACCAATCTGCTATTCGTTGAAAAGTGCTTTCGTGGTTGCCCCTGGAATTTTATGCTCTCCTAAGATTAGGCAAAGAGCGTTCTAAATAATGCAGATAGGTTTGGCAATCGTCGCAATAGCTGCTTTGCTCTTTTCATTAACTACAAAATTAATAAAACAGAACATTCTCACATCAAATAATTGGCCCTAACATTGCTATATATTCCTAACTAGGGACCTATGGTCGCGTTAGGATTCAAGGGAAGCATAGACTGCGATCATCGCGAGTCATTTTTCCCCTATCCTTCGGCCTTTTCGTCTTTTTTTTGCCTCAACTTGGGGAGATTAAACACGGGTAACGCGATGAGACAAGCGCTTCGTAAATCAGATCTACAACCAGAGCTAATTATTCGATCAGCTTCATTCATGAAAGCTTAGGAGGCCGTTTATGTTTTTTCAGAGAATCAAAACTCCAGGCGTTGCACACAATGCGTACTTAATTGGTTCCAAAGGCATTGGCGTCATCATCGACCCAAGACGCGATATCGACGAATATTTGCAAGTTGCTCGAAAAAACAAACTGCAGATTAAGTATGTTCTCGAGACACACCGGCAGGAAGATTTTGTTTTCGGCTCAGATCAAATTCGTGAAGTGACGAAGGCCGAAATCGTTTCGGGAAAGCATAAGTATTCTGCACACAGCGATATCTATCTCGATGATGGTGAGGAACTTAAAGTTGGAGACTTAACTTTTCGCTGTCTTTACACTCCAGGGCACACGCCAGAAAGCGTTTCGTATGCTTGTTTCATGAAAGACAAACCAACTTCTGCGTGGGCTGTTTTTACGGGAGATGCGCTTTTCATAGGCGAAGCCGGGCGAACCGATTTGCCTGATCCTGAAAAAACCGCGGAAAACGCCGAAATTCTCTACAACAGTATTCATCAAAAAATCCTGCCGCTCGGCGATCAGACGTTGCTTTACCCAGCACATGGTTCAGGCTCCGTGTGTGGTGGAAATATCGCCGAGTACGACGAATCAACAATCGGTTTCGAGAGAACTTACAATCCGGCATTCACGTGTACAAAAGTGGAGTTCGTAAAGAACAAAGTTAAAGAACGGATTCCGCGCCCTCCATATTTCAAGCTAATGGAAAAGCTAAATCTGAGGGGTGGAATTAAGCTTAGTAAAAATCCAGATGCAGTTCCGACGTTAACGCCGAAAGATTTCGCTCGTGAATCTGAAAATGGAATAATCTTCGATACACGCCTTCCAGAATCATTCGCTGGCGGCCACATTCCAAAATCCTATAGCATTTGGCTAGAAGGTCTTCCCGTATTTGGAGGTTGGCTGGCTGACGATGAGATTCCAATTTACCTCGTACTCGAAAGACCCGATGACTTAAAGAAAGCATTCACACATTTGCAAAGAATCGGAGTGGACAATATCTGCGGAGTTCTTGCGGGCGGTTTCGAGGCATGGCGAGACGCAGGGCTTAAGATTCAGATGTCTGGAACACTCAGCGTGACATCTAAATCTTTTGCAGCCGGAGATCTCCCTTTGCTCGACGTAAGAGATATCACTGAATTCGAAGAAGGGCACATCCGCGACTCAAAGCACGCTTACGTTGGATATATGCCCGAAATGTCGAATTTGAAAGATGAGTTCGATCCAATGAAACCACTTGTTGTTACGTGTGGCGTAGGTCACCGGGCCAGTGTTGCCGTGAGCATCCTTCTGCGTTCTGGGTACGAAAACGTCTTCAATCTTCTTGGCGGTATAACCGCGTGGAAAAAACTTGATAAGCCTCTTGTCGCTGGACCCGACGATGCTCGTACACTCGATAAAGAGATAATCAACCGACGTATTACTCACGAGCCGATAGTAAAAGCGACGGAAGCGCGGATTCAGTAATGAAGGTATTATTGTTCTCTACATTTGTATTGTCTCGTCCGGCATGGGCTGCTTCGGAAGCAGCTCAACAAGTCGGTGGCACTTGGTCGCCATATTTAGTCGGCATTCTGATCGGTGTTTTGGTCTGTCTCACTTTTTATTTTTCTGACAAGCCGGTCGGTGCTTCTTCATTTTATGCCACTGTATCAGGGCTCATCGGCAAAGCAGTTGCGCCAAAACACACAATGCGGCTCGAATATTTTAAAGAAAATCCGCCCAAGTTAAATTGGGAATTTGCATTTGTATTGGCCGCGATAGTTGGTTCAGCTGTAGCCGCATTTTCTGGTGGAGAATTTGCAATTAGCGGACTTCCTGAGATGTGGGTTAAGCAGTACGGGGCAAATAGTTGGCCTCAGTACGCCGCTGTCAGTTTTGGTGGCGGTCTTTTAATGGCTTTTGGCGCGCGTCTCGCCGGAGGATGCACGAGCGGTCACGGAATTAGCGGTGCTGCGCAGTTGAGCGTATCATCTTGGATTTCTCTCATTTGTTTTTTTATCGGCGGGGTTATCGCAATCCAGTTCATTTTTTAAACGGAAGTAAGTTAATGGAAACGGCAGTACAAAAACGAAAACACAAAGCCTTTTACCAAGCGGTTCTATTTGGCTTAATATTCGGCTTCTTACTTCAGAAGGGCGGAGTCGCGAAATACCACGTGCTCGAAGGCCAACTTCTTCTGACCGATTTTACGGTCATGAAGATCATGTTGTCGGCGATCTTCGTAGCGATGCTCGGTCTCTATTTTTTACGTAAGACCGCAAAAATCAAATTTCATATTAAACCCACTAAAGTGGCATCAAATATTATCGGTGGTCTGATCTTTGGAATTGGATTTGCGTGTGCGGGATATTGCCCGGGTACGGGTGCTGCGGGCTTAGGACAAGGTGATCTTCCTGCAATTATTTTTATGATTGGGCTAGTTGCTGGATCATATTTGTTTGCTGAGTGCTCAGGCTTATTAAAACGAACAATTGATACATGGGGAGACAAAGGAAAGATTACTTTGCATACTGCTCTACGCATTAATACGGGACGCTCAGTTGCACTTTTTGCGGTTGCGATTATTGGTGCTCTTGTTCTAATAAAAAGTATAAATCTTTAGGTATCGGTCCTATTTTACCGAAAGATAAGACGCTCGATGATTATGAGGCTGCCTACGACCAACACAAATCGACCGAACCCTTTATTTAAGCTTTGTTCACTCACTTTTCTCGAGAATCTTGCACCAATTAAGGAACCAACTACAGCAAGAGAAAGCAGCGTAAGCTGAAACATCCAGTCAATGCGAGAGTGATGCAAATACGAGACGCCGAAACCGAAAAGCGAATTCGCAGCGATAATCAATAACGAAGTTCCCACGGCTATTCGAATATTGAGCCTGTTCTGTGCGTTTTGCTATTTTTAGGCAGCAACTGGCAATTGAATCAATCCACCAGCCGCCGATTTCCATCGATAGTTGTCGAGCGAAATAACATTATCGCTGGTTTGCACAGTTTCATTATATTTTGCTGAAGGAGTCTGAAAGTGTAACGACGAGTGTGCTCGTGATTCATTGTAATAATGTTGAAATTGATCTAGCTTGCGTTTCAAATCACGGCTATTAAAAAAGAAAACATGATCTAGAAATTCTCGGCGAGAACTACCAATTAGCCTTTCTATGAACGGATGACTTTCTGGAATTCCGGGTACTGATTTTATTTCCTCGACATCAATGATCCTTAAATTGGCTTTCCATCGATGAAACATAAATAATGGGTCGTTATCCGAACTTAAATAGCTCGGTAATGTTTTACCGGAAATTATTTCGTTAAACATCCGACAATACGCGACACCATCGCAATCGCCAGCATGTACAGCAAAGCGAATGATTCGTCGAGTGAATTGATCCATGACCACCATCACCCAGTGGGATTTTAGGTTGATTGATTCACAACGAAACAGATCGACTGACCACAAGCTATCTTTTAAATGGCCGATAAAGGTCAGCCACGAAGGTCCTTTCCCAGAAGGCAATTTATACCTGTTTTTACGAAGAATTCTCGCTACGGCGAAGCGACTAATGGCAATGCCAAACGCTTCCTGGATTTGCATGGCGATACGGCCATAACCAAACATTGGATTTTTAATTTTCATTTCTACCGCCAGATCAATCAACTTCTGATCCCTGGCTTTTCTACCGGGTTTGTTCTTAGTTTTATTAGAAAACAGGGTACTGTATTTCTTGTTTACCAAGGCTTTATGAAAATTCAGAAGTGTTTCCGGTTTAAGAATAACAGCAATTTTGGGCAGGCGCTTTTCACCAATAAGAATTGACATGAAACCGAAAAAGAATCGGTCAAATGTGGTTAGTGAAGGAGAACGCTTTTTGCTGCGGCTCATGACAAGAAGCTGCTGCCTCATCGCTTGATTTTCAGCGACCAATGCTTTAAAACCACCAGGCTTTAACAGTTTAATCAGTGTCACAATAAAGTGAGTTAACAGTTCGAATTTCTCTCTCATGAGATCATTTTACGTGGCTTGATTGAAAATACAAGTCTAGAAAAAATACTGTTTTGTGGACTAAAATAACATTTAGCACAGGACAGGCTTTCACGCCCTTTACGAAAGGTCTTATTTTTTGCCCATTGTCTTCAATAGTGCCCTCCCCGCTTTCGTTATCCGGTATTTCTGCAAACGGCTGTTAGGTTTATCTGGAACAGTGAACTGCACAGCGTCATCGTTAAGTAATCGATTCATTAAATCATTCAGATACCGGGTTGGTTTTGTTTTGCCTAATTTTAACGCCAATTCTTTTTTACTGAGTGCCGTACCCTTCAGGTAACCTAACACCCGTAGAGCCATCTCTGACTCTACCCCCGACTCTACCCCTGACTCTACCCCTTCTTCAGACGTTGTAATGATCCGTTGTGGCGCAGCGAGATAGACAATAAATCGAACTCGCATACCCAGTTCAATAATTTCCGGTTTGGGGAGGCCTAGCATCTCGGCTTCTTTGAATATGCGTCGAACACCACTGCCCCATTGCTCAATCAAATCCAATTCACGAAATACCCGCGCGATAACACGGTTACGCAGTTTAGACACACCCTGCAACATATCTTCTATCGTCAATCCTGGCAGGAGAATACCGGGGTTCTCAATTTCAATGCGGTCATCAAAAAATGCCACGCGAATCGGCGCACCCTTTTGGGAGTAATCGGCATGAACCACGGCATTTACCACAGCTTCACGCAGGAGTGTCAGTGGAATACTCCACACATCTTTGCGTCGTAGTGCGGAAAAATCCGCGCCACGCATTGCATGTTTTTTGAGAAATTCCATAATCCGCTCAACAACAACCGGTAGGTGATCATGGATGTCAATATGGTCAAAAATATCGGCTTTGTCGGTACCTATAAAGCGCCCACACTGCACCCAAGCATCGGGAAAAATCATCGCCTTATTTTTTCCAAATAACAGTAACCCACCCACTGTTGGCACCCGATGCCCTTGATGTTTGGTCACCAAGCGCAGAGACTCCAGATCCTTTTTCATCAGTTTCCGCTGCTGTGCAAAACAACTGACCGCCGCTGAAAAATCCAGATCATTCACCGTTGAATCCGGCATTGATTGCTCATCAAAGGCAATGCCCATCGCGCTGCGACGCAGCTCTTGAATCAAATCACTGTCGGCCTGACGATTGGTCGAGCCAAGGCGCACATACACGCCTGACTGCGGTCCCTCAGTTTTAAGCCAGTGAGGACGATTGCCGCTGGGATAGACTTCGACGGCCAGCAAGGTTTTATCTTCCCAAGCAAGCAGTTCTACGCTCGGCACCAATCTTGGCTCAATGCTATCAGCGATCAGATTGCACAACCGTTCCTCATCATCCAGAGGGTTTGTTATGCCCAACACAGTTTTTGATGTATCTGCTATACCAAACAACAGGATACCGCCTGCTGTGTTCGCGAAAGCCACTAAGGTTTTGAGAAAGTTTTTAGGCGATGAAAGATCGCGCTTAAACTCCAACGTTTTGCCTTCGGGTTTGGTGATTAATTCAGAGAAAGCGTAGCTCATGCGTGCTTGTCCGGTGTGAATTCCATTCCATCGATAAAATTTGCCGCGCAGTTAATCCTCGGCCCGCCATTTTCACCAGGCCAACGCGAGCCTTCGATGAGTGATCCGACAAAGCAGAAATCTCGGCTGCTCTGTGCCATTTGCTGATTTTACGCCACTACCGACAAATGAATCAAATCACCCGCCACCGATTCCCCACTCATATTATCGACCAAAATAATCGTCGCGACAGCATTGGGCACATCCGTTGATATCGCTCATCCAATTAAATCCACTCATGACGTCGTTCCGCTGTCGCTGATTCGCGTAGCAGGCGACAGTGCAATACCCGTGGTTGATGCCTCAGAATTGGCGGGGGTTCTTGACGGCATCACATTGGCTGATAACAACCGATTGGGCAGATCAGCTCGCACCTCAAGATAGGGTTGTACGCTGCGCTGATCTTTCCATTTTACCCAAGACATCAAATCATGAATGCTGCTGTTGTTGTCGATAGCCCAATTGGCAAAGCCGCGCCGAAGAGAGTGGACAGAGTAGTGTTCCGCGGGCAACTCCGCCGATCTTAAAATGGCACGCAACATGTCAATGAGGCTGTTGATATGCAACGGACGACGCCAGACCGCACCCCAGCGATCAATTTTCGAAAAGAGTGGGCCAACGCTGAGTTGCGCGGCGAAGATCCAGTCCAGGTAAGCGTTCAAGGGGCACACGTGCCGGAATTCTTGCGGCATTTCACGCAAATTCCAGGATTCACCTTGGGCCTCTCGATCGCCCTTTGATTTGGGCACGAAGAGCGTCATGTAACGTACTTCGTCGCCCTCCCCGCCCTGCAGCAGAATATTTTCAACGCGCAGTCCGACGAGTTGCTCGCCGCGAAAACCACACCAAAAGCCGATCAGCACGAGACAGCGATCGCGAATGGCCGTCAATGCCAACGCCCGCTGTTGGCGCGGATTGTTGACCACCAAAGCCGCCTGTTGTAGTCTTTCTTCAATGCTGTCGATCACGCCTTCTAATGACACCAAGCTGAGAGGTTTGGCGCGCTTTTTGGGTTTGGCGTAGGTCACGCGGAGGCCGACTAAGGTATCGCGAATACGCGATGTTTTGGTGGGGTCCGGGAAGCCGTGTTGCTTATGCCAACTGGCCAGCAATGCTAAGCGTTGTCGCAAGGTATCCGGCGCTAAGAGCGTCTGGAACCTTACCAGATAGCGTTCAATTTCGTCAGACGTCGTTGGTAGAGAGCCGTCAAACACGGTTTCGAAATGCGTGACAGCACCCGCAAGCGCACGTGCGGTATGCGCAGAGCGCCCTGCCTGGATCAAGTCATCCACCGTGATCGGCGTGGGTGTTGATTCGGTTACTTTGGTCATTTTATATTCCATGAACTTTTTTTGATCTTATCGTCCCCTCTCTTCAAAAACCCCCATTTTCTTTAAAAACAGTCTACTAGCACGTCTTCACTTTGTCTAGCCGTGATAACTGTCATTTATCACGCCTTATAAGTATGTCTTAAAAGACACATTTTGACTAGTTATATACTGTCATTTATACTATTTATTATTGATGTATATATTTACCGGAGACCACCAAGCCCATGGGACGCCCCGCCACCTCGCTCGCCGAACTCAAAGCCGCCCACAAGCTGCTGTTAGCCCGCGGCATTCCGCCCACGCGTTACCAACTGCAGAAAGTAACCGGAGCGGCCGTCGCCACTCTCGATCGCCTGTTGCCGTTTTTGGATCTGCCCACGGACGACGGCGAAAAGATTTCCGGTTTGAACGAAAAACTCGCCGCGCTGCTGAAGCCCGTGACGGAGGGTTTATTTGAATTGGCCGATGAGCAATTCGCGTTTGAAAAAACCGATTTCGAAAAACAGATCGCGCAACTCGAAGCACAGCTGCAGCAGCAAAACGAAACGATTAAGCGTGTTGTCAATGAAAAGCAGACGCTAGAAAAAGCGGTGGCAGGCCTGCAAACCGACCTTGAGGCGACTGCCGCGAGCTTGTCGCAAGCCGAGCACGATAAACTGACACTTGAAAACCAACTCAATACGGCAGATAAAATCAATCTAGAGCGCACCGAACAAATTGGCGCTCTTCGACAGCAGGTTGAGAAGTCACGTTTGGATTTAGCGCACTTCCGTGAAGCCAGCGCTAAGCAGCGTGATCGTGAACAACAGGAAATTGCACGCGAAAAACAGGCCTTAGTAGACGACAAACGACAACTAAAACAGGAAATTTCCCTGCAGGAAAGCCAGATTCAGAAACTGAAAACCGAGATCTCGACGCACATGCAAACCGTATCGCGCTTCTCCACCGACCTGACCAATGCCAAAAAACGGGTGGACCAAGTTGAACGCGAGAAAGGTAGTGCGACGCAGAAATGGGAGGAATCCCGCGAGAAAAACGCCGAACTCAAAAGCGAATTGACGCTACTGAGGCACACCGAGAAAACGGCTCGAGCGGACGCCACCAAACTTAAAACCGCGATGGAGGGACAAGACAAGGAGGTCAAGCGACTCACCGGTGCACTTGAACAAGCACAGGCAAAACAGATAAAATTGGCGGCTCAGGTCGATACGCAAGCAACTATTCTAAAACAGTTGACAAAGAAGCCCTAAAGTTTGGGGCAGTTCGCGTTAGCAGACGCTCTTTTTCAGTATGACTTCACACCAGGTACCCGATAATGAATGACATAGACACGCTATTGGACCTGCACCAATTCTACACCGCCGACAGTCTGAAAAAACTCCAAACGAAGTTAAGTAAACTCTCGAACGGCATTATCAATGACGGGGTGGAAAGTCGGATAGCGGTGTTGTTTTCAAAAGAAGAAATTGAAACGTTAAAAAAAGCGGCCGCAATTTTGCGCTCTGTGAAAAGCAAAGTCGAACACGCGAAAGAAATCAAAACGCGCGAGGAACAGCACTACGAGAGACGTTACAGCGAAGCACGCGCCGCGGCATTGGCGCTATTTGATGTCTATTTTCCGGAGCCGGACTCGTTAAAAGAAAAATTTATCATCAGTGTATCGATGAGAATACAGAGTCATATTTTCAGTCTGCATTATCTCGCAACCGAACTCGACAAAATTGACCTGAACGGAATAAATTTTTGGATTAAGGATATGTGGCAAGATGCGAAAGAGGAATTGATTCGCAAAGTCATCGATCTGCCGAGGTTACAGGTTCAAATGCCGGAAAAAGCCACAATCGAGGCATTCCGACAACGCATCGATAATGAAATTCGCCAAAAGGTCATGAAGGAGTACGCGTCCTATCTCGACAAACTGGACCAAGCCATTACGGTGGAGAGCAGCGACAATATTGCACAATTACTTGTGAAGAAGCCACGTTCGTAATGCGAAAGATCTAGCCATGACGGTGTCAGCTGTGGGCGTCGTGGCAATTCTTGCGGCGAAAGGCATTGGTCCCTGTACTGAGCGGGACACAGTGTCTGAATTACTCTCGTTGGTATCAATCTTTTGCTTGATGGAAGAGACTTCACCGGAAAAGGAAGGTGTCACCTGCTAGAAATGATTAGGTGTATTACACGCTGAATGGCCTAGAAAACTAAGTAGACCTCGTCGCTGATTCGACAGCAGAAGCCAAACACGTAGGTCAAGTCAATGCACCACCGGCACAGTCAACGCAATCAATGTACTTATCTACCAGGGTAAAACGACGAGATAGTTGATTGAAATGGTTTATATGAGAATGATTTTAATGGTACCCGATATCTTTTCGGAATGACGGGTGAAGGAAGAGAATTACGCTATGACAAAGTTCGAGGATTATTTGAAGCGAAAGCAGCTCGGCATGCATTTGGGGCAACAGGGATGGCACTTAGACGACTATGACTTCGGTCACCAACCTTGTAACTGCATACTGTATGTTTATGATGTCTTTGACACCGGAGCACTCGCCATCACAGGCACCTGTGCCGACTCTTTAGAAACAGCAAAACATGAACCTTATTCTATGGCGGAGGCCAGTGCTGCCGTATGCTACTTCATCAAAGCACCCCAAAGCACTGCGTTTGAGCGAGATGAAAGAGGAAAAGGATTAGCTGCTGCCAGTGTTCTTTATTATTCGCAGACAAAAACATGGGAACTTGCCCGAGCACAAATCGGTGACAACGTCATGCATGGCCTTATACTCTGGTACGCTAGAAAGGGCCACGATGCGGGGAAGCTGAGGCCTGCCCACATGATTGGGGGCAAGGACGTGTTGTCAATCCACGACATACGACTATGGGCTGAAGAGGCCATACAGTATGATCGTTTGAAGAATCCAAACTTTCTCCCGTCAGCTGATGTGGTGATACTAGATCCTAAACCATAGGCATCAGTCGAAGCGACTTTAACGATAAGATCCCTGAAGCAAAAAAAATAATGCATTCCTCGTACTGATGAGAGCGAATGAATACCAGTCCAATAGTGAATTTGGAGAACGCTATGAGTAAAACACCTTCTGAATATGAAATGCGATTTTTTAGCATGGTTTCTCGGTTTCCGCGCATAGCGCACTGCTGGGACCAGGAAGAGTGTGTGCTGATTCAGGAGCGTTTTGAGCATGAGCTTCAGGTGATGAGTTCAGTGGAAAAAGCCATCGCGCGATTTTTGGTTGGCGCATGGTTTAAAGAAAACCGATATGATTTTGATTTGTTTGATGACCTTTTTCGAATGGACAGCAGTGCCAAACGTTTGGTCATTGAATGGATTGAAGAGCAACGTTATTCATGAGCAATACAAACTAAATTTCCAAGTGAGAGGAGAAAAACGCAATTGCGACTTCAGCGCTAAAGAATAAACTTAATGTTATACTGGTACAAGACTTTCAATTAGGTAGAAAGGTGGTCAAATGGAACTGCTTGTGACGTTAACTCTGTGGTTTTTATCTTTTGCTATAGCTGGGGGGGCGTTTTGGAAAACCAAGCAGCGCGGTAATGTAAATATCCCATATACACTGCTACGAATTATGTTTAGCCTCATGGTTGGATTAACCGTCTGGAGCACCACCACGTACATCCTATGGTCGTTGGGAATGGATTTGGCCATTGGTAGTGTTAGCCACGGCACTATGAGCGAACATTGGTGGCTACCACCCGCCTCATTGTTATTTGCTATTCTCCTATATCTTGACCTAAAAAAACTGATGAATAAAAATAAAAACTTTGGGTGAATGGTTGCAAACAAACGTATTAATATTTCTACGCCGCGTAAAAAAATGCTGAGACATGAGCCGAATTAAAATTTGGAAACGGCCTTGACCATTAGAACGCACCACAATTTCCTCTTCCACATTGAGCGGAAGCCACGGCTTGAATCGAAACAACTCTGGACACTGCAAATCGATGCCAAATCAGATCTCAACACTATTCATTGCTGGCATAACGAGTTTGAATACTCGCCGCAAACCTACCAGAACTACCGCAAAGAATCGGAGATATTATTACTTTGGTCGCTCAAAGAACTCAATAAGTCTCTATCGAGTTTATCAAATGATTGATTTGTAATTTGTGTGACTATATCCTTACTGTAATAACTTTGATGCTGTTTTAAATTAAACCTCATCAATAAATGAAAATGCGCTAACTAAAATAATGTTCACAACAACAAGAGACCAATAAGGATCAGAAATGAACCGTATGTTGCTTATTATGGGTGCATCTATTTTATTAAATGCTTGTGATTTTAAAGAGAATATTAATCAAATTGGTGCTGGAATGCCAAAACCAAACATCATTCTTGGAGCCGGTACTGTCTTAAAGCTAAGTGAGACTGAAACTGCAGAGGTATTTGGCCCCGATTTGTGTGAATCAGGTTTTGAAGACAACAACCCTAAAGATAATACTTCTGGTTGTACCATTTTGACAAACCATGAATCCGTTGAAGTAACTCTCATCGTAGAAGGCAAAAAACCATTCAAAGAGGTTTGGGCGGTGTCTGTCGGTCCAAATAAATCTGGATACCAATTGACTCGACCTAACGGGTGGATGGTACTAAGCCAACCATTTCCGATCAGCGATTCAGAAGCTATCGCTGCATATAAACGACTTTCAAAAAATACCGGAGAGCTGACTACTTTGATTAAGAATGCTTCGAGTGAAAAATTAAGGAAGGCGTATATACTCGCAGGTTGTACAGTCGCAGATATAGGCGAATATGTTTCCAATGGCGACAAAAAATCCATAAACACTGCTGCAAACTGCGCATCCATTTTGAGCTTGAATTTACAAAAATGATAATACCTATTAATGCCGGGCAACACTTCCAACCTTGTGTTCTATTCAATTATCCATCACGAATAGCATATCGCAGCCCCTATCCCCCAATAACAATCCTTGAAAATATATATCGTCAACCTAAGTAACGATACGTCTTCTGACTATTTTCACAACAATTCACCAAAAGCGATGATACACAAATCCCGCAGAGAAATAGGCTGACCCATGTTTTACACAATGATTAAAATGGATTTCAGCTTTATAATATTGAATTCATTTCAAGACATTATTTCGGCCACCTAAGCAAACCCCCATTCATTGAACTACAATTTTTGTTGGAATTGCTTTTGAGCTTTTGGCACCATTATTGGAGTTCACTTATTATTGTTCGAGATTCTACTAGGAAGCTGGATGGCAAATTTCTATCGTTTATATAATTTCACAAAAATGATATTTGAAGAATTCGACAAAAAGGGTCTCAGCTTTGAAAAATTCGAGGAGCACAGCGAAAAGAATAACACAGACTATCTTTGGTATTTAATTCGAAAAAAAACTACTGAGTTAACTCAAGTGGAATGCATTAGTGTTATGAAGTATCAGTACGAAATTAGAATTAGTGTGTCTACAGTAGTAACCAACAGCAAAGAATTAAACTTTACCTTCTACGAGGAGTCGCAATTAAATGCGGCCACTCTTGTCGACGATCTTATCGAGTATTACCGCGACTAACCTATCGAATTGGAATCTGAATAGTAACTAACCGCACCCTTTTATGGCGCACCATTTACGCACCCCCATCCTCTGACGAATTCAAAAATAAAAATAAGCTCATTCTTGAAATATCAAACGAAACGTTAAAGCAATCAGGGAATTCTACGCACAGAAATATTAGAATATTAAATAGCGACATCACCCGATCGGAAATCAATATAGCTGTAGCAAATTGTAGGAATCCCTGTTTAATCTAACACCTGATGTTATTCATTGGAGATAGTCGTTATAGACTAATGAAAATCCCGCGACTTAATCGCCAACTCATCCAACGCCTCGCTATGGTCAAATATCTCGCCTGCAATAATATGAATTACATCGCGATCTCGCTCAACAACGCCATTGATTTGCAAAATCTTGCCGTTCAACAACACTTGACGACACCGTTCTTGTAAATACTTCCACACTACGACATTAATGTTACCTGTTTCATCTTCTAACGTAAGAAATAATACGCCACTAGCTGTGCCTGGTTGTTGACGGCCAGTGACGATGCCCGCGACACGCACAAATCGCCGATGATTAAGCTGCACCAGGTCTTCAGCACGTTTACAGCGAGTAAATAAAGGGGTTTCCCGTAATATTGCCATGGGATGACGATTAAGTGTGAGTCCTGTTACAGCGTAGTCTGTTTTTAAATCTTGAATTTCAGTGGGAGACGCAAGTTGTACTTCATCATTCAGATGGTCAGCAAAATTATCATTCTCATAGTTTGAGCCTGTTTCGACACCTTCCAATAAAGGTCTCTCGGCTTCAATTGCCTGTGTTTGCCAATGCGCCTGATGGCGATGATTAGCAAAGCTGATTAGAGCATTGGCGCTTACCAGGTTCTGTATTTCGCCCCTGTTCAGTCGAGCCCGCCGCGTGATATCTTGCAAGTTGCGAAAAGGTTGTTGGTTACGAACATTTACAATACGTGACGCTGCCAACTGATTAAAGCCTTTCACTAACCGCAGGCCTAACCGCAGATGTGGGCGGGTTTCGTGATAAGGTGAATTGGTTTTATTATATTCTAAGGTGTGGTCCCACTGGCTGTAATTGATATCTATCGGTAGCACTGTGACATCATGACGCCGAGCATCTTGAGCAAGTTGTGATGGTGAATAAAACCCCATTGGCTGTGAATTTAAAATAGCACAATAAAATGCTGCAGGATAATGGCATTTAATCCAAGCGGACACATAAACCAACAAAGCAAAACTTGCTGCATGCGATTCAGGAAAACCGTACTCACCAAAACCCTTAATTTGATGAAATACACGCTGCGCGAAATCGATATCGTGGCCGCGTTCTAACATACCTTGAATTAACTTTTCACCCAATTGTTCCAATTCACCGGCGCGCTTCCAGCTCGTCATAGCGCGGCGCAAACAATCTGCGTCGCCACCACTAAACCCCGCGGCAACCATCGCGAGCTTGATCACCTGCTCTTGAAAAATTGGTATACCTAATGTTCTTCCCAATACCGCTTTCACCTCCTCATTTGGGTAGGTAAACTTTTCCAGACCTTCGCGCCGCTTCAAAAAGGGGTGTACCATGTTACCCTGAATAGGGCCGGGACGAACAATCGCAACCTGAACCACCAGATCATAAAATGTTTTCGGCTTTAAGCGCGGTAACATCGACATCTGCGCTCGAGATTCGACTTGAAATACTCCAACACTGTCGCCGCGGCATAACATACTATAAGTTTGCGGATCTTCTTTAGGGATACTCTGCATGGATAATGGAACTGGAATATAGCTATTTATAAGATCGATGGCTTTGCGAATGGCTGTCAGCATACCTAAAGCAAGTATATCGATTTTTAACAAACCCAACGCTTCTATATCTTCTTTATCCCATTGAATGATAGTCCGGTCTTGCATCGCCGCGTTTTCTACTGGCACCAAAGTGCTTATCGGATTTTGTGTAATGACAAAACCACCCACATGTTGTGAAAGATGACGCGGAAACCGTAAAATTAGTTGTACTAAATGGGAAAGTTGTTGTGCAGGCTGTGAGTGATTATCAAAGTTACTTTCTTTAAAATGATTGTCAAGATCGCTGCTGCCAGCCCACCCCCGTGCGCTCGACTTGGCAAGCTGGTCGATGAAAAGAGGATCGAAACCCAAAGCCTTGCCCACATCTCGAAGTGCACTTCGTGGCCGATAAGTGATAACCGTTGCAGCAAGCGCAGCACGCTCGCGAGAATATTTTTTATAGATGTATTGGATTATCTCTTCGCGGCGCTCATGTTCGAAATCAACATCTATATCCGGTGGCTCTTGCCGCTCTTTTGAAAGAAAACGTTCAAACAACAAATCAATTTTGGAGGGATCAACTTCGGTGATGTATAAGCAGTAACACACAACCGAATTCGCTGCAGAACCACGTCCCTGGCAGAGAATGTGGCGGCTACGCGCAAACAGCACAATATCGTAGACAGTTAAAAAATAATATTCATAGATTAACTCTTTAATCAGTTGCAGCTCCTTGTCAATCTGCTCTTGTATGCGCGGTGGAATGCCATCAGGCCAGCGCTTTTTGGCGCCATCAGCGACGATAGCTTTTAAATAGTCCGATGGTGTTGAATGATGGGGTACCAGCTCTTTGGGGTATTCGTAGCGCAATTCTTCCAACGAAAATTGGCAGAGATTGCTAATGATGATGGTTTCTTGCAATAACACGGCCGGATAAATTTTTATCAGACGATGCAGCGGCCTGAGATGGCGCTCACTATTTCTTTGTAGTTTAGTCCCAAGCTCTTGCAGCGGTGTATTGTGCCGAATAGCGGTAATGGTATCCTGCAGCATCTTCCTCTCTGATGTATGCATGTGTACGTCATTACACGCAACCATTGGAATGTCATATGTCTGCGCTAAAGCTAACCAATCAAAGTAATGTTGTTGTTCATTAGGTTCATAGAAAAATTGCACGCCAAGCCACAAACGTTGAGCAAAGAATTCTTTTAGTTGTCTGCCGTGCTGAATATTGCTGTTTTTATTTTTACACGGTATCCAAATTACCAAGCTATTTTTGATGTTAAATTCTAAATCTTTTAACAGCAATTGGTATTCACCTTTTGGACTGCGTCGACGGGCCAAGGTAATTAACGATGAGAGTTCTGAATAAGCTTGTCGAGTGGGCGCCAGGACAATTAACTTAACCCACTGAGTGCATAAAAAATCGTGATTAAATCGTTTTCACCCGGTAAATAGCGTTCCAATTTCGTAAAATGAACATGTCTCTAGAATTCACTGCCAGTGAATTCTAGGAACAGTAAAAAAA